>Ga0160423_10002464_pt1 | contig 15465 bp, 27 predicted proteins | sample CRUFie14St8metaG_FD_108191 | JGI IMG/M metagenome (GOLD analysis project Ga0160423, IMG submission 108191) | Marine microbial communities from the Costa Rica Dome - CRUD Field 142mm St8 metaG | ecosystem: Environmental > Aquatic > Marine > Oceanic > Photic zone | place: Costa Rica: the Eastern... | reverse complement strand
ATACAATATAGTACTTTTACTGTGCGTTGTCAAGAGCAAATTCTTTTTCGAATTGCTCAACGACTGCTTTCTTTTCAGCAATCATACTTTCAAGCGAATAAATTGCCATTCGCTTTTCATCACTTGCGCCTTCAGTTAAATTAATAACTGCACTCTCAAGTCTTTCAATATCTTGCAGTAGATCTACCATAAGTCCTCCTAGTTAAAGTCTACAGGACGAAGCTCGACGGCTTCTTCTAGTTCAGCATACATTGTATAGATATGCTTTACCAATTCACGTTTTACACTATCTTGAAGTGGCATACTCATTACGAGCGCATCTACTTCATCTAGCTTGCTATCAATCTCTTCAAGTGTTTCTTGCACTGACATTATTTGCTCCTTGGAAATATCCATTTGACAACTGTAAATGGATCTTCTCGTTTGAATATTGCGACTGGGCCAATATCTTTGGCAACTTTTTTTGCTTTCTTCTCTGCATCAGCGAGAGTCAAAGCACTGCGAACAGTTCCAATTTTATCTGAAAATACATCAAACATTAGTCTAAATCACATTCCCAATTGGTTCCATTGTATTCTGCACGTAGAGCACCAAGTGGAAAGTCTTCATGCTCAAACAATATGTAAGGTGTACCGTAGTGGTCCATCTTCATGGTTACGACATTTACATCGTCCATTGCAACTTCACGTTCACCGGGCACTGCTGAATTGAAAATTCTAATCATTATGCTATCCCTTGTTCTTTAGCCGCCTCTTGTATAATTGGAGCAAATTTCCAACTAACAATCTCTTCGATTCTTTCCCAATTGGCTTTCATAAGCAATTCACCACCTCTGTATACTTCTAGTGGAAGTTCATACTTCTTCAAGCCTAAAACTTTCAATGATTTACCTCGGTTCATTAGACCGTTGTTGAAAATGTCATAAACACAGTTTTGTGCTCTACGAAACGTTTCAAGTTTCTTGTTCTTGTTAGCATTTTTTACTTTACCCATTACAGGAAGCATTTCTTCTAGTTTAGTTTGTAAATGAGCAACATCGCTTCTAACACCCCAATTACTAGTAAAAAGTTCTAACTGTTCTGACATCTTCTCTCCTTTTTTTTAGCTTATGTATACATATTAGCACCAAGACGTCTTATAGTCAAGAAAAAAGTGCAGAAAAGAATCCTGCACTTTCAATGACTTATAATTTTTCTTGAAAAAATTACGCACTTAATTTTTGGATCATTGTGTCTCCAAAAGGTTCAATATCGCCGATTTTTTCAAAACCAAGCATTGCAACCTCATATATCTCTTGTGTCTTAGAACCATCTTCTAAGTTTACCCACATATGATCTCTCATGCTAGTGGATCTTAGTCCCATACCACCTTCATGTAAAGGTGCTAGCACAGTAACATCTTCGTTGAAATCACCATTGGATTCACCATTGTCGAAGTATTGCTCTTTTCTACTCCAACTACCCATAACGTTGTTGGTCCACCTATAAGCATATTCCAATGCTTCCATAATTTGATTTGTATGAGTAACGTTTACTTCAGCAACTTTGATTGCTTCGCCTTCTTCGAACGCACAATGTATAACAGTGATTTTCATATCTTGTTCCTTCTTTTCAACTTATATACACAGTATAGCACCAAGATATCTTATGTCAACCTTTTTTTTACATACATAATCCGCTAGGGCAGGCACTTTCATTTACGGGCGGTGCTGGCTGTGGTTGGCTTGGTACTGTGTCTTGTACTACTTCAACTGCTTGTTCAACAGTTGGAGTTTCTTGAACTTGTACAATGTGTGTGTCTGTGTCACGATCATTGTCGTGAAACGTGTGTGTGAATGTACTGGGGCCTGACGCTTGACAGGCGGCAAGTACAAATGCTAGTACTATAAATCTCATGTTTTACTCGAAAATTTTAGGATCATACTCCACTGTAACAGTGGTGGTTTCTGTTTCATTCCACAGTTTGACATCTCGCATAAGATTATCAATTGCTTCATCTGTCCAGTTATGTTCAACTTTATCCGTATAGATTAGGTTTTCAAACTTCTTCCATTCGTAGTAGTTGTGCAAATCTAAAGGATCGCAAGGATCATAACCTTGATCTATAATATCTTGTACAAGTGCTTTGTCTTTGAGACCGCTTGTACGCAATGCTTTTTCAACTCTCAAATCAATTATTTCTGCCATCAATCACACTCCGGAAATTTATATTTTACAATTTGTTCAACGGGTTTGAAATGTCCGTTCATGTGTTCAGCAATATAATCTTTGGGTTCTTCCGTACCCCAACGGAATATAGCAGTTTTTGCCATATTGAAAATTTGTCTTTTGTTGCTGTTGATAAGGGTATCTCTTGGATCGTCATCTCCGACTTCTTCCAAGTATCTAAGTGCATAAGTTGCAATATCTTCTACACTCAGCGGGACTTCTACTTTAGCCAGTATTCTTCTACCATTGCCAGTGTCTTTTGACCTCATTTTTTTAGCCTCTCTTTGCCTATGTTAGTTTCATGTTGTGCCATGACATCTTTCCATTCATTCTTACTATAGTAAGAGTTTATGGCAAGACGACTCGAATGTCAAGAAAAAAGATTGAAAAAATGCATCTTTTTCATTGACTTAGTATTTATGCTTCTAGAAACGTTAGTCTAAGGGTCCAATTGGTTGTGTCACTGGCATCGCCTTTGACACGTATTCTAAACACACCGCCTATTACTTCTGCGTTTACGTTCCAACCTGTGTATGTGACTGTCCAATCAGTGTTTACATCTGGTGCGGCGGCTGGACCTGTAATGTTTGCGTTTGCAGTATATGTGTTTAGATCGTATTCAACAACATCTCCGATGACATAACTTGCCATTGGATCCCAAAGATCAACACCAATATCTGCTGTGCTTCTCTGATAATCAATCTTACTGTTGGTTCCAACCAAACTAGGTGTTGTGCCTTCTACTACGCCCTTGACTTCAAATGCTTGTCGTCTGCCTGCTGTGCTTACTGCCAATGCCATAACAGCAAAAAACCAAGTTTTGCCTGTAGCTGGAGCAGGAAATGCACCGTTGAATTGTATTGGAGTTGCAGTAGAATCTGTGGTCTGAGCAGTTGCTTTTAGTACATTAGGATCTGCACTGAGATCTACTGTGTCTGTGTTTGCAGTAATTGCAACACTGCCATCTGTGCTGGTTAGTGTTTTATATTCGAAATTGTTTGCTGTACGTTGTTTGAAAACATTTGCACCGCCTCCAACATTGCTGGCTGTAATGCTTTCGCTGACTTGTATTTCTGTACCGCTAGTGTTTAGACTGATAGCACCTGAACTGGTAATTGTTCTAAACTGTAGTTCACTACCACTTACTTGTTTGAATACTTGACTACCACTGCCAAGATTGTTACCTGTGTTCAGTGTGCCACTGCCACCACCTGTGCCAATGTTACGCCAACTGTTGGTATCTCCAAAGTAACCTTCAATCTTGTGTGTGTCAGAATTATATCTTATTTCACCAATTTCAGTGTTTGGTCTTTGTGCAGTTGTACCAACTGGTATTCTAATTGCCGCTGTGCCTGGTATTCTTGGATTCTCTTCAAGGTCAATTTGAATGTCACCACCAATACCATCTGGATTAGTAATTTTTACTTGTCCACTGCCACCTACAACTTTTCTAGCTCTACTAACACCTGAATCTTTTACAACAAGTCCGTTGCCTGGTTCAACGTTTAGATTGGTCAAAAATTCTAGTGCAGTGAAACTTGCTTGTTCAAAGTCAGTGAGTGTTCCTGTTAGATTTGTATTTGTGTCTTTGCGTGTGAATATTGTGAGAATATCTGTTCGTACAATAATATCGTTTGTGTTTGCTTGTAGTGCTAGTTGTGCCGCTTCGTTGCTAACAATGTAAAGTGTATTTCCACTACCACCAAAGTTATTGATAATAGTTGTAGTACCTACACTTCCGCTGTTATTGGTTACATTACTAGTATCTGTAACTACACCACCTGCATTATATCCTGGGCTGTTTGGAGTTGTAGGTGTGCTACCTTTACTTTTCTCACCTTCACGTTGTTGATAGTTTGTAGTATATCCAATAATACTACCACAATAATCGTACACAGGAGTTTGTGTAGATACATCTGGCTGTGGATCATCATCACGTTGTAGTATTTCTAGTAGTTCTGGATCCAACAACAAATGGAAAATGTTTGGATACTCAATCACTTCTCCTAGTGGTAAACGGTTTCCATCTGCATCATACTGTGTACCACTGTTGTCTCCCAAGCTGTACTGTACAGGATAGCCGCCTAGTCTATCATATAGACTTTTCATTTGCGCCATCAAACGTGCATTTCCTGCAATACCACCATTATTACTGTTGTGCAGTACACCTACCTCAGTGTTACATCCACTGTCTGGTGTAGCAAATTGGCTACCACCTTGTGCATAACTGCCTGTGATATTATTTTCAAAATTGATCATATTCTTGATACGATCAGTAACACCAGTAACGTCAGTTCTAATTGCATCTATTTCACTTTGTAGCAAACTGCCACTTGTGATAGCATTTATGTTGTTAGCAATGCGTCCTAGTACACCACCGTTGAATACACTGGCATTGAATCCTCCGTTTGTACTAATACATGCACAAACATTTCCTGGATCCATACTACCAATATCATTGGCAATTGCTTTACCCACACCAAGGAAACTACCCATAGCACGTTCAAGCATATTTGGAATAGCAATAGGATCAACAGGACTTGCACAGAAGTTTATAAGATTAGCTACGTTTTGTGCTTCTGCTAGTACACCATTCAAACGACCTAACACACTGTCCAGTTTGGTATGATCCATAAAGTCTTCAACACCATCCAACAGTTGGTTGAGTGCATCTGCTATTTCGCCTTGAATGTTAGGAAGTTTTAGTAATTCTTGAATATTGGCATGCATACACAATTGTATGTTTGGTAACTTTACACCATTGCCACTGAGTAGTCCGCACAACAATTCTCTGAGTGTAAAACTGTATTCAGCTTGTAATACACTTTTGAAAGCATCATTGCCTTGTGCTACTGTGCCGCCAATATGATGTCTTGTATCAAGATAGTCGTTAGCACTTTGTAGTCCGCCTGGAAAATCTTTGAAGCTCATGATCCGTTACCTGCCCTTGTGTTGTTACTAGCACTGGAGGCTTTTGGATTACAGTGTGGTCCACCTGGAATAGGACATAAACTGTCTGGACTTGCATTATCACCTTGTACTACAACAACTATACCTTCGGCTCTAACTCTACCAATACTGCTTTTGAGAGCACCACCACCATGTGTGTTTGGATCACCGTCAGTGCTAACAAACCTACCGTTTACACGAGTTTTACTGGTTTTTGTAATTGTGCTTGCACCACAGGATCTACTGTCTCTTTGTCTGTGAATAAAGTCTGCCATGCAAGTATTTATAGTTGCAAACTACTTGCTGGTGCAATCCCCGTTGTACTTTGTGTATAACTGTCTGCAAGTCCTTTGATAGTACGTGCAGTTGCAACAATTTGGTTGCCTTTGATGCTAACAGGTTCACTACTGTGTGCATCAATACTCATTAGCCAAGCAATAAGCATTGCTTGTCCGTTTTGAGGATTTAGTGTAAGCACTGTGGGCTTTACTACTTTTAGTTCGTCAGCACTTGAGCTTTCAAAACGTGCTACAATCTCTTCGCCTGTGCTGAGTTTGGCTGTAATAATATCGCCTTTGCTAAAGTTTGAAATCACCAACATCGACTTCTCCTATAAGTTCTCTTACTGTGTCTGGATTCATACGAACAAGTGCTTGCCCTCCACCAGCTACTAGCAGTTTACCTTTGTGATAGATTTGAGGCATAGTTCTATGCCCTTCCTCTATCAAAAAATCTCTAGCTTCTGGATTGGTATCCACTCGAATTTCTTCGTATGCAAATCCGTGTTTTTCTAACCATTGTTTTGCCATTGTGCAATAGTGACACAATGGCTTGCTGTATACTGTGATCACAGTTTCATTCCTGCAAAAGTACTGCCATTTACGTCTTGCTTTGTTCCGCCAATAACGTAACTACTGATCTCAGTTTCTTGTGGTGCCACTTGTACTTCTGCACCAGCAATCCATTTTTGTGTCCATGGTAGAGGATTACTTCCGCCTTTGTATGGGCTAGGCAGTCCTACGGCTGTCATACGTTTGTTAGCAGTCCATTCCACATATTCGTGCAATAGTTGTGCATTCAAACCAATCATGCTACCATCTTTGAACAAGTAATCTGCCCATGCTTTTTCTTGATCCACAGCATCTACAAACAATTGCACCATTTCGTCTTGTGTTTCTTGTGCAATCTTAGCAAAGTCTGGATCATCTTTTGGCATTAGTTTCAGCAGTGTTTGTGTACTGCCCAAGTGTACATTCTCGTCACGACAGATAAGTTTGATAATTTTAGCATTACCTTCCATCTTCTTGAGTTCAGCAAATGCCCAACTGCATGCAAAGCTCACATAAAAGCGCACACCTTCAAGAATGTTTACACTTACCATTGCTTTGTAAATTAGTTTTTTGAGTTCATACAAATCAACTGTAATCTTCTTGCCGTTGATTGTGTGTTTACCTTCACCTAGTAGATTATACCATTGACCCATTTCAATAAGGTCATCATAATGCTTGCTGATATCACTTGCACAATCTACAATCTCTTGAATATCCATCATCTCGTCAAAGATAACGCTAGGATCACTGTATACATTGCGAATAATATGTGTGTAACTTCGACTGTGGATAGTTTCGTTGAATGTCCATGTTGTTACCCAATTTTCTAGTTCAGGTAAACTAACTAGTGGATTGAAACTGTCTGCAGGCGCACGACCTTGCACACTGTCAAGAAGAATCTGCCTTTTGAGATTGCTTGTAAAAATATGCTTTTCATGTTCAGTTAAATTTTTAAAGTCAGATGCATCACGTAATACATCAACTTCTTCTGGTCGCCAAAAGAATCCTAACTGTTTGTCAGTCAGTTTATCAAACTGTTTATACTTCAACGTGTCGTAACGTTGAATATCTACACCACCGTTTGGATCTAAAAACATCAAACTTTCGAGGTGACGATTTCTCTGTTTTGCATTTAGTACGCTCATTGTATTTCCTTAAATTGTACAGCTATCGCAAGCTTCTTCTTCGTTTATTTCAAATTCATCAGTGATTTGTATTGTATCTGGTTCTGTCAATTTGTCAACATCTATTTCACCTTGTCCGTCATATGTATTGAAATAGTACAATTGCTTACCACCATATTTGTAAAAGATCATCAAGTGTCTTAGCATTTCACTCATGCTAATTTTTTCATCTTCATAAAACACAGGATTATAACTTGTGTTTACGCTGATGCCTTGATCAATATATTTTTGTAACACTGCCATAATACTCATGTATCCTTCTGGGCTACGTTGATCCCAAAGCAGTTCATATTTATTTTTAAGTTTATGAATACCAGGCACAACCTGTTTCAACACACCATGCTTTGATTGCTTAACACTTACTAGACTGCGTGGAGGTTCAATTCCGTTTGTAGCATTACTAATTTGTGCTGATGTTTCTGCTGGCATTAGTGCCATTAGTGTGCTGTTTCTAATACCTGTTTTCTTTAATTGTTCTCTAAGTTCTCTCCAAGGCATACGTTCCTTGTGTGGCACTAATTCATCTACATCTGTTTTGTATGTTTGATTAGGGGTTAGTCCATCACTGTATTTTGTTTGATCATTCCACAAACATGCACCTTGTTCTTTGGCTAAATCTGCGCTTGCTTTGATCAAATAGTAACTCCAAGCCTCAGCAAATGTATCAATCATTTCTAAGTTTGGCTCACTGTATGTCATATCATTTTTAGCCATCCAATATGCAAGATTGATAATACCTACACCCAATGGACGTCTACCTTCTGTGGCACGTTGGGCAGCTTTTACTGGATAATTTTGATATGTTAGCAGTGCATCTAATCCACGTACTGCTAGTTCACATGGCTTTGCAAAATCTTGAGGTGTTTTGATGCTACCCCAATTGATAGCACTCAGTGTACACAATGCAATCTCACCATTTTCATCATTGAAATCATTCAATGGCTTAGTAGGCAAGTTAATTTCACAACAAAGATTACTTTGACGAACAGGTGCCACATCAGCTTTAAACGCTCCATGGTCATTGCTGTGATCTACATTTTGTAGATAAATGCGTCCTGTGTTCTTGCGTTCTTCCATAAACGCACTGAACAGTTCAGTTGCTCCAATTGTTTTCTTACGTAGTTTTGTATTGCGTTCAGCTGTTTCATAAAGTTCACGAAACTTGTCTTGGTCTGCAAAAAAAGATTCGTATAGTCCTGGAACATCACTAGGACTGAACAGTGTAATGTTACCATTGCTAATTAATCTTTCGTAAAACAGTTTGTTAAACTGTACACCATAATCCATGTGGCGCACACGATTATCATCTGTACCTTTATTGTTCTTTAGTACTAACAGATCTTCAACTTCCAAGTGCCAAATTGGATAGTACAAGGTAGCTGCTCCGTTTCGCACACCTCCTTGGCTACAACTTCTTGTTGCACTTTGGAACATTTTATAGAACGGTATAACGCCTGTATGGTAAGCGTCTCCTTTTCGGATAGGGCTACCAAGTGCTCTGATACTTCCTGCTCCAATGCCAATGCCTGCTTTTTGACTGACATACTTAACAATACTACTAGTAGTAGCGTTGATACTGTCAAGGCTGTCATCAGTCTCGATGAGTACACAACTGGAAAATTGCCTTTGCGGTGTCCTAACACCAGCCATAACAGGAGTAGGCAAACTAATATCAAATTTGCTAATAGCATCATAATAATCCTTGACCCAGCGGAGTCTGTTTTCTTTGTCATAATGGGCAAACAATGTTGCCGCAATCAACATATATGCCATCTGTGGCGTTTCTTTTATTTCACCTGTAACACGATTTTGTACCAAGTATTTGCCACGGAACTGTTCCATAGCCGCATAGGTGAAATTCTCGTCACGCTGATGTTTGATGTAGTCATTTAATTCATTCCATTCTTCATCAGTATAGTCTGTAAGTAGTGCAGGATCATACCAACCTTCGTCAATATTGCGACCAATAAGTTCTCTGATATGAAAAGGATCAAAACTACCATAAACTTGCTTGCGAAGGTGATAGACAATTAGTCTTCCTGCAACCCATTGGTAGTTTGGAGTTTCTTCGCTGATTAGATCCGCTGCACTTTTGATAAGTGTTTCTTGAATCTCGCTTGACGTAATGCCATTAAAAAATTGCAAACTACTTTTAATTTCAACTTCACTTGGGCTTACACCATTAATGTCGTTACATGCATAAAATACAACTTTGTGTAGTTTGTCTAAATCTAATGAACTTTTGGTTCCGTCTCGCTTGATTACTTGAATTTCACTCATCTGTTTTTCCTTTGTTTTTCGTACTTATTAGCAGATTGTAGCACATTAACTTATCACATCTGCAATTTTTTTATTATAACTGATATGAACATCAGTTGGTAAATTACTTATCTCGCCGTAGTTGTAGTTAAGCAGATACTTTTTGTCCACCAAACAACATAGACGTTGTATGCTTCTTCTTTTATCGTATACATAGATCAATTCATTTTCGATTGAACTATTTGCGTAATACACAGTATAGGACATGCCAAGAGCTAAACTATCTTCACAGTATTCTCCACTGTGTAACATCTCCCAAGGCGTGGGCCAAGTGTAACTGTTTACAGGATCGATAGTTATAGCACTCAGCGGTGCCATTTTCCACCACTCGACCACTGTCCGGCATACATCATAGACATTGTTGGTGTCTAGCCCCTTGCGGAAAGTACGCCAATTGTTAAGCCTAATTCGAGGACTCTCAAACCAAGCATTGTTAGATATTAATTGCTGTTCCAAAGTTGATACGTGTACTTAAATTTACTGATTAGGTTGTCGCTGTCTGTATATTTTAGTTTCATAGTATTAGCTGTAGCTATATCTGCACTAAAGACAACATTCATTGTAGCAGTTTCTGTGAAACTATCGTCAATTGTAACTGTACTTGCACTGGTATCGGTAGCCATTCTAATACGACCTGCACGAACACCATTTGTGCTTTCCAAAGTATAATCAATGATTACAATGTTATACAAACTTGTATCAATACTAAATCCTGTATCTGCATTTGTAGCATTGGCAGCAAGTTCGATACTGCTAGGCAATGTTACATCACTAACAATATCAATTTCACTGTTGAACCCAACTGTAATTACACCTGTTGGAGCAGTAGCAAATGTTAAAGTTGTACCTGAGATATCATAATTGGCAGGATCTCCTTGTGTACCATCCACAAAAACTGCGGTAATATTAGGTTTGCTTAATGCTAAAGGTATTGTAAATTGTGTGAGTACTCCGTTACCAGTACCTATATTTACAGTGTCGTTACCAATGAACAATCTTCTTTGATCTTTTGCATAACCCAGCTCACCTGGATCAAGCATAGGCAAGTCAGAATAATTACCCTGCCTGACCTTAATTTTACTAACTCTTGTATCTGCCATTTGTTGCTCCTGATACAGTATTTATGACAAGTTGTAGAACTCTGCCACTCGCTGAGCCCATTTTTCTTCCCATTGTTTAAATTCTTCTGGACCTACTTCAAACAATTGCCAATCTAAATCTCTACTACACATAAAAATTGCCGCACGTTCTATCTTAGTATCAAACACTTCATTGTGTGCCATACCATATGCCGCGGCTTGCATAAAGTAATCATCAATCCATTCACGTTTCTTAGGTTTATTGGTTTGTTTAAAATCCATTATGTGTGGTTCACCTTTGTACACACCAACCAAATCAGTTGTTCCTGCATACAGTTGAGGATAGCACAAGTTTACTTCACTACCCCATATTTCATCTAAATCTTCTTCTATGTTTTGTTTTACTGTGTCTGCCATCATTTTGGCTTGCAGTATGGTTTCTCCTGTGTACTCTTCGTTCTTTACCCAATGTTCCAATATATTGTGCATTATTGTGCCAACGTTAGCCGCTTCAGTCACTATTCTTTGAGCATTTTCTTCGCCCACCCTTTTCTTCCAACGGTTGAGGGCTTCTCTCTTTTCACGAGGTTTTGTTTTATCCAATATTGTTGTAACACTAGGGACAGGATCGCCATACGGATTTTCGTATAAACGTTTTCCATTGACGCTCTTTCTTTTGAATTCTTTATAAGGATAGGGTGTAGTGATGTTTAACATACTGTTAATGTAACACTATACTAGGTCAATGTCAATAGCTAATGACCCACTTCAAGTTTTTATTTGTTGAAGTATTTTTAAGACGTTCAATAGTATATCCTAAATTTTGGAAGTATTGAATAACTTGATTCATTTGATCTGTTTTAGGTCTATCATTGGCTACGCCTTGCCAAACATTGTAATATGTAACGCTGTCCGGATTTGTTGCAGTTGTAGTTCCTGCTGTAAGACCTAAGTCTGTGTTGGCTGTGCCTGCGCCTACTGTAACGCTCCATGTTGTGCTTGCTGGCGCTGTGTATGTGATCACAAGGTTGTTGCTTGAGTTTTTGCTAGCAACAACACCACTTACATTTGCATCATTGATATCAGCAATCACACTGTTCAAGTTTGTACCTGTTGTACCCAATGTGATTGTGCTACCTGCAATAATAAGTGTTGGTGTGGCTGTGATAGTTGGATTGGCTACTGTGCCTGTTAGTGTAATAGTAGGAGTGCTTTCAGTCATTGTTGTGCCATCACTAATCGTAGTTTCATACAAACCATTTCCTGCATCAGTAATAATCTGTTTCATCAGTGCATTTATCTCATTAAAGATAGTAAGATCTGATCTTGCCATTACTCTTGCTTGTTGTTTGTTAATATAGTATGTCACAGTTTGTCATCCTTTTGCATTTGTTTTTTAGCCATCTTAGCAACAGTAGTATCTTCTGGTTCAGCATTTGAACGGGGTAATGCTGTGTCCAATGTAATGTCTTTTTTGTTGCTAGATCCTACACTTGTGATAGTTGGCAATAAATCTAGTAGACTTTTTATATCAACACTGTAGCCCATTGCACGAAGTTTAGCAAGAACCATATTAGTAGGTATTTTGATTTTGCCATTGGCTTTTTCTCTAGTGATTATTTCCTCTAGAGCATTCAATACCTCATCTTGACTCTCACTTATAACTTCACAGATTAACATTACTTTTTTCCGTCTAGTTCATTGATAATGTTAATGAATTGTTCCTGTGTCATTTTGCCACTCTCAACCATTTTAAAGAGCCTGTCTTTACTCTCTAGAAACTTTTTTTCAGCAAGGGCACCTTTCTCTAAATCTGCCAGTGCGCTTTCGCCTTTAAGTTCTCTACCGATTGGATTCTCCTCACCAGCATCAGCTTCATCTCCGCTAAAATCATCAGTGTCCATGTCCATGTCTTGTGCGCCATCCATATCGCCTTCACCGTCCATGCCCATATCTGTTGGCATTGGAGCTGCAGGTGCTTCACCTCTTGCAGTAAGCGTAGCGTTTTCAATAGCATCTTTTGCTGACTTACTTTGTTCTAGTAATCCACCAAGTGCAGAGTCAACTGCATTGTTGTATGCTTCTGCTTGCTCAAAACCTACTTGTTCTTTCATTGCGTCTACAATTGGCATTAATTTTTGTACTTGCATTTCTGCAATATCTTCAACCATACCTTGTAGTTCATCAACTAGTTCCTGAGCCGCTAACATAACTTCTGCTTGCTCAAGATCATCCTCCATTACAACACTTTCATTTTTCATACGCTTACCGTCTGCTCTAACAGGAGCAATTTCGTTAAGATAAGTTTTTAGTTGATGTTGGATAAGTCCTAGTTTATTGTACTGTGGATTTTCCCAGTACTTGAGATCATTTTCTTTAATTGCCATCATTTTGGCGTCTGTTGTGCTTAACATTCTATTAAGTGAATTAGTACTCATTTCACTCAAGTCAACCTCATGGTCAAAAGTTTGTGAAAGAATACGATTTAACTTTTGTATGTTATGTGTTGCACTGTTTAAATCGTTTAGATACATTGTAATATTCCCGTTCCTTATAATGTATTTATAGTTTTCTTAAGATATTCGCTTTGGCCTCTTGTACTTTGGCTTTGGCTTTACTTAGTTTTGCAACCGCAACGTCCTCATTGATGTTGCCTCTTTTTATTCTACTATTATGCATATATACTTCATACAGTGAGTTTATGTAATCGGTATCGTGTTTAGCAAGCTCTTGAACTTTACTAGTCTTGCCTAACATGTAATGTTTTACAATACCCATAGCAGTTTCGAATAACCCTAATTCTCGGTGTAAAATCTTATTTCCTTCTACTACGTTGTAAAATCTTTTTTGTTTGTTTGCAAATTCTTGCAATACAATGTCAATTCTATAGTTTTGTACACTGATACTGTTTTCTGACACTTTTTGTGTTAGTGCCATTTCTAATTCAACGTCTTTTTCTGCGCTTTCAGCTACCATACGTGTTGTGTTGTCTACTGATTTAAGTTTGCTCAAAATATTATACATTGCTTTAGTATCGTTGTCCATAATTACCTCGTCATATTGTTAATGTTAAGTTTGTAAAATGTTGTATCAGTGTTGATTGTTTTATCCAACACACCTCTGCTTACCAATGTCTGCGCAATATATTGCTCTCGTTCGTTGAGTTTACTTTTATCAATCATTTGTGATTCAGCAAAATGTTTTTCAATAAAACTGTTCTCTCTACTGTTTATCCAATGATAAAGTCCACCTTTAGTAGGAAATGCCCTCATGATTGTTGTCCTGGTGCTTGAGGAGCTTGAGGAGCTAGCATTCTTGATGGAATACCTGTTGGTACTTTACGACTAAGTCTATTTGCTCGGCGTTGTTGTGCTTGAGTTGCTATATTAACTTCTCTATTAGCATCAGCATTTCTGTTGTTGGCACGTTTTGTTTGATTCATAACGTTGCTTTGTTGTTTGCGTCTACTAGCATTGCTCATACCCATCATATCACCGTCACGCATTCCATATGCTTCATTTGCTTTAATAGTGTTATTCATTAGAGCATCATGATTTTTATCAGCATATTCACTTGCACTTTTTTCACTATAGAATACTTCTACTATCTGACCGTCATGATTATAAACTGCCCAAAATGCTTCGCCATTATCATCTTTGTGTTTTACAACATGACTAAATGAATCGTGTCCATGCTTAGGATCATATGCTTCATTTTTAGTGCCATAAGTTTCACATGGATCTTTACCACAACCGCAGTTTTTCTTTTTTTCCAAAATAATGTCCATAATCTTCATTAGCGCCTCCTCGGCTTATTCAAACGTTTTAAAGCCTTGCTTGCTGGATTGAATTTTTTAGTACGGTTTGCTTTTCTTTGCAGTCTAGAACCCATACGTGCTTTGGTTTTTCTCAGTGTCATGCGTTTCTTAATATCAATAGGAGCACTACACTGGCTTGGTTTACTCACCAATCTACCCGCACGTTTACCAACACTGCATCTAAACTTTTTAGTAAGGCTTTTTCCCTTACGAGCCCAGACTAGTTGTGCTTCAATCACATTAGTACTATGTAATTCTTCCAAGTTCATATGTGTATTTATACGGAAATTTAATTCATCAACAGGACGATGATGGTTGATAGTATACCGGCTGTAACCGTAGCGGCGGCACCTAACATTATTTTGTTAGTTGATTGATGATTCTTGACGTTTTCGTCATGCATCGCTCTCATTTCAGTGTGAAGGTCTTTAACTGCCTTCTCGACTTTATCCAGACGTGTCTCCAATCCCTTGTACCTTTCTGCACAAAGATCAACATGGGCTTCTAGATTTGTACGTTCAAGTTCTGTGGTTGACATAGTTCTGCTTTTCCTGTTGCTACTACAACTCTTTATTAGCGTCTATTATATGTTTGCCAAAGTTTGTGCCTATATTGTGCCTTTTACATATAATATTTATCATATCATACGTTCAATTCTGTGAAATACAATATTTTTATTTTTTAAATTTAGTGCTTCAAAACACTTGCTTTTTAGTCTCACAGTTTCTTCTAAATCTGTGTACACAGGTATGCCGTCTACATCTGCTAATAATAAACCTAGTTCTTGAGCATCATTTTCAAAAACTCGAGCATGCTCTATACTAAAAGTAAAATTCCATACTGTATGTAGTCCTTTATACTCCTTTCCAAAGCCATAATCAACTATATCTTGTGCCATATTCGACATAATACTCCAATCCAATGGCTGACTACGTAAGCCTATTGTTTGTATCAATGTATTAAGATTTTGTTGTTGATAATACGTGAGTGTGTTTATTTTTCGAGCTTTTGTATTTGAGATATCAACTAAGGTATAAGCAGTGTATTGTATCATTCTTTTTCAGGGGCCATTAAACTTCT
>Ga0160423_10002462_pt1 | contig 15476 bp, 23 predicted proteins | sample CRUFie14St8metaG_FD_108191 | JGI IMG/M metagenome (GOLD analysis project Ga0160423, IMG submission 108191) | Marine microbial communities from the Costa Rica Dome - CRUD Field 142mm St8 metaG | ecosystem: Environmental > Aquatic > Marine > Oceanic > Photic zone | place: Costa Rica: the Eastern... | reverse complement strand
TCTTCATCTCTAAAAATAATTATAGCAGTCATAGCAACAAAACCGACCAAAGGTAACACAACATTAGGATTTGTTGATGCATTTTGGTCAATATGCTTGTTTGATAACGGTCCTTTATATCCAGGCATTTATATAAAGTATATTGAGAAAATTTACTAGTTATATATAAAATGATTATTATTGAAGATATTTGGAGAGAAATTAAGTCGTTTTTATTTCATAATATTAAAATCCATGGAAAACATCTAAAAAATGATAAATATGTAAAAAAATTTAATCAAGTAGTGAAATCCATACCATTAAAATATATACCATCCAGTGGTCCTAGAATAATTTTTCAATCACAGTTAAAATCATATAGATGTGCTAAATTTTTATATAGGGTTCAGGCACCTTGCACTCTATCCAAAAGAAGATACTCATTGCGATATAAACTTGTAATAGAATATATGCAAATTGGAGATTTATCACGGGAAAGTATAAAAGAGGAATATGCTAATGGTATTAATTGTATTATATTTAATAACTCCTGGGCGAACGCCCAAGTTCTTCAAATAACATAGTAAATATAAATATAAATGCTAGTATAAACATTAGTAATAGCGTAGGAGCATCACTTTGTTCTCGGAGAATCTCGAGTTCTTGGTGTGAAGACATGGTGTTTATTAAACTATTTAACTACTATTTAATTATTCAATTTTCATATCATTTAAACACTACACAGTATATAATATATATGGTTAATGAAACTTTACCAATTCAAATTAGAAATAGAGAATTAAATGGAGGAAGCATTAATTATAATCCAAATCCTAGAGAAAAATGTGTAATTTGTAATCAAGTTACACAATATAAATTTAATACACATATTGAAACTAGAGGATGTTATGTTGAAGGATGCGGTCAATTATGTCCATCTTGTTACGTTTCTTGTTACAATACCTCTACAGCAGATACCTTTCAAGATTATTTGTTTGAATAAAATATTTACAAAATGTATATGGGAAATATGTGCAATAAACTATACTATTCAATACCTAGAAGGCAACAATGTCCATATTGTAAAAAAAAACCATATATAAGTGAAACAGAAACTGCTTTTAAAATATCAACGCAAGGATGTAGAGTGTGCAGAATAAAAATGAAATATTATTTTAAACCTATCAATGAAAAAAAACAACTAACAAATACTTTCATTAAAAAACCTTCATATGATAAAATTTACGAAACAGACCCTTATAATAATGTAAAAACAACAAAAGTGCAAGGTAGATATTATTAAATTCTCTCCAGATATTAAATGGCAAACACGAAAGTAACCTATTCTTATTATCTATTAAACATTATTTTTGTTACTTTATACATTTTATATTTTTTGGGAATTGGTGATAAATCTTATTATAAACTAGATTTATTAAACGAAGTTTATAAAATCTTTATTGGACTTGTTCTTATTTATTTTTTCAGTCCTTGGCACAAAGAAAAATTAGATAACATACATAAAAAAATAGCATTTAGCGCAGGATTATTGTTAATTTTTACCTCATCCTTGACTGTAATGATAGAAAATTTACCTATTGTAAGAAAAATACCTTATTTTAATAAAATTTTAACAGTGCAAAAAATGTTTACATAATTCTCTCCAGAGCATATATCAAAAAGGTTTAAATATACCAAAATTAATTTTGATATATGAAATGTTGTAAAGTTATAAGAGATAACTTGCGTTTCTGTTGTGCGCAAGTTAGGGAAAAATTTAAAGATGATTTATTAATAGGAACAGAACATGCAAAAAAGATAATACCAGAATGTGCAACTCCACAAAGGTTATGTCAGGAAATGACACAAGAGGAAAAAGTGCAGATTGTTTTAAATGACCCAAAATTTGGAATGTTTGCTCTTTTCAAATGGCATATTAAAAAGGGATATAAAAATGATGTGTTAAAAAAGAAAAATGCATTTTATTGTGCTCATACATTTTCATTATTAGCATTTTTACCTATAATTATATTTTTTACACAATGGTTTATTTATATTGGACTAATTGCAAGTGAGGTTAGAGAATATGATAAGGGATTTTGTCCTCAAGTTGCTAACTGGGAAGTAAAACTAATAATGTTTTCAGTTAGTATGTTATATTTTGTTAGGTCTTTTTTCTTATGGGATAATTTAACAGATAGAACTAGACTTAATAGAATGATACCTAGTATAGATTTTTGGGTTATGATGGATACCTTTCAGGAGTTTGGATTTAATCTTATGGTTTACTTAGCAAATTTATGGATAGTCTTTAGTAATGAGTCACTACAAGAAATGATATTAAATAGCCTAGCAATGGAATTTTTAATGAATCTTGATAATGAATTTGAGGAAATGTACTTTCACTATTTACCTGAAGCTGCCGAAGATATTTATGATAACTTCTTTGTTACATTTCAGGAAAATAAACAAAAACTAGAAAAAAGAAATAAGTCTTGTGGATTTTGCTGTGCTAGATATACATTTTATATGCCATTTAAAGTATTAGTTATTAGCTTACTAGTATTTCCCTTCTTTTGTCTAGTAATGGCAATTTACGGTCCTATATGTAAATAAATATGTATAAAACTTTAAAATAAATACATATTTATTATTATATGAATAACATTAATATTTATTTTAATAAATCAAAATTAAATGAATATTATTCATATAACGGAAAACCATTTTTTGAGTATTTTAAACAAGCTAACGGAATAGAAAATATTAATACAAAAGCAGAGTTACATAATATTTATAGAATTTTAAATCATAACGAATACATTCTTTGGAAATATTTTGAAGCATTTTTAATATCTATAAAACAGATTAAATACAATAATTTAATTTTAAACATTACTGAAAATAAATATATAGCTGATATTGAAATTATAGATTTAAAAAAGCAAGGATTTACATTAAAAAATCTTAAAAATAATAAAAAAATTATATTTAATATTGAAAATGAAAAAGGATTTGTGCCATCTGATATTCCAATACCATATTTTACCGGTTTATATACAAAAACAAATATTGATAATAAATTAAAATTTACAGAACTTTTAAATAAAAAAAAATACTTTTTATCATACATCGGTGGTATATGGAGAGGTCCAAGGGATAATAACAATATACCAAAGAGAAAATTAGCTATAGATGCGTTTTTTGTATTAAACAAAAAAAATACAAATCAGTATCAAGAATTATTTTTTGCCCCACTAATTGCAAATACACACAAACATGAGGGAGAATTAGGATGGAATAAGGGGACATTTGGTATAAAAGCAAAAGATATATACTATGATTCGCTTTTTAGTTGGCAACCAGAAGGAGATACACCTACTAGAAGAGGATTTTATGAATCTATTTTATGTGGATGTATTCCTATTATTAATGTAACAAGTTTTAATATTTATAAAAAATTATTGATAGGAGAAGAAAATGTAAAAAAAATAACAATTATTATAGATGATACCAATTATTATAATGCAAATTATGTATTCAATTATTTATTGAGATTGAATAAAGATAAAATTATAGAATATAGAAATAATATTAATAAAATAAAGGATAGATTACAATGGAATATTTTTAACAATGAAAATGCATTTATAGATGTAATAAAAAAAATTTTATAACACTTTTATATTTATCGCGATTTAACAACATTTGTATAAGTAGTTTTACAATAGTCATCCCAATGTGATGTTACAAATTTGGCATAATCGTTATCTTTATTTTCATTCTTGTCTGGATGATATTTTCTCATTAATTGATAATATTCTTTTTTATTTGGATTACCTAACCAATTTATAATATCCTGTGGTAATGAATTAATAATTTTCTTCTTTTTTAATATTTCTTGTTGCTCTTCGTATATTCTTCTTCTCTCTTGTTCCTCAAATCTTTTACGATGTTTTTCATATTGCTCTTGTTGCCATCTACTATATTCAGCATTAAAACGCTCCTTTCGTTCGTTATCCCTTTTTCGTTTTTTCTCTTTTGCAACCTCTGCCTTATTAATTTTCTTTTTTTTGAATTTCTTCCTTTTTACCTTTTTTATAGGTTCACTTGTATATATTTTTAACTTTTCTTTTAATTTTAATAATTCATTATATAATTCTGGGCTTGGATTTTTATCATACTTTTCTTGTTTTTTTCTTATTTTCTTTTTTATTTTTCTAAGCGGATTACTGGTAGGTTGAGGTATTTCTACCTCATTATCATCGTTAAATGCCTCCCATTGATTTCGCATCATTAAATTATTATAGTTTTATTAGAATTTGAACATATAAAAATTTATTCAATTTTCAATAAAACACTTGATACTTGCCCTATTTTTTTAATTATTATAATTTTCTTTTGCAAAATCTGGATAACAACTAGCCTCACCCTCACCCTTCATTTTAAGGTATTTTGGCGCTCCGGCACAATGCCTCCATATCCATTTACTTCTACTTTTCCACTCTGCTCCAACTGCCTCTTCACTCATAAAATACAAATCACCTCCATTTATAATTGTCTCAAATGGCTTGCCCCTCAACTTGCAATTCCAAAACATTCCAAATTTCATAGGCATAGACTCACCAACCCTTAAACAAGCTACACATACCCTCTCAGTATCACCATGCGGACCAATTCCATTCTTGCTTGCATCATCATACTGATTTCCTTCAACAATCAAATCCTTATCTCTCATCAAAATTTCCACAACTTTCAACAAGTTGCCTACCAAAGGACTCTTATCAAACCCTATAATTGTCCCCTTCCCCTCCGCATAATTTGCTTTTCTACCCACTTTTCCATAACACACATTTGCCCTTGCCAATTTATTCAGCACTTTTTGTCTTCTTGTATCCCAATATTTCCTATCCCACTCATAACTACCAAGCTCTTTTATCATATTTTTATGCACCCTATCAGTCAAGAATCCTCTTACTACCATTAAATACGCATCTTTAGGCCTTTGTTCCTTAGGAATAATTATTCCATTACCATATATTTCTGGCCATTTCAAACACAATTCATTCAAATTAAATAATTCTACTTTCTTATCAAATATATTTTCTAACACATCCTTAGCATATAAAAGCCTATCTAGGTCCCAGCCTTGGCCCTTTTTTCTCAAATTTCCCAAAAACTCCATTCCAGTATGATTTTCTCCGCCATTTCCAATAGTCAAAGACCAAGTTGGTTTTGCCGCCTTAGAAGCACTAGTTTGTTTTGCCTTTTTTGAACTCATCACAATAACACTATATAGTATCAATGTCAGAATTTTTTTTAATTCAATTTTGAAAATTGAATTAACTTAATAATTATATTAGGATGCAAATGTCCTCACCTTATATAACAACAAAAATGGCAGATACAATCGAACTTGTTACAAGAGAAAACTGCAAGTCATACGACTTATATATATCTTCTGAGCTTAGGCGGTCAATGTTTATGACTGGAGCATTTAAAGATGATGTTTCCACTCTAAGGGTATCAATACTTAATATGATGTATAAAACCGCTCCAGAGCGTTATAATGAAATAATAGAAAATTTTAAAAACCAAGCAGAGAAAACGAAGATGTTGTTTTTAGGGGTTAGTAATGATGCGGGAGTATTTATAGTGAAAGGTCAATTAATTTTAGATACAGTTAATAGTTATTTGGATAGTTATGTTCAAGGAGCTAGAGTGCGTAGAATAGTTTTAACGAATGAAATAGATGAAAAATCGCCACCTAAGTGTTACCCAATGAAACCGGGTGGATTAGTAGGAACTAGTAATTCTTATAAATTTAAGCCAAATAATAATCCCCCACCTGATTCATTTGCTTGGGAAAATCATTTGGCAGAATACTATGTTGATAAGACTGATTTATGGTATAACCCTAGTGAAGTAGTTGCAAACATAGAGACTGTTATCGATGGTAAAAAGGTTTGTGCAAATGTTGTTTAAAATTAAACTTTCTGTGCCGCAGTTCCATACACTGGAGCTTCTAATATATTTTTATATATCTTACCATTTTTAATAACAGTTTTTATTGTGCATAATTGAAACATAGCTGTGCAAAATAATCCACCAGTAACAAAAACCCCCGCTAATAATCCACCCGCAGAATCATTTGTCATAAAACAAGAACAATTTGACATACTATAATAGTTAAATATTAAAAGTGTTAGGGTTCCTTTTTTTTAGTTCTTTATTTTCAGCTGGAAAATTGAATATTTTTGTATCTGACATCTACAAACCATACCCCTATAACAACTTGACTTGCTACTAACAACACTTCAACACAACACTACAAAGTTACTATGCCTTACTACTGGCCTCGCGTTTCAAATATTTATGAGGGAGCCCCCTCCGGATGGAACACTGACAACAAGGCTATCATCTCAGACCTTGCTTGGTGGGTAATCGAAGACGAAAGCAACCCAGAGTCTCTTATGGAAGAGGTTTCAAGCGCATATCACAACAACAATCACATTCGTCCTCCTCATCCGGACGAAAACGGGTTGTTCAAGGCGTGGTTTGACGAGATTCTCATCAGTGAGCACAGTATTGGTAATCGGGACAATCTTATGACAGCGTTGTTATGCGGAAGGTGGGAGGATTTGACAGAGGATAAGGCTTGCACTATTTTGCATATGTTGCCTTGCGAGATTATCAAGAGTTTTATGACAGACATCAAGGAACGCATACAAAACGAATATGACGAAGTTGCATCGGCTGCCACTATTGAAATCGAAGCCAACGAAGAAAACGAATTCACAAGTGACGAAGACAGCAGCGACAGTGATGATGAGCAAGACTATGATTCAATGCCCGAACTAGAGGACAGCGCTGGCGAGGATATGGAGATTGACAGCGATGATGAGAGTGACGATGAGGAAACCTATCACGGAGCAGGAGTTGTGAACAATGTCAGGAGAGCACTATTTTAAAGGAAGCAACGGCCCGCTCCTCTCCCTCTTATTACATATACAATAGGTGGGAATACCAATAAAACAAAACAAAATAAAAAAAACTAACATCCAACCAAATACAATATCCATTATACAAAAAACAAAAAAAGAAAAAAATAAAAAAAAACGAATATTTTTTATTTCATTTAATATTTACATCATAATAGAATTCCAAATTTCTCTTGCTTTTTCGATTTCTTTTCCCTTCGTTTTTAAATAAATCCTATACACATATTCCTGACAATTTTTGGGTGCCATAAAACTAGAATATTCACTAACTTTAAAAGCAGTATCTACACCCTTTTTAAAATATGGAACATTTTCTAATGGATTTTCACCATTTCCACTAATAAATCCTATTTTCGTTTTTTTTATTCCACTATGTACAATATCACTTTTATTGAGAATTTCTTCTATTACTTTTAATTTTGTTTCTATATTTTGTTGGTTATTATCATCAGGACATTTACAAACAGTTATAGTTTTCTCTCCAATCATTTGAGGGTGCCATCTAAAATGTAACCTACGCTGTAGAGTTTGTATAGCGGGATGACCAAATGGAAAGTTAATTATTTCATCGTGCGATGTAGCTAAATCTAAACTTGTAGAATTAGATATTTCTCTTAATATATTTATAATAATATCTTCCACTGCTTTAACAGTATGATGGGTGTATACTTGTTTGTGTAACCTATATCTAGTTGCAAACAATGACATAATTTCATCTTGTAATTTTTCAGGCCAACATAATACTAATTCATGCATATTACCAAAATTAAATGGCAAAATATTACACATTGTTAAAAGTCTTTCAAATGTTTGATTCACTCCAAAACCTAAATGATAACAATCTCTCTGTATATAATCTATCTTATCAATATCAATTGAGCACATTTTATTATTAATTATTTGGTATTTCCAATTTTTTTTATTACTTGTTTCCGGGTTAATTAACTGAATAATAAATTCTATTTGTTTTTTAGTAAAATCAAAATTATACTTTTCAACCATACTTTTGAATATTTTAATACCTCGTTCTTCGTGCTCTTCATCTTCTTCAGGATTTATTATTTCGTCATCATATAAATGACTAAACGGACCGTGACCAATATCGTGTATTAATCCAGCTATTTGATATAACTCTATAAGTTCATCGGTAATATTTGGCACTACATTTCTTTCTCTCAACGAGGTTAGCAAAACTTTGGCTAAATGACTAACTCCCAATGAATGTTCAAATCTTGTATGAGTTGCACTAGGATAAACATAATGGGTTGCTCCTAATTGTTTTAAACCTTTTAGTCTATGAAATTCAGGAGTATCTACTATCTTACACATTCTTGGAGTAAGTGTAATAACTCCGTGCACTGGACAATTAATAGTTCTTGTAGTCATTATTTTTTCATTAAAAAAAATAATAATAATAAACATTCAATTTTATGATTAGTAATCCTTAGTATGATAGTGTTGAATAGCGTTAATATAAAAGTTAGCAGCATGCAATTCACCCCCATTTTTCAACTTGATTTTATTTTCTATTTCAGGAATTGTTTCAATATATTGTTCTATCAGACACATTCTTTTAAATAGCTGTTGGTCATAAATTCTAATAATAGCTGACAACTGTTCCTCACTTATAGGATTGAATATTTTTGATATTTGTTCCTTGCCGTGCAAGTGGTCATATAAAGAATGACACATTGATATAAATTTACTTCTCTGAGCCATCTTATTAAACTGTTGCGATAAAAAAATTTATTAGATAATTATTTTATTCAATTTTTTAAACTAGTTCTTCATATTGACCGCGAGGTAGGTTATTGTGTCGCCAAGTTTCTGGGTCACATCTAGGAGTGTTTGCAGTCCAAACCTTGACACTAGGGTCTGTCTTTGCCATTTCCATATACTCCTGTCGCTTCTTTTCACGATTGCCTAGATATGTAAGGTATCGTGCACGTCGGCGTCCACTTCGGTTATCCCAATAAGACTTCCACTCATTAGTTTCAATCCTATAATGTCCTGTTCCATAATCGCAGATAACAGTGCATCCCAGACCCTTGGGGTCCTCAGCCCTGTCAATAAGCGGAAGTGAAACAGTTTTTCCATTGTTGAGATTCTGTGTGTAAACCGGATACTCCATACCATTGTATGTTGGATGTGTGAAACAAAGCCTTCCACCTTCATCTTCATTAAGCCTCCATCCAAAATCCATCATCGTCTGTTGGAGACCCTGATAGTAGACATCATTAGTCTTATCCATATTAAATGTTCGAGGAACATATTCCTCATCTAGAGGACGATATCCTGAGAAGTCATGCGCCTCTGGTTGAGAACGAGTAGCTGCCCATTCGGCAGAGCCAACAATAAGACGAGGGGTATTCATAGTTTGAGTTGCCATTTTGTGTGTGTATAAGTGCTGGGGGATAGTTTATTTATTGCGGAGTTAATTGTTTTCAATTTTCAGATAAAAAAAGTTTTTTAAAATATCTTGCTTGATTTAAACAGTCATACTTGCAAACTGTTCCTCTAGATTACTATTACTAGCATCGCTACTTTCCTCTGTATCAGTAGTTTCATCTGTTACATTTTCTAGAGGGTCAACATCATCCATATCTACTACTCCACAATCCCATAGGTTGCTCTGAACAAGTCTTTTCTTAATCTTAACATTCCGTTTTGCCTGTCTTTTAAACTCCTTGGCAATTCTATCTAGTCTTCTTGACTCTCGAGAAGCCCCTGTATGAAATCCCTTCATAAAACCTTTTCTCTTAACACTAGCACTCAATAGTGCACTTGTATATTTTCTATTTCTACCGTGAAAGAACTCAAATGCAGCAGCCAAATATCCCTCATTATATCCTTCAGTTTCATCCATCATTTCACGCAAACTAATTTGTCTCCTCATCAGTTCATTTGTTTTATCTCGTAAATCATAATATTTTTCTCTGGCTTTTTGGTTCCTTTCTAATTGACACGAATGGCGCTGGAGCAATTCTGTATAACCCAAATAAACTTCTTGTAGTTCTCTCTGCATTTGTTCATCAGTAAGATTTGTTTTAGAATCAATAGGTGCTCTACAACAAGGACAAGTCGCATTTACTTCAATCCACCTATAGAAGCAAGCCTTACAAAATTGGTGACTACATTGTGTGTTAACAATATTTTCTAGATTTAAATCTGTATAACATATACCGCAATAAGGGGATTGTGTTTGACTTCCACAACTGGTGCTGCCAAATGTAATAATTTCTTGTTCTGCAACCTTTTCCTCTTCAGTATCGCTAGAAAGAGGAGTTGCAACATCTGTAGATACTTGCGTCTCATCATCAGCTTGGCTATCAACATCACTAAGAACTTCGTTGTCGCTCATTATATGTTTGGTAGTGGTTGTATGTTGCAATTTCTACAACAATTTATTATTTCAATTTTATAAAAAAATTAATTAATCATAATGTAATCTCTTATCTTGATATGTTATTTATTTCTTCAATAATAAAATCTCTGTCATCATCTAGTATATTTAGTAGTTCATCGCTACCAAGTTGATTTATAGCCATATCCATCATCTGCATAAAATCCACTGCTTGATTTGAATTTAAAATATCTCTCAATCGTTCTCCAAATTCGTCATATAACCCAATTGGTTCTGGGAAAGATGGTATTTCTTGCTGCTCCTCAAATAGAGTTTGCAAATCAAAATTTGAATCTTGTCTGTCTCTTTCCTCTCGAAATTTTTTTCGTTCTTTTCTTGTTTCATTCATATGCAAAACTCTAATAAGTTTATGTTTGTCATGACGCCAGTTTGCATCCATATTACGCAAACATTTAATATCTTTTAATACTTCCATAGACATACCGTGACTCCCGTGTGCCAAATGTTGAGAAGCGCTATCAATCCTTTCTCGAATTTTCCTATTTTCTTGAGTCATAGATTTTACCCTTCTTTGGTAATATCTATAAGTAGAATAAGATCCTCCCAAATCATTTTCAATATTTTTTAATATAGTTTTTTTATCATTTATTTTCTTATCTAACTCTTTTTGCTTTCTCTCAAGAGCTCCTTTCTTCATCACGAGCTGGCGAGTTTGTTGGACTAATCTATCTTGTGTCTCATATTCTGCTTCTACTTCACGAATGATTCTAGTTCGATGACTCAACAAATCACGCATTTGTTGAATATCTTTTGCTTCTTCAGTATTTTTTAACAAATTTGTTCTACAGAATGGACAGGTATTCTTGTCTTTTGCCCATCTCCAGAAACAATTCTTGCAAGTAGAATGTCCGCATTCAGGATTTACAATATTATCAATAGTCAGGTCTTCGCAACAGATTGAGCAAGACATAATGTAGGTATGTTATTGTATTATTGAACGGTATTTCTTTTACAAGTTGTAGGACTATTATAATTTAATATAACTTAAATGCGTTTCAATTTTCTATTTATTTTTTTTGCGTTAAAATATTATAGTATGAAGGTGGATGTGGACAGCCGGGAAAGGATTAAGATTGCTCTTTTATTTTTGTTACAAAGTTACAAAGTTATTATGGGTTCAATGTTAGTCGTCTTTGTTCCAAGACAGTGTGAGGATGGTATATGTACTGCAACACAGAATATTCAAAATTCTGATACATTAAACAGAGCAGCATTGGTAACAAATCTAGTTTCTATTTTATCATTTTTAGCTACCTATATAGTTGAATTAAGAAGGGAAAACTTCTGCGTTCATAATTTTGATATAAATCATGATGTTGGTGATAATAATTTAGCAATTGTTTTAAAAGACAAACCTCAATTATTAGAATCTTTACATTCACATAACAGAGCGTATTACCGTGTAACTGTTGCTACATTCTTATTTTATTTGGTTAACTTTGTAGTATCTGATATTGTTTTATATAATGACCCTACATTCTGGAGGGCAGGAATTGCGCCTTATTTCAGTTATATAGTGCTTATTCTAATGAAATTGTATAATTGTTATTTTATATCATCATCTTCAATTAAGGAAGATAAAGCATTAAGTGCATATATGACTGAGTTTTCAAGTTTTAATGTTATAGATGCAGATATGTTAGAAGATGCTCCTGAAACAGAGCAAAAAGAAGAAGTAGGGGTAGGCGCGGTTCATTTAAATATGGGAAATACTGTTATAAGTAATATTCTTTAAAATAAAAATAAAAATAAAATAAAAATATACATATGAATAACTATAAAGAAATGACAAATACAGAAGATGAATTGAAAGATTATGAGTGTATGATATGTTTTTATAAGGTAAAAGAAAGTGAAAATCATATAAAATGTTATAATTGCAATAAATTATTTCATACTGAATGTATGAATAATTGGAAGCAAAAAACAGGGCATAATTTTTCAAGTTGTATTCATTGCACTAAAGATGAACTAATTAAACACGAATATAAGGAGGTTTGTTGTGTTGGATGTTGGAATTGGATGTTTCCCAAGTATAAAAAACCAAAATGTAACTTAGTTTTATCTAGTTATGACTAATTTTTAAAATTGAATTTAAAAATTAGTTATTAAATAATAATAACAATGACTCTCCCCCAAAAGAAATCAACAATGTCTCACCTCAAGAATTGTCCTACATTTGATACGGGAAATACGAAATGGGTTGATAAATGTAATTTTGATTTTACACAAGAATTTTATAAAACATTTCAGGATTTTATGTTTAAAAATCCCGGTAAAACTTCTAAGGAATTGTGTGATATGATTAAATTTTATGATTTTACTGAAGAATCTATAGAAATTGCATTTAAAATGTTTAATACTTGGAAAAATAGCTTTTATGGAGTATGTGGTCCATTTATATATAAAAATGATAGGTGGTTTCCTGTATATAGTAAAAAATATACAGATACTGTATTATTAGCGGAAGAAAATAGTCAATTGAGAAGTCGAATAGATGAACTTGAAGCTAAACTAAAAAAAATGGAGTCACCAGGGTCTTCGTAAAGAATTCTTCCAATTTATAATAGTAGGGTCCCATTTGGTGCCTCTTCTCCCTGCAATAGGAGCTGGTTTAAATTTTTTTTCTTTTATTTCTATTTTAACATTTTCGCCCTGATTTTTTATTTCTATTTTTTCTATACTTTCATCTAATTGTTGTGTCAACTGTCTAATCTTTTCACATATTTCTTTTGTATGTTTTTTTTGTTGTTCATTCATTATATTAAATAAGTATTTTAATTATTAAATAATATTTTTAAAATAGCTTTATCAGTTCCGTCCTTGAAAAATCTTTTTCTGAACTGCTTACATCCATTTTTGGTTTGTATGTATTTTGGAATTATGTTATAAATTTCACTTAATGTTAAATTTAATGATGTTTGTTCAAATATAAAATTAGCATAATAAAGACCTAATGTAAAAGCCATTGCAAACGCCGGTTTCATTTTCAATATATTTACACTATACTTTCCAATATTTGCCATTATTGTCAATTCTTTTAAATTTATTCTTTTAATTTGATATGTTTCTTCACTATCAATAATATCTTCACACGCCAGAATCTCTTCTTCTATAGCTCTTTCCCAATTATCTAATATTAAACTAGCCATTCTAGGGTTTTTAAAGTTAAATATTAATTGAAATGCTGCTGCAAAGTTTTTTTGTTTATGAAACTTTTTCAAAATAGTTTGGTCGTTATTTGTTTGTGCTTTATCACATACATCCTTGTAAGTAATAAATAATGATGTCATATGTTGTTCTATATACATTTTACATATAAAAAAATTTATTCAATTTTATATGTAATTACAATCCGTTCTTTTCGTTATATTCGGCTATTGCTTTCTCATAACGCTCTTTGTCCTTTGCTGCTAGAGAATCAAATGTTTTTCGTTGAGATGCTTTTAACTTTTTCCAATTAGCACCTAGTGTTTTTGAAACATCTCCAATGACTACCTTTCCGCCATTTTTCTTTTGAGCCTCAATCAACTTAGGACGATGTTTGTCACAGTAAAACATAAATGCAGATTTTGCACGCTTAGGCTTATTTGGGTCTTTGGGAGCCTTAATCTTCATTTTTTCTCCAAGATATTTTTGAGATAGTTCATCAATACGGTCAGTTGCACCCAACTCCATACATAACATTTTTAATAGACTAGAATGAGATTCAAACCAAAGGTCATTGAGACCAGCTGTGTTATTATGAAACAGATAAGAAGACATGATTTATGTTATAATATAAAAAATTGTTTCTAATCAATTTTCATATAATATTTATTAATCTAGGGCATCGACATCTGTAACTTGAGTTTTTGTCTTTAGTTTTTCTATTTCTTTATTTAATCTTTTCACTTCTTTTATTAACCATTTTTTATAAGGCGAACTATACCTAGTGCGGGTTGTCTTGACTGCAGTTAAATGTGGCATTACTATGGAGATGCTACTCTTGGTCTTGCGTTTGGAGAATTAATTGTAACTGATAAACTTTTTGGTGGGTTTAAATGATTCAATTTTCCAGATGTCACCCAATTTATGTTTTGAATATCATCTGTCTTGTTTTTCATATACTCAAAAAACATATTGAAGTTTATATTATTTTTTTTATCTGTAAATCTTGACTTGAATATATCATATTTTTGTTCCTTTGTCAATAAATCTATGTTTGCTAATCTCTTGACATATTCTGCATCATCATCCTTTTCTTTTTGTTTTAGTTTCTCTATTTGAGACTTATGGTTATTCTCTAACTCTTTTTTATCATTTTCATATTTTAAATTTAATGCTAATATTCTAGATTTTATTTCTGTATCATTTTTCATTTTTTCTTGTTGAATTAATAATTTTTTATTTTTTATATGATGATTGGCTAATATATATAGTTCCTCTTGCTCTATTACCATATTACCATTTGAGTCTAACTTATCATACAATGATAGTATCTTTTGAAAATTTTTTTTATCATAATTTTTTGGCGGTTTTAATTCACTCGAGACACCACTTCCCATATAAATATATAGTTTCAAATATATTTAAGTTTTATATATTTGAAATTATTAACGATATCGATTAAACATCATTCCATTATTAAACATATTAACACGATGATTTCCAGATAGAGGCTGTTGTCTAATTACAACATTTCGTTGTTGCGATGGTTTAATAGTAAACTCAGATTTTGTTATCATACTGCGCATAAATCCCTGATGAAAACTTGCTCTTTGTTTTAATTCCATTTTTTCTATACCTTGCTGTGTATGAGACATAGTTTCCCAATTGGATTGTTGTCCTCGTTTCCATAATTCATTTGTTTGTTTATTTAATCTAGCTAATTCTGCTAATTGTTCTGCCATTTCTGCTTCCTCCTTTGCCTTAGCTTCTTCTTCAGCCTTAGCCTTAGCTTCTTCCTCAGCTTTTGCCTTAGCTTCTGCCTCTGCCTTTAACCTAGCTTCTTCCTCAGCTTTTGCCTTAGCTTCAGCTTCTGCCTTAGCCTTAGCTTCAGCCTCTGCTTTTAACCTAGCTTCTTCTTCAGC
>Ga0160423_10002461_pt1 | contig 15477 bp, 13 predicted proteins | sample CRUFie14St8metaG_FD_108191 | JGI IMG/M metagenome (GOLD analysis project Ga0160423, IMG submission 108191) | Marine microbial communities from the Costa Rica Dome - CRUD Field 142mm St8 metaG | ecosystem: Environmental > Aquatic > Marine > Oceanic > Photic zone | place: Costa Rica: the Eastern... | reverse complement strand
TTCCAGAGTAACAATGAATTGGATCAAACTATTGCCAGTTGCGATTGCAGGCTTGGTGCTCGGTGGGTGCACCTCAATCCTGAATGAGGAAGTGATTGTCGATGAGGGAGTGCCAGCCTTGAGTCAACCTGAGCCGGCGGTCATTGATGACCGGCAGATCGTTCAGCAGATGACGGCCAAGGTGACGGAGATGATGGACTCAGATTCGGTCGTGGAAATGAAGTCTTTGATCGAGAAGTTAAAAAAAGAACCCAAGGCCAAGTTGCAGTTGCCTGAGATCAGTCAGTCAAGCGCCGATGAGGCACAAAAAGCGGTAGCCGTTGTGGGTGGAGTTTACAAGTGTAACAGATGCCCTGATTGGCATATCGCTCCAGCCAGCGGTTTCCTTATCGCGGAGGATTTGGTGGTGACAAACTATCACGTTGTCGACAATCCAGAGCGATCTGGCTTGGCCGTTCGGCTTTTTGATGGGCGCATGTTCATGGTCGAAGATGTGGTGGCGGCGAGCGAGCGGTATGATCTTGCAGTGTTGCGTTTGCCCAAAACGGGTATCAAGCCGGTTGCACTCGGCCCATCAGCCCCGGTTGGGGCTAAAGTGAACCTTATCAGTCATCCCAACCGTAAGTTTTACACTCTCAGCGAGGGAAAGGTGGCTCGGTATTTTGTCACACAGCGAAATCGCAGGCCTGTGCCGGCCATGGCAATCACGGCCGATTTTGGTAAGGGCTCAAGCGGTGCTCCAGTGCTCAATGAGGAAGGTCAAGTAGTAGGTGTTGCAGCCAGTACTGAGTCGCTCTACTACACCGAAAAGGAAGGGGTTCAGAACAATCTGCAGATGGTGTTCAAGAACTGCGTGCCTGTCAGTCAGTTGCTTGAGCTGATTGGGGGCTGAAAGGTCCTCAAGGCAGATGCTCTGGTTGCGTTACCCGGTCACATTTTCTACCGTGGTTACGCGGGGCTTTTTCCCCTCAAGCAGAATAATTTCGACCACATCGAGACGCCATCTGAGATCGCGGTTTCCAAGTAACTGGAGCCAGCTCTTTGCGCCCCGTTCCATGAGTCTCTTTTTCTTATGGTTAACAGCATCCAAGGGTCGGGTGAATTGCTCGCTGGTGCGGGTTTTGACTTCCACAAACGCGAGGGTGTTTCCGTCTCGAGTGACGATGTCGATTTCTCCTCCTTTTGGTCCGCGAAAATTCCGGTAAAGGATACGGCGACCCTCAGACCGGAGATAGGCGCAGGCGATTTTTTCTCCGAGTGAGCCGGTCGCGAGATGGTCGTTACAGGGTGGTGGACAGGCCCTGTTGAGGAGGGGGCTAAATCTTTTCCTGAATTGGAGAGAGAGCGCTCTGAGCACGGATGAGGGGGCGATGGGTTAGCCGGGTAGAATAGGTAGGAGAGTGAGAAGCTTCTGATACCGGGTAATATCGAAATCACGCTCTTTTTCGATCATGGCCTCGGACTCATCAGCGAGACAGAGGGCGATCATCAGCTTGGCCTCATGCTCGTCGATATCAGGCTCTTCAAGGAGGCGGCGGTAGGTTTGCCCGACATAGGGAGTCTCCGTGGAGGAGATCTGCTGCTCCACAGCAGGGATTAATTGTTCAATGCCGTCATCCATGGTTGTCAGGCAACCCGGTTGGAGGGGGTGCCGGCGATCCAGTTTTTCAGGTTATCCACGACCCCTGTCAGAAGGCGGCGGCGGGACTCCAGAGACAGCCAGGCGGTGTGAGGGGTCATGATGAGATTGCAGTCCGCAAGGTCGGGCGCAAACAGGGGGTGATCCGGGCTGGGAGGTTCCGTGGAGAGGACATCGAGTCCGGCTCCGGAGAGGTGGCCACTTCGAAGAGCCTCAGCAAGATCGACCTCATTGACCAGAGGGCCCCGGCTGACATTAAGAAGAATGGAACCCGGCTTCATGGAAGATAAGATCGTTCGGTCAATCATATGCTCATTCTCGCTGGTGAGAGGGCAATGAAGCGAGACGACATCGGAAGAGGCAAAGAACTCTTCTGGTGAGACCCGGGGGAGATCGGGACGATGAGCATTCGATGATCCCTCGCGCGCAAGAACCTGTACCTTCATCTTCAGGGCCTCTGCAATCCCAGCGAAGGCTGATCCGATTTCACCAAGGCCGACGATGCCACAGGACTTTCCCGCAAGTTCGGTAATCGGGTGGGTTAAGCGAGTGAAGATGGGAGATCGAGGCCACTCCTCATGTTCGCTTGCAAGCCGGTGAACCTTGGTGACAAGGGAGAGAAGAAGTGCCGCCGTATGTTGGGCGACACTGGGAGTGGAGTAACCAGCAACATTGCAGACGGGGATCTCTCTTGCGGTTGCGGCATCGAGATCGACAACATTGACTCCCGTGGCGCATACCAGAATTAATTTAAGATTAGGGAGTGACTGGATGATCCCGGCATCGAGAACGACCTTATTGGTGAGGATCACCTCGGCATCGTAGGACCGTTCGATCACCTGAGACGGGGCGGTCCGGTCAAAGTGCGAAAAGTTCCCAAGTGCCTCCAGAGGGGCGAAGTCGATGTCGCCTCGGGTCAGCGTTGAGGAATCGAGGCAGGTAATGTTCATATCTTTTACGGGGTTTTGCTCTGGTCCTCACTTGCACGGCCATCAACATTTAGGGCCTGCGGCAGCGCATCAGGGCTGGTGTTGCGGATGGTATCGAGACATTGATGATTTGGAAAGAACGCTTCAAACTCAGGTGGAGGTGGCGCTTCATGGGTTTTGAACTGACCGGTATCGGGATGGGTAAAACCGAGGCGCCAGGCGTGGAGCATGAGGCGTTCGGGCCTCGGTGATTGTCGCTTGGGGTTGGCATAGAGAGGGTCGCCGAGGAGCGGGCAGCCGATATGTTTCATATGCACCCTGATCTGATGAGTGCGCCCAGTGTGAAGGTGGCAGAGGACGAGAGCCCACCCGGCCGATTCGGCACGATGGAGGACGTAGTAATCGGTGATGGCAGGACGGCTCGATCCTTCACCAGGATTGAGAACAGCCTGCATCTGTCTTTTTACCGGGTGACGCCCGATGTGGGTAAAGATTGATCCTGAAGGCTGGATCGGAGATTTCTCTGTAATGGCAAGGTACAGTTTGGTGGTTTTTCTGTCCGCAAACTGGTCGAGAAGCGACTGAAGGCCCCTGTCGGTCCTCGCCGTGACAATGCATCCGCTGGTATCCTTATCGAGGCGGTGTATAATACCGGGTCGCTCTATTCCTCCAACGCCGGGAAGGTTGCCCTCGCAGTAGTGAAGAAGAGCATTCACGAGAGTGCCGTCGGGATTCCCCGGCGCGGGGTGAACCACCAAACCTGTTGGTTTGTTAATGACGATGAGATCTTGATCCTCGTGGAGGATATCGAGGGGGATATCCTGCGGAATGATCTCGGCGGGCTGAGGCTCTGGAAGGCTGATTGTGATTTGGTCACCAGAGTTGACGGAAGTTTTAGGCTTTGCTTCCGTTCCGTTCACCACAATGTGCCCCTGCTTGAGGAGAGTCTGGATGCGGGAGCGCGAGAGATCCGGAAGTTCCCGCACAAGAAACAGATCGAGTCGTTCGCCGCTGGATGTTTCGACCTTGATCGTCACGGGTCAAGGTTGGAGCAGGAGGAGACGAGGGGCAAGTAGCGAGGTATTGAGGCCGGAACGCTCCTTGCCACCGGGTCCAGGTTGGATCTAACCTGAGAGGGTGATGGATCATCTTGCCAGCTGCCCGGAATGTAGGGGCGAGATGAACGTTGCCGATGTCGGTCCCTTCACTCGGGTGGCCTGTCCAACATGTGGGGCGGAGGTGCGAGTGAAGGCGGAAATGGGGCCTTATCGTTTACTACGCCTTATCGCCCATGGGGGTATGAGTGTCATCTATGCGGCTCACGACACGACTCTAGATCGAGAGATCGCGGTCAAGGTGCTCAACGAGGAATATTCGGCAGATGAGAACAGGGAGGCCGCGTTTAAGAGGGAAGCGCGACTGACCGCAACAGTAAGCCATCCAAACATCGTGGATGTTTACACAGTGGGGAGAGCCTATGGGCGTAACTTCATAGCCATGGAGCTGGTGCCAGGCGAAAGCCTTGAAGAGCGGATGTCTGATTTCGGGGCCCTGCCGGAGGATGCGGTGGTGCGTCTTGCTCTTCAGGTAGTAGACGGGCTGCGGTCAGCGCAGACTGCAGGTCTTCTTCACCGGGATATCAAACCGGGAAATATTCTTATCGCCCAGGATGGCACTGCCAAGCTGGTAGACTTCGGGCTGTCTCTTCTCACTGAGAGCGGGATAGTTCAAGCAGAGGAAATATGGGCTACCCCTACTTATGTCGCTCCGGAGGTGCTCGAGCAGTCAGGAGAAGACCACAGGGCAGATATATATGCGCTTGGCTCAACTCTGTACCATGCTCTTTCCGGCTGTCGACCGATCGAATTGACCGAGGTGAGCAACAAGGCCGCCCGGAAGGCCAAGCAGGAGATAGTTCCGCTGAAGCGGGTGGCTCCTTGGCTCTCAAACGAGACCGTGCAAATCGTTGAGAAGGCAATGGCGGACGATCCGGATGAACGGTTTCTTGATTATGAGAATTTCAGAGCTGAACTAGAAAACGCGCGGATGGCCCTGAAGGAAAAAGGGACAAAGGCTCCGGTTCAGGGAAGGACCCGCAGCAAGCGAAGGAAGAGATACGATACCAGACGGAAGGTTCTTTTTGGGCTGTCTGTGCTGGTTGTGGGAGGCCTTCTAACCGCTGCCGGGCTTTACCTCTCTGCGATAAATTCTGATGAGGAAAAGGAAGGAGGCGTCAGTTACGCGGCCCTCATGGTTGATCCGGAGAAGAATCCCAATGTGGGACTGGAAGCCGCGATGCAGATAAATGAGACCTACCAGACTGCCCGCAAGTTCTTGGATGAGGACGATTACGTGGGAGCGGAACAAAAGTTTTGTGAGGTATGGCGAAATGAGCAGGCCCCCGCTGAGACTGCAATCTGGGCTGGATTTGAAGCAGTAGTAGTTTCCTTTCTGGACGGAAGGAGTGCTGACGCACGGCAGTACTTGGCCGATCTCTTTGATTTTGTAAATGAGCGACAGGCATCGGATACAGTGATGGGAAGGAGAGTACAGGCCGCTGCGGAACTCCTTACCGACCTGCAATTTATTCCGACGGAGCGCATCCCGGAGGTGCTGGACAAGCCCTTCCGTGCAACGGTGTTCTTTGCCATGGCCTTGAAAACGTGGGAACAGGGCGATGTGGAGCGTGCTGGGGGCATGTTTGAAAAGTTCCTTCGTAGTGGGCCGTGGCCTGAGTCGGATTGGATGCAGGCGTATCTCAGGATCGGGAACCGCTACGTGGCTGACTACCGTCTTCTTTCCGCGGTAGAATTGGGGACCGAGGGAAAGACCAGAGCCGAAATTGAAGCGGGTATCCTTGCGCTTGATAACTTGCATGGCTCTCTCAAGACGATTGGCAGGGCCCGTTTTAACGTGAAGGCCTGGCAGAGCGTATTGCGAGAACGTTTGCGTTACTTTCGGAACAGGAAGGTGGATGAAGAGTGGGGAATGCTCTGTAGCGAAGTATCGGGAAAATATTTTTCGGATGGAAAATTTGCAGCCGGAGCAAACGCCCTGCAGACGGTTGAATTGAAGGGGGACTTGGAACGGAGTCAGCGAGCTGCACTCCTTTTTTTCGCGGCCGAGGCAGAGGTGTTTCTTGGTGATCTTGTCCGGGTTCTGGGCCCCGGAGCAGCTGGGGTCGAAATTCGGACTCTGAGTGGGGTGCGTCATACACAGGTGATTGGGTCTCAGGAGAGTGGGCTCATGGTAGAGGAGTCCGGTTCGGCTCGCTCCCTTGATTGGAAGGACATAGATCCTCGCTCATTGCTGGGCCTTCACCGAGTTCTTGTAAATGAGACCGATAAGGGGCCTGAGAGAGCAAAGCTATTGGTGAATGCTCTTGCCTTCGGATGGTTGAATGGCCTGACAGAGGAATGTCGTATGATGGCAGAGGAGTTGGTTAAGCTGAGACCTGATTTCTCCGTTCAGTGGGAGCAAATTTTAGAGGATTTTGGAAGATAGCCCGATGAAGAGGTGGTGAATCGATGGCAATTATTGACAAGGTAGCTTTTACGTCGATCTTCCGCACTGATGGCTGATGACGATAAACAGTCCCCCGGGACAGGGCCGAGTCCGGACGAATTGCAGCAAAGCCTGCAAGAGTTCTTCGGGAAAATGGGCAACGTCCAATGGGGGATGGCTGGAATGAACAGTAAAGAGGAGGAGTCGGTTCCGGAAGTGCCGCAGGGGCCAGGAGCTGACAGCGTTTTTGAGTTCGATTACATTCCGCGTGATATAAAGGCTCACCTTGACCGATTTGTGATCAGGCAGGATGAGGCTAAAAAGGCGCTCTCGATTGCGGTATGCGATCACTACAATCACGCAAAATACTTGCGCAGTCTTGAGAACGAGAGCGGTAAACTTCCGGAAGGGATCGAGTTGCAGAAGCAGAACGTGATCGTGGTAGGACCAACCGGAGTTGGTAAAACCTATCTGGTGAAGCACATTGCGGAACTGATCGGAGTTCCCTTCGTGAAAGCAGATGCAACAAAGTTCTCCGAAACCGGCTATGTGGGAGGGGATGTTGATGATCTCGTTCGTGACCTTGTTCAGAAAGCCGAGGGGAATCTCGATCTGGCCGAATTTGGAATCATCTACATTGATGAAATAGACAAGATTGCGACCCGGAGCGAGATGATCGGAAGGGATGTCAGTGGCAGAGGGGTGCAGACGACTCTCCTCAAGCTAATGGAGGAAACGGAGGTTCCGCTTACCAACCCCATGGATATCCGGAGTCAGATGAAGTCGATGATGAGTATGCAGCAGGGTGGCGGAGCCGCGAAAGATACCGTCAATACCCGGCATATTCTTTTCATCGTAAGTGGTGCGTTCTCTGGTCTCGAAAAAGTCGTGCGGAAGCGACTTAGCGAGGGGCAAATTGGGTTTGGGGCGGATCCTACGGAGAGGCCCATGGACGGTGAGTTGTTCAGTGAGGTGGAGACCCAGGACTTCATTGAGTTTGGATTCGAAGCGGAATTTATCGGTCGTCTACCGGTTCGGGTCGTTTGTGAGAAACTCAGCGCTGCTGACCTCGAGAATATCATGAAGTTTTCAGAGGGCAGTCTCCTTAGGCAGTATGAGAGGGAATTCGAGGCCTACGGGATCATGGCTCGTTTTGACGATACAGCGATTAGGAGAATAGCATCTCTCGCTGAGAAGGAAAACACGGGGGCGCGTGCTCTGATGACCGTTTGTGAACGATTGCTCAGAGATTTTAAGTTTGAGCTCCCGGGGACCTCTGTATCGGAGTTGTCCATCAACGAGGAGCTGATCGACAGGCGCGAGGAGCTTTTGGAAGAGTATCGAGAACTGGGAAGAAAGGTGGATGTCGAGAAGGCCGCCCGCGAGCTCGATGCCTTTTGTCGGGATTTTCAGGCGGAGCATGGTGTAGAGCTTGAGTTCAAACCCGAAGCCCTTTCTAAGCTAGCAGAGGAAGCCGCTGAACAAGGCCGCAGTCTGCTCCAATTGTGCCGACAGCGCTTTCGCGACGTTCAGTTCGGCTTAAAGCTGGTCCAGAAAAATACCGGGCGCACGAAGTTTAAAATCGGTCCCGAGGCCGTGAAAGATCCTGATAAATACTTAAGTGACCTTGTGGTGAAAAGCTATCGGAGTAGCGATTCTGAGGAGGAAACTTCATCTGGAGGGGTGTAAGAGTATTTCCATGCCTGAAGAGTTCGGTAGATCTTCCCCTGCCCATCATCACCCCCTCACGGTGACCGTGGTGGTCGGGAGCTTTGCCATGGCGGTTGGACTAGTCGTGCGGATCTCGGGGATATCGCTATGGATTGAGCGTCAGATTCTTTCGGCTTATATGGAACTCGGATTTCCTGTGAATGCAGTGGGCCAGCCGTGGTGGGCCGTTCTGGTGCTTTTGGTTCTGACTTATGGCATTGCGCTGGTTCTTCTTGAAGTTCCGGGTCTTCTCAGGCGCCTTCTTCTTTTCTTTAGTTGCCTTGTGCTTGTTGTCTCGGCTTCGCCGGTAGTTGCGTTATGGGGCCTTTTCTGGAGTCCAGTGGTTGCGGTTTTCTGTTTGAGTTGGAGTGCAGCATGTGCGGTTCTGTGGGCTCGCTATCATCCGACGCCCTGTGAAATAGAAGAAACCTAGTTGTCCTGGGGCGGAAGAGTATAATCTTCTGGGGCGATACAATATTTCAGGACGATGAGTGGTTGACAGGATTGGCAGGAGGCTGGCAAAAAAGCAATAAGGCGTTACAGTGCCTGCATGGCTCGTGCTGAATACCCCCAACCGGTAGGTGATCTGATTGATCAGCTTAAGCAGCTTCCGGGGGTTGGGCCAAGGAGTGCCGAAAGAATGGCACTCTGGTTGCTGCAGAGCAGCAAGGCTCAGCCGAATAGTCTGGCTGAATCGATTCAGAATGCTGCAGTTACGGTCACTTCGTGTCCGCAATGTGGGTTTTTCGCTACGTTAGAGGGGTGTTCGTTGTGTTCTGATCAGGGTCGCGATTGGGGCAAGTTGTGCCTTGTAGAGCAGGCGACAGATGTTCTTCCGATCGAGCGCTCTGGAGCGTTTAAAGGGCTCTATCACTGCCTCGGAGGGAAGCTTTCCCCCCTCGACAATGTGGGGCCCGACGATCTTCGCATTGAGCAGCTACTCAAACGGTTGGAGAGTCTTGCGGGTGTGGAAATCATCCTTGCTCTTAGCTCTGATGTGGAGGGTGAAGCGACGACGAATTACCTGACTGATCTCCTTTCGGGTTATGATTGTCACATCAGTCGGCTCGCTCAGGGGTTACCTGCCGGAGGTATTTTGGAGCACGCGGACGCTCTCACTGTTTCTCGTGCTTTTGAGGGAAGGCGTTGAAAGATCGATCCTAATACAAGTTCTTGGACGCCCCGCTAGACAACTCATGGGGGTATGGGATATAAGCAAGGGCACTCTTAATGACGGACCAAAGGCGACAGGAACTTTTTCGGGATGCGGAACCAGCTGCTGACGGTGGAACCTTCCGGGTAGTTGCCGCAATGTGTGGTTTTGTAATGCTGGTAGCGGTCGGATGGATTGCTATTTCTCTCAACGAGGTTCGTGAAGACCTGCGGACACTGCAAAAGGATGAGAGCCGGAGATTGGTAGTCTTGAGTGCTGATGTGGAATCCCTGCGGAGGGAAACGCAGGAAAAGATGGGGAATGTAAATAATGCCCTCAGTGAGATCTGGCACCAACACAAGCCGGTGGAGTTAGAGGTAATGGGCTTTCTGGCGTCTCTCAATCCAGCTGAGCGAGAGTCCATGCGTGTTGCTCTTGAATCGTTGGAGGGGAGAAAGGATTCCAGCGGGAGCAGCCTGGTCCCGGATGATAGGGATGTTGCTGAGGCCCCTGTTTTGATCTCTCCTACAAAGCCTGTTCTGGTTTCTCCCTCGAGGTCTCCAGTTGAGGTGAGGGAGCCAGAAACCGGTGAATCTGAAAATGAGAGCCTTCCCTTGGAAGCCGAGCCCTCCGATACCCAGAGAGGAGGAGTCTCCGCCGAAAATGCTGGTGGATTAGAGAGTCTTGGACAGGGGTCTCCGGGGGGTGCGGACTCCCTCGGTCCAGAGAGGGATGCCGTAAAGGAATTCGATGAGGGCTCTGCCGCGATGAGGGATTATGTGATTCAGCCGGGGGACTCACTTTCACGGATTGCTCTCAAGCACCGGATTAGTTCCCGGGCTCTTGCGGAGGCAAATGGAATTACTGACCCGAACAAGATCAGAGTGGGGCAGGTTCTTAAAATTCCGGAAGAGTAAGTCGAAATGCCTGCTCGATAGGGGCGCGCATACGGTGCCAAACCTTTAGCGATCACCAAGCCGGCGTTTTATTAAGCTGATGAACGGTAAAAGTAGTCACGGAACATTCCGGAAGAGGAGTAACGGAGGGCTTCAGTGGCTCCTTTCCTTTCGGTTTATGGTATCTGTGTTTGGAGCTGTTATCCTGTTCTCCCTGATTGCGCTGGCGATGGTTTTGAAAAAAATGCGGAATGAGAATATGGTGCTACGGGGAATGGTCCTCACAGAGCAACGGAAGTTTGTTAAAGCGATAGAGGAAAAGCTGAGCTCACTGGATGGGCGGGCTCGGAGTCTCGAAGCTAAAGCGATCGAGGCAGAAGCGGTAGCCGCAGATACCCCACCCGAGGGAGTGGCACGGGTCCCGGCGGAGACCCTCCGCTCTCTTATTCGGCTCCTCGGGCAGCACGGAGCTGAATCCTCTGAGATCGATGTGCTCATGCAGCAGCTTCCCGAGGGGGAGCGAAACGCCCTTTCCGCGGAGTTAAAGGCGGCGGAGTCGGGTAGTGGGCATGCCGGGCACCAGCATCCTGAAGAGGATTCTCTGCCCTCCGTGGGGCCTGATTCGACCACGAATTCAGATTTGGAGCCTGCCGAAGCGCATGGGTCCGAGCCCATTCCGGAGGGTGAGGTAGGTGTCGAATTGTTCGAGGAAGAGCCAATGCCGCCCGAATTCGTTGAATACGAGGTTCAGGCCGGGGATACTTTGTCGGCGATCGCCGTGCTGCATCGTGCGCCTGTCGCAGCGATTCTGGCGTTGAACCAGATCGACGACCCGAATCAGATTCGTGTGGGCTCTGTGCTACGAATTCCTTCTTCGAGGAAAGTTCCGCAAGGCTGAGAATCTGGAATTTATTATTTTTATTTTGCCAGAGATACGTAGCGTAACAACCAATGAGCGGGTGTGGTGCTAATCGTGGCCCAAGAATGCTGATGGATCCTGGTCTTCACCGGGACAAGAAACCCGATTGGATCCGGGTCAGGTTGCCAAACAATCCGGCCTTTTGGTCGACCAAGTCCCTGATTACGGACCTCAAGCTTGTCACGGTGTGTGAGGAAGCTCAGTGCCCTAATCGATGGGAGTGCTGGGGGCAAGGTACTGCCACGTTCATGATTGCTGGTGAGAGATGTACTCGCGCATGCGGATTTTGTGCAGTGAAGACAGCTCGGCCTGAGGCGCTCGAAGAAGATGAGCCGGAGCGGGTTGCGGAGGCGACCAAGCGAATGAATCTGAATCACATTGTGATCACAGCTGTGGCTCGTGATGATCTGAAGGATGGAGGTGCGGAGCATTTCCAAAGAACCATCGAAGCGGTTAGGATTTCGAACCCGAAGATTATCATCGAGGTTTTGGTTCCCGACTTCAACGACAAGGACTGGGCTCTTGAGATGGTGATGGAGGCCCGGCCGCATATATTTAATCACAATATCGAAACGGTCGAACGCCTTACACCTCTGGTTCGTAGCAGGGCAAAGTATGGGCGATCATTAACCGTTTTGAAAAAGGCCAAGGATATGGTTGACGGTAAGGTCGCCACAAAGAGTGGTCTCATGCTTGGCCTAGGTGAAAGAGAGGAAGAAATTTTCGAAGCCATGGATGATCTACGGGAGCACGGTGTCACAGTGCTTACAATGGGGCAGTATCTCCGTCCGACAGCGATGCACTTGCCGGTGGTTGAATACATCACACCGGAACGTTTCGAGGAGCTGAGACAAATCGCACTCACAAAAGGATTCCGTCATGTCGCAAGTGGCCCGCTTGTGCGAAGTTCCTACCACGCAGCGGATTTCCATCCTGAAGACGATGTTCTCGAGGCAATCGAGTCAGATCTTGCAGAGCGGGACGAGACCCGTGTTGAGCAGGGAGAGGAAGTTGCCCAGTCAGTGTGGCATGTCGCGAGTAACCCGCCTGTGGGTAGCTCTTGTCAGGGTGCGGATTTCTCTCCGAGAGAAGAGGTTCTCGGGGTGGTCAAGTCGGATTCTTCTGACCGGGCTGAGTCTCTGGTTGAGAAGGGAGAGGAATTTACCTCTTTAACTTAAAGATGCTGACCAGGGCTCTGTGATCTGAGGCCTTGCTCCAGCTGGGGCTGTCGATGATATAGCTTTCCTTCTGATTGAAGAGAGGTCGGAGAGACCTGCTGGCAAGAACGTAGTCGAAGCGGGAGTAGACTTGCTGATATTCCCAGTAGTGAGTCCATACATGACCACGGGAATCTGTGTGATGGAGCGGTTCGAGATAGCGAGATGACTGGGTTGGCCCCTGAATGGATCTCACCGGGCTCTCGCGTCGGTTATCGTTGAGATCTCCGTAGACGCACAGCAGGGTTTCAGGGGCCTTCTCAAGAATCCGATCCGCGTGCTTGCGCAGAAGATAGGCCTCGTGGCGCCGCATGAGATCCTGGTGTCCATAGGGGACTTCACGCTTGGATTTGAGATGGACTCCAAGAAATCGAATTTTCTGAGATCCTGCCGCAACGGTGGCATCAAGAATCCCTCTTTGCATCGCGAATTCCTTTGGTCGATTATCTGCATCGACGGAGCTATAAGTCAGGGACCCATCCGCTCCCTGAGAGTCGGTCGCCACGATAGGGTAGCGAGAAAGCAGTCCGAGCTGGCGGGTGGTGTCTGCTCCTCCCGCATGTTCGCTATGTGCAAGGGTGAGTCCTCCGTCGATTAGCTTCTTCTGTAGTTCAGCAAGATCTTCGACGGTGCCAATTTCGCAGATTCCAAGGACATCCGGGCGAGCTGCGATAATAATATCCACGAGGGCATCAACTTCCCTGGCCGGCTTCCGGCGATCTTTCCTCTCGCCATCGACGTAGCGCGACATGGTGAGGTAGTTTTTTATGTTATAGGAGAGAAACCGAAGTTCTTCATCCGAACCGTTACTTAACGGTTGAGTGACAGGTTGGCTGGTTGGAGTCCGGGAGGATGGCGGGGCCTCCTGAGTGGTCGGGACTTTTGGGGCCTCGTCAGCGGCCCCCGGTTGTTTCCATTCAGGGGTGTGCGATTTTTCATTGCAGCCGCTGAAGAGCAGGCTGAGCGAGAGCAAAAGAAACGCCCCGAGACACTGCGGGGCGCGTATGAGAACCGCTCTAACTCGGGAGTTGTGCATCAGGACGGCTCGGATGCTTCCTCCTTATGAGGGGCCTCCTTGGTTTTCACCTGAGCTTCTTCAACTTCTTTGGAAACTTCCATCTCTGCCATCTTGATCTCATCTTCGAAATCATCGCGGGCACGCTTGAATTCACCCATGCTCTTGCCCAGTCCGCGAGCAAGCTCGGGGATTTTCTTTGCCCCGAAGAGCAGGAGGACGATGACGAAGATGACTGCGATCTCCGGGCCGCCAAGGCCGCCGATGAACGCCAAAGTGTTGGTCATGGAGGTAAGCTAGTTTGGATTGGCGGATCGTGCAAAGAAATAACTCCGGTCTGAAGAGGACTGATTCATGAACCTGAGAGCATCAGAAGGCCTTTCTAGATGGTGTTTTTGGGATTTTTGGGGGGGTGAAATAGGGTTTGGATGTCTGGTTCAGCAGGCTAAGAAGGGGCGGTGGAGCTGCCTGTTTTCAAGATTCGGGAAAAACTAGAGAAATGCGTGCAAGATGGTGGACGGGTTTTGCTCAAGGCTCCTACGGGTTCAGGAAAGTCCACCGGGGTTCCGGTCATGTTGCTGGAGACCGGTGAGATAAACGGCATGATCATTGTCGTTCAGCCTCGTCGGATTGCCGCGCGCCTTCTCGCCGGATTCGTAGCGAGCTTGATGGGAAGCAAAGTGGGCAAGGAGGTGGGTTATGCTGTGCGGTTTGATGCCTGCTACAATGAGAGTAGTAAAATCGTTTACGTGACTGATGGTGTGCTGCAGCGTTGGTTGCGCGACGATCCAGAACTTGAGGGGGTTGGAGCTGTTCTCTTTGATGAATTTCATGAGAGAAGGTTGGCCTCCGACCTTTCCCTGGCCCGAATTCTTGAGCTTCAGGAGACACAACGAAATGAGCTCAAAGTGCTCGTGATGTCGGCTACCCTTGAGACGGAGGAATTGGTGGGCTATCTTCAACCTTGCGAAGTGCTCGAAGCAGGGGGGCGCATGTATCCAGTCGAAATTGTTTATAAGCCTCCTCCGGCTCCACGACGAGGAAAGCATGGAACGATGGAAAGCATTCCTGTCTGGGAGCAGGTCGGGATTGTCTGTCGCTCCGAAATCTTGGGGCTGGATGCCCAGGGACGGGAGGGAGTTGGTAACGAACCACGAATATTGGTCTTCTTGCCTGGCGCCTTCGAGATTCGCAGAACAGTAGAACTTCTTGAGAGAAGTTCGTGGTCAAGGGGGTGGGAGGTTAAGCCGCTCTATTCCGGTCTCTCGCCTGCAGCCCAGTCGGAAGCGGTCAGTCCAGGGGGGGCACCTCGAATCATCGTAGCAACTAATGTAGCCGAGACCTCTATCACGATCGATGGAGTCGTTGTGGTCATTGATTCCGGACTGGCGAGGATGGCATCGTATGATTCTAGAAGAGCGATTGATACTCTTACGGTGGGCAAGGTTTCCCGGGCTTCCGCTCAGCAACGTGCGGGTCGTGCGGGGAGGACCGGCCCGGGGAGGTGTGTCCGACTTTGGAGTGAGAGAGATCATGGCCGCCGGTCCGAGTTTGAAAGCCCCGAAGTGCATCGTATCGACCTGGCTGAAGCAGTTCTTTATCTGAAGTCGGGAGGGGTAGATGAGATACGTGATTTCCGCTGGCTGGATGCCCCCGAGGAGGACTCTCTGAGGCGTGCGGAAGATCTGCTGAAAATGCTTGGAGCAGTCGATGAGGAAGGGAAGCTCACGGAAATAGGGTATTCAATGGCGCGCTACCCTTTGCATCCGCGAGCTGCTCGCCTGCTGGAAGCTGCGAAGCGGGAGGGATGTGTGGCAGAGGCATGTTTTTCTGCGGCAGTGTTGCAGGGAGAGGGGATCTTCACGAGAAAGGCTACTCGTGCCCAAAAGGAGCGTTTCCAGGAGGACGGTGATCGATCTGATTTTGAGCTCGAGTGGCGAGCCTGTGAGGTCGCGGAGCGTCTGCGCTTCGATCCGGTTCGTTGTGGAGAGCTGGGGCTGCATGCGCGCCAGGCTAGAGAGATCCTGCAGTCGTGGCAGCAGTTGTGTAGACTAGTGGGCCGGCCTGCGATTCGGAGAGGGCATGTGGATATGGAAGAGCTCCGGATACCTCTGGGTCGTGCGGTGTTGGCTGCTTATGGAGACCATGTCGCCGTGCGAACGAGTCGAGGGTCACTTGCTTGTCGGGTCGTTGGAGGAAGGCGGGGCAAACTCGACCAGGGGAGTGTAGCCCGAGATGCTGCACTGCTGGTGGCAGCCGGAATCACTGAGGTAGAGGGACGGGAGATGTCAGTAAGGCTCAGTTATGCTGTGCGTGTAGAGGAAGAATGGTTGAGGGAGTTGTTTCCATCAGGGTTCCGGAAGGAAGAGGGAGCGGTCTTTGATGAGGTCGCTCGACGCGTTGTGGCTCGCCGTAGAGTTCTGTTTTATGACATTCCCCTTGAGGATAAGGAGGGAGGAGAGGTCAGCGATGAGGACGCGGCGGTCTTGCTGTCA
>Ga0160423_10002460_pt1 | contig 15480 bp, 9 predicted proteins | sample CRUFie14St8metaG_FD_108191 | JGI IMG/M metagenome (GOLD analysis project Ga0160423, IMG submission 108191) | Marine microbial communities from the Costa Rica Dome - CRUD Field 142mm St8 metaG | ecosystem: Environmental > Aquatic > Marine > Oceanic > Photic zone | place: Costa Rica: the Eastern... | reverse complement strand
GGTCTAAAAAGCAAAGGGTAAAAAACCCAAATGAAAAAAAGATGGAATCATCGTAGCCCACCCGCATCCCTCGGTCGCCTCCCCCCGCCCCCCCCCCCCCCCCCCCCCCCCCGCGAAAGTCAACTGGCGGTACGGGTGTAGCGGCAATCATTTAGTGCCCTTGAAGGTCCCACAGGTGGGAGTAGTGCCCGTTCTGCCTGCGCAATAGCTCCTCGTGCGTCCCTTGCTCCACGACCCTGCCCTGGTCCAGCACAAGGATGTGATCGCACGACGCGGCCGTGCTCAGGCGGTGCGCGATGTAGATGGTGGTCTTCCCCCTTGACAGGTTCTGCACCGCGTCGATGATTTTGGACTCCGTCTCCGAGTCCAGAGCTGATGTGATCTCGTCGAAAAGCAGGACCTGTGGATCCTTGAGCAGCGCCCTGGCGATCGCGACCCTCTGCTTCTCCCCACCCGAAAGCGTCAGGCCCCTCTCCCCCACCATGGTGTCGTAGCCCTCGGGGAGTTCGAGGACGGCATCGTGGATGTGTGCCAGCCTGGCGGCGCGCTCCACGTCCTCCCTCGTGGACTCCAGGCTCCCGTAAGCGATATTGTTGTACACGGTATCGTTGAAGAGGACGACGTCCTGGGGGACAACGCCGACCTTCGACCGCAGAGAGGCCAGCTCGATCGAGGGGGCGCTATGGCCACCCACCGAGACCTTGCCAGCCGTCGGGTCGTAGAAGCGGAAGAGGAGCCTGAGGATGGTGCTCTTTCCGCTTCCGCTGGACCCCACGATCGCGAGGCTCCCGCCCGCCGGGACGGAGAAGGAGACCCCGTCCAACACCGGCCTGCCCCCAGTGTTTGGGTAGGAGAAGGAGACGTCCTGCGGGAAAGGAGAATACGAAGGAGAATGTGAAGTGGTCAGCAAGAAGCTCGAGCCTCCATACTTTTCACAGTAAGCGGCGTCTCGCACCTCGAAGGCCACCTCCAGGGGTCCCGAGGACTCCAATTGGACCGCCCCCGGCTTGTCCATAATGGCCGCACGCTCCTTAAGCAGCGAGAACATGTTCCCCATGTCGATCATGGACTGCCTGATCTCCCTGTACACCGTGCCCAAGAAGTTGAGCGGAAGGGAGAGCTGGAACAGCAGGCCGTTGACCAACACGAGGTCCCCGACGGTGCTCGTACCGTCGTAAATCCCCCGCGCCGACATCAGCATTGCCGCCGACAGGGCAGTCGAGAAGATCAAGTTCTGGCCGAAGTTCAGAAATCCGAGGGAGCTCTGCACCTTGACCGCGGCCTGCTCGTACCCCGTCAGGCACCTCTCGTATTTGGACAGCTCGTACTTCTCGTTGCCAAAGTACTTGACGGTCTCGTAGTTGATGAGCGAGTCCAGCGAGACGGACGCGCCCTCGTTGTCCGCCTTGTTCATCTGCTTCCTGAACTTCGTCCTCCACTGCGTGGTCAAAACGGTGAACAGAGTGTACGCCGATATGGTGCCCACCGTAAGCGCGGCGAACTCCGGGCCGCACTTGTACGCCAGCACCCCGCCCACCAGGCTCACCTCAAGCGCGGTGGGGAACACGTTGAAGACAAGGGAGGAGAAGACAAAGTTGATCCCCCGGGTCCCCCGGTCCACCGCTCGGCTCAGCGCCCCGGTCTGCCTCGAAAGGTGGTACGCGATGTCCAGCTGGTGCAGGTGCTCGAAGACCTGGCCCGAGACGCGCTTCAGGATCCTCTGCGCGACCTTGGCGAAGATGGCGTTCCTGTACTCGTTGCAAAACGAGGCGGTGGCCCTCACAACGCCATACGAGGCGAGCATGACGGCGGGGGTGGCGACCCCGGCGCCAAGGAGGGCAAGCTCCGAGGGGCCGAGGGCCGAGGCCGCGCCCGCGATCTCTGAGGGCGGGGATACCTCCGCCAGGCGGTCCACGGCCTCCTTGAACAGAAAGGGAACCTGGATGTTCAACAGCTTGCCCGCCGTGAGCAGACCCAGGGAGGCCAGAACCCTGTTCCGCGTCTCGCGGTCGTCCCTGGGCCAGACGTACGTGCCGAGGTAGCCGAGGACCTCCGCGTAGCTCGTGTCCTCCCCGGCCTCTGCGTCCTTGGCCGCCTGCGCGGCTGCCTTCGAGGGTCCCGCGGGCTTCCCCTCCTCCAGCTTCGCGTGCGCGCCGTACTGCTGCCGGTACTGCCAGCCCCATGGCTTCTTGGCACTCAAGGGCTCCGCCTGGTCCCCGCTTGCGATCCGAAGGATCCTGCCGATGGGATCCGCGGGCAGCGGCACCCTATTCCCATTGGACCACTGTGTTGGACAGGCCGCCCTTATGATGGACACTTCTCCGTGGAGAAGGAGAGCCCTGCGCAGCATCGGCTGTCACGGGCCTAGGGCCCACACTGTGACCTGTTGGATGAATCCCCCTCGTGACCTATGACTCGTGGCTTCGCCCTCGCGATCGATCGAGACCTCTGGACACCTTTGCTTCGCTTCCCCGCTCCGCCGCTCCCGCCAATTATCAATTATCGGTGGGAAAGGCACGATCCTGACGATTCTTTGGCGGGTGGGTGACACCACCTGCAGGAAGAATTCTTGGGATCGAGGCGGTGGTGAATTGTTCTGTCAATCGAGTTTTTTAGGTTCACCAACGTTTAGACTCGCGTTTAGGTCGTCGCGGCTACTGCCCGAAAAGGAAGTCCTGGATCTTGTTCAGCTTGTACACGTCCACCTTGAAGGCATCCCTGACGTCGTCCCTGTCTGGTCCCTCCTTCCCCCTCCCCCTCGCCAAGGCCGCCATACCGCTCCTGATGCTGAGGTACTGCGAGGGCAGAAGCCTAAGCTGCTCGCACAGGGACCTTTCCCCTGCGCTCAGCAGGTCCAGGTAGGGCGCGCCGTCCAGGCAGGCGGGCTCCATCTCCTTGCCGGACAGAGTGAGGTTGGAGGGAACCTTCTCCCTGCCGTCCTTCCCGGGCTCCTCGATCCTCAGCCCCTGGAGCTCCCTGGAGCTCCCAGGGCCGCTCATCACCGCCGCCTCCCCGCCGTCGCCGCCGCCCTGCTCCGCCCTGCTGGCGTACCTCATGGCCCTCTGCGCCTTGCCCGACTTGTACGAGGGCTGCTGGAGGTAGGACTCCGTCTGCTTCTGCCTCTCCCTATCGCTCTCCCTCCGGCGCTTGTCCTGCTCGTACAGCCCGGCCTCCGCCAGCGTGAGCACCCCCATCCTCCGGTACTCCTTGAGCTCCCCGATGCGCTTCCTCAGCCGCTGCTCCTCCTGAATTCCCTTGACCAGGGCCTCGTGCTCCTCTCGGCCCTGAAACCTAGCAAAGACCCTCAGCAGCGCGGCGATCTCCTTCTCCTCCTTGGTGGCTTTCTTCTCGCGCTGCTGCTGCTGCCTTACGTTCAGCAGCCCCCGATCCGTCACGAAGGCCCTCCTGCTGTACCTCTCGCGCTGCCTGTAGTGGTACACCCGCAGCATCTCCAGCTTCTCCCTCCTCTCCTCCTCGGGGTCGTCCGCCCGGATCTCCAGCTCCGCCAGCGCCACCTCCGCGTCGTTGTCATGCTCCGGCTCGAAGTCGTCGCGCTTCACGTTGTAGCCGGTGATCTCGACCTGGTTTCCCTCCGCCCTTGCCCTGATGTCGTCGCTCAGGCCGCGGAGGAGCTGGGCGTTGGGGTCCTGGTCCTGGTCGGCCGCCGCGGCGCCCGGGGCCCCCTCGGCACCACCGTCCCCGGCTTCCGTGCCGGCCTCCTCCTCCTCCACCTTCGGGGGCTCTCCCTCTAGTACTGCTCCCTTGCGCTCCCTCGTGGCGCCCTCCGCCTCCCTTTCCAGTTCCCTCTTCCTCTGCTCAAGCTCCCTCGGGGTGGGCACCACCGGCAGAGGCGCGTTGGGGGAGTTGATGTACTGCTCAAAGTAGTGGTCCCGGCACTCAAACTTGTCCTTACGGCCCACGTGTTCCGCGATCTCGGTCCAGTTGCCAGGGCCGTAGATCTCCATCGCCTCCAGTAGCAGGAGCTCCTCGTCGCACCCCCAGTTCGGGTGGAAGAGAGGGACGGAGAGGTCCTTGAGGTCACGATGGATGATGCGCAGAGCGGACGGAGTCAGGACCTCGAACCCAGGGATCGGAACGGATCTTGATCTCTTGAGTCTCTCGGCGGGCGGGGCGGGTACAAGTGATCTATGGGGTCGTCTGTTTATACTCACCTCCACGACCCGGTAGGCGTGAGTCCGTTTGTGTGGCCAGGGCTCCGCCCCCACGGAGAAGCACTCCAGGCACAGGTTAGTCGGCGTCGCGCTCGACTCGACTTGTTTTTGGTTTTTAGGTTCTTTCCCTGACGACAAGGCGCCAGCTGGCTCCTGGGCCGGATCGGGACCCACGGAACGTATCCTTAAAGTATCCGATAGGTCCATCCCACAATACTTGCAGTTGTACAAGGCCTTCTTCCCGTCCCTGCGGCTACCGGGCAGGAGGAGCCCTCCCGACATAACCCTCCGCCGCTTCGACCGTTGCGGCGCCGCGACCGACGCGGACTCCATCGCCATGACTCCGAACCTCTACCCCCCCTCCGCTGACCCCCAATCGACCCACCTTTTGACGACGGCGACCGCCCCCCCACGCCGCTCCTGTGATGCTCGCGATCGCCTCCCGATGCGCGGGAACTTCTTTGGGCCCTCCAGGCGCCTCGATGCGTCGTTGTTGTCGGTCGGGCCCGATCGGGGAGGGAGATTTCGGGACGGAGTTTTCGTGAGGAGGTGCGGTAACGGTACAACGTCCGGACCGGAAGGTGGTACCGGACCCAGGCACGATCCGAGAGGCCGCGCCACCTGCACAAGTTCAGCGCGGAGCTCACGAGGCAGGAGAGGGAGGGTTGAAGAAACGAAACTAATTAGACCCAGCGCGAGCTGGACTTCAGGAGGAAGACCTTCAAGTACTTGAAGAGCGAAAGGAAGGGGATGTCGTTTAACAAGGCAGAAGGGCTTCACCACGAGGACCATTACCACCTACGCCACAGTACAAGTCATGAGGTACCTCGTGGTGATGATGATGAGGAGGGAGGGAGCCACAGGGAGGACCTCTCGATTCTGATTAGGAAAGCCGTGCGAGAGGAGAGGAAAAGAGACAAGTTTAGGGAGAGAAAACGGTGCGTGAGAGAGAGAGACTGTGCACGCCCCCGAGACGAGGGATTGCGGGGAAGAACGTCGCCCCCCATTCCGCGCCCGCACTCACCCGAACTGACCCACCCGCTGCCCTCCTCGATACCCCCCTCACCCCAAACCAACCGAGAAGGCTGAGCTGCCAGGTCGTCTTCGTCCTCCTCGTCGTCGGCGCCGTCGCCTTGGCGGGTTTTTTGCTCACCATGCCCGAGTACTTCGCTTGGGTCGCGGAGAGCTACCGGGGCAACGCAAGGGCAGCGGTCGACCAAGGTGACCCCCGCGCCCGCGGACAATGGAGAGAAGTCTACGAGAAGTGGTGATGACAACGAGAGCAGAAGCGGCCTGGAGGAAGACTAGCTTTGTCAAAAAGTGATGCAATCTATTATAAGACACCGGACTGAGGCTCAGATCAGGCAAGGCGGGGTGATTGAAGTCAGCCCTCCCCTCTCAGGAAGGCGTGGCTGCCGAGCGAGGCGTGCTCCTCCAGAGCCAGCGTCCTCCTTGTGACGTTGGCGTCCTCGTGAATTCTCTCCACCAGCGCCTCCAGCGACGTGAAGTTCTGCTCGGGCCTGATGTACGAGCACACCACTAACCGGAGCTCCTCGCCGTAAAAGTCGCGGCCAAAGTCGTGCAAAATCCACGGCTCCACGGTCCTCTCCTTGTTCTTATAAAATGGGTTCCAGCCCACGGACATGACCATGGGGTGGACCCCCGAGGACGCGGACCCTTCCTCGGCTTTGGGGAGGCAGGCGTATCCGCAATAAATGCCGCTGACCACGCCCCCATGCTCGCCAGCAGATCCTTCTTTCGCTTTGGGTTGGTCATCCACTCCGGCCTCTGCCAGGCACTTGTGGTCCAAGTTCGCGGTGGGTATCCCGAGCTCCTTGCTTCCTCTTCCGAACCCCTTAATGACCTCCCCCTTCAGCAGCCAGGGCGACTTGAGGCTCTTGCCAGTCACCTCCTTTGCAGTTGTGGATGACATCGTCACCGACAACCGACTCGCCAAATACACTGGGTTTCGACTAAGACAAAAACGAGTCGTTGATGAACTCCTTCCGAGCGCAGACACCACAGCACGGCACCACAGGAGCATGCAATACTCCACCTTAATACGTCCAAGTGAAGTACGCTGTGTGTGTGTGGGTTAAGGCCGCACGAAAGAGAACGAAAACTCTCTAACGAAACGAAACGAATCGAATCGAAGGCTTCTCCTTTGATGCCACCCTTCACCGCCAAAAGCCAAAAGGCTGCTCGCCTCGATAATCGACGACAACAACGTCATGCAGATGAACAGCAGAAAAAACATCGAGGCGCCCGGTTTGGATAAAGGAAGGCGGGGCCCTGGCCACCGAGGAGGAGGATGGGTGTTGATATGGTGATGAGTAGGAGGAGGGGAGCGGGAGGGAGGGGGAGGTCGCGCCTCGCGGCATCGACGACGAGGTGGTCCACCATGATGCCCCCCCGGCGGAACGGGCGGCTCCCGCGGCGGCCCTGCCCTGCCGTGCGAGGGGACGAACCCACCACAAACCTCGCACCAGGGACCACTGCGTCGTCGGTCACCACAGACAGTGAACAAGACTGGGAGCACTGGGCAGACCAGATCGACAGTTTGGTGGAGACGCCCGGCCAGAGGGCCGAGATGAGCTCGGATCTCCTTGACGCCGTCGTCAAGGTGTACTGTTTGCACTCGGAGCCCAACTTCTCTTTGCCTTGGCAACGTGCCCGCCAGTACTCTTCCTTTTCTACAGGGTTCGTGATTGACTCCCCGAACGGCGCCTCGGGCGGAGGAGAGCGTTGGCTCCTCACCAACGCGCACTCCGTGCAGTACCACACCCAGGTCAAGGTCAAGAAGCGCGGGGACGACAGGAAGTACGTCGCCAAGGTCCTATGCACGTGCAGGGAGGGCGACATGGCTTTGCTCACCGTGGAGGACGACGCGTTCTGGAACGGGGTGGTGCCGCTCAAGTTCGGCCCTCTGCCCAGGCTCCAGGACGATGCGGTGGTGGTCGGGTACCCAATCGGCGGGGACACCATCTCTGTCACCTCCGGCGTGGTGAGCAGGATCGAGGTCACCTCTTACGTTCACGGTTCCAGGGAGCTGCTGGGAATCCAGATCGACGCGGCCATCAACTCGGGGAACTCGGGCGGCCCGGTCTTCGACAGGGAGGGGAGGTGCTGCGGCATCGCCTTCCAGTCCTACGACGCGGACGCCGCGGAGAACATCGGTTGGATCATCCCCACGCCGGTGGTCGCCCACTTTCTCGCCGAGTACGCCAGGACCAAGGAGTTTCCTGGGTTTCCCGTGCTGGGGGTTTACTTCCAGAGGCTGGAGAGCGAGGCGCTCCGGGCGAAGCACGGGCTCGCGAAGGACCACAAGGGGATCATGATTCGGGCCATTGAGCCCACGAGCTGCTCTCATGGCGTGCTGCGGGAGGGCGACGTCCTGCTGGAGTTCGAGGGGACGGAGATCGCCTGCGACGGGACCATCCCCTTCAGGAAGGGCGAGCGCATCGCTTTCGGACACCTCATCTCCCAAAAGTTCATTGGCGACACGGCGACCGCCACGGTGCTGAGGGGCGGTGAGAAGCTCGACGTCTCCCTCACCCTGGGCGGCGTGACCAGAGTCGTGCCGCTCGGAATGGACGTGGACAACCCCCCGTACCTGGTGGTGGGCGGCCTGGTGTTCACAGTGGTGACCGTGCTGTACCTCAGGAGCGAGTTCGGCGAGGACTTCGAGAGGAACTCGCCCGTGAGGCTCCTCAACACGATGTACTCCATGGCGGAGACGGAGGACAGGCAGGTTGTGGTGCTGAGCCAGATCCTCGCGAGCGACGCCACCACCGGCTACGAGCCGGACGACTTTTACAACCTCCGGGTGCATTCCTTCAACGGCCAAAAGGTGGAGAACCTGGCGGCCCTTGCGGACATGGTGGAGGAGTGCCTGGGGGGCCTGGGGCCAGGGGAGGGCGAGGGGGAGTACGTGGAGTTCGAGGTGGGCGAGCACTACAAGGAGCTCATCGTGCTGGAGAAGAGCAAGGTGGCGAGGGCCACCAAGGACATCATGCAGCAGCACTCCATTCCGCACGCGATGAGAAGATAATGATGTACAACTTAATCCATTTGTCATGTTCAGTTCAATTCAATTCGCGTTGGCATCATGCCGAGTTTTATGCTCGCCTTGTATTCATCCTCCCGGAACGGGGCAGGAAAATGGCACCCGGGTACCACCCGAAGCCGTTACGGTGAGGTGGCAGGGCGCGCGTTCGTAGAGAGAGAGAGAGAGAGAGAGAGAGAGTGTGTGTCATTGCAGGACCGGCCCGGTCCTCGCGAAGCCCTCGGCGCTGGTAGAGGAAGGCGACGACTGCCGGACGTAACGCTTCATGACGGGCGACCATGAGGGGTGTGCGGAGGACTCGGGGATGGCGGCGAGAGCGGGAGTTAGGTCCGACCGGTGCGGGTTCGGCCACCTCGTGAGGGGTCGAGTCCTCTGGAGCTGGCTCGCTGGCTTCCTGAGCGTTGTTGTGTCCGGGATGACGTACTGCTTCCCGTTGTACGGTAAGTCTCCTCCTCCTCGCTGTCGTCCTCGCTTCTGACCTCGCTCTCCTTCTCGCAGCCGAGTACTTTCAGACGCTGGGGGTGAAGGAGGCCGAGCTCAACATCATAGGCAACCTGCAACTCACCGCGGCAGGATTGGTGGTCCTCCCGACGGCGCTCTTCCACCGCCACCTCAGCCGCCGCAGGAGCCTTCGGGCGGCCGACTCCTGGACTGGGCTCGTCACGGGGCTCATGATGGTGGTTGGCATCGGTGTGATTGTGATCGTTTGCAAGACTCCCTTGAGGGGTAAGTCTTCTCCTCCTCGCTGTCGTTCTCGCTTCTGACCTCGCTCTCCTTCTCGCAGGGACCGGGCTGGTCGTGTTCATCTCGATCGGCCTTATTCTCAACGGCGCGGCGGTCGCGGTACTGGCCCACACCATTTGGGTCATGGGGTGGAATCTAAAGGAAAAGCCGACGCTGAAGCGCTTCGCCATCGCCTCGCTCTCCCTCGGCTACGGATTCGGCGGCTTCTTGTTCACCATCCTGATTTCGGCTTGGCCAGAGCTAACGCCCAAAATGGACGGCTGGGCCTGGTTGCTCGTCCAAACAACTCTGTCCGCCGCTGTCATGATCCTTCGGATACTCTTCATGTATCGCAACGACGTGGATGCTGAGGCGCCCCCCCGGGGGTCCGCTACACAGGTCTCTGGCGTGACACCTAGCATCTGGCACGAGCTGAAATGGAGGCTGGACGCATTCTGGTGGTCCGAAGGATGGCACAGCGCGCTCTGCTCATTGATGTTCATGAGCGTCGGAATCGCCATTGGCCTAGGCATCACCGTGAACACCGTCACCGCCTCGTTGCTCACGACGGCAAACTACGGCGTTGTTGGCTACCCGACCTCGCGAGACATCTTTGAGGCCGCGCTCACTTTTCTCGGCTCCCAGGTTCTGGGCAGGATTATTACTCTGTCCCTGCAGGGACTGGGCGACTGCAGCCATGTGGTGTTCATCGGAGGCAATGCCATGCAGCTCGCAGCCTTCGCAATGCTTTGGGCCCGTGGTGGGGAGCCCACCTTCTTCCTCATCTCGAGCGCTATTTGCGGGATCGCTCTTGGGATCTCCTGGACGGTTTGGCCCCTCATCGTGACCCTCCACTTCCCCGGCGGGGTTGAGGCGGTCCAAATCAACTTCGGCCTCATATTCGTATCAATTGCCATCTTTTGCCCGGTGCTCAGCGCGTGCACGGACCACATTCTGCTTGCCACGGCACCAACGATTGCTGGCTGCGAGATTGTGGACGGAGTCGACTTTCGCGGGCCCTCGTGCTATGACACGGTGTTCATGGTGTACACCATGTTCGCCCTCCTTGCACTGGTGACCAGCTCCGCCGCCGCCGCCATTTTAGTCCACCGAAAGATGAAGAGGGGAAAGGACAAAGGACCAGAACTTCAGCGGCAGCACACTGTTGAATAAATATTGTGTATTGTGTAATTGTACTTTTTTTCCTCCCGTGTTCAGGTAGACCTCAAGAAGGCTGGTGGGAAGTGGTAGATTACAAGACTCGAGGAACACCTTGGTATTCATCCTTCGGTTGACGCCGGCCCACCGCCGCGCACGAGCGCCGCAACGGATTCCACCACCAAGTCCGGCCTCTCGCCCTCGGCGCAGCCTGCGAGGTCCTCCTCCGAAGTGACGCCGGTGAGGGGTAGAATGGTGAGCATCCCGCTCTGCTTTCCGAGCGCGATGTCTGTGTCCAGTCTGTCTCCCACCTAAAAATACAAAGAAGAGAATCGTCAGCATGGCGCGTCAGCAGGACGCCTCTGGAAAGGGACAGGAGGTGTGTGTATGTGTGTGTGTGTGTGCTGTGGTCGGGGTTCGGGGTGCTGTCACTCACGATGCACGTCCTTTGCGCGTCGAGATTGAGCGTCTCCACCAGGTGAGGGAGGAGCCACTCGCCGCCCTTTCCTACGTTCGTCGCCTCCCTGCCGCTGGCGGTCTGGATGGCGGCCAAGCAGGGACCCGCCCCCGGGATTAGCCTGCCGTCGGAGCCCACTCGGTCTCCCACGTCCAAGTTCGTGGCCACGAAGATGGCGTTCGACTCTCGCGAAGACAGGTACAGGGAAGCGATGCAGAGCTTGCGATAGGAGAACGTGTCGTCCACCCCCGCCACGACCGCCCCGACCCCTGGATCCACCTCCATACGCTCGTACTCCTCTATCTTGCACTCTGGGTCCGAGGAACCGCACAGGTCTTCGCACGTCACGCACTCGTACCCGGCCTCCGCGAGCTCGATCAGGATGCCCTCCTGGCCGATCACCAGCACCTTCTTCGCCTTGTCGAAGCGCACGGAGTCGAGGTACCGCGCGGCCGAGGACGAAGAGCACACGACTTGGGACTTGAGAAGGAGAGCGAGGTCAGAAGCGAGAACGAGAGCGAGAGCGAGGAGGAGGAGACTTACCGGGTTTGCTTCGATGCCGAAGTTTCTCAACTTTGAGGCGCACTGTTCCCTTGATTTGGCCGAGTTGTTGGTGAGGTACAACACGCGTTTTCCCTCGGCCTCCAGACCTGCGATGGCCTCCCTGGCGCCCTCGATCTTTTTCTGACCCCTCCAGATGACGCCGTCGCAGTCGAAGATGACGCACTCCAACGGCTTAATCGCGCGGGCGACCTCGTCTGGACCACTTTTCCGTAACGTAGCCGAGGGTGGCCCCGTGGCCCTCCTCCCGCCCCTACCAGGTTTCACGACGTTCACGGCCCCGCCCCCCAGAGCCCGAAAACGCAGTCCCATCAAACCCGCGTCGTCGTCGTCGTCGTCGTCGTCATCGACCCTCCCTCGAGGTCCCTCACTTCTCGTCCCCTTGTTCTGGTCGGTGGTCCGGCACAGGCTGTGGATCGATGCTGCTCACTCACCAGGCTTCCCCAAGCCAAGATCCTCAGACTTTTCAGATAAGAAGGCAACAAGATTCGTTTCTTTAGCGAAAGACTCCAAGGAGGGCCAGAAGCGTCGCGGCGGGTTGGGAGTTGGGGGTGGAGTGCAGAGAGAGAGAGAGAGAAACGGAGAGAGATGGCGACCCTCGGGGGTGCGAGAGCGTGCGGCGGCGCGGCCGTTAGGGCGAGGAGCGCGGGTTTCGGGCAGGCCTCGACCAGGAGGGCCGGGGTTGTGCCGGTCCTGCCCTCGCGGTCACGCCCCGCGACGACGACGAGGGCCGCGGCGTGGAGGGAGGCCTGGTCGCGCCTGGTAGAGGACGAGCGCCTTCCCGGTCCCGAGGTCCGCGCGGAGGACCTCCCGAAGCTCGGCTCCCAGGCCGGCTGGCGCGCTTCCGCCAAGACGGCCGCCGCTCCCGTCGCCTTCGCACTGCAAGCGACCCTCTTCGGCACGGTCCTCGACGTGAGTCCCGTCCCGCCTCGTCCTCTGCCACGAATGCTTGCGCAATCGGAGAAGTCCCGTCCTGACCGACGTTCTCTCTCTCTCTCTGTCCTTCCCTCCCTGTTATAGGTCTTCTACGTCGCCGTGCTGGTCAGGATCCTCACGTCTTGGTTCCCCAACCTCCCCCCGCTGCTGGATCCCGTCGTCGGCCTGGCCAGGTCCATCACGGAGCCCGTATTCCAGCCCTTTAGGCAGCTGATCCCGCCGCTCAGGCTTGGGAACTCCCTCGTGGACATCTCCGGCATCATCGTCATCTTCCTCATCAACTTCCTCAGGAGGTACGCGTGAGATCGGATTGGGGGGGGGTCATAGATTGTAATAAACGTTTCTTTTCTTCTCTCTCTCTCTCTCTCTCTCTGTGTTTTGGGGTGTGGGAAAGTTCGATTGGGCGTGGACGGTGGGAGCGCGCGCAGTTCGTGGCCTCCTCCTCTTAAAAAAAGACTCGTGGCGAGAACTCGTTGTTCGTGAAGCCAAGAGTAAGAACATAAGCCATCCACTTTTTACCCTGACCTTCTTTTCTGTTTTCGTCCTCGCGCCATTGTGGGTTCCATTGTGGGTCGCCCTCCCTCTCCCTCTCCCTCTGCCTCATCAGCAGAGCAGACCATCCCACTCATCATTCTCCCACGGACAGATCACCCCGCAAAGATCTGGCGCCAAAATATCTTTCATAAGACGGGATTTCTACTGGGGAGAGCATTCGCATGATGCACAGCTCATGCTCGCTCAGGGCCACAGGATTGCGTAGGCAGGCGCGATCGAGGTGCGCGGTCACATCGGAGACGTGACGACGAGGACGACGAGGACGAGGACGAGGACGAGAGACGAGATGGCGACGGGTGTGAAGAGGGGAAGCGCGAGGCGCGGGGTCTCTCGCGGGGCCGCGCAGGTCAGGACCACCGCGAGGCAGGCTGCCGCGACGAGACCCGCCAAGCAAGGCTCCAAGCAGGCCCCACGGGTTCCCGTGTCGTCGAGGAGGTCGGGCGTTTGCGCGTTTGCCGCGCCTAGCGAGGACACGGCCATGGCGAAGCCCGCGATGGTGGAGCTCCCTAAGACGCCGCAGGACATCGTGTTCGTTGCCGCTGAGGTCGCCCCCTGGAGCAAAACGGGAGGCCTTGGCGACGTGGTGGGTGGCCTTCCTATCGAGCTCGCCAAGCGCGGGCACAGGGTGATGACCGTTGCGCCCAGGTACGACCAGTACAGCGACGCTTGGGACACCAGCGTGGTCTTGGAGATCATGGGCGAGAGGGTCGGGTTCTTCCACAGCAAGAAGAAGGGAGTGGACCGCGTGTTTATTGACCACCCTTGCTTCCTGGCCAAGGTCTGGGGCAAGACGGGGAGCAAGCTCTACGGTCTCAAGTCCGGGGCTGACTTCGTGGACAACTCCAAGAGGTTCAGGATCTTCTGCGAGGCCGCCATCGAGGCCGCCAGGTGCCTCCCGTTCTCCTACGGCGAGGACGTCACCTTTGTGGCGAACGACTGGCACTCTGCGCTGGTCCCCGTCCTTCTTAGGGACGTGTACAAGCCCAGCGGCCAGTTCCTGGACGCCAAATGCGCCTTCTGCGTGCACAACATCGCGTTCCAGGGCAGGTTCTGGCAGGACACGTGGGACACGCTCGGCCTGCCGGACTCCTCCAAGGAGATCTTTGAGTTTGAGGATGGTTATGACAAGGTCTTCACGGAGGACGAGCCGGACGAGGAAGACGAGGAGAGCTTGAAGGAGCTCGGCTTGACGTACGCCAAGCTCAACTGGATGAAGGCCGGGTTCCTGAGCAGTGACAAGAACGTCACCGTCTCGCCAAACTATGCCGAGGAGGTCGTGTCCAACCCCAGCAAGGGCGTGGAGCTGGACAACGTCATCGCAGAGGCGGGAGGGATCGAGGGGATCGTCAACGGCATGGACTCGGAGACCTTCAACCCGCTCAAGTGCAAGTTCATCCCGGTCAGGTACGGCCCCCAGTCGGTGGCGGAGGGCAAGGCCGCCGCCAAGGAGGCCCTGCAGGCTGAGCTGGGACTCGACGTGGACCCCGCCGCGCCCCTGGTCGGGTTTGTGGGCAGGTTGGAGGAGCAGAAGGGGGTGGACGTGATGCTCGCGGCGGTCGACCAGATCGTGTCCGAGACGAACTGCCAGGTCGTCATCCTGGGCACCGGCAAGAAGTCCTACGAGGCCAAGGTCAAGAAAGTGATGGGCAAGGGCGGGAGGACCGCCGCTGTGGTCAAGTTTGCTCCTCGTGTGGCAAGGATGATTTTTGCTGGGTCAGACTACCTCCTCGTGCCCTCCAGGTTCGAGCCGTGCGGCCTGATCCAGATGCAGGGCATGGCCTACGGCGCGGTGCCCATCGTGGCGTCCACGGGCGGGCTTGTGGACACTGTAAAGGAGGGGGTCACCGGGTTCCACATCGGCGCGCTGGATCCTGACGCCCTCGTGGAGGAGGACGTCCAGGCGGTGGCCGAGACCGTGGCCTTCGCGGCCCAGAAGTACGGCACCGCGGCCTTCGAGGAGATGAGGGACGCGTGCATCAAGCAGGACCTGAGCTGGTCGGAGCCCGCGAGGAAGTGGGAGGCGCTCGTCGAGGAGATGAAGGCCGTGGAGGTCGAGGAGGCCGTTGCCAAGAAAGAGAGCGTCGCGACCCCGGTCGCCAAGGTGTAGAGTTCTAGTTTTGAGACAGAGAGGAGAGATTTGTGTAATAAACACGCAAAGACGTACAAGGTTGTAGACCCGGCTGTGCGAGACTACTCCTTCCCCTCACCGCCCCCGCGTCGCAGCACGAGGAGCAGCAATGCGTCGCTCGCAAACGCGTGGATGGCGTCACGTCACGTCAGGTCGACGACGGCCCTCTGGGCGTTCTGCAAAAAGTCATGCGCGAACTTGTGCGACAAAGCGGCCGGCCGAGAGTCGTCCAATCCCCGATATGACGAGACCACCACGTGCGTCTGGTTCGTCCTGATCACGATTCCCTTGTTTGTGTCCCCCTGACCCGCCTCCGCGAGCGACCTCAAAACGTACTCGTCCTCCGCCACGTGCGTTGTTAAGTACGGCGTCTCCTCCACCCTCAAGACCCCTCGGTGCACCCCGTTCTTATCTATTGCTTTCAGAAGCGCTACAACTTCGCGATCCTTTGGCCCTTTCCCCTTGGTGGCCCAAATCCCGAGCTTGGCCCACACTCGCGTCCTGGCGTCCTGCCTTGTGAGCGAATTTGCCGTGCCCTGTGAGGGTTTTTCCACGATTAACATGCTATTGACCACCTTGTTTTCCCCGACGCTCCGACTGGCCCACTCTCGCCACGCCACACTTTCCCCATACTCCACCTCCATGATGATGAGATGATGGATGGATGGATGGATGGATGATCTCTTGGCCCTGCGTTCCCTTAGCTCTTCGTCGTCTCCCCTCC
>Ga0160423_10002459_pt1 | contig 15487 bp, 22 predicted proteins | sample CRUFie14St8metaG_FD_108191 | JGI IMG/M metagenome (GOLD analysis project Ga0160423, IMG submission 108191) | Marine microbial communities from the Costa Rica Dome - CRUD Field 142mm St8 metaG | ecosystem: Environmental > Aquatic > Marine > Oceanic > Photic zone | place: Costa Rica: the Eastern... | reverse complement strand
CTCGCTATCTGTGGCCTTTATCGACAACAGATGGGCCGAAGATATGGCTGAATGGAATACTCGACTGGAGTATTCTGCAACAAGGGGAACAAGCCGTGAGATGCTGGACGCGAACGCTAAAGCGATTGCCGCAGTTCCCGAACTGATTGCTGAGTTGAAAAGATGTTATGAAGAGATTGATGCCTTACAAGGTAAAATCGACGATGCACACGAAGCTATGGAAAAATACTCTAACGAGGAAATAGACAATGTGTGCGATGCTTACGAAGAAGTCTGTATGGCTTTGTATTAGGCAACTAGATGAGTAACAAAAGAATTGACTTGACTCAGTTCGAAGGGATAACACCTACTCAATGGAGAGTAGACTATGAAGCAGTCGGAGATACAAAGACCGTTCTGTATGTGAAATCAGATATGACTGCACATGACAACTTTGTCATTGCCGTTTTAGAAGATGCCCCCAATGGGGAATACACAGAAGCAGACGCAAATGCTATCGCTGCTGTTCCTGACCTAATTGCTGAGTTGAAGAGATACTATGGCTTTGTAGATGAATTGCTAAACTACTTTCATCACACCATTTTAGAAAGCGAGTCCTTCATGGACCTCATGTATAGAATGGGTGTGTTTGAGTTTGAGCCGGAACCTTGGCAAAACGAAAAGGGCGAATGGATGATATTCGTCGGTGACACCTATGAAACAGGTGAATGGGTAGTGGATAAAGACTTCAAGCCCAACCAAGGAGAATAAAGCCTGCCTCAAACTGAGGTAACTAGATGAGTGACGAAAGTCAAAACGAATCGAGCGAACTGTGTGAGCGACTAACTCCACTATTGGAAGAAAAATTTAGAGGACATCCCTATAGATGGGATTATCCTACTAAGTGTCTATTCCTTATGTTGGACATGGTCAGCTACAGGCTCCTTCGGGAGAACACAGTGAACCAGGACGATATCATCCTCAATTGTGGGATGGGCTTCCTGGGTCCTAGACACGGAGCCAATATGCTTCGTGCGGTAAACATCTCATCCACGCGGACTTTTGGTCTGCGCCTCAGTGCGGTAGGAAATCGTGAAGAGCGAGAGTATTGGTATGAAGATAGAGAGGAGGTTATGTGCCTTCGACGATTTTTCAATAGACCCTTGAACTTAAACAAATCAAGGTACCTATCCCAAGCTGTCTCTTACGCTACTATCGTGTACCTCGAAGAGGAGGAATGAGATAACTAGATGGGAATTTTAACATGGCCCAAAAAGACATTGGACCGAATGCCTGAGATGAGATGGAAGAAGAGAGTACTTTACTCTCTCCTCATTTTAGGCTACTTGGTCGGGGTAGTTGTCGGGATGATTATCCTGCTACCCCTTGCTTGGATTTTTGACAAAATCTACGAGCAATTTTGAGTCACAAACAGGGTACTGAGAGCCGTTGGAGATACTTTAATAAGCCGTCTCCGGGTCTTTCAGATTACTCAAAGGAGTGATACTAGATGGTTAGACAAACATCAATTGAGGAGTTCATGAAGAACTTCAAAGACCAAGAAGCCGAAGACCGAGCAGCAGGCGGAAGCGGAGAGTTTGAGGAGCGTACTACGCTCAAAGCTGAACGCGACCAAGTTTATGCTGGGTACTACATTGAAAGCTACCAAGGAGGAATCCAGGGCAACTACGGCCCGAACACGGCTATCCGTGTGACTTCTCCTGAAGGCGCAAAAGAGACCTTGTGGGTGAACGGATTTGAGGAAACTCATTTCCAGAACTTCCTCAAGAAGCTCGTTGATGCCGGTACTGTAGCAGTTGACGAAAAAGGGAACCTTGATGCTCCCTTGAAAGTTGACTTCCTTCGGACTCAACAACAAAGCGAAAAGGGCAACACATACAACCGTATTATGTTCGTCCTTCAAGCATCTGGCGAAGAAGCCCAGATGGAGCTCGACTCCCTCTGATGGATTTGCCAACTAGATGAGAGAAATGCCAAAGACATTCAAGCAAGCATATGAGGCAATTATTGAGGACGCTGGATTGCGCCCTGAGCAAGTTGCACATATCAAAGGACTTGTTGAGAATGAACAGGACTTTGCTGGCAAGATTGTGGCTAAGAGAAAGGTATCTGGGTCCTTTGGATTCGAGTTTCTGAGTGAGATATCTGCACTCCACTTTGTGTGGATGTTGATGACTATCGAAAGAAACTGGGATAAGGAAGGATTCAATCAAGATGCTGCTCCACAAGAACTTCTGCTGCAAAGCAGGATTTCACTGTAAGCAATCACATCACTAGATGAACGAAGCAATGAAGCCTCCGCAGGGGCTTTTTGACTGCCACATGTGTGGGGTCAAATGTACTCCTGTCGAGATTGAGCTAAGTTTGGACAAATACTGTGTGTGCACCGAGTGTAACAACAAAATGCGCGCATGGAATAAGTCAGTAGTAAAACACTGCTGACTTACTAGATGAGTAACAGAATTGACTTACAGTGGCTTCTTGAAGAAGATGGTCTTATGCAAGACCTAAACTGGTCGATTGCTCGATTTGAGCAAGTCGAAAAGTTGGTCAAAGAGATGACTGCTGAGTTGAAGAGATGTTATGAAGAACTTGATAAGTGGACCGAGTATGCAACCTATGTTGAAAATGTCAACATGGATTGCCACCAAGATGCCTGTGCAGAAGCAGGCTTCTTGTGGAAATGCACCGACTGTGGTGCCCACTTTGAACTACCCAAAGACGGCATTTACAAATGCGAGTTTGGGTGTGATGCCTCCGAGTGAGGTAACTAGAACCAAAGAGAACCCCAGAGTTAACGCTCTGGGGTTCTTTTTTTTTGGTCAGTTATCTACACTCAAAAGGTGTAGGGCGAGCCATCGGGGGAGCTTGTAAGTGCCTGGGGCCCAAATCTGAACCTTGTCAGAGTTCTCTACTTTTGCTTCCGTGAGCGTTACCGTAACCTCGTCCGTGCCGCCCGCAACTTTGATTTTCTCAAAAATCAGGTCTGGCTCGGACAAGTCACTCAAAAGAACTCTTGTGGACACGAATCCTGTTTTGGGGTGTATAGACCCCGGTATGCGAAAAATCCGATGCTTGTCCACGGTGACTTGCTTGTCTACTCCAGAGAACTTTGCTCTCTCTACCCGAAAGAAGACTCCCCTGAGTGACTTCTCCGCTGCATCCGATAACTTTAGGCGACTGCCTTTCATTGCTGCTCTATTCGAGCTCTTTGAGAGGTGGTCGCCTAATTTTTTGGCGTGTACTTGAGGTAGGTTGAACACCTTGCTCAAAATGGCCTCATTGGTGACTTTGTCGTCGCAACAGACCTGACCCAGGCGCGCCTTGTAGGCCTCGTATCTAGCAGACCAACCGCCTTTCTCTACACCGAGTAAGCTTCTGTCTACTTTCTCGCCAAGGATGTATTGAATGAGGTGGGTTCTGTCTTCTTTTGGCATGTCCCTAAGCGAGTCGTCATTAACTGTAATATGAAAGCCCTTTGAGCCAGAGAAGTCTACAACGAGTGATTCCTCTGAAAACCCAAGCTCGTCGGTGAGGACTCTCACCAAGTCAAGTGTGGCGTCACAGGCTGTGTACATCCAATCGTAGCGACTGCCCTCAACTGGCAGGTCGATGTCAAACACCAAGTCTGCTCCAAGGTAGCCTTTCTTTGATGGAGCCTTGACTTGAGCATCCTCGTAGTAAGCGACTGATGAAAATACTGCACAAACATTGCCTTGCCTCACCAAGTCGGTCTTGAGGTCACTTGTGTTTTGGTAGTACTGGTGTCTTGAACTGGGGCCTTGTGCACCCCAAAGTTGCAGGGCGATTTCACGGCGCTCTGGTCGCTCGACCAACAGCGGATGTCGCTCGTAGTGTTGACAGTAAAGGTCTCTCTTCAACCCCAGGCCCCCTTCTTCATTTTGTTGTACTGACTCTCCAGCACATCAAGGTAAAGTGCGGCATGGTCGCGGGTCATGTCCTCCGCCCACTTGTCTGGGTGCAGGATTTCATCAGTGGTTAACTCGAGTGAGTGGGCCAATCCATTGACTACACTTCCCATGTTTCCGTTGCCGACTTTGTTGGCGAGGTCAAGAGCGTACTTGACTTGATTCGGGGAGGCTTGGTTAGAGAAGGCCTGTGCTGGTGAGGATGGCGTAGGCGACCCAGAGGATGCTGGTGCGAACCCTGGGAGTGGTGGTGCTTCCGTTGCCCCCTTCACTACCTTGAGCGTGGCTTCTCCTATGGTTATCTCTACCTCACTGATATTGTCTAAGTCGTTAATCACTGCTATCATGTCTAATATGTCATTTGCTTCCATGTTATCACCATACCTCGTATGCTGGATTTTGTGCTCCGTTGTAGGAGAATGTTCCGTCTTTGTGTTGTCGGACTCCGGTCTCGCTGTTCTTGGCGAACGACTTCAGAATACTCTGAACTTCGTTGGCGTCGAGGTCTGACCCCTTGTCCTTGGCATACTCTAGCACGAAGCGGTAGTCAATGTTTTCGTATACGCCCTTGTCCTTGGTGTAGGCCACAAAGAGCTTTGCGATGGATTTTCTGAAGTCTCGGTCGGCGGCTGGAGAATCCCCTTCGACTTGGCCGGGGTCTTGCTCATTGAGGGTGATGGCGAGAATCTCCTCTGCGTGCTTGACATGCTCCACGGTGGCGACTTCTTTGAGGTCAAACCGAGCGGCGGCGAGAGTGAGCCTGCGGAGTGCGGGAACCTGTCGGTGGCTGCGAATGTAGTCACTTCCCTTGGAGGCCTGACGCTTTTCGGCGTGCTGGGTGGCAATATACTCGACCGCCTCGTCGCTGAGAACGGGGTCCACGGTCTTTGCGTGGGCGATGTACTTACGGATGAAGTCCATGTCCAGTGGCTTGATGTCCTTGCGGGCGTTGCGGCCAAGGACACTCTTACCAATCGCTTTATCCTGCTCGTAATTCGCCTCATCCAAGAGAATGAAAATTGCATCGAATCGCTGAATGACGGTAGTGTCGAGACCGAGTTGCTGAAGGAAAGATACTCCCTTGACAAACTTCTTTCTATCCCCTGCCTTTGGATTGGCAGCGGCAAGAACCGAGCATCGGGTGTCTACTTTACCAGATACCACTTTGGTAATGTAAACCTCACCCGTTTCAAGTGCGTTGTTGAAGTCACCGAAGTCGCCGCCGTAGAGGTTCAATTCATCAACACAACAGATACCTTCCTTGGGCGTAAGTGAAAGTGCACCAGGAGTGAGTGCCCAGCGCTTCTTACCAGTGTAAAGGTCTTCGACTTGCTGGCACCCGGCCACCAAGCCAGCCTTGGTTGCGGCTTCTGCTGAAACCATTCTGCTACCAAGAACGAGGTTGCGCATGGCTCGAAGCAAGTGTGTCTTGACGGTCCCTGGGTCACCAGCGATAAGGATGTGAATGCCCGAGCGGTGTCCAAAGGTGCTTTCTTCGGGAGAGCCTACTGCTTGGAGGAATAAGGCTCGCTTGAGGAGTGGCTCACAAAGGAGGTGTCCCGACCATGACCAAATCAAGTAATCGAGTCGCTCTTGGAAGTCCATCGAGTCACAGAGAGCCTCGACCTCCATTTGCTCCTCCTCGGAAACCACGGTCTTGAGTGCTTCTTCATCTACAACAGAGTAAGAGTGAGCAAGTATGTACTTGGTGCCCATCAAACTACCTTTGTTGAGTGGAGTAGAGCGAAGAACGCCTGTGACCTCAATCGTGGAACCTGCTCGGAGCTTATCGACTAGCTCACTGCGAAGCTCTACCATGAGGTCTTTGGGATTCTCACTCAAGTCCACTTCTTGGAGCTGAATCCTCTGCATGTTTTCGTGCTGCGACTTGCTGGAGTCCTCCATGACGAAGTCTTTGCCACTGCATCGAGAACATTCACTTGGCTTTGTGATAACCCCTTCTTCGATGTTTTGCGGAACGAGGTTAATGGTGTTGCACTTTCGGGTCTTGGCCTCATCCAGATAGGAGTTGCACCGGAAGGCGATGTTGCGCATGACGATGAGTGAATCGCCCACTTCAGATACCTGCCCTCGGACTCGCACGATTTTACCGATGTCGCTGGACACTGGGATTCTGGAGAACTTTAGGTCGCAGGACTTGGGCGCACCGACGACTCGCCAGTTTGGGAGAATGTCGTGAATCTCAGTCAGTTCCTCGTAGTCGGGGTATGCGTTAATGACGAAGTCTCGGTGGAATTGGTCGAGGTAAAGGGTCACTGTCTTTGGGTCGGTGATGATGTAGAGTCCGAAGTCGGCAAACTTCTTCCTGAAGTCTTCGTAGGTCTTGAATGAAAACCCACTCAACTCCAAGTCCTCGGGTGGCTTGAGGTTGGTGAAGTCTCCATCAATGTCAAACACTGGGAGGTATTCTTCTCGCTTACCAAAGAGCTCTCCGTCGAGATAACACACGATTTGCTTGCTATCGAGCGGGTCACTTTCTTGCACTTGAGTGCGAATGGACTGTGAAGCCAACACCCTTCGAGGGTCTACTTGAATGGCCTCTCTTACCGATGCTCGGTGAATGGCAGCACTCCCCAGTTCGTTAATCCGAGCAGAGCGGGCTTTGAAGTCTGGGTATTTCTTCTTGCTTAGCACCCATCCGCTTTGATACATCAAGTAAGCCACTACAGACTCCTTTACCTTTCTATCTCTTTCGTCAATGCGGCCAAGGGTGGCATACCCGTCGCTAACTTCCATCGTTTCTTCTTCGTCTGTCATATCTATTCCTCTATCCTATTATACACATATGTGTGGTGATGGTCTTCTCGGTATTTACTACTCCTATTGAAGAACTCTGCCGCAGCCGTGAGTTCCTTACTCCTTGGTTTGAAGTGGTCAAGCAACGAGACTCGCTTTAGGCCCATCAACCTCTGATAGACTTCGGGGATTGCTTCTCCTGCTATCTTGTAGCCCACTCGCTCAACCTTCTCGTAGTCGAAACCGTGAACCCTCGCTGCTGATGCTATGAGTTTGTCACAGGCATCTGCCGCATTTCGGGAGTTAGTGGGAACAAGCCCTTCTGACTTCAACTCGTTAAAGGTCACCAGTGCCTTCTCACACAGCAAATCGTAAACCCGCTTCCTCGCTTCAACCATCTCCGCCTTTGAGCGACGGGTGCGCCCCTTCTTGGGTGCACCCATAGCCTCCTGAAGGATGGATATGGCCTTGGCGTGAATCGCCGGGTCATTATGCCGCAGGACCTCAATTGAAGCTTGAAGCTCCTGCTCCTCTGGAGCAACCATCAAAGACCACTCACTGCGCTTGGTTCATGAGCCACTGGTGGGTGGCGATGTTGTTCATCTGAAAGCCAAACCGCTTACTGAGTGCCCTTTTTAGTTCTTCAAACCTCTTTGCGTCGTCGCCTTTGAGGACGATATCTGTTCTCTTGTTCTGTCCCATGTCAATACCTCGGGAGCCAGACGGTCCTCGCCCTCCCATATAATCGTGCCGAGTAAATCCGATGGGAGCCGAAACGCCCCGACGACCGTTAAAGTTTAAAACGGGTCGAAGTAAAAACGAGTCATGGAAGTACAGGATACGGTAAAGTGTGACGACTGCGGCTCGAGAAATTTAGCAAAAGATGCCACGAGGGGCGAGGTGGTCTGTGAGGACTGCGGCCTTGTGTTGCTCGACCAAGAAGTTGACCTTGGCCCGGATTGGCGTTCATTTGAAGGGGACGACAGGGCGCGAACCGGGGCGGCTATGAATGTCCTAATGCATGACAAAGGACTTTCCACGGAACTTGACTGGCAGAACAGAGATTTCGCTGGAAAGTCCCTGAGTGCCGCAAACCGAATTCAGTTTCACCGACTACGAAAGTGGCAGGCTCGTGCGCGTAGTACAAAGCACATGGACCGTAACTTGACGGTAGCTTTCTCAGAGATTCAGCGCATGGCTTCCAACATTGGCTTGAGTAAATCTGTAAGAGAAGAAGCAGCAGTCTACTATCGTAGAGCAGTTGAGAATAATCTCATTAGAGGTCGCAGTATTGATGCCATGGCAGCTGCTTGCTTGTACCTCGCTAACCAAAAGGTGGGAGCTGCTCGTAGCTTAGACGATATGGTCAAGGGTACTCGAGTTGGTCGCAAACCACTTACTCGTGCGTATAAGGTGTTGAAGAAATCACTTAGACTCCGCTTGGACCCCGTGATGCCTGAAGTATATGTCAACCGATACTGCTCCTCATTGGGACTTAGACCAGAGCTCGAAGAAGGGGTATTGACCCTCATCAGACAAAGCCGAGAGCGAGACCTCGTGGACGGGAGAAGTCCTACGGGAGTGGCAGCGGCAGCAATCTATGTGGTCGCCAGGATGGAAGGACAGCCTCGTACCCAGCGCGAGATTGCGGACATGTCAGGGGTCACGGAAGTCACCATCCGCAACCGCTACAAGGAAATTTGCGAAGCGTTGGGTATCGACCTCGACTAGTGGAACATAGATTAGTTGCCACCAGTGATATCCAGTATATCGTTTGGACATAGTTTAGTCATCTTAGTTAATCTATCTTTAATCTATCTTATAACCGAAAAGCATAATATAGAAAAAGAGAGAAGAATGAAGAAACTGACATAGCTAAACTACTAAACTATGTTGCGCATTAAATACTGTGCTTAGCAGTACCCCATCATAGCTAAAATTAAACTATCTCTACTCTTCTTCCAGGGTCTCCAGGGCTTCTCGCAAAATGTCTCTCCCGAGAAGCATGGGGTGACTTAACTTTGAGCGGTCTGTTCCGGTGACTTCGGTCACATACTCGATGTCGTCAATGACGAAACTCGCCAGATACTTGTTGCGAACACGTCTCCCGATTGAGTTGCGAATCACAGTCGTTCCCGTTATCTCCCAACCCAATGCTATACACATATCCTCGTGCACACTTGTGCGGTCAGCTCCAGTGTCTACCTTAGCAGCAACCATGACATGAGGCCACTTACCAAAGCGAGGAGTTAACTCAATAACTTCCTCGCCTTTCTTTAGCCAACGCTTAGCCAAAGATTCGCTCGTATACGACATCGGGGTCATCTCCTGTTCGGTAGTATAGGCTCCTAAACTTGTCAAGCTTGTGAGTCTGTATGGTTTCATCCTCTGCTAACAACTCCTTTAACATACGCTTAGTTTCGGGAGTACCCTTGATTCCTTCCGGGTATCGTAGATGCAGCTGATTGTTCAAAACGCCTCCGAGGTTGTCAATGTCCTGGTTGACCCGTTCAAGGACATAAGCCACGACATCCTCAGTACCCCACTCGGTCACCTCAGAGTTCTCTTCATCACCTGAGATATCCTTAACAGCAGGTTTCCCTTCAGGAGGGCTGGAGCGGAGCTCTTCTACAGCCACCTCTTCGAGCTCAGAGTTACTTTCAAGTTCCTCTTCTTCAGAGTACTCTGGTTCCAACTCATCTAAAGTCGCGTAAGCAAATGCGTTAAACTCCGAAGTCAACCCACCACTGAGAGACTGTGCCCTTGACTCAAGTCCTTCGAGGCGAGTCATGAGTGAAAGACTCCTTTGTACTACTTGCTCCATTTCGATGCCGATGTTGCGAATCACCTCACGAAGTTCAGAGATGTCACGGGCAACTTCTAACTTCGTGTCCCGTAGTTCAACTCGCAACTTTTCTAACTCTTCTCGGACCACTGACGATACCCCCATAGAGGAACCTAAGCTCGACCAGACTGAAGTAACATCTTCTTCCATGTGCTAAGACAGTTTCTCCCGAGTGATAACTGTTAAGGTTGAGATTCTCTTCGGGATGTCATGGAGGCCGTTCTCTTTGGAGTCAAGAATCAGCCTGACACCAATAGGGCACTCACGATACTATCAGATACTAAGGCTATGTATCGTTTTGTTGACCTCAAGTCTACTACATCTAGCACTGCAGTTGCACTAAGCACGATGACCAAGTCATTCAAATTACCCATCCTTGCAGATGAGGGGGTGATGTTCATTGGGCTCGAATCCATTCGAAGACATTGTGGGCGCTGACTTCAGTTGCCTGAAGGAGCCTCCACTTTCACCAGACAAGTGCCCAGGCAGTAGCTTTACACAAGGTGGACCTCGACTCGATGACGAAATCGGTGAGTGGTACTGTCCTACATGTGGAGCAGTTTTCGACACCGATGAAGCACCCGAGGATGAGTTCTTCGACGATGACGAAGATGAAGCATTTGATAACGACGAAGAGTTTGTTGCAGAAGGCGACCGACTGATACGACAGACTCCCGAAGAGAAAGCACGAGTCGACAGGTACAATGCGCTCAACTCACTGTCTGCAGACCTTGGTCCTATCAACTTAAGACTATCCATGTATATGGAAGCTAATGCTACGATGATTATCGACACACTAAGAGAATTAGAGTTAGGGAAAGAGCCCGCATTTGGTGGACGGCTTCTGAAGCCCAAGGTACTCGCTGTTTCTTTGTTTATGACTAAGCGCAGACTCGACGCAGAAACTTATCGCATCATCAAGGTAAATCAGCGAACCGTGGACATAATGCTAAGAGCACTCACGCTACTACGCCCCTCGGTTGGGGACAGTGACCCCATGTCCGAGAATATCCGCTTCGTCGGTAACACGCTAAACCTCCCTCCTGGGATTATCACGATTGTAACAGAGCAGTACGAAGAAGCGGGTCGGCCCCCGAATCGAGAGACTGATTGGAGAACCAGAGCCGCTGCCTGGATTTATCTAATGACCAAAGACATCGGCCTCCAAGTAACTAAAGCCAAGCTCAAAGCAGTGGGTGGTGTAAAGAAAAACGCCTTCGACCGAGCGGTCGAGTCCTACGAAGTTAGCATGGCAAATCGTAATAAGGACGATGAAGGCGTAGAACTTCTTGATGACTGAAGTTACTTACAACCAGTTTCGTGGGCTCCACAAGGGAACTCCTCAAAAGAAAGTGAGCAAGCTCTGGAAGAAGTACAAAGATGGGAAGTACAAGCTTCCCACTGTCGAAGAGCCCACAATTGAAGAATCTCCCGAGGAGTCCGTAGTCGAAAAGGTTTCTGAAGAGCCTGTAAAAGAAGCCCCTAAGAAACCAAAAAAGGCAAAGAAGTCAGAGCCAACTCAAATGGAGAAGTGCAATGAGTACGAGCGATACCGCCGTGAACTGGACAGATTTTCATTCAAGTACAACAAAGAAGAAACTGCAAAGGTACTGAAGCGAATGTCCGAGTACGCCAATGACACCATTCCAGAAGGTTACACCTGCGAGCCAACAGACTCTTGGAAGATTTGGTTTGGACCAAGCGAAAGGTCTCTACTCATCAACACCACCCGCAGAGTTGCATTCAAGGTCGACAGAGGATGGTGGCAAAAGCACTACCAAACCACCATCTATGTGGATAGAGAGCTGCTTAAGTCTAACGACCTCATGGATAAAATCGCCAAGCAGTACTCTATACTCAAGCGATATGTCCCCAGAACCCCAGTGGTCGGCCTGGAGTGTAAGCTGCCTCAAGGAGTCAAGGACATTCAAATGCGTGGCGGTCATGCAGGTGACCGATGATGCTCGGTCTGTTTAGACCAAAGTCAATATGGGTGGTACACAATCCAGTCAAGCGAGCCATCTGGTGCTCTAAGTCAGATTGCCCGAAACTCGGACGAAAAGAAGTCTACGATGTGGTCCTCGACGAGACAGAAGAAACCGCTGACGGTGAACTCGAGCAAATTATCAAACTCGGCGTCACCGCCGAGGCGGAGATTGACGAATCAAAAATTGTGAAGAAAGTACGCCGCGTCAGCGAGCCTACAATTCAGCACCACTCCCTCGGAGTCGTCGCGGCGTTCCACTCAAGAAAGAAAGCCCTTCGCTTCTTGGATGAGCACTTTAAGAGCAACCAAGGCCAGTCTCCCGACAGCCTTGAATTGGCCGAAATAAAGCTGACGACATAGATTAGCGTCAAGCTACACCTACCTCTTAAGTATCACATCTTCCTGGGTCAACTTACCGCAGGAATGATGACCGATGATTCAGAAAAAACCAGTCTCGATTAAGTACGCCGCCGACGAACCAATGCTGATGCCCAGCAACGACAGATTCGTTCTGTTCCCCATTGAACACGCCGACATTTGGCAGGCGTACAAAGACCAAGCCGCCTGCTTCTGGACGGCTGAAGAAATTGACTTGGAGAAGGACAAGAACGACTGGGCGAAACTAAAGGACTCTGAGCGCCACTTCCTCAAGCATGTGTTGGCGTTCTTCGCCGCCAGCGACGGCATCGTCAACGAGAACCTTGCAGAAAACTTCAACTCTGAAGTCCAGTGGCCCGAGGCTCGATGCTTCTACGGCTTTCAAATTATGATGGAGAACATTCACGCCGAAACCTACTCCCTTCTCATTGATACCTACATTGACGACGAGGCAGAAAAGACACAACTGTTCAACGCCATGGAAACAATCCCTAGCGTAATGAAGAAAGCAGAATGGGCTTTGAAGTGGACCGATACGGAGCGAGCCACATTTGCAGAAAGGCTGATTGCCTTTGCTGCCGTAGAGGGCATTTGTTTCTCTGGTTCTTTCTGCGCCATTTACTGGTTGAAGCAAAGAGGCATCATGCAAGGACTCACCTTCTCTAATGAACTCATTTCCCGAGACGAGGGTCTGCACCGAGACTTTGCCGTGTTACTCCACAACAAGTTGAATCACAAAGTCCCAGAAGACACCGCACGCCAGATTATCGTAGAAGCAGTAGATATCGAGAAGGACTTTGTGACCGACGCACTCCCCGTATCGCTTCTAGGAATGAACGCCAAGCAGATGTGCCAGTACATCGAATTTGTAGCGGACCACTTGCTAGTCTCTCTTGGGTTTGACAAGTACTACAATGCGTCTAACCCGTTCCCGTGGATGGAGATGATTTCGATGCAAGGCAAGACTAACTTCTTTGAACGCCGTGTCGGTGAGTATCAAAAGGCGGGTGTCGCCACGGAGAACAACAGAAGCTTCTCGGTGGACGAAGACTTCTAGAAGTCAAGTCCGAGGTCCTCAAGTGAGTCAAAGTCGAAGTCATCTTCGGGGTCAATCTCCAACATACCCTCGAAGCTGGCCACTGTTTCAACAGCCCTCGCTATCTTCTCTAAGGTAATAGGTCTACTACTCATATCGAGAGTCCTTCTGATAATCCTGTTAACCATAGGGTCCATGCCCATCAAGTATAACCTGAACACTTCAAGAGACATACGCACAATGTCACTAGGCTTCCACGGGCGACTCGTTGGGCTTGGGTCATCAAGTGCTTCAATGTCAAAGGGCATCTTGTTGCCTCCGTAGTGGTTAGCTATCTTTTCTGCCACGCTTAGGGGCATCCTACTGAATCCCCCTGCTTTGTACATCGCCTGGATATCTGCAATACTTTCGAGCATATCGTGGTCGAGCCTAATGTCGTGATACCTACCTCCAATGTTCGTCCACTTCTCAATTACCTCTTGCTTAGGAGAGTTGTCTAACTTACCTCCCGCAAGTATGTCGAACATGTACAGAATCTTTCGCTCACGCTTCTGCCAAGCCACCGGCCACGTATCTGGGTCGTCTGGGGCATATCGCTTGGTGTCACCCTTGCGCCTCCCGCTACCTTTTCCTCCCATGTAAGCACCAAGTCAACAGCGGGTACTTTACGATATGCATCCAGAAAAAAGTTATTCCAAAAAAACCTCAAAGCAACCACTTCAGTTAAGTAGCGAATGAAAGGTAGTTGGGAACATGCAACAGAAAGTCAACTCTGTCCGTATCAAAGTAGGAAGCGAAGAAGTCGAACTCAAGGATGTTGTGATGCTCCGTGGCTCGGAGGGTCTGTATGTCGAGACTTCTGAAAAAATCGGGACCGACAATGAGGGTAACGACCTCATGCAGTCGACTCTTACCATGTATCCGTGGGAGAACATCATCACGATGTCGTGGACCGAGAAGACTCTCATTGAGCAAGTTAAGCAAGGAGTCATGCTTGAAGCACTTTCTGAAATCGAAGACTTCCTCGAAGACTACGAGGACGAAGACGAGGATGAATCAGAAGGTGACTCCGACAAGCGAGACGACCCAACCGTCAACCCCTACGACAAGGAGTGAGGTGAGAGTATGGTCGACGAAAAGGAGTTCTACGAAAACGCAGAGGCTGTTGATGTCGTCGGCAAAGAGATGACGGCACAACTCAAGTCGCAGCGCGACGAAGTCATGAAGCTTTACGCTAAGCTCATTGCGAACCCGTATCTGGCTCCGCACCTCATCCCTGACTTCCGAAGTGCTCTCATGAGCACCGTTGCCACCCTCATGGAGAACGGAGTGCCTGTTAGCGACAACCCCAAGATTCGCACACCCGATGATGTGATTCGAGAAGGGATGGCAGAGCTTGCAGGAATGGTGGGCGGCTCACTGGCTGGTAAGATGATGAGGGCCAAGCAAGCTTTCCAAGACTCGTTAAGTGGTTCCTCGGGAGATGACTTTGTCGTGTATCGAGACCCCGACAGTGGAACCTACTACTACATTGACGAAGATGGCGAGGAAGTAGACTGCGATGCACACGGCAACCCATTGGAGGACTGAAAATGAGTGATTACGATTATGACGGCGAAGAAGAAAACGAAGAGCCCATCCAGTGGCGCTCACTCAACCCCAAAGAGCGACTCGAGTTGATGAAGAACATCTTCACCAACGAAGAGTGGTATGATGGCACGCCATTCTCCGAAGGCGGCATGCCGATGGCTGATGGCTCACATAACCCCGACTTCCAAGCGATTGTCGACCGAAGCGGTGCTCCGATGAAAGAAGCAAAGCGGTACTACGCGGCGTGGTTGCAGAAGCAAGGCCTCGACCCAAAGACAGCACTTGAGTACGCAAAGGACACATCGGTTGCAGCATCTGCTGCCGCAGTCGGTGTTGGCATGACCTCAACCTCCTCTCAGGGCCTTGGCTCCATGTCTACACCTGTTGCAGGCACGACCATGCCCATGCCTCAACTCATGCAACCCACCTCACCACCACCACCTCCCGCAGGCGGTAATAGCGACATGTGGGCCATGATGCAGTTCATGATTCAACAGCAGCAGAACCAATCGAACATGCAACAGTTTCAGATGCAAATGCAAATGGAGCAACGCAGACTTGACGAATTACGCAACGCAGAAATGCGTCGTGAGCAAATGGCCCGTGACCAGCAGTTTATGCAGCAACAAACCACGCTTCTTCGAGAGTCATTCAAGCGAGCCAATGACACCGGCTTCGGCGGCAAGCTCATGGAAGCCGCACAAGAAAAGATGATTGAGGACATGATTGGTGGGAAGGACGAAAGTTGGCGAGACAGCATCAAAGATGTTCTCGGCTCTGACACCCTCAAGGAAGCAGTTGTCGGCCTCGGCGGTGCGCTTGGCGCACGACGACAGACCCAAATCCCAGCAGGGTACGACGACACGCAGTACAACCCCTACGCACAACCTGTGCCACCCGCACACCTTCCTCCATCACCCCAGCAGACCATGCCACCAGCCATGCCACAACACTTGGCAGGCGGG
>Ga0160423_10002458_pt1 | contig 15487 bp, 14 predicted proteins | sample CRUFie14St8metaG_FD_108191 | JGI IMG/M metagenome (GOLD analysis project Ga0160423, IMG submission 108191) | Marine microbial communities from the Costa Rica Dome - CRUD Field 142mm St8 metaG | ecosystem: Environmental > Aquatic > Marine > Oceanic > Photic zone | place: Costa Rica: the Eastern... | reverse complement strand
TTTTTGATTTTAAATATATATTTATCTAAAAATAATTTTTCAGATTCTGAAATTGCAAATTTTATTTCTTACAGATTTCTTGCCGTAATTCTTTTGTCTTACCCTTTGGGTTATTTTATTACTTTCCGAAGACTTAAACCAATGTTTATTATTTCTAGTTTTTTAATGCCTTTTATTGCCATTGCATTAGTTCTAAGTATTAAACTTTCTTTAGGTATTTATTTAAACTATTTGTTTTTTATATGGGGTATAATTTTCGTTATTTTTCAAATTTGTGTTTTACCATTTATAATGAGATACTCCTCTGATAAAAATCAAACTTATTGTATATCATTGAGTTTTTCCACTCATAGTGTAGCAATGTTAATTTCAGGTTTGTTAATTTTTATTTCATCTAATTTACTAAATATTGATGAAGGAGATATTTTAATTTTTTTATCAATAATAGGTTTTGGTTCACTTTATTTTGCTTTAAAGATTAATGAGGTTAATATGCATAATAGTACTAGTGTTGTAAAAGATAGGAAATATGATTGGTATTTAATTTTACAGTGCATTTTTCCAACTTTAATAATTGCTATTGGTGCGGGACTTACAATTCCATTTATTAATTTATTTTTCTTTCATAATTTTAATTTAGATTCATCAGGTTTTGCTTTGGTTGGAGGAATCACAAGTTTGTTAATTGCTATATCCTCTTTGCTAGTTCCATTTCTTAAACATAAATATGGATTTAAAAAATCAATTATCAACACTCAATTATATGCTGTTATAGCTCTAGTTTTATTATCATCTACTGCATATTTTAATGAATTAAGTTTTATGATTTATTTCGCTATATTTTTCTATATGTTCAGAGCACCATTAATGAATATGGCGGCTCCATTGACATCCGAACTGACAATGTCTTATGTCGGTAATAAAAACCAAGAAATGCTAAGCGCTATAGTTGCAGCTATTTGGAGTGGAAGTTGGTTTTTTAGTTCAAAAATCTTCAAGTTTTTAATTGATATTAATTTTAACTACTCACAGATATTTTATATTACTTCATTTTTATATCTAATAGGTATATATTTATATTATAGGTTAATTAATAAACATGAGATTAAGAACAACTAATTGTACTGTTTTTATTTTAAATTATTTAATTATTTCTTTTGTAATTTTGTAAAATGAAAATTCTCTTTCTTCTATTATTTTTATTTCTTATAGATTATTATTTTTTTTTAGGAACTATTTCTGTGTTTTCTAAAAATACGTATGCTCATAATTTTTATAAATATTTTTTTTGGATTTTATCATTATTTGTTTATTTCTCAATAACCTATTTAATTTTTTCATCAAGAAATGTTGAGGATTACAATTATCAAAATAACAATATATTATTTTCAACTATTTTCTTTATTTTTTTTAGTGCAAAAGCAATTGGTTCTCTTCCTTTGTTACTAGATGATATTTTTAGATGTTTCAAATTAATTTTTAATTTTTTCTCTAACAATAGTTTTGATGTATCGAGATTAAATTTTTTAAAAAAAAGTGCGTTGTTTGTTTCTGCAACAATTATTTCATCAATGTTGTTGGGGATTAAGTTTGGTAGATTTAATTTTAAAAAATATTATTCAAATATTTTTATTAAAAATTGGAATTCTGACTATAAAATCATTCATATTTCTGATTTTCACCTTGGAAGCTTTAAATCTAAAGATAAGCTGAGGCAATTAGTTTCATTAATCAACAATGAAAATGCAGACCTTTTGCTTTTTACTGGCGACCTTGTAAATAATCATTATAAGGAAGTGATTCCATTTAAAAGCATTTTAAAGGATTTGAAAGCAAAAGATGGAAAATTTTCTGTTTTAGGAAATCACGATTATGGTGATTATACTGGTTTAAAAAGAAGTAGCAAAGAATGGAAAGATAATTTTAATAATATGATTAAAGTTCAAGAAGAAATAGGTTTCGATTTGCTATTAAATGAATCTAGATTAATTAATAAAGATCAATTTAAATTTAATCTCGTTGGTGTTGAAAATTGGGGTGCTGGTAATTTTAATAAGGACGGTGATATTGATTTAGCAATGAAAAATGTTGATGACTCTTTACCAACGATACTACTTTCTCATGATCCATCTCATTGGAGGAGTATTGTTCTTAAAAGTAAATATAAAATAGACTTACAGTTATCAGGACATACTCATGGTATGCAATTTGGTGTTGAACTTAAAGGTTTCAAGTGGAGTCCTGTTAGATTGAGATATAAAGAATGGGCAGGCTTATATTCAGCATCAAAAAAACAAATATATGTTAATAGAGGAATTGGTCACTTAGGATATGCAGGAAGAGTAGGTATTATGCCAGATATTTCTGTTTTAAATATTAAAAATGGCACAACTTAAATTTAATCTTTCAAAGATTAATACAAATTGGAAAAAAACAAAAAACTTTTTTGCTTCATATGAACTATTAAAAATATTTGATGCTAAAAATAAAGATTTGACACACTTATATTTTGAAGATAGAAACTCTATTATTTATGCTCAGTTCTTTAATATTTCTTTCGAAAAAGCAAGTAACTACTTAAGAAATTCAATTTTTATTAAATACGTATTTAAATTTTTTAAAGTTCCAACCTTATTTTTAACAAATTCATTTTTTACAAACGTGCCTTCTTATGATATAAAAGACAACATAAATCTTAACAAATTAATTACATGTATTTCTAATAAGATAAATTTTTTTTTAGTCGTAATTCCATCAGATTTATACGAAAAATTTAATTTATGTAGAAGTAACGATTTTACTAAAATTGAAATCGAAGACGATATGTATTTAAAAATTAATAAGTCTTGGAAAAATACCAATGATTATATCAGTTCTTTAAAAACAAAGTATAGAAAAAAAATAAATATAATAATCAAAAATTCATCAGTTATAAGTACTAACGAAATAGGGCAGGAAAATTTTTCTCATTATTCTGATAATTTACAAAGTTTATTTGATCAAATTATTTATCAATCTAGTTTTAATGGACCTAATTTTAATGTTGATACGCTACATGCAATGATTGAGAAGAAATTTTGTAAAGTTTACGGATATTTTTTGAATGATTCATTGGTTGGTTTTTCATCAATAATTTGTTTTGAAAATAAATTATATTCATATTATGTTGGATTTGATAAAAAATTAAATCATAAGTATTCTATTTATGGTAAAATTCTTTTTGACTCAATAAATTATGCTATTTCTAAAAATTTAAGTCATGTTGTTTTTGGAAGAACTGCTAACGAATATAAAAGTAATTTTGGGGCTGTTCCGAAAACATCATATATTTACATAAAGGCTAAAAATAATTTTATAAATAATTTGTTAAAATTTATTTTTCGAAGAATCAAGAAAAAAAAATGGATTTTAAGAAAACCTTTTAAATCATTAAATTTGTAAAAAAAAAATGAAAAAGTTTTATTTAATAATTTTTATATCATTAGCACCTTTTTTTGCTTTTGGTCAGCAGTTAACAACTGAAAATATATTGTATGATGGAAATAATAGACAATATTTAGTTTATGTTCCTCAATCTTACTCTTTCTCATTACCAACTCCAATTTTATTTGCATTTCACGGTGGGTCAGGTTATGCAGTCGATTTTTTGAATTACGAGGCTGATTTGAGATCAATTGCTGATACAGCAGGTTTTATTTTAGTATACCCTCAAGCATTAGAAGATCCAAATGATGGGGGATCTACGAATTGGTTACATAAGGACCCTACTGATCATAAAGACATATTTTTTGTGGAAACATTAATTGATACTTTATTATCAGTTTATAACATTGACAACAGTAGGGTATATGCTTGTGGTTATTCATTAGGTGGGATGTTTGCATATGAACTAGCTTGCAGTTTAAATGATAGGATTGCAGCTATAGCTTCTGTTGCCGGCGCATGTTTTTATGGTACTTTTGCTAATTGCAATATAACCCATCCAACAGCAGTGTTAACTATTAACGGTACTATTGATGGTACTCATCCTTACAATGATCCAAATGGTTGGTATTTTTCAGTTGCAGAAATTGATAGCTTTTGGGCAACTTCAAATAATACTGATATAATTCCAATAGTCACTCAGATTCCAGATATTAATACAGCTGATGGAAGTACTGTTGAAAGATATTCATGGCAAAATGGAGATGGTTGCGTTTCGGTTGAAGAACTAAAAGTAATTAATGGAGATCACGACTGGCCTTCACCCTTAACTCCTTGGGCCAATCAAGATATTAATGCAAATGTTGAAATATGGAATTTTGTTTCAAAATATAATACCTCAGGATTAATTAGTTGTAATATTAATTCTGTAAATGATATGTATACAAATGAGAAAAAAATAATTAAAGTTGTTGATTATCTTGGTAGAAATAGTTCTGTTAGACCAAATATCCCTTATTTTATTATATATGATGATGGGACTGCAAAAGCTAAAATAAATATTCAGTAATTAAATTATTTATTAAATAGTTCGTCTAGAATTTTTTTTCTGTAGTCAAAGATATCATTTACTTTTTTTTCTATAAATAAAGTATTAGCTATCCTTCCTATGATGTTAAAAGGAGGTATATAAGTAATAATATCTTTCATTATAACTCCTTGATCGCACTTTTCAAATATATGTTGATGATGCCACATTTTGTAAGGACCAAGTCTTTGTTCGTCAACAAAAAACTTCTTCTCCTTAACGTGAGTTATTTCAGTCATCCAGCTCAAGGGAATATTTAAAAGTGGAGTGACCTTATATGTAATTATCATCCCTTCATACATTTTTTCATCTTTGTTTGATGATGTTATATTAAATGACATTTCGTTAGGTGTTATTTCTTCTAAATTTTTTGGAGAAGACATAAATTCCCATACTTTATCAATATTTTCATTTAAAGTTTGTTTTTTAACAATTTGTGTATATGACATATTTATTTTTTTTACAAAAATACTATATAAAAGATTGATATTTTGATATGTAATACATTAATATTATTTTTGCATTATGATAAGATTTATTTTACTTCTTTTTTTAATATCCAATTCTTTATTCTCCCAAAATTGGCAACAAGCTACTTCATTTCCATTTTCAGGAGTTCATCATCCAATTACTTTTTCCTATGAAAATTATGGGTTTTCAATTTCTGGAAGCAATACAGATTTAGTTTACCGGTATGATAGTGACACAGATTCTTGGACGCAGTTATCCAATTTTCCTGGTGGGGATAGAGGATATGCTTATGGAGTTCAAGTTGGTAGTAAGGCTTACATGGGTTTTGGATCTAATTCTAGTGGTAATTTCCCAACTGATTGGTGGGAATACGATATTATTAATGATAGTTGGTCTCAGAAGGCATCATTTCCAGGAAATGGACGTAACCATCCAGCTATGGTGAGTGTTGGAGATAAAGTTTTTGTTGGTTGTGGAAGTAATACAGCAAATTTGGGAGATTGGTGGGAATATGACATTAATAGTGATTCATGGTCTCAAAAGCCAGATATTCCAGGAAACGATAGACATCATCCTTATTATTTTGGTATTGGAAATTATGCATATGTAGGTTTTGGACATGGAAGCTCTCCAGGTCCTGGAAGTAATCCATCAGCTGGATCCTATATTTATAATGATTTTTATAGATACGATCCAAGCAATGATACATGGCTACAACTAGATAATTTTCCATCCGAAGCAAGAGTAGCTGGCACACAATTTTCATTTAACGGTAAAGGATATGTATTAAGTGGCGATGGTGATGATCATTCTTCGCTAAATAGTGGTGAGTTATGGGAATATGAACCTTCAAATGATACCTGGACACAACTACCTTCTCACCCTGGCGATGCAATATGGGCACCTGGGTGTTTTGTAATAGATTGTAGTGTTTATTTTTTATTGGGTCAAAATAATAATACTTTTCCTGCAGTTTATCCATCGAATATTTACACCTACAAACTAAGTGATGATTGTGGTTGTACAGATCCTTTAGCAGTTAATTTTTCTTCAATAGCGACAATTGATGATGGAAGTTGTTGCTACATTTCTGGATGTACAAATCCTTATGCTTTAAATTTTGACTCAACAGCATGTTTTGATGACAACAGTTGTGTTCTTCCAATATTAGGATGTACTAACCAAAGCGCTTCAAATTATAATGCCAGTGCTAATACAACTGTAGCATATGGTGGAGAATTAGACAATTCTTTTTCATCAGGTGGTTACTTCAATGGAGATCAACATTTAATTTTTGATGCCAATCAAGAGGCAGTCATAAAATCTGCTGTATTTTATGCAGAGTCGAATACAACAGTGACCTTCGAACTTCGAGACAATAATAGCGTCGTTTTAGATGACACCACATATTCTCTTGTTGCTGGTAGTCAACGCTTAATTTTAAATTTTGATGTTCCAATTGCAAATGATTTACAATTGGGTATATCTTCTGGTAACTCTTCTTTGTACAGAAATAATTCTGGTGCTACATATCCATATAACATTGGTAATTTAATAAATATTAAACAGTCAAGCGCTTCAACCAATCCATTAAGCTATTATTATTTTTATTACAATATTGAAGTTGAGACCCCTTGTCAAAATGTTACAGGTATTTATGAAAATAGTAGTCATAAAAGATTGCTTAAAATAGTTGATGTATTAGGAAAAGAACTATCACATGAATCTAATAAAGTTCAATTTTATATTTATGATGATGGTTCAATTGAAAAAAAATTAAATATTAAAAAATAGTAATTATGAAAATGATTAGATCTGGAAATCCTGCACTGAGTAAAAATACATTTGATTTATTAGATCCCATTACTAATACAAACAATGTTATGACTCTTGATGGTGCTGTTAACAAAACAGCCTTAAGTATGGGTATATTATTGTTAGCAGGATATTATACTTACACTAACGAACTTACGCATTTCGTATGGCCTGGATTTATTGGAGGTTTTATTGTTGCACTAATAACGATATTTAAAAAAGAATGGTCTCCAATAACAGTTCCTATTTATGCCTGTTTAGAAGGTTTAGCCTTGGGAGGTATATCTCTTATATATGCACAGAACTTTTATGATGGAATTGTATCCCAAGCTATAATTTTAACGTTGGGTATTTTATTTGCTTTATTATTTGCTTACAAGTCTAAAATGATTAAACCAACTGAAAATTTTAAGCTGGGACTATTCGCTGCAACTGGGGGTATTGCATTGGTATATATTATATCTTTTTTTATGAGTATGTTTGGCGGGTCTGGACTTCCAGTAATGGATCCTTCAAATTCTTCACTAATGAGTATAGGTTTCTCTTTAATTGTGGTTGCCGTAGCATCGTTAAATCTCGTAATGGATTTTGATTTTATTGAAGAAGGAGCTGAAAAAGGTGCTCCGAAATACATGGAATGGTACTCAGCTTTTGGTTTATTAGTTACATTAATCTGGTTATATCTTGAATTGTTAAGATTGCTAGCTAAGTTAAATTCTAGAAGATAGATTATACTTTTTTAATCACTAGATTTTTTTCTATTCTAAATCTTTCTCCATAAACACCATCTTTTGCAGATTTACCTATTCCTAATATCATTACGACATGACAATTGTGATTAAGATTTAGTATTTTTTTTACTTTCTTCTCATCAAATCCTTCCATTGGACACGAATCATACCCTTCTGCTACTAGCCCTAGCATGAGATTCTGACATGCTAGCGCGGTTGATTTAGTAACTACTTCAAATAGTTCATGCTTATAAATTGGACTTCTTAGAACAGGTTTAAAAAAGCCAAGTAAATTGTAAAATATTGAAAAGATTTTTTTAATAATATTAGAAATACCAAACATATCATGATAGTATAATATAGGTATTAATTTGTTATAGTATCTATTAATGATCGGTATATACTTTTTCTTTCTTTTATAATCTTCAATTATTAAATTTTTATTTCTTTTCCATGTATCAATTCTTGATACGGCTACAATAAGTTCTTGTGCAGTTATTGCAGCGTTTTGAGAAAAACAAGCTTTGGCAATATTATCTTTTTTATGTTTATTTTTAATCCAATAAAATTCCCAGGGTTGTAAATTAGAAGAGTTAGGAGCTAATATTGCTGCTTCTAAACACTTATAAATTACTTTATCTGGAACTTTATCATTTGTAAATTTCCTAACTGATCTTCTTTTTTTAACTAAATCAAAAAAATTCATAAACAATATTAATTTTTACAAATATATAGTAATTTCATGCATGAATTTTTATTCTATTCTTTAAGTGCTTTATTAAAATATGATAAAAGAATTTTTTAATAATATTATTATAAAATTATCTAATAGTTTAAATGATAAATTGATATTATATAATTATAAACAAATCGTTGGTGGTTCAATCAACACTGCATTTTTAATTAATACTAATAAGGGTAAATTTTTTTTAAAATTAAATAATAATAAAATTAAATATTTATTTGATAATGAGGTCAGAGGTTTAAAGTTGATATCTTCAACTAATACAATAAACGTTCCTAAAGTTATATATTTTGACGATGAGGTTTTGGTTTTAGAATTCATTGAAAGTAAACATATAAACAAAAAATTTTGGTCAAATTTTGGTTATAGTCTTGCTGAATTACATTATAATACATCAAATAGTTTTGGATTAGATCATGATAACTATATTGGATCTTTGCTTCAATCAAACAAATTTCATGATAATTGGAATAATTTTTTCATATATCAAAGATTAAAACCACAGTTAGATATTGGTAACTTTTCTTTTAAAACACATAAACTTTTTGAAATACTTTTTTTAAAATTTGATAATATATTTTCTTTAACTAAACCATCATTACTACATGGTGATTTATGGAGTGGAAATTTTATATCTACAAATGATCAAGTTTTTCTTGTTGATCCTGCGGTTTATTATGGTAATAGAGAAATGGATATTGCTATGACCAAATTGTTTGGAGGCTTTGTAAAAGAATTTTATGATTCTTATAATTATCATTATCCATTATTTAAAAACTGGCAAACTAGAATAGATATATGTAATTTGTATCCACTTTTGGTACATGCAAATTTATTTGGAGGGAATTATTATAATCAAATACATAGTATTTTGAAATCTGTCACGCAATAACTGTCATATTTTCATATTTATTTTTTTAATTGTTTATTTGTCATATATTTTTTTCTTGGCATATTTGTTGCACTTATTTATTGTAAACAAAAAATAATTATGAAAACAGGTAATATCAATGTACAAACGGAAAATATTTTTCCAATTATTAAGAAATTTTTATACTCTGATCATGAGATATTCTTAAGAGAATTAGTTTCAAACGCAGTAGATGCAACTCAAAAACTAAAAACACTTAAAACAGTAGGGGAATTAAAAACTGATTTAACAAAACTTAGAGTTGAAGTAATTTTAGATAAAAAAGCTGAGACTATTACAATTAGAGACAATGGAATAGGAATGACAGATAGTGAGTTAGACAAATATATAAATCAAATTGCTTTTTCAGGTGCTGAAGAATTTGTTAATAAATATAAAGATGCAGATGCAAAAAATTCTATTATTGGTCATTTTGGTTTAGGTTTTTATTCTTCTTTCATGGTTTCAAAAGAAGTAGAAATCATTACTAAAAGTCAAAAACCTAATAGCAAAGCCGTAAGATGGGTTTGTGATGGTTCTCCAAGTTTTAATATGGAAACAACTACCAAAAAGACAAAAGGTACTGATGTTATTTTGCACATCGCTGAAGACTCTAAGGAATTCTTAGAAGAATCTAGACTATCAGGCATACTTAATAAATACTGTAAGTTTCTTCCAGTCTCAATAAAATTTGGAACCAAAACTGAAAAAATTGATGATCCAAAAGGTAAAAAGGATAAAGATGGAAATATTGAAAAAGTTGATAAAATTGTAGATAACATAATTAACAACCCTAATCCTGCTTGGAAAAAAAGACCATCCAACTTAAAAGAAAAACATTACAAAGAATTTTATAGAGAGCTATACCCAATGGAATTTAGCGAGCCTTTGTTTAATATTCATCTTAATGTTGATTTTCCATTTAATCTAACAGGAATTTTATACTTTCCTAAATTAAAGAATAATTTAGAAGTACAAAAAAATAAAATTAATCTTTACAGCAATCAGGTTTTTATTACTGATAATGTTGAAAATATTGTCCCGGAGTTTTTAACATTACTTCATGGGGTAATTGATTCACCTGATATCCCGCTAAATGTTTCCAGATCGTATTTGCAAGCTGATGGAAATGTAAAAAAAATATCAAGTCATATTACTAAAAAGGTAGCTGATAAATTATCTAATATGTTTAAAAAAGATAGAAAAGATTTTGAAAGTAAATGGGATGATGTTAGAGTGTTTATAGAATATGGAATGTTAACTGAAGACAAGTTTTTTGATAAAGCCTCTGAATTTGCACTCTATAAAAATACAGCTAGTAGCTATTATACTTTATCAGAATTTTTAGATAAAATAAAAGAAACTCAAAAAAATAAGGATAACAAAACAATTATTTTATACACTCACGATAAGAACGAGCAACATTCTTATGTGAATGCTGCGACCAATAAAGGTTATGAAGTATTAGAATTATCAGGACCATTAGTGAGTCATTTAATTAGCAAACTTGAAAGCACTAATACTGATATACAATTTGTAAGAGTTGATGGTGATAGCATTGATAAGTTAATTGATAAGGGTGATGATGCAGTGTCTAAATTAGATGAAAAGCAACAAAAAAAGTTACAGGAAATGATTCAATCTGAAGTTGATAAATCTATTTACACTGTACAAACTCAAAACATGTCATCTGATGACTTACCAATACTAATTACTCAAAGTGAATTTATGAGAAGAATGAAAGAGCAACAACAACTTTCAGGAGGAGGTATGCAAATGTTTGGTGATATGCCTGAATCTTATAATGTTATCGTTAATACTAATCATGATTTAGTTTCTAAAATAATTTCTGAAAAGAATAAAAAGAAAAGAGTTGCATTAATTAAACAGATTTTTGATCTAGCATTACTTTCCCATGGGATGCTTAAAGGAGAGAAGTTAACAAGCTTTGTAGAAAGGAGCGTTTCATTAATTAAATAGTTATTTATTAATTAAATAATATTTATTTTACAAAAGTTTATTATTTATGGATAATGTAAATAGTGATATTAGAATTTCTAGTACTTTATCATCTAATTTTTACTCATCAAAAAAAAAATTCAAAGAAGTTATTGATAAGATATTTGCTAAAAGTTGGCATTTAATAACTGATGATACACATTTTGATGAAGAAAATTATGTTTATCCATTTATTTTGATGGACAATGTTTTACCTGAGCCACTATTTTTAATTAAAAATAAGAACGGTATCGAATGTTTTTCTAATGTTTGTACTCATAGAGGAAATATTTTAGTTAAGTCACCTGGCAAAATACACAATACTATTAATTGTAATTATCATGGAAGATCTTTTGATACAAATGGTAATTTTTTATTTATGCCCTGTACAGAAGGAATGGAAAATTTTCCATCGAATAAAGATAATTTACCTAAAATCTCAACTATACAATGGAATCAATTTATATTTACTTCATTAGAACCAAAATTTATTTTTGAAGATTTGATAGTGGATGTTGATGCGCGAGTTGGTTGGATGCCTATTTCAGATTTTGTTTTTAGAAAAGATTTGTCAAATGAATATTTAATTAATGCAAATTGGACTCTATATTGTGACAATTATTTAGAAGGATTCCATATCCCTTTTATTCACAAGGATTTAAATGCAGTATTAAATTATGAAGAATATAGTGTTGAGTGTTTTAAATATTCAAATTTACAAATTGGTTATGCTAAAGACAAGGACCTATGTTTTGATTTGCCTAAATCCTCAATTGATTATGGTAAAAATATAGCTGCATATTATTTTTGGTTGTTTCCAAATATTATGCTTAATTTTTATCCTTGGGGATTATCAGTGAATCTTATTCAACCTTTATCTAATGGCAAAACAAAAGTAAATTTTTACTCCTATGTGTGGAAAGAAGAACTTTTAGATAAAGGAGCTGGAGCTGATGTTAATAAAGTTGAGCTAGAAGATCAAGAAGTTGTAACTAGTGTTCAAATGGGTGTTAGTTCAAGGTTATATAAATCAGGTAGATTTTCACCTAATATGGAACAAGGTGTCCATCACTTTCATACTATTATTAAAGACTTTATGTATGAAAATGATAAATAAGTTTTTTCTTTTTATTTTATTTTTTTGTTTTTTGGATGTAAAATCTCAATGTAATGGATCTTTTCAATTGTGTGACAAGAAATATAATGAAGTTGCGTTTTTAACAACTCACAATGCATTTAATTCTTCTGAAGATAATTTTCAGTTTCCTAATCAAACTTACAATATTTTAAATCAATTAAATGCTGGAGTAAGAGGTCTCATGATTGATGTTTATGATAACAATGGAACACCAATGGTTTATCATAGTTTTTCAATTTTAGGATCGATTCCTTTACAAGATATATTCAATGATATTAAAAGCTTTCTTGATTTGAATACTAATGAAATTGTTACGCTTATCTTAGAATGTTATATTGATGCTAACTCTATTGAAAATGTTTTACAACAATCATTGCTTAATAATTATTTGTATTCAAAAGATTCTCAATCTAATTGGGCAACTTTAGATGAAATGATTAATTCTAATAAGAGACTTATTATTTTTTCAGACCAAAATGATGCTTCTTCTTCTCAATCATGGTATCATTATGTTTGGGATTATGCAGTAGAAACACATTTTAGTGTAAGTGATATAAATGATTTTTCTTGCGAATATAATAGGGGAGATTCTATAAATGATCTGTTTATTTTTAACCATTTTTTAACTGACGATTTATTTGGTTACGGTCTCTACAATGAGTCTTTAAGTGTTAATAGTAATCCTTTTTTTATAGACAGAGTTACAAGTTGTTGGCAAAGTAAAAATAAATTTCCTAACTTTTTAACTGTAGATTTTGTTGAATTAGGAGATGCTCAAACTGTCGTTAATCAGATTAATGATATGAATACTAATATAAATGAATCATTTTCGTCCATTGAAAAAATATTAATAGATGTAAAGGATATTTTAGGAAGATCAATAACAAGTGCTTCGCATAATAGAGTTGTTTTTCGTATATATAATGATGGTTCAGCATCTAAACAACTTAATGTAAATTAATAACTATTATCTAATAAATTAATTTAAATTATAAATTATTAATAATATTATCTAAAGTATCATTATTTGTGTTTAGTTCATTTTCTAGTTCTTCAATTTTTTTTGATCTAGTTAATTCTTCATATTTTCTTAAACCCAAATCATCTTTTATTCTTTTGTGAAGCCAGAAAACCTCTTGTTTTTGTCTATTCTGATTAAATGTGTTATTAGATTTTATTTTAATAATATCATTATTAATAATTTTCCAAATTGATTGTATTCCTTCATTATTTATTGACGAACAATATCCAACATGAATTGGTTTTTCTCTGTTTAGATTTAAGAGGTCAACAGTATTTTTATATTGAATAGATGTATTTATTGCATTGCTTTTATTTGCTCCGTCCGCTTTATTTACAATTATTGCATCTGCAAATTCAATAATACCTCTTTTGATTCCTTGTAGTTCATCTCCAGCACCAGAAATCATTAATAGAAGAGTAAAATCAACTAAGTTATTAATGCTAATTTCACTTTGTCCAACGCCAACAGTTTCAATTATTATAATGTCATAACCTGCTGCTTCACATAGTGTTATAGTTTCTCTAGTTTTGTTGGCAACACCTCCCAAGAAGCCACTGCTTGGTGTTGGTCTAATAAAGGCATTTTGATCTGCTGATAGCTTTTCCATTCTACTTTTATCACCAAGAATACTTCCTCTTGTTTTTTCACTAGATGGATCAATGGCTAATACCGCAACTTTATGTTTTTTTGAGGTTAAATATTTTCCAAAAGAATCAATGAATGTGCTTTTTCCAACTCCTGGTATACCAGTAACCCCAATTCTAATAGAACTAAATTTTTCATTTTTACATTTTAATATGAGTTTTCTAGCGTTAACTTGATTATCAGTATTAGTACTTTCTATTAAAGTTATTGCTTTCGATAATGCGAGTTTACATCCTTTTTTTAAATCATTAAATAAATTCATTTATTTAACAGCTATTGTTGATATTTCTACGTTAACGTTTTTTGGTAGTTTAGATACCTCAACTGCTTCTCTGGCAGGAGGATCACTTTTAAAGTATTTACTATATACTTTATTGACATCATTATAATCATCCATGTTTTTCAAAAATATTGTACACTTAACTATATTATCAAAATTCATTTGAGCAGAGCTTAATATTTCAAATATATTTTTCATAATCATTTCTGTTTCTTCTTTAATACTACTATTGATTATTAAATTATTTTTTGGATTTATTGCGATTTGCCCTGAACAATAAAGAGTTTTGTCAACTAAAACTGCCTGACTGTATGGACCAATAGCTGCGGGTGCATTTTTAGTATTTATAATTATTTTTTTCATGAATTTTAATTAAAAATTGAACTTCCAATGCGAACCATATTTGCATTGTTTTTTATAGCATGTATGAAGTCATTACTCATTCCCATTGATAAAATTTTAATATCGTTATTTTTTACTGTTTCAAAAATATTAGATAAAAATGAAAATTCAGAGTTTAAAATAGTTATATCATCAGTATTTGTTGCCATTCCCATTAGACCAATTATTTTAATATTGGTGAATTTTTTACTATAAGCAATAAATTCATTTATTTCATTTTTGTCAACCCCAAACTTATTAGATTCTCTTGCAATTTTAACTTGAACTAAACATTTAATAACTTTATTTATTTTAATAGCTCTTTTATTAATTTCTTCAAGTAGTTTAATTGAATCAATGGAATGAATTAAATCGACATATTTAATAATATATTTAACCTTGTTTCTTTGTAAATGACCAATCATATGCCATTTAATATCGTCAGGCATAGTCTCTGCTTTTTTTGCTAGTTCAATAGCATTATTTTCGCCAAAAATTTTTTGTCCGCAAACATATGCTTCATGTATTGAAGAAATAGATTGTTTTTTTGAAACAGCTACCAAGGTTACATTGTTTGGTATCAATTTTTTTAATCTAGTAATATTTTCATTTATACTCATCTCAAAACTTATAAATTGTTAAACCTGATCTAAGTTTTGGTTCAATATATGTGCTTTTTGGTGGCATAAATTTATTATTGTCTGCTACGTCTTTAATTTCGTTAATTGTCATGGGTTTAAGAAAAAATGCAATATTGTATGATTTATTATTCATTGTATTTTTGACTTTTGAGAAATCAATATTATTAGCATAAAATTCTATCCTATCTGTTTTTCTCT
>Ga0160423_10002457_pt1 | contig 15492 bp, 12 predicted proteins | sample CRUFie14St8metaG_FD_108191 | JGI IMG/M metagenome (GOLD analysis project Ga0160423, IMG submission 108191) | Marine microbial communities from the Costa Rica Dome - CRUD Field 142mm St8 metaG | ecosystem: Environmental > Aquatic > Marine > Oceanic > Photic zone | place: Costa Rica: the Eastern... | reverse complement strand
CTTTGAGGGCATCATGGATGCGCTGTTCACGACGGCGTGCTCGCTTCATGACCTCAGGGGCGCCAGTAAAGGCGGCAACTCTCGAACCGGCTCCATGTACATTGTGAAGCCCAAGATGCATGGACCCGATGAAGTTAGCATGACGGTCGACTTGTTTACTGCGATTGAGGACGCGTTTGACCTGCCACGCAACACCCTCAAAGTCGGCATCATGGATGAGGAGCGTCGGACGACTGTGAACCTCGCAGAGTGCATCCGCCGTGCGTCCGAGCGCGTGGTGTTCATCAATACGGGATTCCTCGATCGCACCGGTGACGAAATCCATACCAGCATGGAAGCGGGGCCCATGGTCGCTAAGACCGCCATGAAAGGTGAGCTCTGGATTAATGCTTACGAGGATTGGAATGTCGACACCGGTCTCAACTGTGGGCTACGCGGTAAGGCCCAAATCGGCAAAGGTATGTGGGCCATGCCCGATCTCATGCAAGCCATGATCGATACGAAGCTGAGTCACCCCAAGGCGGGCGCCAACTGTGCCTGGGTGCCCTCACCTACCGCCGCGACGCTTCACGCAACGCACTATCACGACGTGTCCGTAAGCGAGATTCAAGCTGAGCTTGAGGGAATCCAGCGTTGTAGCGTCGACGACATACTCACGATTCCACTGGGCAACTGCAGTGACTTGTCCGTCGAAGAAATCCAGCGAGAGCTCGATAACAATGTGCAAGGCATGTTGGGCTATGTGGTGCGCTGGGTCGACCAAGGTGTTGGCTGCTCGAAAGTACCCGACATCAACAACGTGGGACTGATGGAAGACAGAGCAACACTCAGAATCTCTAGCCAGCACATTGCTAACTGGCTGCACCACGATGTGATCACCGAAGATCAATTTAAGGAATCGATGCTTAGGATGGCCGCTGTGGTTGATGGGCAAAATTCGGTGGATCCGAGTTATCAGGAGATGGTATTTGATGGCAAGCCACAGGGACATGCGTTTGATGCGGCTTGGAAGTTGGTCAAGAACGGGGTTATTGAGCCCAGCGGATACACCGAGCCGAATCTTCATGAGGCCCGATTACAAAGCAAATCATAAAGGCAATACTCGAAGACCAGAGCCGTGCGGTGATGTAAGATCATGTGATGGACCCGCTCGAAGAACTTATCCGAGCCCAACCGGGCTTGAGCATCTCCCTCGCTGTCCTCGGGCTTGTAGTGGGGAGTTTTCTGAACGTTGTTATATACCGACTCCCAAAAATGATAGAGGCTCAATGGCAGCGAGAGTGCACCGAATTCAGAGGCGAAGTACTTGAAGCTTCGGAAAAGCTCTCCCTCGCCTTGCCCGGATCGCGCTGTCCACATTGCGATTGGGAGATAAAGCCAAGTCAGAATATTCCTGTAATAAGTTACCTGGTATTGGGTGGTAAGTGCGCCGCCTGTAAAGCGCGGATTTCAGTTCGCTACCCTGTTGTGGAGGCGGTGACAGCCATTCTGTGGCTGCTATGCGGCCTTCATTTCGGCGTGGGTTACACCTTGGCAGGCGCTATGTTTCTCACTGCCGTTCTTGTCGTGCTCACAGCGATTGACCTTGATCATCAAATGCTACCCGATAGCCTGACATTGCCACTCTTGTGGGTAGGCCTGCTGCTCAATATCGATAACACTTTTGTATCACTTGATAGCGCCGTATTGGGTGCTGTCTTCGGTTACCTATGCCTCTGGGTTGTTTTTTGGCTCTTCAAAATTGTCACGGGCAAAGAAGGTATGGGTCATGGTGACTTCAAGCTACTCGCTGCATTGGGCGCGTGGTTTGGTTTGGCTGCATTACCTACCATCGTTTTACTCTCTTCAGTCGTTGGTGCTGTTCTCGGTGTCGCTTTGATTGTCACGGGTAAGCGGGACCGTCAGACGCCCATGCCGTTTGGCCCCTTCCTTGCCGGCGCAGGGCTCATTCATTTGCTCTACTCAAATGTCCTCTTAACTTGGGTAACGGGAACCTAACGACATGTTCGTGGTGGGTATCACAGGAGGCATCGGTAGCGGGAAATCTGCGGTGACTGATCACCTCGAAACACTGGGCATTACTGTCGTCGATGCGGATAAGGTTGCACGCGTCGTGGTTGAGCCGGGCACCAACGGCCTTACTGCCATTGCTGAACACTTTGGTAAGGACATATTACTTGCCGACGGCGATCTCGATCGTGCAGCGCTCCGAAAAATTGTCTTTGACAATCCCGACGAGCGAAAAGTATTAGAAGGCATCACTCACCCGCGCATCCGCGACGAAATCGCAAGACAGCTGAGTCAAGCGACTTCTCCCTACGTGGTTTTATCCTCTCCACTTCTCTTAGAGAGTGGCCAGAACACATTCGCCGACTACGTTGTTGTCGTTGATGTACCTGAAGAAGTGCAGTTAAGACGAACCATGGCACGCGATGACAACAGCGAGGCACTGGTAAAACAAATCATGGCGGCGCAACTAGATCGGCAGACGCGCCTATCGCGAGCAGATACGTCTATAACGAATGATGCTACTCTAGAAGTGCTTTATCAGCGTGTAAACGTCTTACACGAAGAGTTACTGGCAAGAGCCGCGGCCGCGTCAGGCTAGTAGCGCTTTTACCCGCGACATAATCTCCGCGTTCGCCTCAGGCACCTGAAACTCGTCGAGCGAGCCAGCATCCACCCAAGCCAACGATTGCCCCTCTGCACCATGGGGCTCACCGCTCCAGTCTTTCACTTGATGCACATCGAGTAAGACCCGCTTTTCCCCGTAGTCATGGCTAACGGTTATTAACGGAATCGTGTCACCAATGCGAGTGCCAAGCTCTTCCTCGAGCTCACGCGCCAGAGCGGTGTGAACGGACTCCCCCGCTTCCACTTTGCCTCCTGGAAACTCCCAGTAGCCGGCAAGGTGTGTACCTTTCGGCCGCCGCGTAAGCAATACGCAGGCTTTTGCATCAATCAGCACACCGACCGCCACATGAATAGGACTCGCAATCACGTGCGGTACTCAGAGTTTATCTTGACATAGTCGAAGGAGAAGTCGGTCGTCCAAATCGTCCCAGTCTCACTGCCGCGGGCCAGGTCAATGGAGATTAGTAGATCCGCAGGTGCCATGGCAGCAATGCCTGCCTGCTCGGTATAGCTCCCTGCACGGGCGCCGTTCTCGGCAATCAGTACGCCGTTGATAGATAGAGATACTGCGTCAACGTCCAGGTCCTCTAGGCCAGCGCGTCCAATGGCAGCGAGGATGCGTCCCCAGTTAGGGTCTGAGGCGAAAAGCGCTGTCTTAACCAAGGGAGAATGCGCGACTGTCCGGCCTACCGAATCCGCCTCCGTAACGCTTGTTGCACCTGAGACCTCAATAGCTACGAACTTCGTTGCGCCCTCACCATCTCGCACAATGTCTTGTGCTAACTCGGCTGCCAGGGCGGTCAACGCCGATTGAAAGGCCTCCGCCTCATCTGTCGTGGACGGAGAAATAACAAATTCAGATTGACCCGTCGCTGTTATAGTCACTGCATCGTTCGTACTGGTGTCACCATCAACCGTAATACGGTTAAAGCTAAGATTAACAGCGGCACGCAAAATACCATCCAGCATCACCGCTGGGATAGCGGCGTCCGTGGTTATAAAACCGAGCATGGTCGCCATGTTAGGCTGAATCATCCCCGAGCCCTTGCTCATCCCTACAATTCGACAGAATTTGCCATTCACCTCCACCGTTTTGGCACGCAGCTTTGGTCGCGTATCGGTGGTCATGATAGCTCGAGCAGCTCGTGTCCAATTAGCCTCGGACAAGTCGGCGATGGCCTCGGGTAAAGCAGCTTCAATTTTTTGTACTGGCAGTACCTCACCGATTACGCCGGTGGAGAAAGGCAGTACACGATTGGGGATGTCATTAGTCAGTTTGGCGACCGCTGTGCAGCTTGCCTCGCAGGCATCCATACCGGGCTTGCCGGTACCGGCGTTGGCATTGCCCGAATTGATGAGGATATATCGCGCATCCTGACTGACGTTATTGCGCTCGGCGACCACTATGGGTGCCGCGCGAAACGCATTTAAGGTAAAGACCGCCGCCGTTGAACTTCCCTCGGCGATCTCGATCAGCGTCAGATCATCACGGCGTTCATATTTGATGCCTGCTTGCGCGACCCCAAGCCGAACACCCGGGATAGAAAACTCGCTCATGCTTAGTTAAGCGCTCCGCAACACTGCTTATACTTCTTACCACTGCCACAGGGACACGGATCATTGCGGCCAACCTTGGGGGCATCGCGCACCATGGGTTGCTGTGGTGCCTCAACCTGCTGGGTTGATTCCTGCTCGGCTTCCGGCAGAGCTGATGCTTGCGCGTGCTGGAATGCCAACTGACGTCGCCCTGCTTCCTCACGACGCTTTTGCTCAATCAGCTCAGCCTCGTCCTGTCGCTTGATCTGAAGGTGGCTCAAAATACGCACCACCTCTTGCTTCAGGCGCTCGAGTAACGCCTCGAATAATTCAAAGGCCTCACGTTTGTACTCCTGCTTAGGATTCTTGTTAGCGTAAGCGCGCAGGTGGATGCCTTGACGCAGCTGATCCATGGTCTGGAGATGTTCCTTCCAAAGGCCATCCAGCACCTGCAGCATTACCTGTTTCTCGATCTGCCGCATAGCATCACCAATAAGCGAGCCTTTCTCGTCATAGGTTGATTGCACGGACCCAATGATGCGCTCGCGCAGCGTCTCCTCATGAAGATTAGTGTCTTCCTCTAGCCAACTAGCAACAGGAAGTTCCTGTGCAAACTCGGTTTTGAGATACTGCTCGAGACCGGAAATATCCCACTGCTCCTCAACGCTCATCCTTGGGATAAAACGATCGATACCGGTGTGTATCACATCCGCACGGATATTAGTGATCATCTCCGCAACATCGTCTTCGTCCAGCAATTGGTCACGCTGTGAGTAGATAATCTGGCGCTGGTCGTTGGCAACGTCATCGTACTCAAGCAACTGCTTACGAATATCAAAGTTGCGTCCCTCAACCTTACGCTGCGCGCGCTCGATCGAGTTGGTTACCATACCGCTCTCAATAGCTTCACCGCGCTCCATGCCGACCTTTTGCATAATGCCGGCCATGTTTCCCATGAAGATGCGCATCAAGTTGTCGTCGAGCGATATGTAAAAGCGCGATGCACCAGGGTCGCCCTGACGCCCTGCACGACCGCGGAGCTGGTTATCAATCCGGCGCGACTCGTGCCGCTCGGTACCCACAATGTGAAGACCACCGGCATCGAGCACGGCTTGATGGCGCTCTTCCCATGCCACGCGCGCTGCTTCCTGTGCCAGCTCGTCGTCGAGACATGCAAGTTCCGCTTCCAGATTGCCGCCCAACACAATATCGGTACCGCGGCCGGCCATATTGGTGGCGATGGTGACTACGCCCGGTCGCCCGGCCTGGGCGATAATCTCTGCTTCCTGCTCGTGGTACTTCGCATTCAGTACCTTGTGCTCAATGCCCGCCTGCTTGAAGTAGTCCGAGAGCTCCTCAGAAGTCTCAACTGAGGCTGTACCCACCAATACAGGTGCTTTGTTCTCGATAATGCGTCGGGTCTCTTCGACGATCGCCTCGAGCTTCTCCTCTTTCGACATGAAAACCAGGTCATTCATGTCCTTACGCTTCATCGGGATATTGGTGGGGATAACCACACACTCGAGGCCATAAATTTGTCGGAACTCGAAGGCTTCTGTGTCCGCTGTGCCCGTCATTCCACTCAGCTTGTCGTAGAGACGAAAATAATTCTGGAAGGTGGTCGAGGCCATCGTCTGGCTCTCGGCCTGAATATTTACGTTCTCCTTAGCCTCGATGGCCTGATGAAGACCCTCTGACAGACGGCGTCCCGGCATGGTCCGGCCAGTATGCTCGTCGATCAAAACCACACGGCCGTTTTGTACGATGTACTCGACGTTGCGGTTGAACAGATTGTGAGCGCGAAGCGCCGCATTAACGTGGTGTAACAAGCCCAGATTAGTTGACGCATACAGCGAATCATCGGATGCAAGTAGCCCCTCATCTATTAGCATCGTCTCAATCTGCTCATGTCCGTCTTCGGTCAACTCTACTGTTCGCTGTTTCTCGTCGATAACAAAGTCACCATCCTCAGCTTCTTCATCACTACGAGGCAAGAGCCTGGGGATGAGCTTGTTGATCTTGCGGTAAAGATCGGAGCTATCCTCAGCGGCGCCAGAGATAATCAGCGGCGTCCGCGCTTCATCAATGAGAATCGAGTCCACCTCGTCAACAATGGCAAAGGCTAGTTGCCCTTGCATCTTGTCTGCCATACTGAAGGCCATATTGTCGCGAAGGTAATCAAAACCGAACTCATTGTTGGTGCCGTAGACGATATCCGCCGAGTAAGCGGTGCGCTTTTCTTCTTGCGACTGGCCTGCCTTAACAACACCAACCTCAAAGCCAAGGAAGTTGTATAGCTTTCCCATCCACGCCGCATCGCGCGACGCGAGGTAATCGTTGACAGTAATCAGGTGAACACTTTTGCCAGATAGAGCATTGAGGTACGCTGGCAGCGTGGCAGCCAGTGTCTTACCTTCACCAGTTCGCATCTCTGCAACGTTACCCTCGTGAAGTACAACACCGCCGATCAACTGAACGTCAAAATGGCGCATGCCCATAGCGCGGACGCCACCCTCGCGCACAAGGGCGAATGCTTCGGGCAGAAGTTCATCGAGTGACTCACCCCCTTGATAGCGATCTCGAAACTCCTGTGTTTTTCCACGCAATGCGTCGTTGTCGAGCGCTTGCATGACCTCTTCAAGCGCGTTGATCTTTTTGACTGTTTTCTTTATCCGACGCAAAACACGATCGTTTCGCGAGCCGAATATCATCTTCAGCGGGTTTGCCATGGTGTTTCCAATACTAAATGTTAGAGTCGTGCGCAGTCTGCGCCTTTAACGGAATCGGTGAATATCACCGGAGATCATGAGCGACCTTAGTTAGGCGTGCGCCGTAAATAACTGGCAGGGTCGACCGGACGACCGTTTTTGTGAACTTCAAAGTGAACGTGCGGGCCGGTAGAACGACCACTGTTACCCATGAGGGCAACCACGTCGCCGCGACGCACCATATCGCCCACTTTGACGAGATTCTCTTGGTTGTGCGCATACCGGGTAATAACACCGTCACCATGAGCGACTTCAACCATCTTGCCGTAGCCGTAGCGTTCACCGCTCCAGCTAACAACGCCGCTGGCCACAGCAATAATATCTGAGCCTGCTTTTCCCGCAAAATCGACGCCCTCGTGCCATGCCTTCTTGCCGCTGAACGGATCAATCCGCGTTCCGTAGCGCGATGACAGCCAGCCCGACAAAATAGGGCGACCTGACGGTGTTGCATCGCTCTTAACCTGCTCGCCTTGGATAAGCTCAGACAAAATATCGAGCTGAACTTCACGATCGTCAAGTGCAGTGCTCAGGGCAAAAAGTTCACCTTCCAGCGCCGGAATAAACTCACGCGCGTCTTCCTGAGAGGTCATCAACGGACCACCGAGGGCAGGCGCCATGTCAAAGTTGAATTCGCCGGGCTCTAGCCCTGCGCTTTGAGTCAGGTTCATACCAACAGCATCAAGCCGTGTTACCCGACTCTGCAACTCAGCCAGCAGCAGTGTCATGGACTCTAATCGACGCTCCGCTTCCACGGCCATATCTGACAGCGCTTTCGCACGCTCGCGCGCTTCCTCGGCTGCCAGAGTCTCCTCGGCGGCTTGGGCTTTCGCCACGCCTTTTTTCACGCCGAACTCGTAACTGAGCCCGGCTAACGAGACGGGTAATCCAATCAAAAACGCTGAGACAACCACGCGCGTCCACCGCCCAATTTCGACGGTTTTAGAGGGACCCTCATTGTTGATGAGAATGAATTTCACAGGTGTTACGAACGTCTATTTCAATGGGGCCACTATGCCAGAGTTACAAGTCCTGTGAAAGCGAAGAGTTGACGACTGTGAACTACCGCGCGATTAAGCGGGAGCGTAGGTAAGGAACGGCTGCTGGTAGGAAATAGGCGCGTCTTCAATGTCTTCGAAGGTCACCATTTCCCAAGCTTCCTTGTCCGCTATGAGCTTACGTAATGCGAGGTTGTTCAGCGCGTGGCCTGACTTGAAGGCGCGGTATTCACCAATAAGGCTGTAGCCCAGCAGATACAGGTCACCAATCGCATCGAGCACCTTGTGTTTGACGAACTCATCGTCATACCGGAGGCCACCATTATTAAGGACCTTGTAGTCATCTATGACAATTGCGTTATCCATGCTGCCGCCGCGCGCAAGGCCTTTTGATCGAAGGTATTCGATCTCTTCTACGAAGCCAAAGGTGCGTGCACGACTGACCTCTCGGACAAAGGACGTCGTTGAGAAATCAATTTCTGCGGTCGCAGCGCGGTGCTTGAAGACCGGGTGATCAAAATCGATCCCAAAGGAAATTTTGAAGCCTTCCATCGGCAGGAAAGTCGCTTTCTTATCACCGTCAGTGATGGTGACCTCTCGCTTCACGCGAATAAACTTCTTAGGCGCATGTTGCTCTACGATACCGGCGCTCTGAAGCAGGAAGACAAAAGGGGCCGCGCTACCGTCCATGATGGGGATTTCAGGGGCGGTCACATCCACATACGCATTATCTACACCCAAGCCTGCCATGGCAGAAAGCAGGTGTTCAATCGTCGAAACGCGGGCCTCTTCATGAATGAGACAAGTCGATAACGTCGTCTCACCAACCAGATCAGCTCGAGCGGGGATCTCGGCTGCGGGGCTCAGGTCAGTGCGACGAAATACAATACCCGTGTCCACAGGCGCAGGCGACAGTGTCAGCAACACCTTCTCGCCTGTGTGCAAGCCGACACCTGTCGCCTTGATCGAGTTTCGCAATGTTCGTTGTCGTATCATTCGTTTGCCTTTTTCAGAGGGCAGTCACCCAGAGAGCACACCGCTCTCTTCCAGCCATCTTGCCATCCAGCTTAATCAGCTTGGCGACGCAAGAACGCAGGAATATCGAAATATCCCTCTTCGCTACTTTCCTCTGCCGCAACCGCTTGCCCGCCGGCCGCAACCCGTTGGCGTTTCGCGGGGGGGAGATCATACCCTTCATAGGCAGGTGTCGTCGATGCTGTTGCACGCATTGGCGCGACAGCCTCCACCTTTTGAAGTAGGGGACGGCTCTGTTCAACGCCTAAACCCGTCGCGACTACGGTCACTTTCAGCTCATCCCTCATTGTCGGATCGATAACGGTTCCGACAACCACTGTCGCATCATCACAGGCAATTTCTTCAATCGCCTCACCCACCTCCGAGAACTCACCCAGTGACAAGTCTAGTCCCGCAGTGATGTTCACTAGAAGACCCTTGGCACCGCTCAGGTCGATATTGTCCAAGAGCGGACTGTTAATGGCACGCTCAGCGGCCTCACGCGCACGACCCTCACCAGTGGCCGTGCCTGTGCCCATCATGGCGGAACCCATTTCCGACATCACGGTTTTTACATCCGCGAAGTCGACGTTGATCATGCCAGGACGGATGATGAGATCCGCGATACCTTGCACCGCGCCAAACAGTACATCGTTGGCCTCTTTAAACGCATCGAGCAAGCTCGTACTCTTGCCCATGACCTCAAGAAGCTTCTCATTAGGTACTGTGATAAGCGAATCGACATGCTGCTCCAACTCCTTGAGGCCCTCTTCAGCAACCGACAGACGCTTCCGGCCCTCAAAGCTGAAGGGACGTGTCACAACGGCCACCGTCAGAATACCCATGTCACGTGCTACTTCAGCGACGATTGGTGCTCCGCCAGTACCAGTACCACCACCCATGCCGGCGGTCACAAATACCATATCGGCGCCGTGTAAAGCCTCGGCAATACGGTCACGATCCTCCAAAGCGGCCGCGCGGCCAATCTCTGGATTTGCGCCTGCGCCCAGACCCTTGGTAATCGAGTTACCCAACTGCAGTACCGTCTTAGAGTCGATATCTGCCAGTGCCTGTGAATCAGTATTCGCGCAGATAAAATCGACGCCCTCAATGTCATGCTCGATCATGTGACGGACTGCGTTACCACCGCCACCGCCAACACCGATCACTTTGATAACCGCGTTTTGCGGTGCATTGTCTACTAGTTCAAACATAGTCTTTCTCCCCGTTTGAAAGTGCCCGGTCTCCCGGTTTTCCCCTGAAAATCAAAAGTTGCTGCCAAACCAATTTCGTAACCCACCCAGCATGCTGCTGGCCTTCTGACGGCCCGCAGCGAGCTGCGCACCCTCATGAAGTTCTTTTGCACCGGACAACAACAGCCCCACAGCCGTTGCATAAATCGGATTGCGGATAATGTCGTGCATGCCTCGTGTGTACTGAGGCGCACCTACGCGCACGGGCATGTGAAAGATCTCCTCAGCGAGCTCCACAACGCCCTCCATCTTTGAGGTGCCGCCCGTCAATACGACGCCTGCCGGTATCAGCTCCTCGAAGCCTGAGTGCCGGATCTCCCCCTGAATCAAGGTGAATAGCTCGTCGTAACGTGGCTCGACCACCTCAGCTAAGGACTGACGCGACAGATCGCGCGGTGGCCGATCGCCCACGCTCGGTACCTTGATGGTCTCGTCCGGACCCGTGAGCTGTGCAAGCGCACAGGCGTATCGGATTTTGATTTCCTCTGCGTGTTGCGTTGGCGTTCGAAGCGCCATTGCGATGTCACTGGTGACCTGATCACCCGCAATCGGAATGACACCGGTGTGACGTATGGAGCCCTCGGTGAAAATCGCGATATCAGACGTGCCGCCACCAATATCGACCATACATACCCCGAGATCGCGCTCGTCGTCCGTGATAACTGAATAGCTCGACGCCAACTGCTCTAGAACGATAGCATCCACCTCTAAACCACAGCGTTGAATGCATTTCTCAATGTTTTGTGCCGCTGTTTCTGCGCAGGTCACCAAGTGCACTTTCGCTTCCAGGCGAACACCTGACATTCCCAGTGGCTCCTTTATGCCACCCTGGTTATCAATCACATATTCCTGTGGAAGTACGTGTAGGATTTTTTGATCCGCTGGAATGGCTACTGCTTGCGCCGCGTCAATGACACGATCGATGTCAGCCCGTTCAACTTCACGGTCCTTGATAGCAACAATGCCGTGGGAATTCATCGACCGGATGTGATTACCAGCGATGCCAACATAGACAGAGTGAATCTGACAGCCAGCCATCAATTCCGCCTCTTCAACCGCTCGTTGAATGGCATTTACGGTCGACTCAATATTGACAACAACACCCTTTTTCAAACCTTTCGAAGGGTGTGATCCGATGCCAACGATATCGATGGTGCCATCGGCTTCGATTTCACCAACCACAGCAACAACCTTGGATGTACCTATATCCAATCCGACGATCATTCGCTTTTCTTCATTTGCTGCCATTACCGACCTCCCTGCTCCCGCGCTACTGTGGTCACTGCAAAACTCTGCTCCCGACGCAAAACCGCTGCGCCGCGCTCGTAACGAAAATCAATCCGTGCAATCGAATTCGCGGAATCCTCACTTTCGAGCAAGGCAGCGAATCGACGCACGCGCTGTGCAAAATCCTTATCGCCAAATTGCACCTCGGTGCCGTCGGTAAGTTCAGCACTCACCTGACGCAGACGATCCTCGTTCAGTGCGGCAACTGCCAGTCCATGTGGCATCAGCAGCATTTGTAATAACTTGAAATGCTCGATCAGCACCGGCGGCTTGCTCTGATTGCTCCAGAGCATGGGTAGCTCGGCGTATCGTGCCATCGATTCACCGTCGAAGATGAAACCATGCTGATTCATGTAAGCCGCGTCGCCCCAGCGAGCAATTGGCTGCTGTTCTGTCACGTGAACTCTGATCGTCCCTGGCCACTCTCTTCGCACATTGGCGCCATACACCCAGGGCAATGTTTCGATTTCCTCGCGAATGGACGCGAGGTCAGTAAGCAGGAATCCGCTCTCTACTCGGGGTGCGATGACGCTCTCGAGATCACGTCGATCGACATGGCGCATCTCGCCAGTAATCGCAATAGCCTCAACCGGCCTATCGGTCGCAAGCTTGGTGGCGAAACCTAAAAGCCCCGCCATGGTTATCAATGAAACGACGGTCAGAATGCGCTTCACACCGCGCATAAAACGCTGCCACCGACCGACAGCGAGTGCTTTCTGAGCTCGTGATTTATCACGCGCCACGACGCACCTCCATTGAGCCAAGGTAAATCTCGTTGAGTAAGTCGATAAATGACATTCCGGCAGCCGCAGCAGCCTTCGGTACCAAGCTATGCTCGGTCATCCCCGGCACAGTATTCACCTCGAGCAACTGCCACCCACTTGCGCCGCGCATAAGATCGACACGCCCCCATACTTCAGCACCCGAGGCCTCGAATGCCTCAAGCGCCAAGGCCTGAAGCGCCAATATCTCGTCTTCACCCAAGGGCGCCGGACATTCGAAACGGGTAGTGCCCAACACGTATTTCGCGTCGAAGTCATAGAAGTCCGATGCTGGGATAATCTTAATAGGCGGCAGTGGCTGACCACGCAAAATGGCCACCGTGAATTCATCGCCCTGAACCAGCGCCTCCGCCATCACCGCTACACCTGATTCGGACGCTTTGGCCAAAGCGCGCTCAAGCGAGCTCACATCGTGAGCCTTCGACATGCCAACCGATGAACCCTCTGAGATCGGTTTAACAAATACGGGGCCCAGTCGATCGATCACTGCGGCAAGATCGCTCTCCGCGTCAATGATCTCGAAGTCGGGCGTGGGGAAACCCAAGCTTTGCCAGACGAGCTTGGTTTTGGCTTTGTCCATGCACAGTGCACTACCCAGTGGACCGGATCCTGAGTAATGAACCCCCAGGGACTCGAGTAGCTCCTGAATCTGACCATCTTCACCGCCAACGCCGTGAAGCAGATTGAAGGCGAAGGTTTCAATGGGTAGGTCCCGGTGCCAGCCTCTCGCAGCCGTGTCGAGACGAGTGATACAAGCACCCGCTGACTCCAGCACATCGGCCACCGCATTGCCGCTCCTTATAGATATCTCTCTCTCAGCAGAATAGCCGCCCATAAGGACCGTCAAATTCATGTTTTGGAGGTCAGTGGTCATGACAACACCTCCAGAGACTTTGCGTCTGACAGAAGCTTCGACAACCTACCGATATTCCCCGCACCCTGCATGATCAGCACATCGCCATCTTCTAAGAACTTAGCTAAGCGCACCGGCAGTTGACTGTTATCATTCAACAATACCGGATCAATCCATCCTGCTTGGCGAATGCTCCGCGCCAACGAGCGACTATCCGCACCGGGAATTTCGTCCTCGCCGGCGGCGTACACCTCGAGAAGCACGAGTCCATCCAAGGTCGATAACACCTCGACAAAGTCGTCGTAGCAATCCCGCGTGCGGCTGTAACGATGAGGCTGAAACACCATAATCAGGCGCTTATCGGGATACGCCTCCCGGGCCGCACTAATGGTGGCCTTGAGCTCTGTTGGGTGATGACCGTAGTCATCCACCAACAAGGCCTTTCCGCCCTCCCAGCTAATGTCACCGAGAATCGAGAAACGCCGGCCCACACCCTCAAAGCTCGACAAACCGCGCACGACTGCATTACTGCTGACACCCAGCTCTGAGCATACCGCTACAGCAGCCGCCGCGTTTAACGCGTTGTGTGCACCCGGCATGGGTAGGCGAATGGTTAATGAATCACCCAATGCCTTTCGATTTAAGGTGAAATGACTCTCAGTACCAGAGAATGTCAGTGCTTCCAGTCGGTAGTCGGCATCGTCCGCAAAACCATACGTCACGACCTGACGGGTAATACTGGGCAGCAGTTCGCGAACACCTGGGTCATCCAGACACACTAGCGCCACACCATAGAAAGGCAGGTTGTGAAGGAACTCGATAAACGCCTGGTGATAAGACCGCACATCACCCTCGTAGTGCTCCATGTGGTCGGGCTCTACGTTGGTAACGACTGACATCATAGGCAGCAGATGTAGAAACGAGGCATCGCTCTCGTCAGCTTCAACAACCAAGTAATCGCTCGCGCCCAACTGAGCATTGGTGCCTAGGTTGTTGAGCACGCCGCCAACAACAAACGTCGGGTCCAGACCCGCCTCGGCCATCAATGACGCAATCAGACTGGTGGTCGTTGTTTTTCCGTGTGTCCCTGCCACAGCAATGCTGAAGCGATAGCGCATGAGCTCGGCTAGCATCTCCGCTCTGGGGACAATCGGTATTCGCTGCTCTCTCGCGGCTTTAATTTCTGGGTTGGCCTCGTTGATAGCGGATGACACCACGAGCACATCCGCGCAATCGACATTGGAGGCTCTGTGCCCAATAGACACGTCGACTCCCAGCCCTGTCAGTCGTGTCACCGACGAGCTCTCCGCAATATCAGATCCCGACACCGTGTAGTTGAGTCCGACCAGAACTTCGGCAATACCGCTCATACCAGAGCCGCCAATACCGACAAAGTGGATGCGCTGGATGCGCCGCATCATAGGTTCACGAGTGAGGATGGTTTCAGCCATTGGCCACCTCCTCCGCAATCGCGACTACGTCCTGGGTAGCGTTAGGCTTCGACCAAGCGCGTGCGGCATCAGACATCTGCTTCAGTGCGGGTGCATCCGTCAGAATCTGCGTGAGAAATATTGGAATAGCATCACTGGCCAATTCACCCTGGGGCACGATGCTAGCGCCACCCGCGGACATCAACGCCTCAGCATTTTTCATCTGGTGATTATCGATGGCCTGTGGGAGTGGTACCAGCAAACTGGGCGTCCCAGTGACAGCCACCTCGCTTACCGTCAGCGCGCCCGCGCGGCAGATTGCAATATCTGCCCAGTGATATAGCGCTGCCATGTCCTCAACGAATGGCAAGACCTCGTACTGGCTCACACCAACGTGAGCCCATGACTCTTCCGTAATATCCACATGAGAAACGCCACATTGATGCTTGACGTCAATGTATGCCAGCTCATCGGCTGACAACTTGGAGAACGCCTGCGGGCAACCGGTGTTTAAGGCCAAGGCACCCTGACTACCACCGAGAATGGCGACACGAAGAGGGCGAGACATGTCGAAAGACGCTGTGGGATAGGCTTTTTCGGTCACCTCGCAGAGTTCGTCGCGCAACGGATTGCCTGTGACAGTAACGTCAATACTAGTAGTGAAAGCGCCGTCAAAACCGGCCATTACGCGCACAGCTCGGCGAGCAAGGAGTCGATTTGTCGTACCGGCCACTGCGTTTTGTTCATGAATCAATAACGGGATACCGAGTACTCTGGCTACGGCGCCTGCGGGACCCGCAGCATAGCCACCAAACCCAATGACGATACTGGGTCGATGAAGGAGCAAAAGCGTCAGAGCCTGTAAGCACGCCCACAGTAACGATGCGACGCCTTTGACCTTGGAGGCCATACCCTTGCCCCGCAAACCGAGCGTTTTCAG
>Ga0160423_10002456_pt1 | contig 15497 bp, 18 predicted proteins | sample CRUFie14St8metaG_FD_108191 | JGI IMG/M metagenome (GOLD analysis project Ga0160423, IMG submission 108191) | Marine microbial communities from the Costa Rica Dome - CRUD Field 142mm St8 metaG | ecosystem: Environmental > Aquatic > Marine > Oceanic > Photic zone | place: Costa Rica: the Eastern... | reverse complement strand
CTTTTAAAGATTTGTGGATTCAATAGTGAACTGGTCTAAACATTGGATTGATCACGCTTTGTTGATCTCGAATCAATCACCTTGTCCAAGAGGCAAAGTGGGTGCAATCATTGTTGATCAATTCAACAATCCCATTTCCATGGGTTTTAATGGTCCACCTCGAAAAGCACCGGGCACTTTGTGCAATGTGGATGAATGTGAACGCACACAACAAAAGATTCCATCAGGAACACACATTGAAATTGGATGCCATCATGCAGAACAGAATGCTTTAATGAATGCATTGAGAAAAGGCATCAGTGTTTTAAAATGTTCTATTTATATAACAACGGCACCGTGTTTGGTTTGTGCAAGGTTGATTCACCATGCGGGCATTGAGTCTGTTTATTATCCATCTTCAAGTGTATATGACAAAAGAGGTTCTGAATACTTGATAAAAAACAATATTCAAGTTTTTAGTGTTTGATGAACTTGATAAATGTTTCCAATTTGTGTACAAAGTTCATGACCTTCTGCTTTCTCAATCTACTTATTCGCCTTCGCCAAAATTTGAATTGGGTAGATTGATTGGTGACATGTTGTGCCTTACATGTTAGTTGGTTTCAAGTCATAGTAGATTGCAACGGTGTGGTGTTCTCCCAATGTCCACACCGTTGCATTCTTATGCCCACATTTCATCATTGGCACGTCTGTCTTCACCTGACATCTTGAATACAAAGCCTTTGCACATTCCACTGATTCTTGAAACAGAACGCATGTCAAGAAATTGTGCTTTCATTTGCTTTGGTGTCAAGTTTGATGCAAACAGGACTTGAACACCAGCAGCGTGAATAGCGTGAATCAGTTCATTAGTTGTTTGCTTACTCCATTCGTTTTGTCTAAAGAATCCAAGTTCATCAAACAATACCACTTGAACACCATCAAGCCATGAATAACGTGGATCAACAATTGAACTGTTTTTATCAAAGGACTTCTTGATGTCTTCCAACAGTTGTTGGTGTGACACATACCTGACTTTCTTACCTGCAAAGATTAATTCTCTTGCAATGGCACAAAGTAAATGTGTTTTTCCGTTGCCTGTGTTTCCATGAATGATTCCACCTTGTTGTGTGCCTTGGACAAAGTTCAATGCGAATTGCTCAAGACCAGGTTCAAATTCATAATTGTCAACATGCTTGCCAATTGCATCAGCAGTCAATCCACTGTTCTTGAAGTCGAGTAAATATTTGTTAGTAAGTCCACAGTATTTGCATGGTACACCATACGTGTATGAATGTTGAACAGGCAACCACATTCCATCATCATCAATGATCAAACTGGATGGACGCTTTGATGTGTCTTCAAACTCTTTACCATCACTTTTCATCATCACAGGTTGGTATTCAACCAAGTCATCCAACAACCTTGTTTCTTGTCTAGTGTGAATACCTGAATGTGAAGCGGTGCAACCATCATATTGACATGATTCAAGTAAGTTGACATTGATTTGTGGAACACCGTTGATGACTTCTCTTGTCAACAAGTTGGATTGTTCGAGGTTCCTATGATGAATGATGGTAGGTTCTTTGACCTCTGTTTTAATTGCTGTTGCTTTCAATGACTTTGCCCAAGTGTCAAGATTAAAGTCTTTGAATGCGTCTTTGATTGATTTCATGCGTTCTCCTTTGACATGAATGTGTTTTTTAATCATAAAGTATTTGAAAAGATTCAGAGGATTCTATAGATGAAATATTGTAGTCAATCCATTGAACTGCCTTTTTATAACTCATTTCTTTCATAAAATGTTCAATCATCTTTTGATATGAGTATACAAGTCTCATGTCTGAATTTAAACCAACAATACAATCATTTAAACCATGTAGCATGAATCTGTTTTGTTGTTCTGTAATTATCAGATATTTATCAAGATGTATGTTTTGTTCATCCATTGGTGACCTCCAAATTATTGGACCAAATTGGCACACAGAGTTGTGGAAAAAGCAAGCGTTGTCTTTCACTGTGTGGTAGATTTGGATGACTTTGAATGTATAGTTCTGTTCTTCTTCTGACAACAGGATCTTCTATGCTTGAAGGGTATAACCAAAATTCATCTCCCCCCTCAATGCTATTTTGATCCACTTCCAAGTTACCATGTGGTTCAGGTTCTTCCATATTGTTAGTAACTGTATTTATATTGTTACTTATTGTATGGGTATCAGTTTTGATACCATCAAGGGTATCAGATTTGATACTGTGGGGGTTCATATTTGATACTGTGGGGGTATCATTTTTGATACGGTTCATATTTGATACGGTATCAGTTTTGATACTCACCTTATCAAGTTGAATGGTTGTAAAAGCAGCTGTTGATTTGGTGCGTTCAATGTGCCTTGATGTTCGAGTGATCCAACCTTTCTTGACTAGGTTGGCAACAGTGCGTTTGATGGTTGGTCTTGTACTGTTTGTCAGATCAATCAATTGGTTGACACTAACTTGACCACTGAATGTTGACCAATCAACACGCATTAAAATGGCAAGCATCACCAGCTTTTCCATTGGTTTCAAATCAGACATCATAATTGATTGCCTTAGTTCATATTCTTTCATGCGTTCTCCTTTCTGCATAGTTGTCTTATATAATGATTCAAAACTAAATTCAATAAAAACTAACAAAAAAGTTATTTTACTATTGACATAAATGTTAGTTTCTGCTTTTATCAATTCATCAAATGAAAGGAGAACACATGAAAGACCAAATCATAAAAGACCTAAAAGCCAAGTCAATGAACTTGAAAACATTGGCATCTGATATGGGTTGCAGCTATGAACATCTTTTGTATGTATTGAATGGCCACCGTCCAATGTCCTACAAAGTAGCAAGCAAACTTTGTGATTCACTTAACAAACTAACCTCGAACAATTACCACTTGACTGACTTTGGATTTTAAGGAAAACACAATGAACTACAATCAACGCTTACAACGCACCAAGCAACATGAACTTTTTGCATTCTTAATCTTGATCATCTTTGCATGTTGCCTGATGCTCAAGTTTCAATCTGACTGCAATGAACTCAGAGGAGACACACCAGTTGTGAAATCTCCAAACCCTCAAATTCTTAAAACCGTTTCTGACCTACGTTCACTCAACCAATAAATCACTTGCATATAAAGGAGAACAATATGCTTACTGAACAACAAGACCAAATCATCAAGAACGCTTCAAACAGTCAACGTGACTATGATGACAATGTGAAATGCTTTCTGACCTTTGGCCACCTCTTTAATTACAATGTACTTGCTTGCATGTCTCAAACATACTGCATCCATGGCAAGCCTGCACTCAATGCAGACGCAATGGTTGGTATTGTACGCAGCTTTGTGGATCCAACCACAGGCAAAAAGATTTGTGCAATGATGAAGGCAGAAACACTGACACCTGAATATGATGATCAAGGCAACGTCAACCCGCACACCGTTGGCATCAGGTATATTGCAATGCGTTCTGATGAACTTGCCTTTGCCAAAGAGTATGGAATGGACGCACCTGTTCACACTTGGACGTTCACAATGCATGACTGTCAAATGCGTGGTAATAATAAAATCAAAGTATGGCGTGAAATGCCACTTGTCATGTGTGGAAAGCGTGCAGCAACTGCATTGTGCCGGGTTGCTTTTCCTGATGTAGTTGGAACTGCAAACAGTCCTGATGAACTTGCAGAACAGATGTTAAGTGATTCAGATGAAGTTGACCGTATCTTGTATGCATCCAATGGCGAGCGTATACCACATGACTTAAAAAAAAAGTCTAAAGTAAGTCAACCACCAGCAAGACAACCCGCACCACAACCCGCACCAACACAAACCACATTCAAGCCAAGTCAAGAACCAACATTTGCATTGCGTGATTTAACAAGCATCAACACAGTGTTGCAAGAACTGCAAGATGAAAATATTGACGTTGATGATGCATTGCTTGCACTCGAACAATACTCTGATGGACTTTCACCCACTGAAATGAATGAGTTCCATTTTAGAAAGTTCTTTTATCCAATGATGTTTTCACCCTTGCGTGTCATCCTAAAGAATGGACGCCTATCAGGATTCAATAAAGAAGGCTTGAAGGATGTTGATACTGATGCATTGGCAGCAATGTTTGATGCTTGGTATGGAACTTGTTATGCAAAGAAACGTGATGGTGACCTTGCAGGATATTGTGTGAATGTCATCAAGTGGTCATATTCACCATGGTTCAGTGAACTTGCACACTACACACAAAAGTTGTTGTCTAAGGACCTGATCACAGAAGAAGAACAAGAAGACATCCTTCATACCATCACCAAAGATGAAAACCTGTTCAATGAAGCCATGTATGATGATATCATGCAAACTTTACCCTTGTTCGAGTGAAGGCACTTCACACTTCAATCCATCACATGCCCCGGTCAAGTGTGCATCATTGCCACCTGAAATTGATGTGAGGTCAATCACAGACCAATCAGTTTCTGCTAACATCTTCCACTTTGCATGACCAAGGGAATTGTCTAGAACTGTTTGATAAGGTGCATTCTCATAAATATAGTCACCCGCATCAGGCATCATGGCCACACCTTTGACCGTGTGTCTGATCTTCCACAACCAATCAGCAACAAAACGCCATTCATGGTTTTTCACTGAACATGTATTTGAAACATTGTGTGTCAATCCTTCAATGCGAGTATTGATGGACCCAGGCAAAACCCAATGCTTCTGAACTAAGTTGACTTGATCCAAGTGATATTGTGCATTCACTTCTTCACGTACCCATGCTTTTGAATCAGGTATCTCACAAGCAAATTGTACAATACCTGTGTCACCATCTTGATCAACAATCACGTGTGGCAACTTTTCTTTGATCTCTTTCCATACTGGATTGATCTTGCTCAAACGTATGGTTCTGATCCAACGCTTTGAATGAAATGGATGGATGCCGGCACTTGTACCAAGTAAAGTGGATGTGTTGCCACTTGGCTTGATGCATGTTGTGCGTGATGCATAATTGATTCCAATCAGTTTGGACACTCGCAAGTTCTCATCAACAACAACCTTGGCACCCGCTTCAAGGATCTTAGGCGAGAAGGAAACACTGAAATTGGAATACATGCCTGTCAGACTCACACCAATCAATGCTTCTTGTTCAATGATGCGTTTGGATACCAAGCCAAGGTAACCCGTGTTTGTATAACCGGCTTGAAGTGTTCCAATGAATGATGCCACTTTGCAAGCTTCAATAAACTCTTCAAAGGTGCGGTTCTTTTGCATGTTGATCTCTGTGAGATTGCATACACTCCACCCACTTCTGAATGTCCATCCTGTTTGTTCGAGCCGTTCTTTATCTCTACTCATCACCAAAGGGATTTTATCAATAGTTTCACCACTTGGAGATTGCACCCAATAAGGCCACAAGCCAATCTCACAACATGGGTTTGTTCCAAAGTCAGGTGCATTGGCAAAGAATACACCGGGTTCACCCCAATTTGAATTTAGATCAACGGCCCGTTTCACATCTGCTTTGTTCTCTTGACCATCAGTGACAACGGTCGAACTAATATTTGCATACGCTCTATTTGGCCAACGTAAATACCAATCACCAACCTTGGCATTAAGCATCAATTCATCATCTTCATCAAATAAACAGATGGATGCTGACCGGCGCACACCACCTGACAAAACGGCAGCTGATAAAGACATACACATGTCAAAGACATCAACAGACCTCAAACGCTTTCCAAGGCGTGAAACCAAGATGTGCCTGATTTCATTCAAGCATGCTTCAAGTGGTTTATGACCGGGTGCAATACCACCTGATGAAATAGGTGAACCCTTGGGTCTGATGAGGTGATAATCAAAGTAAACTTCATAATCAATGGAGTGTGCAAAATAGTCAGAGTGAAAGTAACAATCCAACAAAGCTTGCAAAGCTTCACACCACCCTTCAATGGAGTCTTGCACCACGTGCAAAATGTCTTTGCGTCTTGCATGTTGTTCAACTCCTATGATTCGAGGCAGTTCTTTAATGTGTCTTTGCTTGACACTGAACCCCGTACCACATCCACACAACAACAACCAAAACATTTCTGAAAAGAATCTTGGCCTGTCTGCTGGTGAATAAGTGCAATTGTATATCCGCATATTGCGCTGCTTGATTGCCTTGCCACCAAACTGCATTGAGCGTTGTGAAGGTACAACCCGCTTGTCCTTGACCAAATCAAAAGCACTTTTAATTTCATCTTCTAGTTGTGGATATTTTTCAACGTGCATGTCAACAACACGGTCCACCGCATCACTCCATGATTCACGTCCACCTTCTTTTTCTTTTGCGTACTGTGAAGCAAATACCACTTCACCCATTAATTCATTTTGCATTGATTCCTCATCTTAAACTGAAATACACGGTTGATGCTGTTAGCACACCAACCACCGCACCTGAAACAATGAGAAGATTGTTTGAGTAGTCTTTCTCTTGTTCAAGTTTCTGTTTAAGATGTTCATTCAATTGTTTGGATTCGTCAAGAGACTTTTGAAATATACCAATGCGTTCTTCACAACGGTGGACACGTTCCTGTACTTCATGCTCAAAGCGGTCCTTGATTTCACTTACTCGAATCAAGCAACTGTTGCCATGCAATGAACTCTGAATGTCTGCCATGTCTCCAATGGATACAATGAAACCACTTGATGGTGCCACGGTTCCTGACTGCACAAACTTTGAACGTATTTCATGGCCATCATCCAACGTGATTGTTGCAAAACCAAGTTGTAGGATTGCAGGCAAAATGAGATTGTAAATCATTTCTTTTGTCCTTTTAGCACTCTGTCAATCAACGTATTGCAATTCTTTTTGATTGATTCTTTCTCTTCTCTACATATGCGTTGTTCACGTTCAATGCATGATGTTTCACCATCTGCAATACACTTGGCATGCTTAGCTTCAAGTGAAATAATTTGACGCTTCTGAACTTCCACAAGTTCGAGTTCTTCACCACACACATCTTGCTTTGATGTGGATCCATAAGACATGCCAACAAGCACACTGATGCAACACAGTGCAATACAAAAAGCAGCAATGGCAATTGGTGATTGTATAATCTTGTCTGCATGTTCAAGATCTAGTTTTATATTAAACATTATTCAATTCTCCATATCATGCAACGACCCCGCCCTCCATAAGTTGCATATTGTGTGTCCTCAATTTCTGGATTACTACCTGCAATTTTTTTCACAAACAATCCAATTTGTTGAGTTCCATCACTTTCAATGTATGCCCTTGCGTGTTCATTTTTAGCAGGGTCACCAATGGCCACTGCTCCAACTTCTCTTCCTTCATAACCTATTTCATTCTTGCTCACTCCATCATATTCAAACCACTGATACTCAACGCCCCAAGTTCCTAAGGCTGATCGTTTAGACGACATCCTAGCATCTAAAAAATATTTTCCACTTGGTAAAGTAACACGATTATTTGTGAAGCTTACAGATAAAGAAATAGAAAACTGATTCACTACAGTGGCGTAACCACTCGACAAACTAACATCAACGTAACTAGTTGAACTAATTGTTTGATTAGTAGTTAAGTTTAAAATAAAAGCACTTAACTTTCCTTTTTTTGCATCTGCCAAATATGTCATGTGTTAAGCCTCCAAATTCTTACATGAGAGTAATCTGTGAAACTAATTACACCTGCACCAACTTCATTTGATCCTGTAGCCTCTGCGCTGTCTGCATAATCAAAAGCATCTTCAGAAATTTGAAAATAGTTTCCTGTCTCACTTGGTATTCTACCTCTGTACTTTAAATTTGTTAAGCCTGCATTAGCATAATAAGCTGAGGATCTTGCAGTGACTCCATCATTGTCTCTAGACAATCTCATGACTATAATACAGTTGTCTTTTAAATCTGTTTTGCCTGCGCTTACTGTTGTACTCATATCGTTAGCAATATCAAAAACCACGTCACTTGCAGTTATAGAACTAACTGCACTAGCTTGAATAAATCCTAATGAGTGCCTAGTAGGTGAATATGTCATAAAATTTCCTCTTTCCACACAACTATGCAGCCGCCTGCGTCTGTGGGTGTTCCTGTACTACTCAATGTTTTTACTATTAATTTAACATCAACAGAACTTTCAGAATCAATTGTTGCAAGAGCAACGTCACGTTCTCCAACACTGTCACCTGATACTTGCACCTGTCCACGTAATCCCACGTCTGCAAAAGAACCGCTTGAATTTTCTTGCCAAATGAAAGTCACCTCATCATTTTGGTCAACTACATCAACGTACGGATACGCTTCTAGCATATACCTACCGGCAGATAACGTGATCACTCCACTTGATATTGATAGTGGTAAATTACCCGTAGCATTAGCCAAGCTATAGGTTGCCCCTGTCGAATACGTAGCAAGTGACAATGATGCGAGAGCAACTTTAAATTCTGTTAAAATTGAAGATGGACTTTTTAAATATGTCATATGATGATCCATCCTGTGCCGTCTGAACAAAGTGTGACTGATGAATATTGAACAGTAAGTTCAATTGCAACGCCTGCGCCACCTGAATCAATTTGTTCAGCTCCGCTTGGATCAATTGTGATTGTTGATGAAAGCAAGTTTTTAATCTGTACTTTGAATCCTGTCAAACCACTTGAGGATGGTAGATTGACCGTTGCAGCTGATGAAGAACAGGTATAAATACGTTCAAGTTCACTCGCACCAATTGCACTGTCTGTGGTTCCAATTGTGTATGATGCTGCGGTGATTGCTGTGACTGTTGGTCTTGATCCTCCACCGCTTGGCAGGTTCGTCAATTGTGAACCATCAACAGCAGGTAAACGGCTTGAACCATCAAGTTGAACCACATTGTTTGCACCTGTTCCAACGTCCAAGGTGGCCACTGTTCCAAGATCAAGACTTGTTCGAGCAGTTGCACCTGATTCCAAAACAAAGTTTGAACCATCACCAACAATGAAACCACCGTCACTTGGTGTAAGTCCTGCAACGTCTGCAAGTTGTGCATCAAATGCTTGAACGTCTGACCCAATGGAAAGACCAAGTGATGTGCGGGCCGTGGCACCACTTTCAGTTACAAAGTTGGAACCATCACCAATGATGATATGTGAATCAGTTGGTGTTAATCCTGCAATGTCTGTTAATTGTGCATCAAACGCTTGAACATTGGTGCCAATGGCAAGACCAAGATTAGTGCGTGCAGTTCCTGCATTGTCTAAATCACTTAAGTTGTTTGATGCAAGAAGATCACCAGCACCTGATGTACTAAAAGTCAATTCACCTGTTGATGCATCTTGAAGAGATAAAACTTGACCATTGCTACCAAGTGAATCAGGCAAGATCATTGTATATGATGCGCCGGCAGAATGCGGTGGACCTTTCAAAATGATGCCGTGACTGTTTTGCTCACAATTAAATTGAAGCTGTCCACTTCCACGTGTGGCATTTCCAACAAGTTCAGGCACACCACTTCCATGTGGATCAAGTTTAATATTGTTATTTGATGCCAATGTTGCAATTGATCCACTTGTTGATGTGCCGGCTGCGTCACTGTTGATCTTCAAGTCACCAACTGTGATTGGTGTTGATGTGGTTGCACCACGTCCAACCACATCATTCAAAGTGTCTGTTTCAGTTGCAGTTACATTGGTCAACAAAGATCCATCAACAGCGGGTAAACGGCTTGATCCATCCAACTGTACCACATTGTTTGCACCCGTTCCAACATCCAAGGTGGCCACTGTTCCAAGACCAAGTGAGGTTCGAGCCGTGGCAAGGGTTTCAGTCACAAAGTTGGAACCATCACCAACAATGAATGCACCATCTGCCGGTGTAAGTCCTGCAACGTCTGCAAGTTGTGCATCAAATGCTTGAACATCAGAACCAATGGCAAGACCAAGATTGGTGCGGGCCGTTCCTGCATTGTTTAAATCACTTAGGTTGTTAGCAATTGCAAGTTTGGTAGCATCTGTTCCTGTGACATTGGTCAACTGTGAACCATCAACGGCAGGCAATCCAACAGCATCAAGAAGCACCACTTGGCCGTTAGACGTGCCTGTGTCTTTAGTTGCTGCACTTCCAAGACCAAGATTAGTGCGGGCCGTTCCTGCATTATTCAAGTCACTGAGATTGTTAGCAATTGCAAGCTTGGTGGCATCTGTTCCTGTGACATTAGTCAATTGTGAACCATCAACCGCCGGCAAGCGTGATGAACCATCAAGTTGAACAATGTCATTGGCACCCGTGCCAACATCTTCTGTTGCAGACGTTCCCAAGCCTAAGTTTGTTCTTGCAGTTCCTACATTGTTTAAATCACTTAGGTTGTTAGCAATTGCAAGTTTGGTGGCATCTGTTGCAGTGATGTTGGTTAATTGTGAACCATCAACCGCTGGCAATCCAACAGCATCAAGAAGCACCACTTGGCCGTTGGACGTGCCTGTGTCTTTAGTTGCTGCACTTCCCAAACCTAAGTTTGTTCTTGCAGTTCCTGCGTTATTCAAATCACTTAGGTTGTTAGCAATTGCAAGCTTGGTGGCATCTGTTGCAGTAATGTTGGTCAGTTGAGAACCATCAACGGCAGGTAAACGTGATGAACCATCAAGTTGAACCACATTGTTTGCACCCGTGCCAACATCTTCTGTTGCTGCACTTCCAAGACCAAGTGATGTGCGGGCCGTGGCACCACTTTCACCAATCCATTCAGAACCATCACCAACCAAGAAAGTGGAATCACTTGGTGTCAATGTAGCGTTTACATCATTGATTGTTTTTAAATTAAGTACCACAGTTCCTGTCAACCCATTGACACTTGCCACGGCATCAGTGTTGTCAATCACGTCAAACATGGCACTTGTAATGGGTGAAGATGCATCTTGATTGAATACAATGTGATCACCAATATTCAATGCCACACCTGCCAATGCACCTGCGTCACTGACAATATAAAAGTCACCCTTTAAAGAGTTGACAAGATTTGGAGTTTGCAAGGCTGCATCATATGAACCTTTGTAAACAAGGCCACCGGTGACACTGCCTGCACTCGCTGGGTTTGGTCTTATATCAATACTCATGTTTCACCTCTTATTTCACAAAGCCTGCAATGAAGTACACAGAGTCACTGCCTGATGCTTTTTTATATGCAATAGTTGAGACTTCTTGTGCAATGGTTGCAATGTCATCACTGTATGAATAGTCAACAGGTAATTCATTTGTGATTGCATCACCTGCGCCTGTTCTTGCTCTATATTTGATATACATCAGATTTGAACCTTTGTTGACAACTGCTAAGAAAGCAAACTTCAAACTTGCAGCACATGCTGACCCTGTTGTTGAATCAACAAAATCAGATGATACTAAGTCATTCCAATCTGTATTATTAACTGATGATGCATTAAACACACCTCTAATTGAACCTGAACTAATTGGATCATTTGTTTGAAACGGCATCTTTTGTTTCTCCTTCATTTGATTGTGTCTTTGATTTGATCACGTTGGACCCTGCAAAGATTAAGAATAAACTATCAATTGCGCTGATGATTTCAGCATGTGCTTTTCCTATTAAAGCAAGGATGAACAGGACAAGCAAGGTGCAATAGAATGCCATAGCCTTTCGTCCACCAAAGAAGTCCAGAAGAGTCTTGTCTTTCTCTTCTGTTGTCTCTTCTGTCTTACTCATCATAATCCTCATCAAGTAAGCGGTAAACATGTGCAACATCATTCACATTGCGTGTGCGCTTTGATACACCTTCACGCCAGTTTTGCTCAGGACCATAGCCTTTTGCATTGCCTTCAATAGTATGAAAGTTTCCTTCTTTATCAGGTGAAGTGCGTGCAATGGTGATGTGATTTCCATAAAATGGTGTCTGTTCCTGAGATGTGTATACAACCACAATGTCACCGGGCATGATTGAATCTTTCTCTTGATGGCGTGAAGTCTCTGACCAATTGTCATACAATCTGTAACAACTAGGGAAGATCTGTTGACGAACATTGAACCGCACCTTTGGACCGTATACGGCAGCAACAAATGCACCACACCAAGCATACTGACCATTTTTCACATAATCTTTTTCCCAAGTCCAACCAAGTGCATTCTTATTCTTGATGTAGTATGTGATGCGGTCAGAGTTGCCACCTTCACCCGGTTCTGTGATGTTATCAGACCATTCAGATTCTGCATTCTTCAAGACATATGGAACTTGCTCATGTGGATTCACATTGCGTTCAATGTTCACATTGACTGTTTTGTTGACTTGCACATCAATATTGATTTGATTCAATGCACGTCTATAGCGTCTTGTTTCTTGTTCGAGCATATCAAGTTTTTCTTCAAGTTGTGCTTTTGTATAGCGACTCATACAAATTCCTTTCCATCATCAGACGTGCCAAGGACACCTGATGCGTTTGCAATATAGGCATCCACTTGTTGGCCTGCCGTTGCAGATGCATATGCAGTTGGTTCAAGTGTGCCGTTTAAAGTTGAAATACCATGTGTTGTTGTAAAGGTAATGGTTGCAGTGGATCCATTGTCCACAATGTTTGAAATGATCAAACCTGTGATCGCATTGTCATGGTCACCCGGTGGAAGATAATCAACCACATCATCCACCTTGAAGAAACTTGAATCCTTCACATCCACACCAAGCGCATTGGAGTTTGAAAAGGCATCTTGATCAATGGTCACCGTGGTTGTGGTTGGTGTTGCAGTGACTAATGCAGAATCATGCCAAGATGCTGCAAGCAATCCTGTGTGAATCAATTCAATCTCACATCCTTCACCCATTAGTTCCTGACGTATGGAACGGATAAAACCAACACCATCAGTCACACCATAATCAGGACCATATGCCTTTAATAGTGGAGAGTTGACCAAAGCGTAACGGCCTGCATCCATCAAGGCACTTTGACCCGTTCCAATGGATCCACTCCATACACGCAAGGGATTTGAAAGCAGGTTGAATATTCGAGTGATGACAGGCAAGAAGAAAGAGAATGAGTCACCACCGGTTCCACCAATTTGGTCAGTGGATACACCGTATAAATCCAAGACAATACCCTTGGTTTCATTGTTGTATCTATTGATAGCCTCTTGATTATTGAACACACGCTTTGTTCTTAATTTCTGTTCATTCACATCATAATCAAAATTGATTTCAATCTGTGTGACTATATCTTCATAAGTGGACCACCTTGGTGGATCATCTGCAAGCCAATCATTTGAATTGATAGTCAATGCACTTGATGCTGCTTGATCAAGTCCAATTGGTTGCAAGGCAATCTTACACCTGCCGTTTTCATTTCTCCTCATCACCAAGACTGCACCCATGGCTTGAAGAAGTGGTGTGAGAACTCCCCTAAAATCCTCACCCTCACTCCTCAAGTCAAGGTTGATCATAATGTTTGGAATGGATTCATATTGCAAGAATGAATTAATATCAATTTCTGATTGATCAATATTCAATCCAAGTGAAGACAGATCAAACGCACCATTGACACTTGAACCGCCGCCTGATTGCAACAATCTCAAGATAGCTTCACCCGGCGTTTGAAATGTCATGCGGTTAGTTAAATAGATTTGTGCAGGCTCGAACCCTTGCCAATCTCCAAATGACCTACGCCTTGAATCTGCATATGGTTCTTCAATGTGCAATAGAAAACCAATGTTTGCACTGTTATATGTGGCAACGCTTTGGTGTGTTATTGGAAAGGTCTGTGTGGCTTCTCTGTCTTCTCTTCTGTCATAGTACATGACCTCAACACCAAAGGACACACCAGCACTTGGTGAAGTTGGTAAACCTAAATTGTCTTTCACAAGTATAGTTGGTTCACCATTTTGATAATATGCAAGGGCAGTGCCTCTGATGTCATTCTTTTTGCTTTGGTCTTTCCTATCTCCACCTTTGAAGGATGCCCATGATGCACTCTCAAAAGGTTCTTCCACTGCACCTTGTTGAACAATTGGATCAGTTGGAAAGGGAGTCACCCAAATGTCAAAAGGATAATACAACCTTTCCATGTTGTCTGTGGTGTAAATACCTGTAATGTTATTATCCCAAATTGCAAGCGGTGGCAATTCATACACATATTCAAGATACTTCAAAGCACGTTTGCCTGTGAAAAAGAATATGTATGATTCTGCCGTTTCTTTGTTCACCAAGGACTTCATCATAAAAGATGTATCATCTGACACTTTCCAATTGATGAAAGCACCCAATGCACCTTGTGGTGATCCTGTTTGATTGGCTTGCAATACTGTGTTGATGATTTCAGGAAATCTTTGAACACCTGATGTCAATCTATATGATTTGATTTCACCACGTGGTGTGCGCACTCGAACACGCTTTGTGGCATTGGATGAAGGCACAAGACTGTTATATGTTGCATCTGTGTTGTCATATGTCAAAGTGGTTGCTGTCATTGTTTGAGGAAACAGACGGCCGTCACTATTGATCAATTCAGGGTAACGTGGATGGATGTAGTAATTTCCATTTGATGCCGGTGGCAAGCTTGCGTCAAAGGTTGTTGAATGGTCAATTGGTAAGTCTTCACTCAAGTATGTCAATGTGGATGAACCTGTTGATCCAACAATTCTGAATGGTTCACTCTCTTGTGTCATAATGATGTATTCAAGTTTGGATCCATGTAATTCATCAAAGTTGTGATACCCTTGCAACAACTGCGTTTTTAAAGCAGTCTCTGAAACTTTATTGTCAATCAATGCGGTCAATGGAACCAAGGACAAAGTGATTGCATCAAGTGTTTCCACGTTTGGTGATTCTTCAATGAATCCGTTCACAATCTCTGTCATTGCATCAATGGAACCATCAGGTCTTTTTTGACCCATGAACAATGAAGCTTTACGACCTCTAAAGTTCACAATCTCTGTGAAGATTTCAGGAATATTTGTGCCACCCAATGATGAAGTGTGCGTTTGAATAGGAGTACGTCCAACACCACGGTTAGAAATGGTCAGTGTGGTTGATGTTGCTGCACTGACTCTAACACTCTCTGCACCAATGTGCATGACCTGTGGAAAGGACAAGGAAGTGAAATCTTGATCCACTGTGATTGTCTTAGTGCTGTCACCATGAAAGATGTCAGTGGAGATTTGCGCCTTGGTCACATCTGTTGCACGTGGTCCACATCTTCCAAACACAACATGTGGATCTGATAAAGATCCTCTTAAGCGTTCACTTGAAAGCGTGATTGAAACCGGTGCATAGTCTGCAATACCGCCGGCAGGGTCAATGGTCGCTTGATATGCACCAACTGCAACAATGCCTTGAACATTCGAGTAAGGTACACCCGTGGTCAAGTTGACATCAAGGTTGGTTGTGGAAATGTCTACATCATCAGACACATACCTTGTGGAAAGGCCACCAACTTCCAACACAAAAACACGTCTGCCGTGGTCTTCAAGAATGCTCATGGTGTCACCTCAGGTTGGTATAAATCAAAGAAAGAAACAGACACAAG
>Ga0160423_10002455_pt1 | contig 15497 bp, 12 predicted proteins | sample CRUFie14St8metaG_FD_108191 | JGI IMG/M metagenome (GOLD analysis project Ga0160423, IMG submission 108191) | Marine microbial communities from the Costa Rica Dome - CRUD Field 142mm St8 metaG | ecosystem: Environmental > Aquatic > Marine > Oceanic > Photic zone | place: Costa Rica: the Eastern... | reverse complement strand
GTAAATATTACCAAAACATTAGTTCTGCTGATACTCAAGGATTAGTTGGAGGTAACTATACTACAGCTTTCAATATATTAGCTAATAAAGATGATTTTAAATACAACATCATCTCAGCTCCAGGATTGTATCAAGCAGATTATAGTTCAGTATTAAACACTTTAATTTCAAACACTGAAAATAGAGGTGATAATATAGTAGTATTAGATCTTGAAGCATATGCTTCTTCAATCACAGCTACTACAACTACAGCAGCAAGTTTAGATACTTCATACGCAGCATCATATTGGCCTTGGTGTATGGTAACTGATCCAGATTCAGGACAAAGAGTTTGGGTTCCAGCTTCAACATTAATCCCAGGTGTATATGCTAATAATGATAGAACAGCAGAAGCTTGGTTCGCACCTGCAGGTATTAATAGAGGTGGATTAGGAACAGTAATCCAAGCAGAAAGAAAATTAACTCAAGCAAATAGAGATAGTTTATATACAGGAAAAGTTAACCCAATCGCTACATTCCCAGGAAGAGGAGTTGTAGTATTTGGACAGAAAACATTACAAAATCAAGCAAGTGCTTTAGATAGAGTAAATGTTAGAAGATTGTTAATTGCCCTTAAGAATTATATTTCACAAATATCTGATAACTTAGTATTTGAACAAAATACAGCAGCTACAAGAAATATATTCTTAAGCCAAGTTAACCCATATTTGGAGTCAGTACAACAAAGACAAGGTTTATACGCGTTTAAAGTTGTAATGAACGAATCAAATAACGGACCTGACGTAATTGATAGAAACGAATTAAGAGGTGCGATATACATCCAACCAACTAAAACGGCTGAATTCATTTACTTAGATTTCAATATTCTTCCAACAGGAGCTGAATTCCCTGCATAAGAATTAGAAAGTATAATATTTATAATTGAATAAAAAAATTAAATAAGACATAAAATGGCAGTATTAGACCCAAACGAAATATTTTTCACAGCTTTTGAACCAAAAGTAGCTAATAGATTTATCATGTATGTTGATGGTTTCCCATCTTATATAATTAAAGGTATTAGTGGAATTGGATTCTCGCAAGATGAAATTGTATTAAACCACATTAACACTTATAGAAAAGTAAAAGGTAAATTAAGATGGAATGACATCACAATGCAGTTATTTGATCCAATCACTCCTTCAGGTGCTCAAGCAGTAATGGAGTGGGTAAGATTACATCATGAATCTGTAACTGGTAGAGATGGTTATTCAGATTTCTATAAGAAAGATTTAACTATTGATGTATTAGGTCCTGTAGGGGATGTAGTTTCAGAATGGATAATCAAAGGTGCATTCATCAAAGACGGGTCATTTGCTGATATGAACTGGGATACCGATAATGAAGCTCAAAACATCGATCTTACAATCGGAATGGATTACTGCGTGTTAAATTTCTAAAAAGAAATTACATATTTTTTAAAAATAGCTTGGCTTCGGTCAAGCTTTTTTTTACATTAGATATGTATACACGATAACAAAGTTATAACTAAATAAATTTTATATGAGCGAAGTTACAACAAATAAGGAAGTTTCGACTCCTAAAGAGGAACCTACATTTAATTTTCCTACAGAAGAAGTTGAATTACCGTCAAAAGGATTAGTTTATCCTGAAGATTCTCCATTAGCTAGTGGTAAAATTGTCATGAAATATATGACAGCTAAAGAAGAAGACATTATTACAAATCAAAACTATATTCAAAAAGGTACAGCTATTAACCATTTATTAGATGCACTTATAGTAACCCCAGGAATAAAACAAGATGATTTAGTTACTGGTGATAAAAATGCTATATTAATTGCAGCTAGAATTTTAGGATATGGTTCTAATTATAAGTTTGAATATTTAGGTGATACAGTTGAAGTAGACTTATCTTCATTAGAGAATAAAGAAATAGATTATTCTTTAATTGAAGGTAGAACAAATGAATTCGAGTTTACTCTCCCTCACACTCAAACACCTATTACTTTTAGACTTTTAACAGGTAAAATTGAAAAACAAATTGATGCTGAGTTAAAAGGTTTAGCTAAAATCAATAAAGTTAAGTCTGCGGAAATGTCTACTAGAATGAAACACCTTATTGCTTCTGTAAATGGGGATTCTGATAGAAAAGCTGTTAGACAATTTGTAGATAATGCCTTGTTAGCTAGAGATGCTAAAGCTTTAAGAGATCATATAGCTAAAATTCAACCTGATATCGACATTAAGTTTGATTATGAAGACTATAATGGAGAAATCGTTGAAAGAGAAATTCCAATAACTTCAGGGTTTTTTTTCCCTGACCCCGAGTGAGGCGAGGGATTATAGAATAAATGTTTTTAACCAAATCCATGATATAGTATTTCATGGTAATGGTGGATTTGATTATATGACAATATATAATATGCCTTTATGGTTAAGAAGATTTACTTTTAATAGAATTCAAAAACATTTTGATGATGTAAATGCTCAACAATCAGGAACATCACCTAAAGATGCTGAGGGTATAAGAAGTATGCTTAAACAAGCCCAATCACAAGGAGCACCTCAACCAAAACAAAATAAACCTCAAGTTAAAGTCCCTGACTTTGTTACAAGTACTAGAAAGGCGTCACAAAAGTGATGCCTTTCAATATTTATAACAAAATTATTCTGCTAAATGGCTCAATCTGATGAAATAAAAAAACTTGTAGCTCAACTCCAACAATTAAGAAGAGAGTTTGGTGAAACTAGTCAATACAAATTAGTTTCAAAAACTGAAGTTGACCAAATTAAAGAGCTAAATCAACAGATTCTTGAATATAAGAATACCCTTGAGGAACTTGAAGGTAGTTGGGGAACTGTTAAAGGCATCATTGATGATGTACAACAGCAATTTGGTAAAGCCCAAGATGGTTTTAAAACAGCTTTAAGTTCATTTAATAGACTTCAATCTATAAGCACTAAATTTGAAGAAGATAAGTTAGGAATTCAAAGAATGACTGCTAAAGAACTTAAAAATAATGAAGTAGCTATTAAAAAAGAAATAAGAGTTCAAGAAGAGTCTTTAAAATTACTACTTAAAAAAGCAGGGTTTACCGGAGATATTACTAAATTGAACAATAAACAAATTGAACAATTAGAAAATCTTACTGATAATGAAAAAAATATGGTTAAAGAGCTTAAATCTGAAAATATTCAGAATAAAATGGCTCTTGATTTAGCCCGAGCAAGATTAGCAGAAGAAAGAGAAATAAATAAAACTTTAGGACTTACAGGAGCAGCTATAAAAGGAATAACAGGACTCCTTGGTAAAGTAGGTATATCAACTGAGTATTTTGAAGACATTGAAGAAAGCATGTATAACGCTGCTAAAAGTAGTGGCAGAATGGGTGCTTTTATGGCGGGTGTTGAAGGAATTGGTAAAGGGTTAAGAGAAGCTTTTAATGATCCAATTGTACCTTTAGGTTTACTTGGAAAAATGTTAACTTATCTTTATAAGTTAAATGGTAAACTTGCAGCTAAGAATGCTGCAGCGATGAAAGCTACAGGAGGGCTGTTTAATATAAATGAACTATCAAGCATGGCTTCTATGTCAGGGGCAATGCTTGAAGATTTAGGCAAATCCGCTGAAATGTTTAGAAAGGAATTAGGTTTTATTCCAGCAGCTACAGGGGAAATATTGCAAGATAGCTTTATGTTAGAGCAACTAGGATTTGGGGGACCTCAAATAAAAGGTATGCTCGGAGTAAGTAAAGATTTAGGAGTTGAATTAGGTGATATGCATAAAACAGTTGCTGGAGCTACAGCTGAATTTGAAGCTCAAACAGGATTTACTGTTGATACTTTAAATGCAATGGAAACCTTAGGAAATGCTAGTTCTGCTGTTAGATTTAATATGAAAGGCAGTGCCAATGAAATGATTAAAGCAGCTAATTTTGCCACTCTTTTAGGAATGAGTATGGATGAAATTGCTAACGCAGCTGAAAGTACTTTAGATTTTGAAAGTTCTATTCAAAAAGAAATGGAAGCTGAATTATTCTTAAATAAACAATTAAATTTAGATAAATATCGATATGCAGCTTTAACAGGGGATGCAGCAACACAAGCTGAAGAATTACAAAGATTAATAAAAGAAAATGGACCTGCATTAAAAGGTAATACTATGGCTCAACAAAAGTTTGCTGATGCCTTAGGAATAAGTAGAGAAGAATTAACAGCATCTCTTGAAAATATGGAACTTCAAGAGAAATTAGGTTTTAAATCTGAAAAATCTCAAAAAAGATTAAATGATTTAATGGCTCAAGGTCTTACTAAAGAAGAAGCTATTGCAAAAATGAAAGTAGAAGGAGCTGAAGGAATTGAAGCAGCTATTCAATCAGATTTAGAAGCTCAAAATGCTATGAAAAAATTAAAGGCTGATTTAGAAAAAACTTTATTACCTTTAGCTAAAACAGTTGCTGAAACATTCCAAAAAGTAGCTGGATTTGTTACAGAAGAAATAGTTCCTCTTTTAAATAAAAAAATATTTGGTAATTATACCGTTGGTTCTATTTTAGGAGCCGTTATTGGAGGTGGATTATTAGTTAAAGGATTAATGAATCTCTTTAATTTTAAACCTGTAATGAATGTTGGTATGATGAGAGTAGGAGCAATGTCAGGTGGTGGTATGGGACCTGGGGGTGGAGGTATGTACGGTGGTCCTGGTGGTAGAAAAGGTAGAGGTCCATTAACAAAATCAGGTAAACCTGATATGAGATATAAAGCTAACCGTAATAGAGGTGGAGGCAGAAGAAGATTTAGAGGTAGAGGTTTAGGAGGATTAGCTTTAGGTTTAGGAAGTATGCTTGGTATGAATATGTTAATGGGTGGGGGTGATACAGATGCTGCTTTAGGAATGACAGCTATGGATGCTGGAATGATGGGGGTAGATGCTGGTGCTGATATGCTTACAGGCAATAGTGCTGCAAGTAATGCTAATCCAAAACCCAAACCAAAACCAAAACCAAAACCAAAAGGTAATATGTTTACTAGAGGGTTAGGTAAAATAGGAAGTTTCTTAGGTGGAGCAAAAGATTTTGTTGTAGGAGGTGCTAAGAAAGTTTATAATGCAGGTAAAGGTGCAGTTAATTTTGTTGGTGATATAGCAGGACAAGCTAAAAAATGGTTAGGTGGAAAAATAAAAGGAATTTTCCCTAAAATATTAAAATACATTAAAAAACCTTTAAAAGGAGTTTTAACTAAAATCCCATTTGTAGGTGCTATACTTGAAATGTTATTTACAGGAATGGATGTAAATGCTATCGCTAAATCTCAAGATATGTCACCTCAAGAAATGTATTCTGAAGCTGGTAGATCAATAATTTCTGGTGGATTGGGATTAACAATGGGTTCATTAGCAGCTGCTGCAGTTTCTTCATTACAAGCAGTTGGAATCCCAGGTTGGTTAATTTCAGGTGCTGCTTATATGGGTGGTGATTATTTAGGTAGATTATTAGGAGATGCAATTTCTGATCATGTAGGGGGTCCTGCACTCGGTAAAGCTGTATTAGGTTTATTTGGAGCTGATAAAGGAGCAGATCAACCTACAATGATGGCAACTGGAGGTATAGTTACTGGTCCTGTTAATGCTATTGTAGGTGAAGCAGGAAATGAAGCAGTAATTCCATTAACTGAATTCTATGCACAATTTGATAGACTAATAGCAGCTGTTCAAGCTGGTGGTGATGTTTATTTAGATGGTGCTAAAGTAGGAAAGCAATTAGCTTTATCAACTTCTAAAATTGGTTAATATTTATAATAAAACAATAATTAAATAATTAATATTATGGCAAAACAATCAATAAAAAAACAATTTGATACCGATGGTTCAAGTTTAGCTTATCCTGTTTCTCCAGCTAGTCCTCAACCACTTGCTAGTGTTAATGATATAAATGGAATCCTCCATAATCAATATTCTAATATTGGAGATCCTAATAGTCCTAACCAAGCATATAATAATTTTGGAGCTGGTCAAAGTGGTTATAATGTACCAAGTACTTCACAATTAGGAGAAGCTACTGAAGCATATCAAAAACCAGAAAACAGATATGCAAATAATTTACCTGACGGAGCAGCAGGCATTTAATAAGTAAATATGCCCTTAATCAACTTCCAAACAGACTTAAAAAGTTTGGGCTATGGGAAGGATAAACGTGGAGGTGGTAAAAGTAAACAACCTTATGTTACTAAAGATATCCCTGATAGTCTAACTACTGATGACTTACCAGTAAGATCAGGTCCTGATTTTATTATTAGGGGTGGGTTAAAGTCTGTATCTAATGCTTTAGATGATGTAAGTAGATTAGCTCAAATGTTTATTGACACCCAAAACATTTCAGCAGGTTTAGGGTTTATAGTTAAACAAAACATATTATCTAGAACTTCAGTAAAAACTCCAGCTTCATTTGGTATAGGATATGCTGGTGGAACTGATAATTTTTCTTTTGATGATGATACTGCTGGGTTAAAAATTACAGGAGGGGGAAATATTAATCAAGGGGTTTATACCCCAATTTCAACATTAGCCCAAGCTTTAGGTAACGGATTAGGTCTTCATGCAAATTTATTAGGTATAGATCCCTTTTCCCCAATAAGTGGGGTAGTAGAAGGATCATTATTTGGAGGTGATTTAGGGTTAAACACTTACGAAGCAGCAACTAAAAAATTTAACGAAGAAGCATCTGGTAATAAATTAGTAATATTTTATGATCGAGCTAAAGAATCAGCTGGAAATGATAATCCAGATGTTAATTTATATTCTTATTCAGGAGGACCAGGAGCAGTTTTAGGAATAGGAAGAACTAATATTAGATTTGCTGATCAAAGAACAGGAGAAAATAATGTTGAAGGAAAAGGGATTGTAAATGGAACTTACCAAGTAGGACAAAATAATAGAGGACCTGTAAGTGATGTAACTGGGTCATTTACATTTGATGCAGCAGGTAGAAGTACAGAAAATGCTACAAGAGCATATTATCAAACATTTTTTGATCAATTATTTGGAATTGGTGGGTTTGGAAAATTAGGATTAAATGGTGCAATTCAAATGGGTCCTAGTGGTCCTTATCAAAATTTCACTACTACCCCTCAATCAGGTTCTATTAATAATTTTGATGTATTATACAAAAATAATTCTAGAACTTATACTCAACAACAACTTATTGTACAGGAAAATGTAGTTGAAGGGTCTAATGCAGGTTTATATCCAACAGATTTTAGAAGATCATTATATACAGCCTCAGTTGGTAATATTCAACCACCAACAGACAATCCATCAGCCCCATTAACAGGTGGTACTCAAATTTCTACAGTATTATCAGTTGCCCCAGATTATAGAAGTAAAAATAAAGATGTTAGATTAAATCAAGGTCAACCTGGAAAAACTTCAGGAAGAATAAGAGACAAAGATGGTCAACCTAATAAAAATGTTTGGAATTATGGAATTGCTGCTAATGAATTAGAAGCATTAGATAAAATTACAGCACAACCTATGTATAGTAGTGCTGGCCCTGATACAAAATTAGCTATAAATGATTTATGTAAATTTAGAATAGCAGCTATTAATAATGATAACCCTAGCCAAGCAGTTTATATGCATTTCAGAGCATTTTTAGATAGTTTTTCTGATTCATATAATGCCTCGTGGAATCCTGTACAATATGTAGGTAGAGGAGAACCTCTTTACAATTATGGAGGATTTGGGAGAACTATTACTATGGGATTTACTGCTGCAGCACAATCAAAAGCTGAACTTATTCCAATGTATAAAAAATTAAATTATTTAGCATCTACATTAGCTCCTGATTATACTGAAGCTGGATTTATGAGAGGTAATTTAGTTAGATTAACAGTAGGAGGTTATTTATATGAGCAACCTGGGTTTATAACATCTTTAACTTATGACATACCTCAAGAAACAACTTGGGAAATAGGATTAACAGCTGAAGGAGGTGCAGATCAAAGTGTTAAAGAATTACCACATATGATTAAAGTAAGTAGTCTTCAATTTACACCAATTCACAACTTCTTATCTCAGAAACCAAATAACGCAAATAACCCAACATCTAAGTACATAGCATTATCAAATGGTATAACTACTAATTATAATGATGAGTATAAACCTTATCAAGCTAGTGGAGATGGTGATTCAAATGCATCAAATGATATATTAGGAGAATAATGAATAGATACGCATCCATAAAAAAATTGAAAAACACCAACGAATTTGTTGGAACCCCAGGAACTTTATATTATACTAATGTAACATATCCTGAAGTCCCAGTAAATGAAAATGATATTTGGGTTGAAACTGAATTTGCTGATAGATTAGATTTATTAGCTAATCAATTTTATGGGGATGTTAGTTTATATTGGGTGATTGCAATAGCTAACCCAGATAAAGTTAATATGGGGTCTTTATTTTTAACTGAAGGTTCACAAATAAGAATTCCATCAAATGTGGTACAAATAGTAGATAGTTATAATTTATTAAATAAGTAATGTTATGGCAAATAATTTTCTGGGTTTACCATTTAGTGATTGGGTAAAAAACCAAATCAATAAAAGACAAGAAATCTTAGGAAAGAATTCTAACTTATCTACAAAAGATCTTCAATACTATAATACTAAAGCCCCATTTTTAAGAATGGCAAGTTCAGTAGATGTAACTAAAAATGGAGTTGATGGGATTGAATTAAGGGATAGCATCTATAAAAAACTTAACAATTATTTACCTAATGAAGACTTATTTGCAGTTGATAAGTTAGCTAGAAATTGTATGCTCCAAGGAGGGGTAATAGATGTAAATGATCCTTCTGATGGTCAAGCTTTAACTACAACAGGTTTAAAAAGTGGATTAAATAAAGGTGGTGATAGTGGAGTATTTACAGGTGCTTATGGATGGGGGGGTCTTGTTGAAAAAGGATTTGTACCTATGCCCGGAATTATAGGTGCTGATGTACAATATTATGGAGATGGGGCTTTATATAAAGCTGTTGTTAACATAAAATGTTTTTCAAAAGCACAATTTAATCTTATTGATATTTTATATTTGAGATTAGGTTATACTGTATTATTAGAATTTGGATGGAGTCAATATTTAGATACTAATGGGGGAACTAATGAACTTCAAAACTTTACATCATTTTCAACAGATCCTCTTAGAGAATTATTCGATGGGAATAGTGATCAATTTAAAATGCATGCTTCTATTGCAAGAACAAAACAAAAATATAGTGGAAATTATGATGCTGTATATGGAAAAATAAGTAATTTTAATTGGAAATTTAATAATGATGGTAGTTACGATTGTACTTTAACAATTACTGGAATGGGGGATTTAATTGAATCCTTAAAAGTAAATCTTACTAATCCAGGTACTAATTTAACACCAGTTGTTAAATCAGCATCATCGGTAGAAAAAGCAATTGATACTGTATTAGGGCAGGGTGATAAAGAAGAGTTACCTCTTGTAGCTAACGCTTCAAAAACAGTAATAAATGAGTTTTTATATAAAACATATTTTTCTCAATTTTCTGTACAAAGTCCAACAGGGGTAATTAATGAAGCTAATGTAAAATTAACTGACTTAACTCTTAATAACTTTAGAAGTGAAGCTGGGGAATCCCCTAAATCTATAACTTATAAAAATTCTGTACTATCTGTAACAGGAGTTGAAATAGATCAAGGTTTAAATCCTATATCACCTCAATGTTATATTAAATATGGAACATTTTTAGCTTTTATACAAGCTAATCTTCTTTTATATGATAAAAAATCAGATACTCCTGTGGTAGTATTTGATATGGATTTAGAAAATATAGATGAAGATGAAAATGTTATTTTAAGAGTCCCAGGACAATTTTCAGCTGATCCTAGAGTATGTTTAGTACCTTATAGTAATATAAATGGAGATGAACCAGTAAATATATTAGTAAGTCAAATTAATGAAAAATTAAAAACAACAAAATATTTTTATGATACTTATTTAGGTAGACTATCTAATATTTTTATAAATGTTAACCATATAGCACAAGTATTAGATTCAAATATAGGTGATCCTGAAACAGGAGCAATTTCATTATTGTCTTTATTAAAATCACTTAATAAAAGTATTATAAATTCTTTAGGGGGAATTAATTCATTTGAAGTAAAACTATCAGATGATATGTCAAAAATAAGATTTATTGAAGAAATACCTCAAAGATTTTCTGAACAACCCCAACAATCAGAATATACAAGGTTTAATATTTTTGGTGTTAAACCTAATGTAGAAGGAAGTTTTGTAAGGGATGTAAGTTTAAATGCTGAAACTTCGGGTGATATAGCTTCTTTAATTGTAATAGGATCCCAAGTTAATTCTAATCAAATTTCTGCTAATGCAACTGCTTTTGGAAATTATAGTGCAGGACTTGTTGATAGAGTAGTTCCCGATAAACAATCATTTTCTCCTGATCCTAAAAAAGATGATAATGAAGAAGTTCCTAAAACTATTAAATCAAATTTTGAAACTAATATTCAACGTAAAGGAGATGAAAATCAACAAAGTTTATTTTCTTTAGTATATAACCAAGGAAAATGGACTAGTGAAAATATTGAACCTTTTTCAAGCCATAATAAAACCCATGCTTCTTTAATTTTAGGAGAATTAACCACTCCAGGTAAAGATGCAGCCCAACTTCCAGCTCCATTCTTTTTACCATTTAAATTTAATATGACTATAGATGGCCTTTCAGGAATGAAACTATATGAGAAATTTTTAATAACTGATAATGTTTTACCTCCTTCTTACGATGAGGAAAGTGTTGATTTGCAAATAAGAGGGATAAATCATTCTATTAATTCTGATGCTTGGACTACTACAATTGAAGCATTTTCGGTTCCAGCTTCAAAAGATTTAGGTGCTGTTAAAAGACCAGCTCAATTAGTATCAGAAGATACTACCCAATATGGTAGTGGAGGTGGTGGTGGTGGAGCAAAAGCATTTTCTGATACTCCACCTCCAGAATCTGCTAACCCATTAGCAGTTGAAAGATTTGAAGCTATGCAAAAATCATATAATGGTGTATTTGGTAGAGATGGAGCTGTAAGTGGTATGTGTGCCCAATGGAGTTATAATTTAGCAGTTAATTATGTAGAATTTTTACAAGGTAGATCATTATCTAATCCAAAATTAAGAGCTGGGGGTAATGCTAACCAAAATAATGAATTCTTTAATAATTTAACTAAATTAGGATATACTAAAACAGTATCTACAGGTCTTAGTAGAGCTCAAGTTTCTAATAAATTATCAACAACAACTTGGGGGTATGGTGATGTTGTAGTTTATTACGCAAATGATGGTGATGTAAATGCTTCTCATAGAAAATACGGACACGCTCAAATTTATGTAGGATCAATAAATAGTGTTGGGTGGTCAACTTCAACTGCAGACAATTATGGAACCTCATTTGTTTATAGAAGTAGACCTAGTAATAATTGGGACTTTTTAATATTTAGAGCCCCAGAAGAATAAGATAATGTATACACCTAAAAATAGAATATTAACTAATCAAGTTACTAGAAATAATAAGCTAGTAATAAAATCTACCCAGGAATTTTATAATGGGTTTTACCATAAACTTTATAATGGTAAAATGTATACTGGAAAAACTCCTAATGATCCTCCTATTCAAGAATTAGAAGAAGTAGTTCCAACAGATCAAGGATTTACTCCTAACTTACCCCAAACAGAATTAGCATACACAGACGCTCCTACAATTTTTGATTCACTAGATACTCCTGGTTATAGTGAAGAAATGGTAATAACTTATGCTAATCTTCAAGGTATAGATTTAAATAAACCCCAAAGAAAATTTTTACCTTATTCTTTTTATCCAAATCCTACAGAAGAAGATTATGAAATAGGAATGTTTACAAGATATTTCTGTTATAAAATAAATGAATTATCTTATATTGAGTTAAATAAAGAAGTATATGATGCTTTAGTAAACCAAGATAGTAAATATCAATGGGAGTTATATTCTGCTTTTAAAATTCCATGGACTTTAATAGGAGATAAAGATTATGTTAGAACAACTAATAGGAATGTAGTTTTAATTGCTGAAAAAGATAATAAAATAACAAGACTAGGAAAATTCTTAAGAGATGATTATACTAAATTTTGTAAATCTTAATTTGGTATATTAATCCCCCCTTCTTATATTAAAAATAAAAGTTATGTTTTGGTTAGTAGAATCTAAAGACCAATTAAATAGGTTTTGTAACTCTAATTATAAAGAGGCATTTGTAGAGATAATTCCCTACAATAATTGGATTCACCCTAGTCAAAATAGTGTTTGTGCTGTTTACATCCGTCCGTTATTAGCAACTAAAGGTTTTGTTTTGCCTATTACGCATAGCGAAACACAAAATGTTAATATAAACGATGTAAAACACATATTATCACAATATGATACATTGTATGTGCGTGATAAAAAGGAGTTTTTACATTATTTTGTATTTAAAACTCTCTTTGACATTACACTAAACTCGCATACGTATATACGACAGTACACACCCACCCACTCCTATTTTTATAATAAAATGGGAGAAAAAAAAGATGTAAATCGCATTATTCCTATAGTAAAACACTATGAATATTGTGAAAATATGTTTAATGATCTTAAAGAAAGAATAAATGAGCCAATCAATGAATTTAACAACAACAAAACCACAGTGGTTTTCAACGCCTTGGAGCGAAGTGGAATACGAGTTGATAGAAAGCAATTTGAAGAGAAATTTCACTTACTCGATTCCGATTTTACATACAGTCAATACAACTTCAAAACCCTTACAGGAAGACCAAGTAACAAATTTAGAGGAGTAAATTATGCCGCGCTTAATAAAGACAACGGAGACAGAGAGTGTTTTATCGCTCGTAATAGTAGTCTTGTTGAGTTCGACATTAGCGCTTATCATCCTACTTTGTTGGCTAAGTTGGTGGGTTATGATTTTGGTGATCAAGACATTCACATGGCCTTTGCGGAAATGTATGGAGTGGATTATAAAAAAGCAAAGGAATTAACATTTAAACAACTATACGGAGGAGTATTCGAGCAGTATAAAGATCTGGAATTTTTTAAGAAAGTTCAAGTATATACTGACGATTTGTGGGATAAATTTCAAAATGAAGGTTACATTGAATGTCCTATTTCTAAACATCGTTTTAATAGAGATGAATTAGAAGATATGAAACCCCAAAAATTATTGAATTATTTACTCCAAAATTTGGAGACATCTTATAATGTTTGTATATTATGGGACATTATAAAATTATTAAAAAACCGTGAAACTGAGCTAGTATTATACACTTACGATAGTTTTCTTTTCGATTTTAGTAAAAAAGAAAAAGAGTTATATAATGAAATCGTAAGTTTATTTAAAAAATATAAATTACAGATAAAAGTCAATTATGGAGACACTTACAATTTCAAATAGATCTGCTAATATGTATAAAGTAGACGACTTCCAGGAGTTAGGAAACTTAAACATAGCAGATTTGAATAATAAATTATTTTGCACATTTACTACTTTAGAAGAGTTAGAGGGGTTATTAAGTAAAATTACTTCCAACTATGCTATAATGTATAATAAAATATTCGTATTGCATATTAAGAGCAATGACGAATATGTTTGTACTTATAACATAGAACAGGGTAATACTAATGGCCTCCCTTCAAATACTATAATGGTGCACCGAAAAAAAGACACTAATACATTATATACTATAAATGCTTTAAATGAATTAATTAAAAGACTTAATGGTGGTGTAGTAGATACTAAATTTCCAATTGATTGGCAACATTATAGAAATACAATTTTACTAACTCAACATGATGAGTTAAAACAATTGAAAACAAAAATTCACAAGATCATTGAACTTTAGTTTGGTGGTATGAGATAAAGTTCTTATATTAACACAGTTATTAAATTTAAAAAAAGTTATAAACATGGATTTAGACGCGATTAAAAAACGTCTTGGCGAAATGCAAAGCCAAGCAAACAACTCAGGTGGTAACAGTAAAAATCTTTTCTGGAAACCATCAGTAGGTAAACAAGTAGTTAGGGTTGTACCTAACAAATACAACAAACAATTCCCTTTTACAGAAATGAAATTTTACTACGGAATTGGTAGTAAGAGAGTAATGGCTTCTCCTTCAAATTGGGGTGAGAAAGATCCTATTATGGAATTTGCAAAACAACTTCGTCAAACTAATGATAAAGAAAATTGGAGGTTGGCTAAGAAATTAGACCCAAAAACTCGTATTTTTGCTCCAATTGTAGTTAGAGGTGAAGAATCAGAAGGAGTTAAATTGTGGCAATTTGGTAAGGAAGTATATCAAGATTTCTTAAATATGGCTGCTGATGACGAAATTGGTGATTACACTGATGTTGCTGGAGGTAGAGATATTAAATTGAATACTGTAGGACCTGAGTCAACAGGTACTCCTTACAATAAAACATCAGTAGGACCTTCATTGAAAACATCTGCACTTTCAGATGATGAAAATGTAGTAAATACTTTGTTAAATGAGCAAGCAGATCCTATGAAAGTATTTAAACCACTTTCTTATGATGAAATGAAAGAATCACTTCAAGAGTGGTTAGCTCCTGAAGGTGAAGAATCAGAAGGTGCTATTATTTCAGAACCTGCTGTTGCATTTGACAGTGATGAAAAAAAGTCTAATTATTCTTTAGATACTACAGCTCCAACTATTAAAAAGTCAAAAGCAGATCAGTTTGATGATTTGTTTAGCGATGACAAAACAGACGATTTACCGTTTTAATTAATAGTATATGGCTAGAAAGAAAAAATCATTATCGGAGGCAGTCTCCTCAGAAATTAAGGCAAATTTTAATTTAGAAAGTTTTAAAAATAAAAAAGGTTTAACTTCTAAAGCTAAATTTAAAGAACAAGAATGGATCCCACTTTCTGATGCTTATCAAGAAATAACATCAGTTCCTGGGATTCCAATGGGGCATATTGTTTTACTTAGAGGTCATTCAGACACAGGTAAAACAACTGCTCTACTTGAAGCTGCTGTGTCTGCTCAAAAACGTAAAGTACTTCCAGTATTCATTATCACAGAGATGAAATGGAATTGGGAGCATGCTATACAAATGGGATTAGAAGTAAATGAAGTTGTAGATGAAGAAACAGGTGAAATTTTAGATTACACTGGTAATTTTATTTATACAGATAGAGAAAGTATTAATTCTATTGAAGATGTAGCTGGGTTTATTTTAGATTTAATTGACGAACAAAAGAAAGGTAATTTACCTTATGATCTTTTATTCCTATGGGATTCAATAGGATCAGTACCTTGTGAAATGTCGATTAAATCAAATAAAAACAATAATGAGTGGAATGCTGGTGCTATGTCTACTCAATTTGGTAATAACGTAAATCAACGTATTGT
>Ga0160423_10002454_pt1 | contig 15498 bp, 8 predicted proteins | sample CRUFie14St8metaG_FD_108191 | JGI IMG/M metagenome (GOLD analysis project Ga0160423, IMG submission 108191) | Marine microbial communities from the Costa Rica Dome - CRUD Field 142mm St8 metaG | ecosystem: Environmental > Aquatic > Marine > Oceanic > Photic zone | place: Costa Rica: the Eastern... | reverse complement strand
GATAACAGCGGACCACCACGATGGACGCGCAAGTCCAGCAGAAGTTCGGCAGGGTGAGGGATCCACCGCACACCCCAGGACGTCTCCTCTTGTTTTGACTTTCCACACATCGCTGACGACGACGACCCACTTCGGTTTTTTCTCTCTCTCTCTCTCTCTCTCTCCGCGCCACGCCGTCCTTCACGGACCTCGCAGTATGAGGACTGCGTGGAGCTCATCAGCCAGGGCCTCTCCAAGGCAAAGCGAGAGAGGACGAAGCTGCGGCTGCACAAGACGGAGGTAAGGATGAAAACACTGGACTCAAGGTGGCGTCTTGTCCGTTCTATCCACGCCCGAAGCGAGACTGACTGACGATGAAAAACTCTCGTGTGACCGGTCCACTCACACGGCGGTGACGGCGCGTCCGCCCTCCCCCCGCAGGTGCTCTTTAACCTCTGCCTCGATCTGGCCGCGGAGCTCGACAGGCCGCAGGTTTACCGGGAGCTGAGCTCCGCCTTGGACAGGGAGGAGCCAAAGCTTATCGCCATGGTGGAGAAGCCCAAGAAGGGCTTGGGAAGGCTGCCCGTCATGCTGGACAGGAAGCTAAAAAAGTACTGCAAGAGGGTCGAGGACAAGGTGAACGAGATCCACCAGGGGCTCGCGCTGCTGCCCGGCAGGCGGGCCGCGGCTGCCGCCCCCAAGCCGGCGCCGCATAGGGAGGCGGCGGCCCTCACGGTGGCAACGGCCAAGGCTGTGGAGATCACGAGCCAGGCCGCCCAGACGTCGCCGAGGCCGGGGGCGGAGCCGAGGGAGGGGTCCACCGGCAGCGAATCAGGTCCCCTGGACGTCCAGGACGACCTGCTGTACGCCCCTTCGCGGGATTCCGGCGCGGTGGGGGCGCCCTCCGCGCCCCCAGAGGAGGCGCCAAAATGCTCGACCGGCGGCGCGGAGAGCGGTGTCGCGGCTTCGCCCAGGGCGGGCCTCAGAGACATTAGCAACGTCCCCTCCGGCCAGGCTCGGGACTCGACGGCGAAGAGGCCCCGGCCAACTGGGCAGCGGCAGAGGAGAGAGGAGGAGAAGACGCAGGACCAGGAGGAGGAAGGGAGCGGCGGGCCCAGGGCCATCGCCGTCTTGCTGTCGTCCTGCGACTGCCTCGAGGAGGACCTGCGACGGGAGGACTACCTGACGTATGAGGTGGTGGACATGGTGCTGAGCGCGGGAGAGCTGGTCTCCAAGGGCTGGAACGACGAGGACCTCCTCGGCAAGGCGAGGGACCTGTTCAGGATGGCGGCCCTGGAGGGCAGCATCGTGGCCTCGAGATGCCTCGGGCTCTTCACGGCGACCGGGATCGCGGGGGATGGCAGGGACGAGGCGCAGGCCCGCGGGTGGTTCGGCCTCGGGGCCAGCAAGGGCGACGCGGTGTCGACCGCGCTCCTGGCGGAGATGCAGGAGCTGGGGGTGGGCGGCGATGTGGACGCCGCGGCGGCAGCGGAGAATTACAGCTCGGTCTCCGCCCTAATCGCAAGGGGGCAAGGGGCCGGGGATCGGCCGGGGCCGGGGAGCGCGGCCCTCGCTGCGGACCTGCTGAGGCATCAAGGCACCACCTTGCAGATTTTTTCAGCTCATTGAGATGAAATGAGCTGGCGAAGCTGGATGAGGATTTTTTGCTCCCGAATCGGCGGGAAAAAAAGTGATTCTTGTTGATTTTTGGTGTTGTTTTTCGGTGTCCCATTATTTTTCTCGTTCTCATCGCGTTCGGGCTAAGGCTGACGAGGCGGAGCCTGTTGTGGACTGAAGCGCAGTGGGGCGGGGACCGGCACCGCGCGCTCGGAGCGAGCCATGCGAACACACCTCCAGGTGGCCTGCGGGAGTCACGGGACCGCGAGCACGAGCGGGCGGAGGCTCGCGGGCTGGAGGTCTCCCGCCTTTCGAGTGCAGGGAAGCCTCGCGCGTCGGGGCGCGAGCGGGGCCCCCAAGGCCTCGGGAACGAGCCACCGCAAGACCATGCGGCGCGCCAGCGTGCGCCAAACGTGCGAGTCGCTCTTCTCGGGCGCCGAGCTCGTCGACTTCGAGTTCAAGGGTGAGCTTCCACTCTCTGTCTCGCGTCCCTCCCGAACTCTCTCTCTCTCTCTCTCTGATTTTTTTTTCTTCTTTTCTGACGCGCCACATCCTCCCCCTCCCTCCCCGCGTTCAAAACAACGACGACGACGGCAACAGGCGCGTCCAGGCAGGAGGTCAACGTCCCGGTGTACGTGATGCTCCCGCTGGACACGGTCTTCGCGGAGCAGGAAACCGAGGGCGGGTCGTACCGCCCCGTGCTGAAGACACCCAAGAAGCTGAACGACGCGCTTCGCAAGCTCAGGGAGGCCGGGGTCACGGGCGTCATGGTCGACGTGTGGTGGGGTATCGTCGAGGCCGACGCCCCGGGCACGTACAACTTCGACGCGTACCTCGAGCTCCTCAAGATGGCCGCGCTCAACGGCCTCAAGGTGCAGGCCGTGATGAGCTTTCACGCCGCGGGGGGAAACGTCGGGGACAACGTGAACATTCCCCTCCCCGACTGGGTCCTGCGCGTGGGCGAGGGCCACCCCGACATCTTCTACACCGACGCCTCAGGCCACAGGAACCCGGAGTGCCTGAGCCTCGGGTGCGACAGGGAGCCCGTGCTCGAGGGGCGGACCCCGGTCCGCGCGTACACGGATTTCGTCAGGGCCTTTCTGGCCGCCGCGGAGGGATACCTCGGCTGGACGGTGTCTGAGGTCACCGTGGGCCTGGGCCCGGCCGGCGAGATGCGCTACCCCTCGTACCCCGAGGGGGACGGGAGGTGGAGGTTCCCCGGCATTGGGGAGTTCCAGTGCTATGACGCGTACATGCTGAGAGACCTGAGGGAGAGGGCCAAGGAGGCCGGGCACCCAGAGTGGGGCCACGGCGGCCCCCACGACTCGGGCAACTACACCAAGTGCCCGTGGGAGACCGGGTTCTTCCACCCCGACACGGGCTCGTACAAGACCGAGTACGGGGACTTCTTTCTGCGATGGTACTCTGAGTCTCTGGTGGACCACGCCGACAGGGTGCTGTCCTCGGTGACTGGGGTGGTGGCCCAGCACTGCGGGTGGAACCGAGGCGTCGCAATCGAGTGGCCGGGCGAGGACGGCACGAAGGTTCGGAGGCCCATCGAGGACGTCAAGGTCGGGATCAAGCTCGCGGGGGTGCACTGGTGGTACAAGAGCTCGTCCCACGCCGGGGAGCTCACCGCGGGGTACTACAACACGAGGGACAGGAACGGGTACGAGGGGATCATGGAGATGCTCAAGAGGCACGGCGCCGTCGCGAACTTCACGGCGGTGGAGATGAGGGACTGCGAGCAGCCGGACTACGCCAAGTGTAGCCCCCAGGGCCTGCTGGGGCAGCTCCAGGAGACCGCCCTCGCGGTGGGTGTCCCGCTTGCAGGGGAGAACGCCCTGCAGAGGTACGACAAGTTCGCGCTGGACCAGATCGAGCACGCCTCGTACGGAGGGGAAGTGCGCGGTGCGATCGAGAGTTGCCCGCAGCTCAAGAGGCTCACCTTTCTGAGGATGGGCCAGAGCATGTTCGACAACTGGGATGCGTTCGAGAGCTTTGTGGTGAGGATGAACCGAAGGTCCCCGGACGAGGCGAAGAAGGTGCTGTCGTTGCAGAACATGTACTGAGCGGGCTGGCGTGCGAGGACGAATGCGGCGCGAAAAACTCAAGTTTTTTTTCCTTCCATTTTCCTTTGGTCTTTGTCCTTGCTCTTGCCCCTCTTCCCCACATCCAGGTGCCATGCCGCATAGATCCAAGCCAGCTGCGCAGCTGGAGCCAGCGGGGAAGGCAATTTTGTGTTTTGGCGCGCTCAGGGAGGGGATGCGGAGCGAGGTGAGAAGGGTCCTGTCCGGGCTCCTCTGGAGGCTCGAGGGGTTCGCAGGAGGGCAAGGGCAAGGGGAGGCCAGGCAGCTGGCCACCCGCGCCGCGGCGCCGGGGCTTTGGCGCGAGGTACTCCCGCCGGCGGAGTCCGTGAGGAAGGATCCGACTAGGCTCCCGGTGGGCTTGGACTTGGGGCGAGCCTGCCCCTTCCCAAGGCCGAGCGCGCGAGCGGAAGCCGCGGCGCCGGCCGCCCGGTCCCTCCCCTTCTGCTCTTCCCCTGGCGGCGGGCCGATTAGCGAGGTCGAGTACCACCGCGTCGCGGACGACGCCCTCGACAGCCTGCAGGACCAGTTCGAGGGGCTCCTCGAGGACGAGGACGTGGAGGGGTCCGACGTGGCGTGCGACTCCGGGGTTCTCGAGCTCGACCTCGGCGATCTCGGCACCTACGTCATCAACAAGCAGGCCCCAAACAAGCAGATCTGGCTGTCGTCCCCGCTGACCGGCCCTTTCCGGTACGACTACAGTGGCCAGGACGAGTCCTGGGTGTATTCGAGAGACGGGCACACGCTGCAGGACAAGCTGTCGGACGAGCTGTCCGAGCTGCTGGGCCGGGAGATCACGATCTTGTAACAGTTTTTAGTATTCAACAGGAAAGACAGTGTCAGCCCCGTGCGCTAGCGCGGGAGCTGCCGTCCTCGCTGCCCTCGGTGCCGGGGAACGACCCGGTTTCGGCGGAAGGATGTTCCGCTGGAGGGGAGAGAACCTCCTTTCGCGATTCCGGGGAGGACTCCATCAACGCACGATGCTCCGCGCGCCTCACACGCCCCCCCCTCCCCTCCCGGCTCCACAACATCTTGTAACGCCCAGCCCGGTAGTTACCGTTTGAAATGTTGTTTCGCGCTCGACAGTCGAGAAAACAGACGACAGCCAGCCCAAAACGCGGGCGGTGCCGAGGCGAGCGACGCGGTCGGGGACTTGACGACGACGAGATGGAGGCCGAGAGCTTGAGAGGCGCGGGGCGACGAGCCTCGGCCCTGATGCCGCGGGACTTGAACGCGGACACCTCCAGAGGGAGTGGTCCGGTCCCGCCGCGTAAGAGCGCGGACCTCTCGGCTCTCGCGGGGAGGGAGAACACCCACGGGGGTTATGGCGGACCAGAGTCCGCGCGAGCCCACCGCGAGGTCGTGGAGTGGACGCCAGCGGACGGTCGCACCGCTTCTCAGGTCGCGAGGGTGCCCTCGGTCGTGGCCGGAGGGAACGCGACTGACGCAAGCGCGCTTCGAAGCGCCACGCGGTACTCGAGGTTCAAGAGCGTGCACGACCTCGTGGAGGACACGATTTCGTCGAGGGCGTGGGGCGGAAGGTCGGTCCACGCGAGCGTTGACCTCGACGGCCACGGCTGGAGGAGCGGTTACGTTCCCAAAGACTTTGACAGGAGGTCCGCGAGAAATAGGAGGGTTTCCTCGAGCATCAACTTCGGGACCCTTCCGAGCTCCCTGCGTTCCGGGGCGAGCTCGCCCACCAGGCAGCCCCCCGCGTCGCTCAACAGGCGGGAGTCCGTGATAAAGGAGCTGAACTTCGACGCTAAGGCCGACCGCAACTCCTCGCTCGACGTGGCCATCGACAAGCTCCACAGCGGCCTGGACATGGTGCTGGGCAAGCAGAACGAGGGCATGGCGGCCCTGGTGAGGCAGATCCAGCACATCAGGAAGTTCTGGCAGAAGAGGAGGCCCAACGTGCGGATCCACACGATGGCCGACCTGGTGAACGACATCAAGATCTTCACCGAGTCGGTGCAGTCCCAGAAGGCCCACTACCGCGGCGAGCTGTCGCTGCTGAAGAAGGAGAATGAGGGGCTGCGCAAGGCCTTGGAGGGCCTGAAGGAGAGGGAGACCCTGGGCGCGGGTGAGGAGGAGCGCCTGGGGGGCCAGCTGGCGGATCTCGCGGCAAAGCTGGAGAGCGCTGAGGCAAACGAGGGAAAGGTGCTCGAGGTGCTGAACGCCGTCAGGCAGGAGAACTCCCAAGCCGGGGAGATGCTCCAGCAGGCCCTCGGGGAGAGCGTGGAGTCCACGAGCGCGCCCCTGCTGCAGCTCGCGGAGTCCATGGTCGCCAAGATGGGGAGCATGGAGACTGAAATAGAGGGCTTCAGGGCGGCCCAGGAGAGGCTCGAGACCGAGATGGAGGAGCAAAAGAAGCTGCTGTCGCAGAAGGAACGGGAACTGCAGACCATGGTGGACGAGCACCAGAGCGAAGCGATGGAGGTGGAGTGCCAGTACGAGCAGATGGAGGGCCTGGTGAAGAAAATCGAGGAAGCCGAAGTCAGGATGCAGGAGCAGGCCACCCTGTGCTCGGCGCTCCAAGGGCAGATCACACACCTGAAGGTGGACCGGGAGAACAGCTTGCAGGCAAAGGACGCCATGGAGTTGATGCAAGAGCAGTGGGAAGACGAGAGGGCTGCCTTCCTGGAAGAAATTGAGGAATTGAAGCTCAAGTGCGAGGTAGATGAGCCCAAGGACTTCCTGTCCCAACTGAGTGAGGACTTCAGAAAAAACTTGCTGGATTTGCTTGAGCTCCTCAACGACCCCCAGCTCCTCAGGGAGAACAAGGACCTGGTGAGCTGCCTGGGAAAGATTAGGGACAACATCTTCGAGAGGTGCGCACAAGGTCAAGAGAGCGCCATGGCGGGTGATGGGCCAGACACTCCCTCCAAGAGAACGTTTGGGGAGAAGTTGGAGTACTTCCAAGGGGTCGGCAGCGTGCTGAGCAGCCCGTACCCCGCCTTCAACTCGCCGCAAGTGATGGAGGGCATCAAGGCAAGGATGAACGTGGAGAAGCAGCGGCAAGCAAAGATGAGCGCGGATCTGAGCAGAAAGATCGCCGATGCAACGAAGGCCCTGAAGGCTGAGTTCCAAAAGCACGTCACAGACTACGAATCCAGGATTGAGGAGCTGGAGGACGAGCTGGCCCACAAGACGGAGCTACTGCAGAGGTGCAGCCCAGGGAGCAGAGGCCACCAAATCACTCAAATCGCCGAGGAAACCTACGACCTGAGTATCCTTCCAGAGGAGTGGGAGGATGCGTTGCTCAGCGTGCTCACAGAAGCGGCGCTCTGCCCGGAGCAGGACTGGTCAGATATGCTGCAGGGCAAGGAGCGCATGATCAAGGACCAGCATGCGAGCCACATGGAGAGCCTGATGGAGCGCCTCAAGTTTGACTTTCAGGAGGAAGTTCTGCAGCTCAACGAGGCAATTGAGGCCCTGGAGGCCAACCTGGACGGTTGGCAGTTTGTTCCGGACCAGAGTCCTCTTCATCGTGAGGACAGGGTGATCTTGCAGCAAAGGGTCATAAGCTCCATGCACCGCCTGCAGGTTGTGCGGCAGCTGGCTTCTCTGGGCAACACTCTCGTCGATCCTTCCATGGAAGTGTCCTCCTACATCTCGAGCAGCATCCAGAATATCTCCTACACGGAGACCACTGAAGCTGACGTCAACGAGGTGCTGCTCCAGTCGTGGAAGAAGGCAGTACGCGGCATGAAGATCATCTCCGGCAGGCTAACCTCCTCAGAAGGCTTTCCGACATCCGTTTCAGCTTGGCCTTTGGGGAAGAAGCCCTCTCAGGCGCGATCGGAGAACTCTGCATCAACCTCAGCGGCCCCCCGCAGAAGGGACACCGTCGCTCACAGGAAGAGGAGCGGGGCATCCGTTATTCCTTGCGGCAGCATGATGAACTTCTCTCCAGGCGACGCGTTCCTCCCTGGGGAGCGCGAGGCGAACTTGAAGATGGGGCAGCCCTCACTCAAGGAAATCTTGGGCCCCAAGGCTCCCACGGCCGCCGACATCCGCGGGCTCAAGGAGGAGCTGCTCGAGTACTTCAAAGAGGACGACGGGATCTGCGATCTCATCCGGACGATCGGGCCGTGCAGGGAGAAGCACCTGGAGGGCTCGTTCAAGTTCGGCACGAGGTCCATCAAGCTCGTCATTCTGAACGACCTGCTAATGGTCCGCATCGGGGGCGGCTTCGAGACCTTCGAGCAGTACTTCGCCAAGCACTACAGGCTGGAGGTGGCCCGTCTGCACAAACAAAACTCCGCGCAAAAGTAAACATCAAACAAATCAAACTTAAAATCCCAAGACTGCTGAGGTCTGCTGTTACCTCTAACTCCGATCGCAATGCTCTTTCCGTTTTTTTGCCAGTTTTCGCTGAAACCCGCGAAGCCCAGCAGGGAGGGGGAAGAGTAGAGTGGCGCAAGGGTGTGAGAGGCGCTGCGCCGGCGGGATATCGAGCGCGCGGGAGGACCCTCGACCCTACCGCGGGGAGGCCAGGCAAGATGCCCCACCCATTCACCCAGACGGAGGAGGCGGAGTTTGTGCGACCGGCCGGCTCGTATGGTAAGCGCGGCTTTTTCTTTTTTTGTTTGGGCTCGGTCGCCCGGGAACTGACTGAACGTACGTTTGCGACTCCAGCCCAACCGACCACGATTCAGCACTGGCAGCTCAGGGACCTCGTCGCGAGCTCGGACAACTCGTCAGAGGTGTACTGCGTGAACGGTGAGAAAGTCATGCTGTACTCGACTCGGACCCAATCCTCGAAGCTGGTACAACAGCTGAACTACCAGCCCACGTCCATGACGGTCGCGCACGGATTTTTGGCCACGGGGGGCACGAAGAGTGAGCTGGACGTCTTCTCTCTCACCGAGGGGACCATCTGCAAGAACTACGTGGGCGGGAACGTGAACAACGCGCTGCACATCGGGCAGGACTGCTCTGGGGAGCTCCGGCTGTTCCTGAGCAACAACGACAAGACGGTCAAGGTCTTCAGCCTGCCGTCCATGACCGTCATTGTGACCCTCACCTTCCCCATAGCGATCAACTACGCGAGCCTTAGCCCGGACGGCAAATTTTTGGTGGCCGTGGGGGACAGCAACCAGACCTACCTCTACAGCGCCGTGCAGAACTCGGGGTACCAAAGGATAAGGACATTCTCCGAGGCCACGGACAGCGGGATGTGCTGCGCTTGGAACTCCTCCGGCATGTGCTTTGCCTCGGCCAGTCAGGACGGCAGCGTCTGCGTCTGGGACCTTAGGTCGACCAAGGTCCTGGCGAAGCTCCAGACGCAGGACAAGAACGCGTGCCGTGTGGTCAAGTTCAGCAGCGGCTTGACGGACCTCATGGCGTTCTCGGAGCACCACTCGAGGTTTCACATCGTTGACGCCAGGACCTTCGCGTACGAGCAGGTCGTCAGCGCCGCCCCGGAGAGGGACATCTCGGGGCTCTGCTTCACGCCCAACGGCAGCAAGGTCTATTCCTGCATCGGGGACAACCTCTTAGAGTACGACGTAGACCAGACGAGCCGGCGGAGCTTCCCGGACGGAGAAGTTATATGATTAAAGCGTGAAAAAAAAAAGCTTCATTTCAAAGTGCAGTCTTTATTGGGCCATGTCAAAAACCACCTTGCCCTCGTGCTGTTCCGTGAACGCTGTCATTGCTTTGCTAAACGGTACAATGGAAGTCCTAACGCCAAGCTTTCCCTCCAGGACCTTCTCGACGAGGTAAGACGTCGTCCCCTCTGTCTCCGTCGCGGAGCACTTGCTGCCATCCCGGCCGGAGAGCCAGAAGCCTACGGACTTGATGTTCTTGAATATCATCAGGGGGGTGGGGCAAACGACGGGTTGCTTGCTCATGCCACCGTAAGTCACCATCGTCCCTCCGGCCTCGAGTCTCTTGGCCAAAGCGGAGGAGGATTCCCCCCCGACACAGTTGAAAGCGACCTTCGCCTGAATGCCGAGCTCACGGCAGACCTCCTTGACATTCCTGACGTCCGTGACGATGTCTCCGCCCAGCGCTTTAAGGTAGTCCGAAGACTTTGCAACGTCCCTGACCATATTAATGCTCCTCAACCGCCTCTCCCTGCAGAGCTGGATCACGGCTTGTCCCACCGCGCTCGTGGCGCCATTTTGTATCACGAAGTCGCCTTCCCGCAGGTCGCCAAAGTCCCGCAAAAGCCTCTCGGCTGTCATGAAGCACACGCTGAGGCAGGACAAGTCCCGAAGCTTTTCCAACGGAATCGCGCTCGCCCTATCCCCCTCGACGACGACCTGCACGGCGGTGCTGGGGGCGATCACTTCCTCCGCCCATAGGCCAAGATTCGGCGCGTTTTTCGGAACGCACACGTCGCCCACTCTCACGCCCCGAACGTCGCTGCCAACCTCAGTCACCCGCATGACGCCCTCGTTGCCTCCGATCGAGAACCCGCCTTCTCTCGGAGCGGGTCGCAGGGGATACACGCCTTCTACAGTATTGACGTCCGCTGGGTTCACGCTGGACGCGATCACGTCGCACCTCACAGCGTCCCGCCCGATGTCCCCGAGTCGCGGAAAGCTCCTGGGTGCGAGAACGTCCCTAGGACTTCCGTGACTCCGGAACGCGAGCCCCAGGAAGGTCGACATCGTCCTGGTTTTTCTCCGGAACGATGAGCTGGCGCTTCCCAAGAGCCTGCCGGTGAGGGTCGCCATCGTTTGAGTCTTCTCCCGCCTTCCTCTCTCCGCCCTCCCTTAATCAAGTTGCGCCATGGAGCCAGCGTGGCAAGTCAGCTGGCTGGGAAATGTTGGGGAAAAAAGCATCTGTCCATCGTCCTGCTGGGCAGAGCGTCTCGAGGGTGGAGGCACGGTTCTGGGCGATGGCGCCCTTTCGCGACGGGTCCCTTGAGGACTTCGAGGCTCGGTACCTGGACCTCCTGGAGGACCCTGGACTATGCACGATCCCAGCCGGGACGCTAGATGCGATCGCCAAGGGCACAGGCGGGGACTACCGAGAGAAACTATGGCGGTACCCGTCGGCTCCGCAGGTCCCGGTGGAGACGACGTACGACCTGCGAACGCTCGAGCTGGGCTGCGCGATCTCCGAGAGCCGGGGCGGCGGGGTCGCAGGGACGTCGGGGTCCGGACTGAACGCCGCGCTCGATCTGGCGGTCAGGGAGGAGGAGAGGTCCACGAAACACGGGCGGATCACCCAAGGCGGGCGGGCGTTCGCCTCCTCGGCGACGGCTTCCTCGACCACGGCCGGGGAGGCCGGAGAGTGGCTCAAGGAGCTGCGGAGCGCCCTAGAGGCGGGTGCCGGGCTCTTCGCGCAGGCCCCGAGTCTCAGACGTAGCGTGTGGTGTAACGACGCGGTCCAGCAGCAGCGGTTGGCGCTGGAGAAGGAGGAGGACCTTGGGGCGGTCGAGGTCGGGGCCCAGCCCCCGAGCGCCGGCGAGGGGGAGGGGGATGGGGTCGAGGCCGATCGCGAGGGCGCGGTGGCCTCCTTCCGGGACGTCTTCTCAAACAAGAACTTCTCTACGGCCCTGGAGGACTTCATCGGCGCGAGCGGCAAGGCCGGGGAGGAGGAGGGGGAGGACGATGGCGAGGGGGAGGGCGGCTTGTCTGAGGCCGAGCGAAGGAGGCGGGCGCCTTACGCGATCGACAGTAGCGACCCCTCGGTCTTCGGGAACGACTCGGAGCTGGAGAAGCTCATGGACCACCTCGATAAGCACGACGACTTTTGGTTCCACGCGAAGCAGGTCGGCCAGAAGAAGAGCCGGAAGCAGTGGGCGGTGACCGAGAGGATCGAGAACTTGGACGAGGTCTACGCGAAGGCCGTGACGGACCCCGCGATCACCTTTCCTTTCGAGCTTGACGGGTTCCAGAAGGAGGCCATCATCCACTTGGAGAGGAACGAGAGCGTCTTTGTCGCGGCCCACACCTCGGCTGGCAAGACAGTGTGTGCCGAGTACGCCTTTGCTTTGGCGGCCAAGCACTGCAGCAGGGCCGTGTACACCTCTCCTATCAAGACGATCTCGAACCAGAAGTTCAGGGACTTCACTGACAGCGGCTTTGACGTGGGCCTGCTCACGGGTGACGTCAGCATCAAGCCAGAGGCGTCATCGCTGATCATGACCACCGAGATTCTGAGGAGCATGCTGTACCGCGGGGCGAACGCCATCCGGGACATCGAGTGGGTCATCTTTGACGAGGTCCACTACATCAACGATCTGGAGCGCGGGGTGGTGTGGGAGGAGGTGATCATCATGCTCCCTGAGACCGTGAACATCGTGTGCCTGTCCGCGACCGTGCCCAACGTTGTTGAGTTTGCCGACTGGATCGGACGGACCAAGAGGCAGCGCATCTACATCACGGGGACCATGAAGAGGCCCGTCCCGCTGGAGCACAACATGTACTACAAGGAGGAGCTATACAAGGTCTGCGAGGGCACCTCGTTCAGCACGGCAGGCTACAAGAAGCTGTCGCTAGCGCACAAGCAGGAGAACGCGCCGAAGAAGCTGCCGCCCTCCGCGGGAAAGGGCCAGGCCGGCAGGGGCCAGCCTGGCGGCGTGAGGGGAGGCCGAGGCGGCGCGGGGAGGGGCGGGAGGGGCGGGAGGGGGGGTGGCCCGAACAGCCAGCAGAGGGCGCCGCAGAGGGCCCACCAGCAGCAGAAGTTCTCCAAGGGCAGGAACCTGAACAACGAGCGGACCCAGCTCGGCAAGCTCCTCGGCATTCTCAAGAAGGAGGACCTCCTGCCAACCATCATCTTCGCCTTCTCCAAGAAGAGGTGCGACATCCTGGCCGAGTACATCAGGAGCAGGGACATGACTACCGCGGAGGAGAAAGGCGAGATCCACATGTTCTGCTCTCGGTCCTTCAGCCGTCTTGCAGGGACAGACCGCAACCTCCCGCAAATCAACCGAGTGCAGGACTTGCTGAAGAAAGGGATCGGGGTTCACCACTCGGGGCTGTTGCCCATCGTCAGGGAGGTCGTGGAGATGCTCTTCTGTAAGGGCCTAGTCAAGATCCTCTTCTCCACGGAGACCTTTGCCATGGGCGTTAACGCCCCGGCGAGGTCCGTCGTCTTTCTTCCACTCCCTCAGAAAGCACGACGGCCAGAGCTTTAGGACCCTGCTCTCGGGGGAGTACACCCAAATGGCCGGCAGGGCGGGGAGGAGGGGGCTCGACAAGTTCGGCACCGTCATCGTCGCCTGCTGGGAGGACATTCCCGGCGAGCTGGAGCTCAAGAAGCTGCTGACGGGATCGGCGACCAGGCTGCAGAGCAAGTTCAGGCTGACGTACAACATGATTTTGAACCTGCTCAGGGTGGACGAAATGAAGATAGAGGACATGATCAGGAGGTCTTTCGGCGAGTTCCACGCCCAGGCTGCTCTGCCGAGCGCCAAGGCCCTTCTGAAGAGGGCGAACAAGGCCTGCACGAGCCTGGACCTCGTGGAATGGCCCATCGATAAGGGCTCGTTCGAGGAGGAAGAGGTCAACGAGTACGCCACCTGCGTCAACGAGGCGGGCGAGATCGGGAGGTACCTGATGGGGAAGGTGCAGGAGAGCCACTCGAGCTCCGCGCTGCTGGGGCGAGGAAAGCCGGTCCTGTATTACAAGAGTGAGTCGGGAGACGTGCCACAGATCGCTTTGATCTGCGAGGCAAAGACGGCCCCACAGAAGATCGGGGCATTGGGGAAGAGCAGGAAGACCCTGACCCTTTTTGTGCTGCACAACGAATCCATGCCGATGGACGAGGTGGTCAGTAAGCTTGAGGAGACGAACGAGAAGCTCTCCAGGGTGAGCCAAAAGGATCGCAATTCCGGTGGCGGAGCGGTCATGTACTCCAAGAAGGCACCCAAGATGTACCACACCCAGGTCTTCGCCCAACACCTTCCGGTGACGAGGGAGACCAAGGGCCGGGTATGGAGCCTTCTTGAGGCCCCCGCCGAGGACGTTCTGGTCCTACTGAGGGGCGACATGGCCGGCTTTGATGGCAGGGCCGTGCTCGCGGACGACATGGGCATGATCGGGGAGACAATTGACTTCCTATCGAGAACATGGGGCTCCTTCCTTGGCGGCGGCGAGGACCTCCTGCTGTCCGCGAAGAGCGACCTCAGGCTTCAGGACATCGACGACATCCAGTACTACATGAAGCTCACGGAGCTGGTGGGACAGATCCGGGGCTTCCGGTGCAACGCCAGCAGCCGGCTCTTCGAGCAGTTCCGCATCGTACAGGCCAAGCTTAAGATCGGACAGCGCATTTCGGAGCTGCGCCACAAGCTCTCCGACGCCTCCCTCCACCAGATGCCCGAGTTCCATCAGCGCATCGCCGTCCTGCAGACCTTTGGTTACGTCACCGCCCCGCACCAGCTGGTGGCGATGAAGGGCCGCGTGGGTGCGGAGCTCCAGTCCTGCGACGAGCTCCTGGCCACCGAAATGATCTTCAGGGGTCTTCTCTCCTCGTTGAGGCCCGAGGAAGCGATCGCGCTGATGTCTGCGCTCGTTTTCCAGGGCAAAGAGGGCCCCGGGGACGACGAGGATCTGGGTGACCTGCCTGTGGCGCTACAGGACAAGATCCAGGACCTGAGGGATCTCGCGCTGGAGCTCGGGGAGGCCCAGAAGCTCTGCGGGATGGAGTTGCCGCCGGAGGACTACGTTAGGGGGGCGCTGTCCATGGGGCTGGTGTGGGTGACGTACAAGTGGGCTTTGGGGAAGGAATTCAAGGAGATCTGCGAGGGGACGGAAGTGATGGAGGGGACCATCGTGAGGACCATCATCCGTTTGGAGGAGTGTTGTCGGGAATTTAAGGACGCAGCGAGGGTGATGGGGAACCCGTCGCTGCTCAAGCTGATGGAGGAGGCCTCCTTCATGATCAAGAGGGACGTCATCTTCGCGGCGTCCCTCTACGTGGTCTAGAACTAATAAACGTTATTTGATGTCGCATGCAAGGTAGCCGTTCCAAGAATTGAAATCAAAGAAGTGACAGAAAAAAGGGGGAAGAAGAAGGTGAGGAGAGCGTGGCGATGGCGGACGAGAAGGACGAGAGAAGAACCCCCGATAGCGGGGCCCGCTCGCCTGATGAGGAGAGACGAAAGAGCTTCGCAGACGTAGCCATCGAGGCTGGTAGGATCCAGGAGCGTGGTCTCAGGCGCGAGGAAGCGTCGCGCTTTCTCAGCGAGGTCCTCGACCACAGCGACATACCTGTGGACGACTCCGCAGGCTTTTTACGGGCACTTCGTTCCGGCGAGCTTCTCCTTCGGTTGCTCAACACGGCTTTCGACAGGAAGGACAAGAAGGTCTTCAAGGGCGGGGAGGTGATGGACAAGTCCTGCAACTTGGACAAGTTCTTCGACGGGTGTCTGAGGCTTGGAATCGAGAAGGTGTTCTCTGTCGAGGACCTCGAGTCGGGAACTTCGGAGGGCGCCGACGCCGTCGCGCAGACCGTGCTCAAGCTGAAGACTTTGGCGGACAGCAAGGACGCTTCCACCCCCCTGAGAGGAGGCGTCTTCAAGACGCCTTCGGGGGCAAAGAAAGCGGGATCGACGCCTCGATCGAAGGCGAGGGGAAGGGGATCCCACGCCGCCGTTTTCAGCACCCGCCTCATGCAGAGCGCAACAAACCTTCTGCACTCCGGGATGGGACTGAGCCCGCTCTCGATTTCGCCAGCGAGCTCGTCGCTTTCCCCGGAGCCGAACATCGAGGGCCTCGCTCCATACATTAAGGACGTCCTGACCTCCCTGGGCAGCGACTACGAAGTTCAGCTCAGGCGGAAGGACGCGGAGCTGGCGAGGGTCACGAAAGCCCTGGAGGAGAAGGAACGGGCGATTGCGAAGATGATG
>Ga0160423_10002453_pt1 | contig 15500 bp, 15 predicted proteins | sample CRUFie14St8metaG_FD_108191 | JGI IMG/M metagenome (GOLD analysis project Ga0160423, IMG submission 108191) | Marine microbial communities from the Costa Rica Dome - CRUD Field 142mm St8 metaG | ecosystem: Environmental > Aquatic > Marine > Oceanic > Photic zone | place: Costa Rica: the Eastern... | reverse complement strand
TTACCTGAAGGATGGACTATGGAACAATGGAACCATTATGGTCACCAATATTTACAAAATAGTAAGTGAACATTTGAGGAATTCAGATGAGTGGCGCAGATTCAATGGTCACATTGCAAGAGAGGTTGGTGAATCTTATCAACCAACTAAATATGCCTATCTTGGAAACAAGTTTGGTAATTTCTAGATGGACGAACCGCTTGTTATCACAATTAAAAGAACACACGAGTGAACTGCCCAATAACTTGGCAGAGCCTTGGCCACTTGACTCAGAACCAGTGGAGAGTAGCGCTAGTTTTGACTTAGAAAAGGCTCTTTCTTTAGTCGATAGGGATAGAATGGATATCCTTGATACTTTGATTAGAGTAACTTTGGAGGAAGAACAAATGTTGGTAAGTGATGCACTGGGGGTAATGCGCTCATGGGAACAACTCGCAAGGAACCAGTTATCTCAAGCAGCAGGTCCCGGACAATTGTTCAGCCCAACCGAAATTCCAGATGATTTTTAGGTGATTAAATGCGTGTATTTTTTGTGATTTTTGTATTAATTTCAAGCAGCCTCGTAGGTTGTTTTGGGACAGACGAATTGTTCGAGGAGAAGCGGGGAATCCCAGGGGGTCTTGCATTGGCTTGCCTTCAAGATGATCGATTTGAAGGAATGAAGCTCCATTTCTTGTATGAAACCGGCTATGACCCAGTCGCAATGGATCTGGTAAAAACAAGGTTAAACCAGGTCTGTGACAAACCAAGCGGAATTCAAATCGTTGCCAAAGAGGTAGATTTCGATGAAGACAACTCATGGAGCGCGAACGACGTTCGCGATGCTAGATGGAAATATGGGGGCGATGCAATGGGCTCTGACATTCTCAATTGGTATTTCCTATTCCCCAAAGGTACATACAATGATGATTCGGTTTTGGGTGTTGCAGTAGATGCATCTACAGTGGCAGTATTCAGAGATTCAATCGAAGATTCTGAAAACTTCTTGGGACGTCCATCTGCAGAAGAAATAGAAAGAGCAGTTACTGTCCATGAGGCAGGTCATTTGCTTGGATTGGTCAATTTGGTATACACTTCTCCTATCGACCACGAAGATCCTGATCATCCAGGTCACTCTAGTAATGATGACTCTGTGATGTATTGGGCAATTGAAAGTAGCAGCATTGGAAATATCTTTTCTGGAAGTATACCTGATGAGTTCGATGATGATGACAAATCTGACCTTGAGGGAATGGCAAGTGGTGAATTAAAGTGCAGCGATCAACTTTGGTCATGACTTTTTGCGACGTTAACGCTAGCATCTCTCCAAGCATCAAATACAGACCATACGTAAAGGAGTACCCAAAGAACTAGAGTGAAGGCAAGAGGAATCTGCAGCAAAAACCAATCAAATCCTCTTCGGTGTTTACGGTTAAAATGTTGTCCTAGGAACAAAAATGGAACCAGAGAGAGTGCAACTGCAAAAACCGGTCTAAATGCTCCCCAAATGCCAACGCCTGCTGTAATTTCATTCCAAATTGTCTTTCCTAATGCAATAGAATCGACGTCTTTTTCCTGTACAGGGACGACTACTTCTAGAGCCATTTCATCGTCCTGCATTATAGTGTCCAAAGTGCTGTCACTTGTCAATGTGGCGACGCAAATACTCATTGCAGTGCTGTTAGTGAGATAACTCATGGCGAAGCCGATCCTTGTAACCGGTTTCGAAGCATTCGGTAGACACGAGGTAAATGTCTCCGAGAGTGTTGCCAAATCTCTTGAGGGAAAAGAGGTCCGGGGACACAATATACGCTCACTAGTCCTTTCAGTTGATTTTGAGGGCAGCAACAGAGTTGCTAGTATGCTGGAGGAAGAAGAATTTGCAGCAATTCTTCACATCGGTCTGGCAGCTAATTCTGCACGCCCTCGAATTGAAATTAGGGCTAAAGATATACTGGATTTTAGAATTCCAGACAATTCTGGAAGACAGGTTAGCAATTTAGAAATAAGTGGAAACGGAGACATATTTTCAACAATAAACCACCATGATTGGGACATATCATCAATGATTGATTCACCTGTGGTAAGTGAAGATGCTGGTGAATATATTTGCAACGAGACCCTTTACAGAACCTTGATGAAAATTAAAGATGAAACGCCATGTTTTTTCCTCCACCTACCATTAACGCAAAGCGATGCAACAGGACTTGCTCTGCAGTGCTTGGATCGTATGCTTAGGCCGCCTTGTATCGATGTTGGTGCGGGCGCAATTATCCAGAATGGTAGGTTCTTGGCAGCAAGAAGGTCCCAATCTGAAAAGCATGCAGGCTGGTGGGAATTTCCGGGTGGGAAGTTTGAGGAGGGTGAAAATGCTTCAACCTGTTTGATTAGAGAAATCAAAGAAGAATTAGAACTTGATATAACCACGGGTGAAATGATTGGCAAGTGGATATTTGACCACGGTGATGTTGTTGTACGGCTTCATGTTATGGAGTGTTTCATTTCTAGTGGGGAAATGAAACTTCACGTACACGACAAAACACAGTGGTGCATTGGCCCAGATGAGGTAGAATGGCTTGGACCTGACAGGGATATTGCCGAAGCAATCAGTGCCAGGTTGAAGCATCACCATCGCTCAGCATAGAAAACTCATCACCAATTCTTCTTGGTATGTTTTCACGGCCGCTATGCCAAGTGGCTGCCTCTAACCAGTCACCTAGGTTATTTCCTTCGATTTCAATAGTTATCAGGCCGCCTAGAGGAGTTTCTCCGGGAAGTGGGAAAGCAACTTTTCCAGCCATTGCAGCCTGCCTCGAAATGTGAAACACGGTTCCATTTTCGTCTAGGTTTACAGACATGTAATCTAAGGCTGTGTCAAGGATAAACTGATTGTGAATTACCTCTAGAAATGTTTGCATACTGACATTATCCGATGCCAATATGTCATCTTGCTCGCTAGGGAATTTTGGATTTTCTGGTAGCCCACACGTGAAATCTGGAAACAATTTCAATATTGCATCTTGAACTAACCTCGGATCATCTGCCCCAAGTAGCCTTGTGGATACTACGACAGTGTAACCTTCGTCGATTGCGGTTAATTTCAGCCTCGGCATGATACTTCCCAGAACTACTTACTCAATGAATTTATTATGCTAACATTGACAACTAGAAGTGAAACAGGTATGAGTATGCAGATTCGGGTATGTGCCGTTGTACCCGTTTTGAATGAGGATAAGTTCATCAAGCGATGTATCGATAGTCTACTGTCACAAACAGTCCCAATCAAGATATTAGTTCTCGATGGTGGTTCAACAGATTCTACACTAGATATTTTGGATAGCTATGGTGATTCTATTCGTGTAATTGATAACCCGGGAAAACGTGTACCTCATGCGAGGAATATTGCATTACAGCATCTAGATAATGACATTACGCATTGCCTTGAGATAATCGGTCATTCATGGATAGATCACGACCATGTCGAGAAGAGAGTAAATGACCTAATTGACTTAGAGTCAAACTTAGGCATTAAGGTAGGAGCGATTGGGTGCTTGACAGAATCTGCAGATTCTGAGAATCACGTTTCTGCTTGGATTGAAGGTGCTCTTAGGTCTCCAATCGGTTCGGGTGGCGGCCAATTCAAAAGATTTGAAGGCCGCCATAGAACAAAGGTACCAGCATTTTGTTTGCATAATGTCGAAGCTCTGAAATCAGTGGATGGGTGGGATGAGAGATTCATTACTAGTCAAGATAGTGATTTGTCGATGAGAATGATATCAGCGGGATGGCAACTATGGCGTTCGGATGTTTCTTGTGTTTACATGCACAAGCGGTCCTCCCTCAAAAATTGGTGGAAAATGTGCCACAGGTATGGTTTCTGGCGAACAAAGGTTGTACTAAAACATCCAAAGCGAATGGACCCAAGAGAATTGCTGCCGGTAGTTGGTCTCTTCCTCATATTTGCTTTACCAGAATGGTGGTATGCTCCTATTGCTTATTTATTGACATTGATAATTTCTGGAGTATTATACTCCAAGTCCCGCCTATCATGTTTTGTTGGTATACCAATATGCTTAGTAATGCTTCACACTGCGTTTACAGTTGGTATGTTTGATGGTTTGATTCGAAGTGGTAGGGCACCAAATGACCGTACATGATACACAAACTTTCATTGATGAAACGGATATGGAGAGATTAGATGGCGAGACAGGTTACTTCTCTAGTGATGTTATTCACACCTGTTATCGTTCTAAACGCTTTGAGGTTTATTGTAGAGCCTCTTGGAGATATGATGGCAGTGTCTACCAACCTAGATATTGGATTACATTTTGGAGCGTTTTCAGTAGGATATCTTCTATACAGAAGGACTAGAGTTGTTAGAGACCATGAATGGCAGAGGAGCCGTGCTGTCAAATCAGTAGGAGGCCACTTCAAAGCAGAAGAAAGCGGTGTTTGGGAAAAAGACGTCGTTATGGATACCAACCTTTCAATGGAGGCAGAGGCTAATCTCAAAGGTAAAGTTGGCTCAGCTGTAGGTTCCTATTCTACAAACTTAGGAACAGAGATCAACACCGAAGTCCAAGTTGAAATGCTGGTCGACGCTGAACACGTTAGGCGGGCTCAAGCACGTGTCTCAGGTGATGAACAATTTGGAGAGAGTGGAGTAAAATCAACAGTGGGTTCAGTTAGAAAACCTTCGCCCATGGATTCATTTTTGGATTGGATTGCATCCCTTAGCGGTAGAGATCGTAAGGCCGAAAGAGATGCAATAAAGCGAGCAAAATTACAGGCGAGGAGCGAAGATTCTCCGGTTATAGCTCAACGGCCTATTGCCCCAATACAACCAATAAAGTCCGAAGAGAAGAAAACGGTACCGATGGAAATGATTTCTATGACAGAATATGGTGCTGAGTCTGTAACTATCGATGAAGAAACAAATCAGGTTAGCGCTCCTATTCAGAGAGGAGTTTCAATAGAGGAAATGGCTTTTGGTGTTTCATCGACAAGAGGAAATGACCAAAATTCTGGATTCGCTCCGAAGCCTACATGCAGAGTTTGCAATGCTCCAAACTCTGTTGGTGAGCGATTTTGCATGAATTGTGGAAGTGAGTTGTAGCGTTGGACTGAAGAACCCCTGCCTTACCCGATATATTGTACTAGGTGATATTATGTCAGAGAAACGAGACTACTACGAGGTTCTTGGAGTCACCAAAGACGCAGATGAAAAGGAACTAAAAAAGGCATTTAGGTCCCTTGCGAGAAAGTATCATCCCGACAAAAACGATGCTCCAGATGCTGATGAAAAATTCAAAGAAATTCAAGAGGCATACGCTGTTCTATCAGATTCTGAAAAACGTAGTAATTATGACCGATTCGGACATAATTTACCGGGTGGCTCTCCGTTTGGTCCAGGAGGATTCCAAGGATTCAATATCAATCTTGATGACATATTGGGTGGAGATTTCTTTTCCAATATTTTTGGTGGCGGCCGCAGGAGGTCAACACAATCCCAAGGAAACGATATCTTGGTCCGACACGAGATTTCATTGGAATCAGTCCTCGAGGGGGGAAAGGACGAGATAGAGCTCGATTTGCCCACAATTTGTTCGATCTGTGAGGGTACTGGTGCGAAGGACGGGGTCACAACTCAGTGCTCTGAGTGTAATGGTTCAGGACAGGTTAGAATCCGCCAACAGATTGGACCGTTCGTTCAAGATTCAGTCCGTAATTGCTCCAATTGTAATGCTTCAGGTAGAACTTTCAAAGAAAGATGTAAATCTTGTTCTGGTGATGGAACTAAGAGCGAGTCTCAGGTACTACGGTTCAATATCCCACCCGGTGCCCAAGATGGAACTCGATTACGGATGCGTGGGAAAGGGCAACCAGCGCCATTTGGACGTGGTATTCCCGGTGATCTTTTCATTGAACTCATTGTCGAGGAACATCCATGGTTTGAAAGAAATGGAATGGACCTGATAATGTCGCTACCTCTCGGATTCAGTGACCTTGCCTTGGGTACGACTGTGAAACTTCCACATATCGATGGCAAGGATTTGGTAATCAAAGTACCAACTGGGACAAATTCGGGAGATACAATTACAATTAATTCGAGAGGTGTGCCGTCAAGTCGCGGAATTGGAAGAGGAGATGTTGTTGTATTGTGCAAGCTCCACATGCCGAGAAAATTCGATAAAGGAACCAAAAAGTCCCTCGAACACCTACGTTCTAGCCTATCTGGGACAAAGGATCTAATTGATAGAATAATGGACGATGCCTTAGAAAGAAGGGGATAGTCACTCCTCGGATTCTGCAGAGTTGCGATATATCGTATTTGCTGGCTTGGCTGCGATTGGTTCACCATTAACCATTCCAGATAGATAGACGTCTAGCGACTTTGCGTTACCAGACAAATCGACGCGAATGAATACACGAGCACCGGTGTAGATCGTGTCCAAGAAAACCTCATTTGCTCTTGAAAGTAATTTTGGCTCAACACTGCTGACAGTCCAGTCTGTGCCCTCATTTGCTTCGAATTTTAGAGCAGCAACACTCCACTCGTAATCTTGAGGTGTTAGGCCAATCAGAATTGGCCATGAACCCGAATCTGATATCCTTTCATCAATTGTCCAAACTGCCATATCGATGCCATTAGTGTAGTGTCTAGTCTCAGGCTCTCCCCAGACCTCTAATGCTTCTTCCCATTCTAGTGAGGATACAGACTTAAGTGCTCTAGAAAGGTCCGTAGGAGAGAATTCACCTTTGTCTAATTTTTCCGTTAGCCATTGCAATCTGTTTTTCTTCCTCGCAAATTCTTCAGCGAATTTTTTGGTATTATTTACGTTGATGTAGAATATTATGAATGGTAAAATCAGAAGCAAACCGATTAACCAATAAAACACGTCTGCTGCTTCTTTTACAGCATCTGATGCTGGGAACCATGGCTCTTCTCCCTCTTCTAGAACCGCTGTGTTAATGCGTATTTTCCATTCTAATGAATCAGCGTTTTCATCGAGTGCAGTACTGCCGTTTAGGTGTTGGATTTTAACGAAATGAGTGCCTAACCCTACATCTAGGGTAATTCTGATTTTGTCCATAGAGTATGTAGCTGATACTTGGTCTAAAATATCCCAAGTGTTTTGGTCCATATTCAATATCAAAACTTGCAATTCGTAAACATCTCCCTCAACAATCACATCGACTAGGTGTACTGATTCATTCCAACCTGTTGTTTCTACTCTTAATACATCTTGATAATCATCCATGAAGAGTGTTAGTTCTCCATCAAATGGAGTGCCATTCATCGGAATCAACGGATATGATGAGTTATCACTTATTGCTGAAAGAGGCTTAAATCCAGGAGCATCTCCTTGCCAGCCAGCATCAAAGTGTGTTCTATGAGTAAGATTAGATTCCCATTCACAGTTGCAATCCCACCAAAGTTCGACTCCGAAGATACTGTTTACGCCAGCAATTCTACTGCCTAAGTTTGCAGTGCTCCAGTTAGAAAAAATCGTCTCAGTGAATGCGTAACGGTACTTGATCTCTAAGATTTCATCGTTGGTTCTGTCTTCGGACGATGTGATCAAAATAGATTCATCTTCGCCTAGTTCAAATTGGTAGGATACATTTCCAATACCGGACAAGTTTCCTAACTCTGTCAGTCTATTTTGCATTCCAGTGGAGAAAATTTCTAGACTTGTCATCCATAGTGTTCTTTGATGTGGACTGGATACGGTGAAGAGAACTCTCCCAGTCTCTGTTATTGGAATTAACATTTGATTTGTTTCTTCAATTGAGGTATTTACTGCAATGGATAATCCATTATCCAACTTAGCCTCAGTAACTCCGTTCTGAAAATGAACTTCAATGTCAAGTGCGGAAGAGGCGGCATTTAGCAAAACAGAGATTAATTGGCCCTTTGTAACATCAACAGCGAATATATCATCATCGCCATCACTTACATTACCCGAAATTAGGTATTTGTCACATGACCTACTTAGGTAGTCCGATTGACTGCATACGTCTGTGTTGAGAGTAACGAATGAATCTGTGGGAGAAGGTCTCTGGTTTGGCAAGTCTCCACTAACTGGAATTACGAACTGACATTTGGATTTATTTTCAAATGAAACAGTGTAGTTTCCTTCTTGGATTGCCACTGTAAAATCACTACCATTCCCGATCAAATTACCGTCTTCAGTAGTAATATTGCCCCATGAGTTTTCACAATCGAACCAAACTTCGCCTTCGTTTGTAGTATACACATAGGATTGACCAGCAGTCACAAGCGGCGTGACTAGAATCATGCTGATTAGCCACCATGTGACTCTTCCCATGATTGGTGCGGTAACCTCATCATCCTTCAAATCATTCAAGAATAGCATGCGAGTCGAAAGTGATGATGGCAGGTTTAGGTAGGACAGTCTTAGCCCGCCAAAGAATGGCAAGATTATGGGGTCTGGGCGATAGGTCTAGTCCTCAATCGAGAACCCCGGGTCTTGTTATTACTGACGATAATTTCGATGTTGATTACGCACCATTTACCGTTTCTAGCGATGGAGGAATCCCAAGAACTGTACAACTTGAATCAAGGGCTCCATTTGCACCTTGGGAGTCTGAGGATAACGGACCAACTCTTTCAGCGTCTATAGGTCACGTATTGCCTCCATCATTGGATGAAGCTGATGCAGGAGAGGTGGCATCTAAGGGCGAGGTTATCTCGATATCTTGGCAATCTCTCAATCATGATGAAGAGCTGCTCAATCCAAATCTAAAGCCGCATATTGTAATCCTCAGCGACGCATTACAACTTGCAAATAGACCGAGGAAACTTGTCACAGCCATACATGTAATCAAAAATCGATTTCCAGGTTCATTACTATGGACTCCCGGAATAGGTGGTCCGGATAACTGTGCAGTCCTTGCTTGGTTCGGAGTTGATTTGTTCGATACTACAAGGTCAATGCAAGCAGAATCTCATGGCGCAGTAATTACTTGGAATGGGCCAAGATTGGCGAATGAAAATGAGTCTACAAAGACTCACTGGGAAAGTGCCATCTCAGATGTACGCTCTGCTATAGCAGATAATCGTCTAAGGGAAATTGCCCAATCTCAATCCTTGAATAGCCCGAGGTTAGTTGAACACTTGAGGAATCACGACAAAATTATTTCAGAGTCTGAGGGAGTTCTCTCACAAGTGGTAAGTAAAGGCACAGCTCTAAGAATTCACAGCGTTGAATCACATGATGAGCCTGTGATTTTGGATTGGGTAGAATTCATGACTAACCAATACAATAAACCGAGTGGACTGGATGATGTCCTAATATTACTTCCATGTTCTGCGAGAAAACCGTACTCCTCATCAAAAAGTCACAAAGCATTCAGACGAGCGATAAACCACTCATCTGCTCACGAAGTTATTGTGACGTCTCCTCTTGGTCTAGTTCCAAGAGATTTAGAGGAAGTATGGCCTGCTGGTCATTATGATATCCCAGTTACAGGAGATTGGACACTTGGCGAGATAAAAAGAGTCACTGATATGCTAGATTCCCTTGTTGAAAGGAACAACTACAGAGTTATAATCAACCATTCAGGATTTGAATACAGTTCTTCACTTCCAGTAATTGATACTCGAATAGGAAATTCAGCAACTAGCCATATTGCTTTAGAAAATCTCAGTGCTGCTGTCTCTGATCATATCCAAGTGAAAAAGCGAAGTGGAGAACAGATCAACATTGCAAATTTCCGTTCTGTCGCAAGATTTCACCACCTAAACGATGACTGGCTAGAGGGCGTTCAGGTTAGAGGCAGATTTCCCAGATGGAAGATTCTCAAAGATGGTGAACAAATCGCAATGTGGGCTCCGGAAAGAGGCAGTTTCTCAATCGCAAAAGCATGCGTGCCTCTGATTGATTCAACCGATTCGCTAAAAAGAATTCATTTGAAACCGGAAATCAAATGGAAGGGCGATGTGAATTTGGTTAACTTAAAATCATTCGATAAATCAATCAGAGCAGGTGAAGATTTGTTGGTAATGCAAGGCTCGCAGTGTGTTGGTTTGGCAAGGGCGTCTGCTCCCGCATGGGAATGGTCATCTACTCCGGGAAGGCTAGCAAAAATGCATCAAAGACTCTGAAATTAACATTTTGTCCATGCGTAGCGGTTAAGAATGGGTGATAGGTCGGCGGAATGCTCGGAGGCTTGAATATGGCACGTATGTACGCTAAGAGGAAAGGTAAGTCCGGTTCCACAAAGCCACACAATGAATCTCTACCTGAGTGGTCAAACACTGATGCTAAGGAAGTAACAGAACTAGTTGTAGAACTAGGCAAGGCTGGACATTCTTCAGCTTCAATCGGTACAATTCTTAGAGATCAACACGCAGTACCAGACGCAAGAAAGGTCCTGGGCAAGAGAATCTCCGCAGTAATGACGGAAAATGGAATCGGGGGCTCTTATCCTGAAGACATGATGAACCTCATGCGCAAGGCTGTTGGTATAATTGACCACATTAGTTCAGGTAACCACAAAGACATTCACAACAAGAGATCACTAGAACTAACAGAGGCAAAGATTCGACGCCTAGCAAAATACTACATCAATGAAGGTCGCATCTCAGCAGATTGGAAGTACAAGAGAGATGAACTTCGTCTGATGGTCGAGTGATGTTCACTCACTTTGATAACCATTGGCTGTTTCAAACAGTATGGTGAGTTGATGAAAAACCTACTACAATGTGCGGTTTTTGTTACTCTAGAAAGCCAATTACTCGATATTGCCAAACGCATACAGTCAGCGAATGTCGTTCATCTAATGGCTCCTGCTGATATTGAAGGAGTTCTTGCCCTATCCCAAATAGAATCTGCCCTACTTGATAATTCTAAGAACTACTTGCGAAGAATCCTGCCTCCAAGAAAGCATGTTAGTCGTGACAATAAAGAAACCATACCAGAAGTTGACGGTCTAGTGGTACACATAAGTCCCTTCCACGAGACTCAAAGTGCTGTACACATTGAAGAAAACTATATCCAGATATTCCCTATTTCTGTAAGTCTGAGCTTTCCAAATTCCTCAAGAACACACAATGGCGCTGTGGATTGCACTGCATTCAGTGCTGCCCTTGCGAGTATTCTCTCTCCTGATGGAGCAAGGGTTCGCAAGCAGCGGCCACTGGCCATGGCAGGTAGTTGGTTACGTAGTGGCGCAGATGCGAACTATGACCCAGTGTTGTCAATACTCAGAGACCATCTCGATAACGAAGGCTCAATCGAGATACGGCCTCTTCCGGAGGTCCCCAGTCCTGAAGTTAGCATGATTCCAGGCCTATCAAAGATGATGCTGAATCGTCTACAAAGGAGTTGGCAAAAGATGGATATCGAACAGAGAAGTTCGGCTATTAGCGAATTAGTTCTTCCATCATTAAGGATGGAAGGGATTTCAACAATGCGACTAGAAGAACTAGTTTGGCATAGAGCTATGATTCCGGGTAATGATGTTGACATCGCAAGCCAATTACATAAGGCTCAAGCTCAATGGCCGGAGGATGAAACTGAAGCGAAATTGTATGCAAGCACCACCCTCGATGGGCTTATCTCAACAGGTAATCTCTAACTATTCTACAATCTTGAGAACTCTGCCACATCCTTCACAAGGCAATCTGAACGGTCTTTCATCAGTCGTTATTGAATTTGGTGTTCCGCATGCAGGACACTCAATCACTGGGAAGGCGATAGGTTTCGATTTAGGGGGAGTACCCTTCTTCTTAGGACTAGCAATCGCAGTAATTGTCCAAAGTGCCACTGAAATTCCCGCAATGGCTCCAACAGTGAATGGATTATACCCCAAGAATAGTGCAAGAAGCACAACAGGAATCAGAATCATTTCAATCCAAAGTGCTCCACGACGCTTGTTCTTAGTCAGGGTAAATGCAAACCACATCCCCCCTCCAACTATTATCAGAGTAATCAATGATAGACTGAGAGGTGCATTCAACAAGTTGCTCGTGGGGTATGCGCTGAAGGAAAAGGTTGCACTAGGTTTCAGATTTTCAACACTAATCTCAATGGTTTCTCCTAGAGGAGTTCTCCTTTGAGAAATATCAATAGAATCTTCTCCTTTTATGTTTGCACCGGTCAGGCTTGCCATCATCCCAGTGTCTATGCTTATGATCATGTCCATACTTGACCAGATAGGTGTTGGTTGAACGATTATGAAGTTTCTCAGGAGTACAGATTCCTTGTTTTCTTCTACTATCTCTAAAGTAGTTATTGATAGAGTAAGAGGATGTGGCACGACGTTTTTCTTTCCTTGCAAATCGACTGAAAATGAAATTCTCTCCAAGTCCTGAATATCATTTCCGATTAATTCTTCAAGTTCAAGTGCCATGCCATCGTTCATGTACGTGACGCCCAAGTTAACCATTTGGCTTTCGAATTCTGCTCTTTCAACATCATCAATCATACGATTTCTTCTGTCGTCGTCACTTACAGTTCCAGCGTTGAAGATTCTTAACGGCTGTGATAGTGATGAATCATCAGAGCCTATGTTGTCCATTCCCCATCGCATCCAATAGGACATTTCCCCGTCAATCGTGAGGTCTATTTTTCGTTCAAGTGTCAAGAAATCGTCAGTTCTGTCTAGTTCCATACTAATACTTGCAACTAGTTTGGAACCTCCCCCATCTGAACGAAGTGGTTCTTCCGTTGGATAGAAGCCGCCACCGGTGTTGGAACCTGTGTCGACGGTTTCTATGCTGAAAGTTGTAGACCCTGTTAGAATTGGGGTGCCCGACTGAATCTGGATACTACCTGCAACGGAGATGTCTTGAAGGCCAGAAGTAGTAGATGTCCAAGTCCATGTTAACCTAACATAATCACCGCTGCTGGTTACAATAGGGTCGCCTGACAGTACTCTGCTATTTACACTAACACTGAGACTTTCCGCGTGGGCGGCAGTCATTTGACCAAAGGGTGATGCAACAATCATTGAGATGTATACATCCATTCCTTCAGTGACAGGTTCCTCAATTATCAAATCAACAAGTGGAATATTTCCTGTCAGAGAAGAATCGTCCCCATTACCCCCCCAAATGAAAGTCAATCCAGCGTCTGTGTTTGGCACGCTAAATACAACGGTTTGTGCAGAGAGTATGACTTCGATTTTACTCGATGAGGAAATCGAGCCTGCATCAACTCCGACGTCAATGCTTAATTTTCCCTCACCTGATGGTAGAAAAGAGTTGGATTGATCTGTTCCTCCTACGTACTCTTCTCCGCCGATTATGACGCTAACTGATGCGTTGATTTGTACGCCTCCAGCGTTTTGCACAGAGTAGTCGATTGCAAACTCCCAGGTCGATGAAGGATAAGAGCCGCTCCAGGCAGGGTCAATTTTCCAACTTGCAATCTCTTGTTGTTGTGCGATTGCGTCTGAAATCGTTAGTTCCTCTGACTCGTCAGATAATGCCGCACCGAACGGTGACATTTCGCCTGAACCCGCAGGTCCAATCAGATAAAGTTCAACCGGTCCAGAGTCACAACAGACTTCTACACTATCTGCTGACGCCATTGGAATCGAAAGGCAGGAGCATAGCAGCAATATACTGAGTAGGATTGGTTTGCAATTCCTCATAATCAATACCTACCGGCTACCTCTGTAAGCATTACACTATTCAAGACTGTGGCCAAATGAGCCACTATGGGGCTCAAAGTGCTTTTTCTAACAAGTTTCCGAGTTCCTTCTCGAACAGCCCTACTAAAGCTTCTCCCACCTCTCCTTGAAGTTCTTCAGGAAGGATCCTCAATCCGAGTCTTGCTGCGGCCCTACTAGCCTTCAATTCGGCATAAACTGAGCGTGCTTTGGAGTTGAAGTAGTAAGAGATGGCCTCCTTTAGTTCATCCTTCAGTTCCTCATCAGCGTCGACTTTTTGTCTAATGTAATTCTTTATTTCATCCTTTACTAAATCACGAACGGCTTCAATGACAATATCTTCTGTCGCCATCAGTTCTTTGACTTGTGCACCGATGTTTCCTGTTAGTAGACGCTCGATTGCCATGAACGGCCCTAGGGGCCAACCATTTTGAACCCATCTATAGGATAGTTGATGGACTGAACCACGAAACCAAGATTATGGAATTTTCAACAATCGGTGCAGATGATTCCCTCGAAGAAGCAAAAAGTCGTTTGAATAATGTTGAGGTTTTGGTTGTCTGGGGTCGGGAAAATATTCTTGGCGTCTTGACTAGTGAACACTTGGAAAAACAAGGCAACTGTGGGAGTGTCTGTGAATTGGACATCTTGGTTGATCCTGATCCGATTAAAGCATCAATGTGGAAGCCAAAATATGTCATCGTCACAGAAGATGGTGAACCAGTTATTGTTAGTCGTGGACCATAAGTAGTCCATCGTCTTCAACTATCGCATACCCAATTCGTTCTAGTTGTAGAATAGTTCCAATTGGATAATTGTGGTTTTCTAAAATTCCTTCTACAGTGGTGATATCTTGGCCGTTTGCAATCGTAAGTTTAGACGGTGTTCCACCAGCTACCCAATGGACGACACTACGTTTGTCACTTCTATCAATACTTTCGACATTACCTGTTGAATCTATGTCGCACAAATCCTTCAATCTGATGGGGTTACCAGAATCTTCTTCTTCAATCCAAACACCCTCATCTATCGAATATTGCCTCGGAGGCATGTCTGTATCTGAGTGTGAAGAAATTAATCCCGTTTTTGGGAAATCTCCTGACAACTTAACAGAATAAGCATTTCTTACGAATGCAAGACGTGGCGCTTGCGGGTCGATAGTTTTCGTATTGTGTGAATAAAGAGTTGATAGAGGCACGGATATGTCTTTTTGGGTAAGTCCTAACTCTATCCAAAATGCACGAAGAGATTCCGGCTTGATTCCCCTTCTTGACAATGCGGAAAGAGTCGGTAGTCTCGGGTCGTCCCATCCATCAAAAATTCCTTGTGCGATATCTTTCTTCATTTGTGAGGTCGAGAAAGCACCAAATTCGTGTACTTTTACACGACCCCAGTAAATAGTCTCTGGATAATCCCAACCGAAGTGCGCGTAGAGTAGCGTTTGCTTTCTTGTGGAGTCCATCAAATCCTTTCCTCGAATGATGTGAGTCACACCTTGAAGAAAATCTTCAATGGCAGATTGAAAATCTAATAGTGGCCAAACACGCCATTTATTTCCGACTCTTGGATGAGGATTGGTTTGAATTCTAGCGGCGGGCCAATCCCTGAGTGCTGGATTTTTTAGGGTCATGTCAGTTTTTACACGTAGAACGGCTTCACCAGGCTGAAATCCTTTGGTATCGTTCATCTTTCTCCATAGTTCTAGATTTTCACCTCCAGAATTATCCCTACAGGGACATTCTTGTTTTGAAACCCTGAATTCTCTGAATGATTCAGCGCAGCAAGTACAAACATAACCAAATCCTCCCTCCAGCATTTTAACTGCATACTCGTGGTATTTGTCCATCCTTTCACTAGCAATAACTATTCTATGAGCA
>Ga0160423_10002452_pt1 | contig 15500 bp, 12 predicted proteins | sample CRUFie14St8metaG_FD_108191 | JGI IMG/M metagenome (GOLD analysis project Ga0160423, IMG submission 108191) | Marine microbial communities from the Costa Rica Dome - CRUD Field 142mm St8 metaG | ecosystem: Environmental > Aquatic > Marine > Oceanic > Photic zone | place: Costa Rica: the Eastern... | reverse complement strand
GTCTTGCCTATTGGCACTACCAGTTGCGTTCAGACTTGGCCTGCTGATCGCGAGTTCGAGGCCCGCGGTGCTTTTTTGGAGGAGGATGACTCGGTTGACGAAACTCTCTCAGCAGAGGATGGCTTGAAACAAATTCCCGCTGAACCACACTTTGAGCAACTGCATTATCACCGCGCCATTGATCCTGCCTACCTGCGCGTTCCCTCCGGCCCCTATCGAGTCGGCCCGGGAGATAAACTCGACATCGAGGTGGCTGAAAACGCAGACACCCGGCGGGTTACCAAAGTGATGCCGGACGGAATGCTCTACTATGATGTCGCAGACGGCATCAACGTGAAGGGCATGTCCACCAAAGAAATTTCCACGGCCCTTGCCACGCAACTGGAAGGCGACTACGTCGGACCCGTTGTGAGCGTAAATGTCGCAGATGCCGATAGCCAGCGATTCTGGTTGCTCGGACAAGTCAAGACTCCCGGCGCCTACCCCATTCAAAAGCCTACCACCGTGATCGATGCAATTTCTCAAGGGGGAGGCCTTCTTTCGTTTAACGAAAATAACGAGTTTAGAAACCCGGAAGCAGCAGATCTGAAGCGCTCTATCCTGATCCGTAACGGTGACCTCATTCCCGTTAACTTTGACGCGCTTGTCCGTGAAGGAGACATGTCGCAAAACGTTTACATTCGGCCCGGAGACTATCTCTTCATTCCCTCCATTACGGCCCGCTCGATCTACGTCCTTGGCGAGGTAATCTCCCCAGGACCCACCTTCTACGAGAAAGGCACTACTCTGGTAACTGCCGTAGCCGCGGCTGGCGGCGTTGGCACCGAAGCAGTGAAGTCAAAAGCCCTAATTCTGCGCGGTGGAACCCACGACCCGAAAGTTGCTGTCGTTGATATCGAAGCCGTGACACGAGGTAAGGAACCAGACCTTGCACTCGAAGGCGGAGATATTGTCTGGATACCCCGCAACATGTGGACCAACTTGAAGAAGTACGCTGAAACCGTCCTCATTACCGCAAGCCAGGCCGCAGCAATCCAGGAAAGCATCACCGTTATCGGCGGCGAGGGCCGGGCCGGGGTCACCATCCCCGCCAGAGGAGGAAACTAGCTTTCCCCTGACAAAAGCCTTCACAGTTCAATCTTGTGATCTTCATCTAGATAGCATGCGGAGTTTTTGTAATGCGAATTCTTAGCAGGTATCGACGATACGCCTGCGGGGAACGGAATCAAAAGCGACACTCTCAGAATTACCAATTCAATTCTCGTTCGTAATCGTCGAAACCCAGAGAACACTACTCCGATTCCGCATCCATTTCTGCATTGCAAGCTAGGCTTCTCTAGCAAACACTACCATGCTGTATGATTCGCAAACTGAAGGACAGAGCCCCACAGGGTAACCTCAAGCGCCTAACTCTTTTAGGTCCTGTTCTCGGTCTCACGCTGTTGGTTACCGTTAGCGGATGTGGAAGGGAGTCCCGGGTCGAAATGGCAACCCAGGAGAAAATCCTTATCATGGGTAACGGCGCGGAACCGAAAGCTCTCGATCCGCACATCGTTTCTTCAGTTGGTGACTCCAACATACTCCGTGCCCTCTTCGAAGGCCTCGTCGCCTATCATCCCACCAATGATATGCTCCACGAACCCGGTGTCGCAGAGCGCTGGGAACCTAACGAAGATTTCTCAGAATGGACCTTCTATCTCAGGAAAAATGCTAGTTGGTCGAACGGGGATACCCTCACTGCCCATGACTTTGTTTACTCCTACAATCGAATTCTGCATCCGGAAATGGCCGCTCCGTATTCGTCGATGCTTTATTTCCTGAAGAACGCCGAGGAGTTCAATAAAGGTGAAATCAAAGATTTTAGTAAAGTCGGTGTTAAAGCAGAAGGAGACTACAAACTGATCTGCACCCTTAAAGGCCCCACTCCGTATTTCCCCGATGTCGTCAAACACACCACTTGGTTACCGGTTCACGGACCAACCATCGAGAAATTCGGAAACATCACCGACCCCTACACCGAGTGGCAGAAGCCGGGAAACCATGTCAGCAATGGAGCCTTCACCCTCACTGCCTGGCGCATTAACGCTTACGTCAAGGTGCGGCGTAATCCCTATTACTGGGACGCTAACAACGTGAAGCCCAATGGCATCGATTTCATGCCAATCGATAACGTCTTTACCGAAGAGAAGGCTTTCCGAAACGGGCTACTCCATTACACCTACGTTCTACCCGAGAACCTGATTGCTAAATACAAAGAGGCCGATGATCCAAGGCTCCGCACCGAAACCTACGCTGGATCCTATTTCTATCGTTGTAATGTGAACCAAGCTCCCACCGACAACGTGAATTTCCGTCGGGCTCTGGCTTACGCCATTGATCAGGAAACCATCGTTGAGTTCGTCACCCGCGGTGGTCAGCAACCTGCCTACGGTTTCACGCCGCCATCGGAGGCAGGATACGATCCGCCTCACGTCATCGCTTTTGACCCCGAAAGAGCTCGCCACTATCTCAAGGAGGCTGGGTATGAGAATGGCTCTGATGTCCCGGAATTCACCGTCATTATCAACACCTCCGAAGCTCACAAATCGATCGCTGTTGCAATACAGGACATGTGGAAAAAGCATCTCGGTATCAAAAGGGTTAAGATAGAAAACCAGGAATGGAAGGTGTTTCAGCAGACCGTTCACGACACCAACTACGAAATCTCAAGAGCCGGTTGGATCGGGGATTATGTCGACCCAAACACTTTCCTCAGCATGTGGGTGACAGGAGACTCCAACAACAACACGGGTTGGTCGAATACTGAATATGATCGCCTCATGGAAGAAAGCGGCCTGATCAGCGATCCCAAAGAACGCTACGCAAGGCTACGAGAGGCTGAACAAGTTCTTCTCGATGAGGTCCCTATCCTACCCATTTATTGGTACACGCGAACCTACCTAATTCATCCAGACGTGAAGAACTGGCATCCGCTTTTGCTCGATAATCATCCTTATAAACACATCGACCTCGCTGTCGGCGATAAAAAAGGGGGGAAAGCACCCTGATGGATAATGTGCGCTTCGTCTTCTCCCGCTTTCTGCAGTCGCTCTTTGCTCTGCTTTGCATCATTACGCTAACGTTCTTCCTCGCCCGACTCGCTCCCGGCGGGCCATTCCTCGATGAAAAAGCCGTCCCCGAGCACCTGCTCGAGCAGATGAATAAAAAGTATGGGTTCGATAAACCACTCGTGGTTCAATATGGGCTTTATCTCGGACAGCTGATCCAGGGCGATCTCGGACCTTCGCTTGGCAACAAAGGCTTCACCGTCAACGAAGTCATTGCTGAAGGGCTCCCCGTTTCTTTCATCCTTGGCTTTGTTGGGCTCATCATTGCTCTCATCATTGGCGTACCCATTGGCGTCTTTGCCGCTGCAAACCGAAATACACCGGTCGACTACGGACTCATGACCGTTGCCATGATTGGTATCTGTTTACCCACTTTCGTCATCGCCCCTATCCTCGGGGAAATATTTGCTCTAAAACTGGGCTGGTTCGACGTCGCCGGTTGGGAAGGCAGCACAGCCTGGTTTCTCGGAGCCATGACCCTTGGTCTTTACTACTCGGCATACATCGCCCGACTCACCCGCGGCAGCATGCTCGACGTATTGAGTCAGGATTTTGTGCGCACCGCGCGGGCCAAGGGGCTCGCTCCCAGCAAGATCCTGTTCAAGCATGCGTTCCGTGGAGGCATCACTCCGGTTGTTGCTTACCTAGGGCCTGCCCTCGCCGGACTGATTGGTGGTTCCTTTGTCGTTGAAACCGTCTTTGGAATCCCCGGCCTCGGACAGCACTTCATTAAGGCAGCATCCAACCGCGATTACACGCTTATCAACGGAACGGTGACGGTATTCGCCATTCTCATTCTCATCATGAATTTCCTCGTCGATGTCCTCCAGGCGTGGCTCGACCCAAGGACCAAAACCGGTAACTAACTCTATTTATGATTTCAGGCATCCAGCGACGCAAATCGGAAGCGATCGAGAAGGGTACTTCTCTCGGACGTGATGCCTGGTTGCGCCTGCGTAAGAATCACCTCGCCATGACGAGTCTATGGTTCTTTGTCGCTGTGGTTGTGATCTGTTTCCTGCTACCAACCTCTTCATTCGTGCCTGATCCCAATGTCACCTTCCCCGAGTTACAGTCTAAACCTGCTTTTTCCAAAGCCACTTCCGTCGGCGGAGTCGAAGTCTACTACTTACTTGGCAGCGATCACCTTGGTCGTGATATCTTCTCACGCATTCTCTACGGTGGACGCGTTTCGCTAGCAGTTGGCTTCCTCGCAACCGCGGTCTCTCTAACTATTGGAGTAGTTTATGGAGCTTTGTCAGGTTACATCGGAGGCAAGACAGACGCGGCCATGATGCGCGTCGTCGATATTCTCTACGCGCTACCCTTCATGATCGTTGTGATCATTCTCACGACCTACTTCGGCAACAATCTCTGGCTTTTGTTTGTCTGCATCGGAGCCGTCGAATGGCTCACCATGGCTCGAATCGTGCGCGGGCAGGTTATTTCATTGAAGAACCAGGAATTCGTCGAAGCGGCTAGGAGTCTGGGGCTTTCCCAATGGCGTATCGTATTCCGTCACCTCATCCCCAACACGATTGGCCCGGTTATCGTCTACACAACCTTGACAGTGCCTGCGGTAATGAGACTTGAGGCCATCCTTTCTTTCCTCGGACTCGGCGTTCAACCACCTGACGCAAGTTGGGGTTCCTTGATTAAGGAGGGTGCAGACCGAATGGCCAGCGATCCCGGCCTACTGGTTTACCCCGCTATTATCTTCGCCCTGACTCTTTTCAGCTTGAATTTCCTTGGCGATGGCCTCCGCGATGCCCTTGACCCGAAAAGTTCTAAGGATTGAGAAGAAACCGAATGCATTCTCCCCTTTTGTTCCTACCGCTGATACATTTTAGCGAATCTTGATCGTCTTCTGCTTAAGCAATTCATCATCTGGGGCATCAGCATCGCCACCTTAGATCTGCCCACCCAAAAGAAGAATCATCGTGGTGGCAGGACTATGAAATCTCGCATATGCCCGCAGAAAATTTCGCTCAGCTTGAAGGATTGACGGAGCTCCAAGACATAGTCATCAAGGACAAAGCTCCCATCGACGAGCAGCAGTCCAGTTACTGCATCAGCAATCTGACCGCGCTCAGTCGCCGGAAGAAAATCCAGCCCCCACGCCCGCTGGGATCACACGTTAGGGCGCTCCAAAACCGGAACAACCTTTATTTCTTCACTTACCTCTAATTCGCTGAATTGCTTCTGCCGCCATACGCTCACCAAAGATACGGTAGCCTTCACTGCTGTAGTGAAGGTCATCTTTGATCTCCCTGCCCTTGCGATTCTTACCGTCGTTCAAATCGTCAGTATCGACCCAGGCAAACTTGTCGTCTGAGTCTGCTACCTTGACCTGAATCATTCTGATCTGATCCCATTGCTCTTTTCCAATGCCATTGTCGCTGAGCCGACCGATCACAAAGATAATGTCGTCGCGACCAAGATCATCGCTCATTTGTTGATAGAGCCCCTTGAGACTCTCTTCATAGACCGAAGCCCATTGCATCTTCGCATCGCGCTCCCCCTGCATCCAAAAGAAGCTGACCGACGCTAGCCCTTCGCCCTCGATTTTCTGATTCACTTTTCCCATGAGGCGCTCATACAAATCGCCGGTCGTATCCGGTGCCTCACCTTCGGGTTCTTTCCACGCCTTATACCAGCGCTGGATTGGCTGCCCGCCCTGCGCATCCTGAATCACAATCACGTTTTCCCTGCCGAAAGCTTCCTCGACAGCAGGAATAAAGGCCTCTTCAGGTCGATGACCGGCCATATTGGATTGACCTGAAAGAATGAAAAGATGTTTTTTTTCCTCACCAGAAAAGGAAGATTCTAACGGAGCCAGATGGAAAAGTGCGACTAATAAAAGAGATAAAAACCGTGTCATGGGGTTGAAACTAGCAGGAACTTCGAAGACTTGTTAGTGAAAACGGTTCGCCATGCCCGACTCAATCGCGCCAAACCGTCATCATCCGATCAAGCCCCCAAAACCGCCTCAAGGAAGCGACGATGAGTCGCAATTCGTTTCTCTAGACCTCTCTCACTCGGTGTCTCGAACGTGAACGAATCCCTAACATGGTTGAGGTAGAGATAGATTGCCTCAGGCCAGCCGTCGAGCTCTTCTTCAACGATCCGTTGCATCTCCTCTTCACTGGTGTCACGTCGCAACAACCCGTTTTCAAAATCAGATCCATCAACCACATCTGCGGTTTCACGCGGAATAATCTCTTCACAGGCGGACAGATGGAAATCTCCTGTGGGGGCACTGCGAGCTAACTCGTAGAGATAGATGCCCGCGGTGTCATAGTCTTCATGCAGATTGACGGCCACATCGAAGCTGCGCCCCGAAAGAAACTCCTGCCACTTCGCGACCAAAGGAATCCTCGAATCCTGAAAAGAGCGATTCAAGTCAATCCCCTGGCCGTCCCGTCGGGTGTTTTTGATCAGGCCATAAGGATTGAGGCAGGGAAAGATCACCACTGGCGATGATTTCATATTAGCGAGATGTGCCTCGGCCCACTCAAGCAGTCCCCAAACGGGTGCACACTCGTCGCCGTGAACTCCAGCCGAAAGGTAATGCCCCCCTCCACGAGCTTCGGCAGCAGCCTCATTTTGAATAACCAAAACGGGAAGAGCGCTCTCCTCGGACAAGAGGGAACACTTCCAACCGATTCTTTGGGTGAGACTTTTCCAACGGGCTAACAGCTTCTCATAATCGTGACCCGAGTGTTCCAGCACGCCGCTCCTTTTACTTCCAGTTTTCATCAAAAAATCCGGAAGATTCAATTCGCCCGGAGGCGAGATTATCTGGATCCTGATCCAGTCCAATAATAGCCCAGTCACCTAGCTTTGGATTCTGAAGTGAATTGGTCCGATCATGCCCCTCGCGAAAGGTTAGGCCGCTATTGATCACGACATAACGCTGCGGATTGAGCGGGTTGGGAAAGATCAAGGCAGGTACGTAATGGTTCGCGTCGTAAGTCTCACCGCGGAAGGTAAACTTTCCTCCACGCCATTGAATAGGAAGCCCTTCCACCATCTCAGCAATAACAGGATTAGAATCCGGATCACCCCAAAGAATCAAGTTCGCGTCTGCGACATCCCGTGAGTTTAGAGAACTCGCTCTCCGTTCGATCATTTTTCCCCTCATTAGGGCTGACCAGCGATCCCGAAAATGGTCAATCTCAAACCCCACCCACCGGGCCAGTTTTGGTGGAGAGGGAACCTTGTTCGGAGAGACCACCACAAATCGACTCATGAAGGCATCATCAATCGGTCCCTGCAACCCGGGTCGTTTCTTAAGTCCCGACCATTCACCCAACTGCCAATTTCCATTCTCTCGAATTAATCCGACACCCTCCACTGGAAAGCCAGGCGCCTGCACCTCGATACTTTGTTCACCTATTTGGAGACGGTAGCCAGTGAGAGGCCTCCCCTCGCTTCCGAGTATTTCAATCGCCCGGACATTTTCCAGATCGAGATCGATGACCTTTCTTTCTTTATCCCATCGCCCCTCAACCAACGCTCCTTCCCAGTGTTCGTCCAGGCCGGTGACCTGAAGCCATGAGTTACCCGGATAACGAAGGGTTGGCGTCTGCCAGATCACCCGATGAGGCATAGAGTCTCTACCGCGCTGCCACGCTTCCTGTAACGAGGCCCAGATCTCAGCGACAGACCGCTCGTTATATTTGTGGCCCATACCCTCGCCGACAACATGACGTAATTCATAATCAAACTGCTTCATCTGCCGCGCCATCAGGTCGGCCGCCTGCTTCTGCTTGTCCTCAGCACCAGAGTAAGCGATAAGCGGGCCATTCAAAAAGTTCTTGGCATATCCAGGAACGTCGTAGACTTGCCACAAAGTCTGTTCAATCACAGAGGGGTAGCCTTCAGGAGTCAATCCGTTGTATTCCTTTGTCTCCGCAAAACCCGCCCCAGCATGAACAGCACAGAACCGGTCACGATAGTGAGCCCCGATATGCCATGCTCCGGCTCCTCCCATCGAAAATCCAGCGAGCGCAATGCGATCGTCATCAATCGGATAATCTCTCTTTACCGCCTCAATCGCTTCGAATACATCGATTTCGCCAGCGTGTTTCCACCCAACGCAATGGCGACCAAAAGGATAGAGAATGATGGCATCCTGCTGACCTTCAACAAATCCTCCGAATGCCTGACTCTTCGTCAGGCACCGCTTTAGGAAATGAAGGTCTGTTATCTTATCCCCACGACCATGTAACCAGACCAGCATCGAAACGGGTTCCGACAAATCGAGTTTCTCTGGGATAAAAAGTCCGTAGGGCTGGTAAGTATCATCGATCGATGAGCGATAACCCCTAACGGTAGAACCAGACTGGGAAAGCCAAGTCGGCTTCTCCTTAGTTTCGTTTTCGAGTTCTTTGATTCGAGCCTCCGCCAAATCGAGCATCTCCACAGCGACCGGAATTTCCTTTTCAGAATAAAATTCTCCATGCTTCAGAGCGAATTCGACAGCTTTAACGAGAACGCCTGCGTCAGCAGTATGTTGCTTGAAATCAATCTCCCAAACCTTGTCGCTCAACCTCGTAGCCCGCTCCTTCAGCTCGGCTTCCAGCGCCGGATCGAGAAAGACTCCATTTGTAGGCGGGATACGACGCTCGATCGGAGCGATTCCCGGAAGCGCGAGTCTTTCCTGACCGAGGGTAATGCCGGCTGCCGCCGTCAAAAGAACGCAGGTGGCCAGAGGTCGCATTAGACTCGGTCTTCGGTAATCGGATCAATCCAGCCAACTATTTGGCTACCTTTGAGTAGTGCCTTATATTCGACCGGAAAATTTCCAAAAATAGTCTCCACAACGAAATTTACCGTCACGGTATCGTAGGTCCCGGGGTAAGCACCACCGACTGTCTCCGATCCATTCCAGGCAAACGACTGCGCTTCCTCCGCCTTCACGCTGGCAACATCACCATTTATCAGGCTTCGTTTCACGGGCCCAAAACGTGGATCACTAGCTGATGAAGCCGCGACAGCGGGTGGTCTTTCCCCTTTGAGAAGAGCAAGCTTGCCGGGATCTGCTTCGACCACCTGCTTCACCTTGGCGCGCATATTTTCGATTTCCGAAGTCTTCATCTTCACAAAATTATCGTAGCGCATCGTGATACGTTGCTTAAAATCGGTCTTATCGACATCCACCTGTTTGCTTTGGTTGGGATTACTCACATTGGCGATTTGAAGTTGATTACCTATGAGGCCCAACGGCTTGAGTGGCGTTCCTGAACCGACATTGCTAGACCCGAGGACCTGGCCGTTCACCACTAATTCGAAAGCGACCGGCTCTGAACAGAAGACCTCAGGTGGGAATGCATTCAGTGGAACATTTGCCCAGTTATTAACAATCTCCATCAGTGGCTTGATCTCGGGCATGGGGTAACGTTTCTCAAGGAGCAGATCGACCTCCGACTTCGGTTTGGTAGGCGTGACTTTCGGCCTTGAAGCGATCGTGGAAGAATCGCCGGCCGGCTTGGTTGTCATCGCAGGCTTCTGGGCGCTAGAAGAATCACTCGCTTCGGAGGCTTCCCCTGTCCCGATCGCGGAGTTATCGCTCATGCTGAACTTGTCACCCTCAATCATGGGCTTGAGGTAGGGATCCCATAGGAAGTAACCAGCAGCAGCAAGTCCACCGAGAATCAAAATAGTCAAAAAGAAACCTTTCATGGTATTTGCGAAGGAATGAAGGAAGCCATATAACTTTAGTCAATCAAATGCAAGTTGCGTCGGTGTTTCACATTTCTTTTGACGATCTAACCATTCAGCGGTGACTACCCCTTATGCGATTGATATTTATGGGAGCCGGAGAGATAGCTCTCCCAACCTTACGATGGCTCCTCGATCTAGAGGATCACGAGCTCGTCGGCATTTACACCCAACCCGACAAAAAAGTGGGAAGAAAGCAAATCCTGACACCGCCCGCTGTCAAGGTAATGGCAGAAGGCTCTGGGGTAGCGGTTTTCCAGCCCGAATCCTTCCGAAATAATCATAAAGAAATCGAGAAGCTGAAATCACTCGATTGCGATATTGCCGTTGTAATGGCTTATGGCCAGATTCTACCAGCGCCTGTGATCAATGCCCCTAAAAAGGCCTGCGTAAACTTACACGCGTCTATCTTACCCCGCCATCGTGGTGCCTCTCCAATTCAGGCAAGCATACGCGATGGCGACTCCGAAACCGGTATCACGCTGATGCATATTATCCCGCAGCTCGATGCAGGAGATATGATTCTGCATCAAATTACTCCTATCACTGCAGAAGACACCGGAGGCATTCTTCACGACCGCCTCGCCCAACTTGGGCCAACGCTTCTCACAAAAGCGCTCCCTATTTTGGAGGGAGAAACCATTGCAGCAGAGCCTCAGTCAGAGAATTTGGTCACCTACTCGGGAAAACTCGAACGTGACGATGGTCATCTAGACTGGTCGTGCTCTGCCGGTCATCTCGAACGTCTCATCCGAGCCTACGATCCTTGGCCCGGCACTTTTGCGACGATGACCATAAGTGGGGAGGTCCGAAAGCTGAAAATCTATCCCTACGCTGAAGTTGGTCCCGATCATGACTCTGCTCCGGGGACAGTCATTCTATCAAAAACCCAGCTCGCCGTTTCTTGCGGTGAAGGAAGGCTCATACTCAAAGGAGACTTGCAGTTGGAGGGCCGAAAACGGATGAGTAGCGCTGACCTCCTCAGGGGCATTGAAATTCCAAGAGGACTAATTCTCAGCTGAGGCTGATATTGGTCTTTGAAAATTCGGCTTACTTAGTGAAGGTTGAGTCGTTTATCTCAAACCCGTTATGTCGAGAAAATTCAAGCGCATCGTCCTCAAACTCAGCGGAGAGGCCCTCCGAGAACCGGGTAGCCAGGACAATATCTCACCAGAGATTGTCGAAGGGATCGCCAACCAGATCAAAGCAGCGCATCATACCGGCATGGAAATAGCCATTGTTGTCGGCGGAGGCAACTTCTGGCGCGGTGCTGCGGCCGCCGGAAGAGGGATGGATCGGGCCACCGCTGACTACGTGGGGATGCTGGCGACCGTTATGAATGCTCTTGCCGTTCAGAGCATGTTGGAGGCAGTAGGGGTGCCTTCGCGAGTCCAGACAGCCATTGAAATGAAAAATGTTGCTGAATCTTTCATTCGGCGCCTTGCCATTCGCCACCTAGAGAAAGGGCGTGTTCTCATTCTAGGAGGCGGGACAGGCAATCCGTTCTTCACGACTGATACGACAGCTGCGCTGAGAGCCAGCGAAATCGGAGCCGATATTATTTTCAAGGCCACCAATGTTGACGGCATCTACGACAAGGATCCCCGTCAGCACGACGACGCCCAACGATTCGACACAATTACCTACAATGAGGCTCTCGCGCGCAACCTCAAGGTGATGGATGGAACAGCCTTCACTCTTTGCCAAGATAATGATATCCCAATCGTCGTCTTCAATATGAACCAAGAAGACAACATTCGCCGTGCTCTAAGCGGTGACGATATCGGAACGATCGTCAGCGGTTAACCCAATCTCCAGTTTAGCGCCAGAGTTACGTCGACCATTTGATTTCAAACCATTCTCCAGTTAACTAGTTCTACAACCCTCAGCTTAGACTTATGGACACCGAAACTTTCCTTCTCGAGATTGACGAACTGATGCAGAAGGCATCCGACTTCGTCTCTTCCGAAATGTCCAGCATCCGAACTGGAAAAGCGAGTCCAGCCCTGCTCGACAATATCAACGTCCATGTCGAAGCATACGGATCCAGCATGCCCCTCAAGCAATTGGCCCTCGTTTCTACTCCAGAGCCACGAATGCTGACGGTGCAACCTCATGATCCCACCATCATGGCAGATGTCGAGCGTGCCCTGCGCGAGTCCAAGCTCGGCATTACCCCTGCCGCCGACGGAAGGCTTATTCGCCTTCCTATTCCTGAACTTTCCGAAGAACGGCGCCGAGACCTCGTCAAGATTATCAAAGACATGGCCGAACAGGGTCGCGTTCGTGTCCGAGCCGCTCGTAAAGACGGTATGGATCAACTGAAATCTGCTCTCAAAGACAGCGGCATCACTGAGGACTCATTCCACGATATGGAGAAAGAAGTCCAAGATTTGACGAATAAACACGTCAAATCTATCGATGAACACTTCGCCGCTAAGGAAGAGGATGTGATGACGGTTTAGATTTAGTTCCAATGTCCTCTCGTAGCTATGTTCGAGCCCGGCAAATACCTCGACCTCAACCAGACCGATCACCTATCTCTCTTTCTTGAAGACCAGCCTGTATGGTCAGCGATAGGTGAAATAGCCGGCTACCTTGATCGCTTGATTGATTCGGTGGAAGGCAACCTAGTTCAGGGGTCTGTTCATGAGCGCGCTCTGATTGGTAATCGTGTCTATATCGCCCTAGGGGCCACCGTCGAAGCAAACGCTGTGATCAATGGGCCTGCTTGGATTGGATCAGGTTCAACAGTACGAAGTGGCGCCTACATTCGATCCAATGTCATCGCAGGTAACGACTGCACCCTTGGCAACTCTTGTGAATTTAAAAACTGCCTGCTCTTCAACAATTGCGAGGTTCCTCATTTTAATTATGTGGGCGACTCCATCCTCGGCTTCAGATCCCACCTCGGAGCAGGCGTAATCTGTTCCAATGTCCGTCTCGATCGCGCAAACGTGAGGGTGCGTGATAGCGAAGGAAGCACTATCGACACTGGCCTCCAGAAATTCGGAGCCATTGTCGGTAATCATACTGAAGTCGGCTGCAATACCGTCCTCAGCCCCGGCTCGGTCTTGGGGAATAATTGCGTTCTCTACCCGACTACCAACTGGCAGGGAGTGCTGGCTGCCAATTCAATCGTCAAGACGAGGCAACCGCAGCAGATCGTCGATCGACACCCACCAGATTGAAGTTTTTCGTGATACCAGCGCGCCTAATTAGCTCTTCCACCGCTTGTGCATCCAGATCCATTGCTCAGGATGTCGCAGAATGACTCTCTCTAGCACCTCATTGAATCGCCTCGTATTCTTCAGCATGTTATCGCGGCTTCGCCCCGTCTTTAAAATTTCGATAGGCGAATTGAATTGAATCACGTGACTACCGTCAGATTCCCGCCAACTCGATGCTGGAATGACCACTGCGTTAGTGCACTGAGCCAACACGGCAAGACTCTTAAATGTACCCGCGGGGTGTCCGAAAAAATCAGACGTAATTCCGAACTTAGGAATTGCGTATTGGTCAAATATTGAGACAACAATGTTGTTTTTCTCAAGCTGATCCAAGATCTCATCAAGGGAACCTGACTTACCCAGAGTCCCAAATCCTGCCTTGTGAAAGCGCCTTATCACAAGCTCATTAAACCACTTTGGCTTCAGTGGGCGTCTAATAAAGTGAAAGCGACCAAAGTATTCACTGAATTTGGCCAGTCCCACAACAGTTGAGAGTTCCCAGTTACCGAAATGGCCAGTCAGCAAAATGACTCCGTTGCCCTCATCCAACGCTTCTGACAGATTTTCACCACCTTCGATTTTGACCAATCGGGACTTCTGCCTCGCAGTCATAAACGGCAACTTTATCACCTCAAGAATATTCTTTAGGTGGTGCCCGTAGAAGGCCTTTGCAAGATCCTCAAGCTGCTGAGGCTTCAGTGTTTTTTCAAAAACAAGGCCTAAGTTCGCCATCACAACGGATCGGCGTAAGGGAAAGAATCGATAGATCATACGGCCATACCAAGGAACCTCGATTTCATGCGGAACCGCTAAAGCAATCGCTGTAGCGCTGGTTTCCGTGTGAGTCATTGAAAGTTGTATACTCTTGATTCGGTTGAGATTCATGACAGCCTCAGCTGCCTCGTTGGGCACTACCTCAGGATCACCATAACCGCTTCGTTTCACCGCGAAATCGACAGGTTCAATCTTCCCCAAACATATCTCCCGCGGGAACAGCTTACTACATGCTTCCTTCGCCGCAAAACGAGCTGCAAGGCGTTGAGCTCTGCCCTTACCGCTCCCCGCCTCCGCTAATTCCGACTCCGAGAAGAAGCGACTTAATCCGTCATCGTCCAAGTCATTGAGTAACTTCTCGATGCGTGAGATCTCAACAGTATCTATACCCTGGCGTGACAATTCCATCAAATTTCGCAATCACACGGCAGCAAAATTCAGCGCCCTGCTCCTCTAACTGCCAAAACAACATTCAGTCCCCCGAAGGCTCGGCAGATCACCAGAGCCACATCACCTTCGAGCTCTGTGTGCGTTCTTCCAACGGGCAAGCCAGCTAGCTGCGGATCAACTTCCGAGAAGGAGGAGACTCCGGGGACAATCCCTCTTTTCAAGGACTCTAAGGTCATAATCAAATCCACGATTCCAGCAGCTCCGATTAGGTGTCCGTAAGCCCACTTAAAAGCTGTCACAGGCGGAATATTCTCACCAAAGACTGACTCAATAGCAAGGCCCTCCGTCAAATCAGACGCCTTAGTTCCGTTGCCGTGAGCGCAAATCATTCCCACGTCTGATGGCACCAGACCCGCATTTTCAAGCGCCTCCTCTATCGCTCTTTTCAGCCCCTCTCCCGTCGGGTTCAACTCGACGGTTCCGGTCGCCTCGCAGGTGCTCCCGAAACCGAGGAATTCACCAATCACCTCAGCGCCTCGTTCCACGGCGTCAGATTGTTTTTCCAAGACGATTGCACCTCCGCCTTCGCCAAAGACAGTCCCGGAACGTGAGGCATCGAAAGGCTTCGGAATTTCGCAAGAGAGTAATCCAAGAGTCTGATAATAAAGCATATGTTCCGGCTCCAGGACCGAATCATGTCCAACTGCAACAATGCGATCCGCTTCATCGTTGAGAATAGCGGAGGCGGATTCAGCGACCGCCATTGGGCTGCTTGCACACTGGTTCGTGATGCAAGCGTTCGTTCCCTTCAACTGCCACTGGATACCTACGTGACACAACACATTGTTGGGAAGATTTCGCAGTAACCACATTGGGGTCACCTGATTACTCAATTCTCTGCCAAAACCATTCAATTCCCCTTTCACTTCGTGAATTAACGGAAGGAAATCGTAGTCGTCATGGTAATTCGCCCCGCCCGACCCGACGATGAGTCCACTGCGGTCATTGAATGAATCGCGGCTTGAATCAGTCATCGTTTCCCGACAATTCAGCACTCCTGATTCTTTAATGGCCTGCTCTGACGCGTAGATTCCATACATATCCTTGCGTGAAATTGTCTTATGAAGTTTCCGGTCGGGCACTAACGTCCGATTGTCTTCTTTAACTTCAGACGCAATCCCACAAGGCCAGCTAGAACTGTCCCACTCGTATCGTCGGACCCGGCCGCGTTCCCAATGAAATTTGTCGATCGACGATTCTCCGGACTCGATCC
>Ga0160423_10002449_pt1 | contig 15504 bp, 22 predicted proteins | sample CRUFie14St8metaG_FD_108191 | JGI IMG/M metagenome (GOLD analysis project Ga0160423, IMG submission 108191) | Marine microbial communities from the Costa Rica Dome - CRUD Field 142mm St8 metaG | ecosystem: Environmental > Aquatic > Marine > Oceanic > Photic zone | place: Costa Rica: the Eastern... | reverse complement strand
GCAAGCTTCGCGGGTCGAAGAATTTATGAACTTCTACATTCTTAACGTGATGCAGGAGTTCGATCCCGAGCTAGACATGATGTTGTTCTACCTGCCGCTGGCAGGGTCTGCTTTCAAGAAGGTGTACTACGACTCAGCTCAAAACAAGGCGATGAGTAAATTCATTCAGCCTCAAGACTTAGTCGTGCCCTACGAGGCCACAGACATCTTCACAGCAGAGCGTGTCACTCATGTATTGCAGATGTCTAAGAACGAGATTCGCAAGTCACAGCTAAGCGGATTCTACCGAGACGTCGAGCTTACAGGGGGCAGTTACAATCTCAGTCGTGACGAGATCGAAGAGCAGATTGACGAGATCGAGGGCATGGAGCCCAGTTACAACAACGATCGTGATCATACTGTGTATGAGGTTCACACCGTTCTCGACTTACCCGGCTATGAGGACATGGATGCTGAAGGGCGCCCTACAGGGCTCAAGCTTCCATATATCATCACAATTGATGAGCCGTCTCAGCGTGTTTTAGCTATCCGCAGAAACTACGTCGAAAACGACCCGCTGAAACAGAAGATCAACTACTTCGTGCAGTACAAATTCCTGCCCGGATTAGGCTTCTACGGACTGGGCCTTAGCCACATGATTGGTGGCTTGGCTAAAGCGTCGACCTCGATTCTTCGTCAACTTATCGATGCCGGTACGCTTGCTAATTTACCCGCTGGCTTTAAGGCTCGCGGTATGCGCATTCGAGACGAAGATGATCCACTACAACCGGGCGAGTTTCGAGACATTGACACTACCGGCGGCAGTCTCAAGGAAAACCTTATACCTTTGCCAATCAAAGAGCCCAGCAATGTTTTGATGCAGTTGCTAGGACTATTAGTAGATTCGGGCAAAAGGTTTGCGTCCATAGCCGACATGAATGTTGGCGACATGAATCAGGCCATGCCGGTGGGCACCACCGTGGCTTTGCTGGAGCGTGGCACTAAGGTGATGTCTGCGATCCACAAGCGCTTGCATTACAGCCAGCGTGTAGAATTCCAGCTATTGGCTAAGGTCTTTGCAGACTACCTGCCACCGTCTTATCCGTATTTAACTGGCACTGGACCGCAGGAGATCAAGCTACAGGACTTTGACGGACGGGTCGACATCATCCCGGTCAGCGATCCAAACATTTTTAGTCAGAGCCAACGAATTACTATGGCTCAAGAGCTATTGCAGTTGGTGCAGTCAAACCCGGAAATACATGGCCCTCAAGGGATGTACGAGGCTTACCGACGTATGTACGCGGCGTTGGGCGTTGATAATGTTGAGGGGCTACTACAACCACCTGCACCACCGCCCACACCGATGCCAATTGATGCAGGTACAGAAAACGCGGGATTTCTGATGGGCATACCCGCTCAAGCGTTTCCTCAGCAAAATCATCAAGCACACATTGATGCTCACCGCAGTTTATTCTTGACTGATATTGTCAAAAACACACCAGCCCTACAGGGCGGCATCATTAGTCACATGATGCAACACTTACAGTTCATGGCTTCTGATATGGCTCAAGAGCAGTTGCCGCAAGAGCTACGCGATCAGATGGAACAACTCAATCAAGCAGTAGCTTCTGGGCAGGTGCCGCAGGAACAAATCCAACCTATGCAACAGCAGATGAACGATATGACGGAGCAGTATTCAGCCCCTATTTTGGCTCAACTCACTCAAGACCTGCTGATGAGTATTGGTCAAGGCAGTGACGAAGATCCATTAGTGGAAATTCGTAAGCGCGAGCTGGAGCTTCGAGACAAAGAAATGAACATGGACCAAGCTCAGTTTGAGGCAAAAGAGCAAGCGCGCTCAAACGAAAAACTACTTGAAACTGAGATAGCCAAGCAACGCATACAGGCACAGCGTGATATCAATGATGAGAAGATGGATTTAGCTATTCAGCGCCTACAACAGCAGGCTGAACTCAAACTTCTCGAACTTAACGCCAAATTTGGAGGCACAATACAATGATTAGCTATATGAAAGAGGCAATTGCAAAGCTTCGTGAATGGAAAAAGCAAAGGTCAGCAGACGAGGCAAAAGCTCGCGAGGCGGAAGCTCAAGCAAAGGCTGACAAAAAGGCGGCTTCTGACGCAAGAATTGCGGCCAAAAAAGCCAGAATCGAAGGCGTTGAGCCTGCACCAGTTGCGGCACCGGCTCCAGAGCCTGCGCCAGCACCTGCGGTTGAACCGGCACCTGCGAAGGCTAAGGCTAAGCCTAAAGCTAAAGCAAAGAAAGCGCCAAAGAAGGCGCCAGCAAAGGGGAAAAAGTAATGGCACTTAAAAAAGGCAAGAAAAACATCGGCGATAACATCAAGACTGAGATGAAGGCCGGTAAATCACACAATCAGGCTGTAGCTATTGCTATGAAAAAAGCCAAGGAGATGAAGAACGGCGGCGCTGTTAAACGTGTTCACAAAACAGTCCGTGGTGGCGGTGCGGCTACAAAAGGCCTTGGCTTCTATGAGATCGACTAATGCGTGAGGTTGATCTTGCTAGTGCGATAAAAAGGTCCGTCGAAGAGCGTCGTGAAACCTTAACCAGCACATTAACTTCTGGTGCACTAACGTGCATGGAACAATACAAATATATACAAGGCGAGCTAAAGGCACTATCATTTATCGAGGAAGAACTAGCTAATCACTTTAAGGAGCGATAAATGAGTGTGGAGGGTGCTTACGTTGACCCGGATCAAGTGGTTCTTGATCCAACGCTTTTGGAAAAAAGCGCAATAGAGAGAATGCCTAACCCTGTAGGTTGGCGGATGTTGGTGTTGCCATACTCGGGTGTAGCCAAGTCCAAGGGCGGAATTGTTCTGACCAAAGCGACAATGGACCGGGAAGCGTTGGCTACCGTTGTTGCCTATGTCGTGAAAATGGGGCCACTTTGTTATAACGACAAAGCAAAATTCGGCGATACTCCTTGGTGCGAGGAAAAGCAGTGGGTCATGATTGGCCGCTACGCTGGCGCTAGGTTTAAGCTCGAAGATGGCGCGGAAGTGCGCATCATTAACGATGACGAGGTCATCGGCACAATCCTTAACCCAGACGATATAGTGAGCTTACTATGAGTGTTGAAAATGTGAATGAAGCTCCTCAAGAAGAGGAGATCCAGATCCAAATCACTGAGGACGCACCTGAAGGACAGGAGCCCGAAGGTGATGAGCTTGAGCGATATACCAAGTCAGTTTCTAAGCGCATCAATAAGTTAAACGCTAAAACGCGAGAGGCTGAAGAGCGCGCACAACAGTACGAGCAATTACTGTATCAACAGCAAAATGAGCTGGCTCAGTACAAGCAAATGGCAGCACAAGGTCAAGCCTCCACGCTACAGGCCGAAGAAGACAAGCTGAAGGCGCAAGAACAGTCAGTAGATGACATTTACAAGAAAGCGGTTCAAAGCCAAGATGCGGACCTCATGTCCAAGGCTGACTCGCTGAAAAACGACATTGCAATCAAGAAAGAAAAACTTCGAGTTGCTAAAAGTCGACAAGTTCCACAGGAGCAATACCAGCCTATGGAACAGGCCGCGCCTCAACAGCAAGCGATGCCTCAGCAGGAGGAAATACAGCCCACGAAAGAGGCAATGACGTGGCACGAAAATAACCCTTGGTATGGTGATAGTGAAGATGAAACAAATCTTGAAGCGACTCAGTTTGCTTATTTCACGCACTATAACCTTATAAATGAAGGCTTTGAGCCAGATTCCGAGGAATACTATGAAGCACTAGATTCTCGCGTTGCGAGGGTTTATCCTAGCTTAAGCAAAAGTGTCGGTAACGACACGGATGCGGTCGAATCAACAGGACGCCAACCCGCCGTGCAAAGAGTTGCGTCCGCCCAACCAAGTGGTCGGCCACAAACACGAGGCAACAAGAACGGTGTAAAGTTTACTTCTAGTGAACTAGAGCGATTGCGTGGTCTTAAGCCACACAACATGACCGAGGAAGCTTGGCTCAAGGCTGTGGCGAAAGAGAAACAGAAAGTAGCTCAAAGAGAGGCAAGGTAATGGCAGATACAAAAAGCACCCGTTCTTCGCGTGAAAGCGGAGCGCACGATAATCAGGCTCGGCGAAAAGTATGGCGCCCAGTGCGTAAGTTGGAAACTCCCCCAGCCCCTCCCGGTTATGTATACCGATGGATTCGAGAGAGTATGTTAGGAACGGAAGACCGGGCTAATGTCTCGCGTCGTATTCGTGAAGGATGGGAACTGGTTCGTGGAACCGACCTTCCTCCCGAATGGGAACTTCCTACCATGGACAACGGAAGGCATGAAGGCGTCGTTTATAACGAGGGCTTACTGTTGGCTAAGATGCCCGAGGAGTTCGTCGAACAGCGTAGTGCACACTATGCTAATGAGACAGCAAAAGCTAAGGACGCATTAGACAATAATATGTTTAATGAGGCCCGAGGCGATTCTCGGTATGTACAATACGATCCTAACCGCAGTAGCCGTGTAACCTTTGGTAAGCAATAGGAGATTGATCCATGGCTAATAAAGATGCCGCTTTTGGACTTCGTCCTGCCCACATGATGGGTGGTGCTCCATATTCTGGTGGCCAATCACGTTATAGAATCGCCAACAACCAATCTGGTGCTATTTTCCAAGGCGACTTGGTTAAGCAACTGACTGGCGGTACTGTTTCGCGTGCGGCGGCCGGATCTACTGTTCCAGTCGTTGGTGTATTCAACGGCTGTCAGTATACGGACCCAACCACTTCTGAGCAGGTTTTTTCAAACTTTTACCCCGGTTCTGTAGCCGCAGACGACATCATTGCGTTCATCGTTGATGATCCCGATGTTGTGTTTGAGGTTCAGGCTGACGACACTTTCCCAGTAGCTGACTTGTTCGGCAACTTCGATATCGTCGACCAGTCAACAACCGGCGACACCCGCTCTGGCAGATCAAACATGGAGCTTGACGTGACAACTGGTGCAACTACCACCACGTTGCCTCTCAAGGCCCTTGATATCAGCCAAGATCCCGACAACGACGACGTAGCAAGCGCTAACACTAACGTGATGGTGGTTATTCAAAACCACATCGCAGGTGTTAAGTCTGCTGGCTTGGCATAAGGAGGCTAATTAGATGGCTATTTCACGCGCACAATTAGCGAAGGAGCTTGAACCCGGCCTTAACGCCTTGTTCGGCATGAGCTATGACACATACGACCGTGAGTACGAAGAGATCTTTTCTATAGAAGACTCGCAACGTGCTTTTGAAGAAGAAGTTCTGATCACTGGTTTCGGCAGTGCACCTGTCAAGACTGAAGGTCAGGGCGTGTCTTTTGACACTGCGTCAGAAGGCTTCACTGCTCGTTACACTCACGACACCATCGCACTAGCGTTTTCGCTGACCGATGAGGCTGTAGAGGACAACCTTTACGACTCACTGGGCCGTCGTTACGTTAAGGCATTGGCTCGATCAATGGCTAACACCAAGGAAGTTAAGGGCGCTGACGTTCTTAACAACGCCTTCAACACAAGCTTCGCTGGTGGTGACGGTCAGCCTTTGATCTCTACAGCACACCCATTGGCTGGTGGTGGGACTCTAGCAAACCGAGCTACTACGATGGCTGACCTCAATGAGACATCATTGGAAGATATGTTGATTGACATCAGCACTTTCACTGACGATCGTGGTCTGACCATTTCAGTACAAGCGACGAAGCTGGTTATTCCACCACAGTTGACATTCGTTGCTGACCGCATTCTCAACTCGCAACAGCGTGTTGGCACTGCTGACAACGACATTAACGCCATCCGCAACACTGGCGTACTGCCCGGCGGTTACACGGTAAACCATTACCTGACTGACCCCGATGCGTACTTCATCCTGACGTCTGTCACCGAAGCTGGTGAGGGCCTGAAGATGTTCCAGCGTACCGCGATGGAGACGTCTATGGAGCCAGACTTCAGCACAGGCAACATCCGGTACAAGGCGCGCGAGCGTTACTCATTCGGATTCTCTGACTGGAGAGGGATCTACGGATCTCAAGGCGCATAACCTTTTGGTGTGAGACTCTGGGGGCCGATGGCCCCCTTTTTTTTGTCTTCATCTAGGTCTATGATGACAGGGTCTTTCTGACAGTATTAACTGACACTTGCCAAGACAGGAGACTTATCATGGCTACTACAACTTTTTCTGGTCCAATTAAGGCCGGAACAATCAAAGACACAACAGGCACTACCGTTGGCACTGACGTCAAAAACGTCGGCTTCGTTAAGATGGCGCAAACTGCGAGCTGGTCTCAGAGCACCACTGCCGCTGACACTGGCGTTGTTGTACCTGCAAACAGTCAAATTACTGAAGTAACCGTATACATTACTACAGCGTGTGATGCGGCTAACATTTCAATGGGTACTTCATCAGCTTCGACTGAACTATTTACAGCTTTGGCGGCAGGGACAGCGGCTAACGTAATCCTTCACGGAAGCGACGGCACAATCACCGACGCAGACACATGGGTTGATGTTGGCACTTCAGATGTCGCTGTCTTTATCGACTTCTCTGCTGGATCTTCCGGTGCTGGCTTTGTAACTGTTGAGTACATTCAGAACATCAACAACGCTTGATGATTCTGAGCCCCTCGGGCAGTTTCGGCTCCCGAGGGATTTAACCGCGAGGGTTTAATAATGGCAGATACGGTCACATCACAAACTATCCAAGACGGTGAACGTAAGGCCGTTTTGAAGTTTACAAACATCTCTGACGGGACTGGTGAGTCGGCGGTCACAAAAGTAGACGTCAGTGCGATGACGAAAAATACCCGTGGAGAGTCCTGCACAGAGGTCGCTGTAGCTAAAATCTGGTGGCAGTGTGTTGGTATGGGCGTCGAATTACTTAACGACGCTTCCACAGACACCTTAATCATTGGGCTGTCGCCAGACTCCAATGGTATGCACGATTACTCATCATTTAGCGCAATACCCAATGATGCTGGATCAGGTAAGACCGGAGACATAAAGTTCACCACAATTGGAGCATCTTCTGGTGATACTTACACGGTGATCTTGGAGTTGTTAAAGACTTATGGCTGATACTAAGGACGTCAAGCGATCTGAAGGCGGACGGCTTACCTACCGTGGTGAGTCGTTTCCCGGCTATAACAAGCCAGTGCGCACCAGTGGCGGCCCCAAAAAGTTTAAGGTTTTAGCCAAAAAAGGTGATCAGGTGAAAATGGTTCGTTTTGGCGACTCCAACATGACCATCAAGAAAAACAATCCAGAACGACGTAAAAGCTTCCGCGCTCGCCACAATTGCGATGCGGTAGAAAAGAAGAAGGATGTGTTCACGGCGGCCTATTGGTCGTGCAAGAATTGGTGATTTATTATGGCAAGCAGATTTACAGACCAACAACACGCTGATGCACTAGCTTTCGCGAATCAGCTTGTAAAAAAACCTCGATCCTCTGCACCGGCACCAAGCTTTATGCGATCTCCCATCCCTAAGCGACCGCCCGTGCCGATGCCCGGACGGGTTTACGCAGGCGGAACTCCCTTCTTTAATGAAGGCACTGGCACACGCACTGGCGGCATCAAACCAATGCGACCACCCGGCAAGGGCGGCATACAAAGTCCACCCATCATACCGGGTTTACCATCAGGCCCGTTTACTCCCGGTCAGGGCGGTATGTCTCCCAGACAATTGCCCACGGGTGGTCCGTTCCCCGGCACTGGAGGCGTAAAACCACCTCGACCAGATCCTCGGCTTGAGCCAATCAAGCAACCACCAATTAAGCTCCCGCCCATCATATCTGATCCCATGCCTCCTCCTTTTGAAGGCATTGGGCCACCTCCACCCATGGGCCCAAGCGACGAGTTTTTTGGTGCGCCCGGCTCAGGCTCTTACGACAACTTGATGTCTCGTGCATTCCAAGAGTACACGTCAGGACAAAGCCCTTATGCAGGCGCCGCTGACTTCTTGATGAATCGATCAGTGTTTGATCGAGGTGTTCGCCCAGAAAGCTCTATGCCGTCCACTACTATGCCCTCTTTTGGCTACAGTAACCAAGGCGGCATGGATGGCTTAACACAAATGCAAGCCCAACAACCGGGTATACAGGCACAGTACGATCAGTTTGCGCAACAAATCCAGTCAGCACAAGAGGCGGCGCAACAGCGAGCGCAAGAGCAAACAGACTTGGCGTCATCCGAGCGTCAGGCTCTTATGGATCGTATTGCGGCGCTAGAAGGCAAAGAAGGTCCAGATCTCGATGCTTTCGGCGCCCAGTTGCGTCAAGACATTCTTGGCGAGGTGGACGTCGATGCTCTGCGCCGAGAAATTACTGGTGAAGTTTTGTCTATCGCTCAGCAGGAGTTTCCCGACGTAACTCAAATTCGTGACGAGGTCATGAGGCTTTTGCCAGAACAAGAGCAGGTTGATGTAGAAAATTTGCGCCGTCAGATACAAGAAAGCATCGATGCAGGCGCTCCTCCCGAGGAGATAGCGGCTCTGCGTCAAGAGTTACAGAATCGGATTCGCCCTGTAGAAGAGCAACTGCAAGGCTTGCAGGAGTCTCGTGGTGACGTGGCAGAACAAATAGGTGAGCTTCGTGGACAGGTTGGTGCGCTACCAGAAATTGACGTAGAGCAACTTCGTCAGTCAATTATTAATCAGCTCCCAGAGCAAGAGCGCGTCGATATTGAAGCGCTTCAACGTCGTATTCAGGAAAGCATTGACGCTGGTGCACCAGAAGAAGAAATTGCCGGTTTAAGGCTTGAGCTTGAACAGAGACTTGCACCGGTTGAAGAGCGCGTTGGAAGTATTCGTGATCAAGTGACGCAATTCAGAGAAAGCTTTGACCCGGCCGCATTGCGAGAGCAGATCGGCAACTTGCAAGGTCGTTTAGAAGGAATAAATCCTGTCACAGGAGCGGATTTAGACTTTGGAGAAATAGCCCGACGGGTACAAGAGCAATTGCCTCAAGATCGTGGTGTTGTGCCCCCTGATGTTTTGGAGCGATTAAGAGCCGTAGAGCAACGTGAAGGCCCCGATCTTTCTGGTATTTCAGGGCAAATCGCCGCCCTTGAAAACCGTGGCTTGCCACCAGAAGTGCTTGAGCGTCTTCGTGCAGTTGAGCAACGCGAGGGGCCAGACGAAGCCGCTATTGCCGAACGTGTGCGTAGTGGGATTGATCCTCGTATCGCAGACTTAAGAGAGCGATTGGGTAGTGTTGGTGAATTTGGCCAGAGTCTGGCTGAGCGTATAGCTGCTTTGCGTGAGCAGGGAGATCGAGCTACTCAAGAACGCTCAACTCTTGAAGAGCGCATGGGGGACAGGCTGGAGGAAGTTAGGGGGCAGGTAAGCCCATTGACTGAGCGGATAGCCCAACTTCGTGGTCGTTTAGACGAAAGGCCAACGGTCGACATGGACGCTATAGCGCGTCGAGTTAGAGAAGGCATAGATATACCACAGGTAGATTTGGGTGGTATTCGTGAGCAAATCGCTAATCTACGTGGACGGCTTGATGAACGAGTGCCGGTAGGAACAGCGGGGATCAAACCCCTCCCCGCACCGCCAAAAATGGGCACGTTTCCGCCCGGATTTAGAGGCTCAAGAGGAGGTCGTGGATAATGGCAAGCGAAGTACCAGACAACGTAGCCGACCCATCGCTATATCGTAAGGCAAAGGCTAGGGCAAAGGCTAAATTTGATGTTTATCCAAGTGCTTACGCAAACGGATGGATGGTTCAAGAGTATCAACGCATGGGCGGCAAGTACAAAGGCGCCAAGAAAAAAGCCGGAGGCGGTGAAGTGTCTTTAGATCCCAAGAAAAGCGATCTCAACAAAGACGGCAAGCTGAGCAAGTATGAACGCAGGCGTGGTGAAGCTATCGCTAAAAGCATGGTTCAGCGTAAGCGCAATGGCGGCTCCGTAGAAATCCAACCTCGGGGTTGTGGTGCAATGATGCAAAGTAAGCGTAAGACTGTGCGGGTGCCCCGTGGCTAAAAAACGAGGCTTAGACGACTGGTTTGGAAAAGAAAACTGGGTTGATATAAGCGCACCCAAAGAGGGTGGCGGCTACGAAAAGTGTGGCCGTAAGAGCGCAAAAGACTCTGATCGCGGCTATCCTAAATGTGTGCCAGCGGCCAAAGCGGCCAAGATGTCGAAAAAAGAAGTGGCTTCTGCTGTAAGGCGGAAGCGAGCAAAAAAACAAGGCGTGGGCGGTAAGCCCACTAATGTCAAAACATTTGCGGCCGAAGGAGGCTTAATTATGAAAATGAAGACAAAAGGCTATAAAAAGGGCGGTGTTGCGAGTGGCATGAAAATGAAAGCCAAGGGCAAAGCCGCTGGTGGTCTCATGCAGGGCATGACGATGCGAGCTAAAGGTAAAGCAGTTGGTGGTGCGATGAAGAGCAAGGGTGGCGCTAAAGGCGGTGTTAAAGCTAAATCTAGCTCTATGCGCGCACCATCAAACAAAAACAGCGGACTTTATGGCAGATAGATGGCGTACTTGCAGTCCAACATCCCTCACTTCAAGTGCTGGGTAAGACGAGAGTACACACATAATCATGAGAAATACCATGGCGAATTTATTCACGCCATGGTTATTGCTGTGACTACAATGCCCACGCGGTGCTTGTCTTTTCAAGTGGTGTTTACCGGCGCTGAAACATACGACACGGATGAACCCAACGTGCATGGTGGTGCCATGTGGGCTCGTATGCCAATTACAGCCCTTGTGGGTGACACTCCCCTAGAAGACTGGCCAGAGCCAATGCCTGTGTGGGCCGCTCAGCCATGGGATTGTAGCTCCTACAACCATGCAGTCTATGTCTTAGATCGTGCTACTCCATGTCCATGGCTCGCCAAAATCGACGGTGAAATGTACCCAGCGAAGTATTTGTTTACGGTGGATTATGCGGAGAACGAAATTGCAGATGATCCCGCCCAGCACAAACAAAGTCATGTCCTTGAACTTTTGGATGCGGGTAAGTGGACCGGAAACATTGTTGCTCTACCTAACAACCGGGTAAGAATTACACACCCCGCTTGGTTTGAGACGGGCGAAGGCGCTCCTGATTTTAGGCCCTCCCAACATATCCATTACAGCAAATCTGACTTAGACTACACGCTAGACGTAAATCAAGTTTTTGACAATTTATACGCAGAGAATTCGGAGGATTAAACATGGCAGAGCTTACAATAGCGCAAAAACGAAAGATGATAGCTGAGCTCAAAAAAGCCTCACAACTCCATGCAAATCAAGCGGCTCGCTTAGAAAAAACACTAAAAAAGCCGAAGGCTAAAAAATAATGGCCGTTTCTGGTAGCAAAGATTTTGAGCTAGACGTAGCAGACTACGTTGAAGAGGCGTTTGAGCGTTGCGGATTAGAGCTTAGGACTGGCTACGACTTAAAGACCGCCCAGCGATCGCTTAACCTCATGCTTGCAGAGTGGGCTAACCGGGGCTTAAATCAGTGGACGGTAAAAGAAAAGACTGTCGACATGGTCAAAGACACCAGTAAGTACACTATTGATACCACTAACCCCACTGCAACGATCGATGTTCTCGATGTTTACATACGTGAAACAACGCAAGGCACGACAACCGACATACCATTAAGCCGGATGTCTCGTGCTGAGTACGCGCACTTAGCAACCAAATCGACGACAGGCAAGCCGAACCAGTATTTTATTGATAAGCAGTTGTCGCCAACAATAACGGTTTGGCCTGTTCCTGACAAAAACACAACCTACACGGTTTACCTTAACGTGTTGAGCCGCATGGACGACGCCGATGTAGGCGCAAACACGATGGACGTACCTTTTCGGTTTTATCCATGCCTCGCGGCGGGTCTTGCCTACTATCTCGCACTTAAACGAGCGCCTGAAAAGGTTCAGCTTCTTAAAGGCTTATACGAAGAAGAGTTTTTACGCGCACTTTCTCAAGATGAGCCACGGTCAAGTTTCCGCATAGCTCCCGATATTAGAAGCTACGAGATTGCGTAATGGCGTTTGCATCTAACAGACGAGCTTATGGAATCTGCGACATTACTGGGTTCCGTTACCGCCTCAAGGATATGAAAAAGACTTGGGACGGCTTGCTCGTGGGTCCTGATCAATGGTCTCCAAAGCACCCTCAATTGATGCGTAAACCAACACCTGTAGACCCTGAAGCCTTGAAAGATCCACGCATTGATCAAGCGGCAGACGGCAATGACGGAAACTTTTTTACTGTCTACACTAACGTGGGCGACGGTATACTGGGCACAGAGCTTACGACCTATCAAATAAACAGCGGCTTAGGCACGGTTGAGGTAACCACGTCATGAGTTTTACATTAGCGACTCTTAAATCGACGGTCCAAGACTACTTGCAGGTTGATGAGACAACCTTCAATAACAACCTCAACACGTTTATCGAGGAGGCGGAGAGCCGCATTTTTAAGCTGGTACAGCTACCTGAGCAACGCAAAAATGTTACAGGAACGCTTACCACAGGCAACAGATTTCTCGCTACACCGTCAGACTTCTTTGCTCCATTCTCTTTGGCTGTTATTAGCAACAATCGATATTACTACTTGGATTACAAGCATCCGTCGTTTGTTAAAGAGTACAGCCCATTGACAACAACCACAGCACAACCTAAGTATTACTCGCTTTTTGATGACACGGCTTTCGAATTGTCGCCCGTACCGGATTCTGGTTATTCGGTAGAGCTTCATTATCTTCACAAGCCAGCTTCATTAACGGCGGGTGCAGACTCAGGAACAACCATCTTATCCACAGACCATCCAGATCCTTTGCTGTATGGCACGTTAGTAGAGGCGGCTGTTTTCCTGAAAGAGGCTCCTGACGTCATTCAGACGTTTGAGACTCGATTCAAGGAGGGGATCGCGAGGATGAAAAACGTGAGCGAAGGCCGCGCTACTCGTGATGAATATAGATACGACTTGTTGAGAACAGGTGTTAGTTAATGTCACGAATACCAGAGTTGGAGGGGGCTCACGTCGCCCTGATTGGCCTTGGCGCCTCTCAAATTGACTACGTTATTGGAGTAGAAAACAGCAAAACATGGGATGAGGTTTGGTGCGTAAACGCCGCTTTGTCTGTCTTTGATTGTAATCGAGTGTTTATGATGGACCCGGCATCACGGTATCTGGACACCGATGACGCAGGTGGCCAGACAGACGTCATGCGTCAGCGCTTACCTACTTTTGAAAAGCCAATCTATTCATGTGAGCTTGATGAGCGTGTGCCTGCGATCGTTGAGTTTCCGATTAAAGAGGTCATTGATGATCAGCGTTGCGCCTACCTTAACAACACGGTTGCTTACGCCATCGCCTTCGCTTTGTATAACAAAGTGGCTCATATCGATCTCTTTGGCATGGATTTTAGCTACAAACACAACATTCACTTTGCAGAAGCAGGCCGAGGATGTCTCGAATTCTGGGTCTCTCGATGTATCTCGCAGGGAGTGGGTGTGGGTGTGAGCCAGAAATCTGCGTTGCTTGATAGCAATGTAGATCCACGGGAGCGGCTATACGGATATCATCGGCTCGATGATCCTTTAATGGTAATGACAGACCAAGAAGGTGAGTTTTTAGTGTGCCCAGAATCAGAATTTGAAAGCGCGCGGCGTCAGTTCAACTTTCAAAAGGTTGAGATGCCTGCCTCACCGGAGCCGTACAAGGGATGATTTCGCAAAACGCAGACGCCGCATTGGGCAGTGTTATGGTGGCAACGTCCGATAATGGCGGACATGAGCCAGAGTTTTGGGCTGAAGTGGTCACAAAAAGACTTGTAAGCATTTCAGAAAACGCCGATCCTCATGTCAGGCAACAAGCTGAGGCTTTTCGGCAACAGGTTTATGAAGTAGTATTGAGGGGGATTAAAAGCGCTATTGCGAGTGATCGCACCACATTATCGGTCATTTTGCGGCGTCAAGGTCATAACCAAATGGCTGATTTACTGAAGGAGCTATAAAATGGCTATCACATCGGCGATCTGCACATCGTTTAAGCAGGAATTGTTAGTAGGCACTCACAACTTTACTGCCAGTTCTGGCAACACGTTTAAGTTGGCTTTGTATACTAGCTCTGCGACTCTAGGCGCCTCCACAACCGCGTACACAACTACAAACGAGGTTTCTGGCACAAACTACACGGCTGGCGGTAATGCGCTTACCAATGTCACCCCCACAACGTCTGGAACGACTGCAATCGTAGATTTTGCGGATCTGACCTTTGGAACCGCTACGGTTACAGCTCGTGGTTGTTTGATTTACAACGACACGAACTCAGACAAAGCAGTGGCCGCGATTGACTTTGGAGGAGACAAAACCAGCACGGCAGGCAATTTCACAATTGTATTTCCGTCGCCTACGGCCACGGGTGCAATTATTCGGCTTGCGTGATGCCTTGGTATGCCCCTCCAGACCATAGAATTCAAGCCGGGAATTGACAAGGAGTCTACCGACTATGCGGCCAAAGGCGGCTGGGTTGATGGAAACCTCATTAGATTTCGTAAAGGACGTGTCGAAAAAGTTGGCGGCTGGGACAAGCTTGGCACTGATTTTTTTCTCGGTATTGGCCGCGCTCTTCATAGCTGGATCTCTTTGGGTGGCACTCGCTTTTTGGGAGTGGGCACGACGTTTAAGTATTACATCGAAGAAGGGCAGTCTTATAACGACGTCACTCCTATAAGAACCACCACATCGGCAGGCGATGTTACTTTTAGCGCTACGAACGGATCATCCACGATTACAGTAACTGACACGGCTCATGGAGCTGTGACGAATGATTTTGTCACTTTTAGTGGCGCTTCCTCTCTTGGAGGCAACATTACAGCCGAGGTATTAAATCAAGAGTATCAAATCAGTCTTGTTACCAGCCTTAACACCTACGAATTGGTTGCGAAAGACACGAGCGGCGCTACCGTCACGGCAAATAGCAGTGATAGCGGCAATGGCGGATCATCGGTGGTGGGCACATATCAAATCAATGTCGGCCTCGATACTTTCGTCACGTCCACCGGCTGGGGCGTAGGAACATGGGGCGCAGGCGGCTGGGGATCATCTAGCGCTATTTCTGCGACTGGACAGCTACGTCTTTGGACGCACGATAATTACGGCGAAAACCTAATTATCAATCCGCGCGGGGGCGGTATTTATCGTTGGATAGAAAACGATGGCGTGAGTGTGAGAGCGCAAGAGCTGTCGCAGGCGGCTGGTGCAAACGGTGTTCCGACTGTAGCACTGCAAGTCCTGACTTCAGAAACCAACCGACACCTTATTTGTATGGGTGTAGATCCTTTGGTCGGAGGTACTAGGACTGGCACCATCGACCCTATGCTGGTTGCCTTCTCGGATTCAGAAAATGATCTAGATTTTACACCTACAGCCACCAACAGCGCTGGCGATGTGCGTTTGTCCAGTGGCTCCTTCATTGTTGGTGGCATCAAGTCTCGACAAGAAGTCCTGATATGGACCGACACAAGCCTGTACTCAATGACATTTATTGGCCCACCCCTG
>Ga0160423_10002447_pt1 | contig 15508 bp, 15 predicted proteins | sample CRUFie14St8metaG_FD_108191 | JGI IMG/M metagenome (GOLD analysis project Ga0160423, IMG submission 108191) | Marine microbial communities from the Costa Rica Dome - CRUD Field 142mm St8 metaG | ecosystem: Environmental > Aquatic > Marine > Oceanic > Photic zone | place: Costa Rica: the Eastern... | reverse complement strand
TATGCGTAACGATATAATCGCTACCTGAAGAACCTGCTCCACCATTACACATGCGACAAAAACCTACTCCGTCTGTTTGTGAACAACCTCCGCCACACCCGCAAGGGTTTCGCCCTCCCATACTTCCATGCCAAAGTTGTCTTCCTTTATGTTTGAGCTGAACCAATGAAGAATTATTGAAGATACCTTGATATCCAGTCACATGTAGTGTGTCATTTGGTGGCAACAGTGGCGCATTATCTGTTCCGATTTGTGTGTGTATTATATTTGCATTACCACGGCGTGTGTCATTTTGAGTATGATTTATTATTCTTGGATCATTACGGTTTTGAGACGTAACGATTTGTAATAATAAGAATCTTAATATAATATGCATTTACATTAATGCACAAAAAAGTATTAGCAAGAGAAAAAATAATTTAAAAATGTTTCGTGCATCCGAACAAAGACCGAATCCATTATTCTTTAGGATAGGATCTAGGAATAAAAAAGGCATTTCTTTTTTAAAAAATGTCAAAAGTGGAGTTTCTCAACAAGAAATGTTTTTGAACGACATACATGACGAATCGGCAAAAGTATTGAGTAAAAAAAGAAAATTACGTGAAGAGAATGTGACTGATGAATCTTGTTCAAGCTTAGACGATTTTGTTATAAACGATGACAATGAGTTTGAATCTTTGGAAAACATTCAAAGAATTTCGAAAGTTCAAGTAGACGACATTCCTGGTAGTTTCAGAGATGGATAATTTGTTCCCGGACAGAAAAACAGTGCGCACATTTTTACATCTAAATCGTTGAGTTCATTAATTTTTGTAGGATATTTAAGATGATCAGACCACATGTCGCCCAGATTTGCCAAGATAGGATATCTGGAAGCAACATCTTTTCGAGCAAGATACTTAAAATTGGAGATGGAATGCAAGGTTGGTTTTATGTCAGAGGGCATCATGTATAAGGCTTCATATTCATTTATTCCTCTTTCATTCAACATTTCTTCAGTGCGTTGTCTATTTATCTTAGATTCTGGTCTTGCTGTTATAATGTTGACTACATTACCATATTTCAAACATTGTTTATAAATACGAATAACATTTGCGATTTGCTTTTCTTTGTCATCCACTAATGTATCATCTATATCAAAAATAACACACCCTTTTTGACCACACATATGTTTAAACTTAAGCCAGTATGACATCCAATCACAAGCGTTTAATATTTGTTCGTTCTTATCCTTACCATTTACGTTTGCAAATACAAAATCAAAATTGTGGGGTTGATATTTCATTTAATATTGGCAGATGTTTTTTTTCTAAATTTTTCAACTTGGGTGTTTTTTATTCAACAGGCACAAGAATGTTTATTGTCTTTTCTTCCAATGAATTCATTAAAAATGGTTTAAAATCTATGGTATTGGTATCATTTCCAGGGAAAATGAATTTTACGTCATTTATGTATGCTTCAAATGCAATCGAATTCGTAAGAAAACTAAATGTCCAATTTACAATAGGTGAAAATTGAAATCCTTTTTCAAAACGGTACGAAATCGTGGTTGTGTTGAGAATTCTAATATTTGGTAAATGATTCGTGTACATTTCACAAGTTTTGTAAAATTTATTTTGTGTAGTATACCCTATACTACTGTTCATGATTAGATTTGGTACTGGTTTGGTGCGCGTTATATAATAGTCTATATTTTGTGATTGTAGTAAATATGAGCAGTGTTCAACCGAACTATATATCCATTGCATGTTCATACGAATTGGAGGCGGTGATGGTGATGGTAGGAATTCAGTTTGTCGTGTATCTATCGAGATAAAATCACATTCTGTGAATGTTGTTGTTCCAGATAAAGTACACAAAAAGTTAGGCGGATTAAAATTAGAATAGAAAATTGCATCCCGCACATAATTTGCTGTCGTTTGAAGCACAACTTTGCAGTTAGAACCAATAATTGGTTGATTACAGTTTTGATATTCTGCACTATTTTCTATACAGGGTGAGCCTATAAAGTTTCGATTTATTGTAGCATTTACAATAAGTAGAGATGAATTATCTTGGTATGAGCAATTTATACTGAATAATATTTCTTGTGTCGTAGATACCCGTATTACGCTTGTTTGTAAGTTATGTGTGTAGTAAGGTGGTGGATTATACGGTGGTGATTGTGGTGGGTGTGGTGGATAATATGGTGATGTTATAGATGGAGGTGATGATGGTGGGAGGAAGACTGCATTTGAAGTTGTATGACAGGCGCAACATGACAAATTATATATTTGTTGATTTTGATTCATGATAACAATATCATTCAATACGCAAACATCATCTATATAATTATGAGTACTATTGTTTATATTGAATAAAGGTAAAAACTTACAATTTATGGTGTCCGTTTCTGGACCAATAGGTATGAAAATATTATCTTGTAATATGCCCGCCCTAAATATTTCACTCATTTTATAAGTGATGTTTTCATTTAAACATGTGGTATCATCTAGACTTCTATTCTCTTGTGTGTAGCTAGAGTTCGACGGATATATTAAAAGTTGAGGATTTTCAAATGAGTGTTCTGTGATTCCCATCTTATTAGGTGAGCATGCTGTCAAATACTTTGACTGTTGAGTGATTTCTTTTTGCAGGGTGCATGATGAAGATGGTTTGTTTCCAAAAGATTTCAATATAAATGTGCTGCTGTGTTTATCTATAGTCAGAGAAGCATTTTCTGTCCGATCACTGTCTACTTCTATTGCAAACAAATAAATAAAATTACTTTCTCTTCCATGCATAATATAGGACACTGGTAATTTTGCATATATTACACTCAATGTGTCTTGAGTAACTTTCATGGATGTTATTTGGTTATCTTTTATCCAAATGCAGCTGTTCTCTGCGCCAACATCTCTTTTACGTTGTAAATGATCTCCAACATATGATTGTATATGATTATGACAATGTAAATTATTGGATGGTATTAAATTTTCAAGGTAAACGGTTAATCCATACATTTCTATGACAGATATATCAACTGCATTCACAAAAAATTCTACGAGTATTCTATTATTATTTTGTTGTTGATTATCTAATACAGAGACATGTGTGTCAATGAATCCATCGAAAAATTTGTGTGATAGTTTTATAGCGGGAAGAAAGGAATGCAGTTTTGGAAGTTTCACATGCGTCAACAAAGGCAGAGATTGCACATACAACATATTTTGTGCATATAGGTTTGGTGCGGATAAGTTGCTTGTACAATCCTCATTTACAAATGTATTTGATGATATACATTGTAGAAGGTTGTACGGTATGAAAGATTTCGTCAACAACTGTCCACCGATTTCTTGAATATCACTTATGATAAAATCATCCTTGTATTCTAAATTTGGAATAGGTATCATATTCTTATCACTCACACCAATAAATCTAGTATACACATTTGTTTCCAAAGTTATATTTATACTGGTGAAATTTGTGAGTGAAATCAATATTTCGGGATTTGTTGTGAACGTTCCCGATATGTTGATATCATTTGTTATAATTTTGAGTTGACTTGTGCTGTAAGATTCTGTGGATGTATACAAATTTACAAGTAAAGAACTCTTCAAATTAAATGGAACTTTCTGATTATTTTGAACAACATACAACAGACATGTTTCCGTTTCGTTTTCTAACATAAATAATTTATTCTTTAACAAAAAATGTGCGCCATAAAAATGGTTTGATAAAACATTACCTCTTGGTGTCATACATATTGGACCGTTTGGTAGGAAATTTTCATTTTCACTGATCTGTTCGAATGTGTTATATATGCTGCACTGACTACATGAATATGAAGGGTAGTTTCCTCTGGCTCCACAATCATCACAATCTGTTCCAAAATCATATAAAGACAAATGTGTAGAATTCGAAACATCTTCACAAATACCATTAGATTGACTATTCATACTCTTTATACCATTAATAGTTCGTTCATTGGAACAAATACAAATATCTTCCATTAAATTATTGAATCTTCGCTCAGGCATGAGTAGGGTTGTTGTTATATTGTTTGATACAGGAAATCCCAATGTGTTTGCGGTGTAAATATTGGAAACACATTTTTGTCCTACAATAAAATATAGTAATGCTATCATTTGTTCACTACATATAAAATTTTTTTTTCAAATCAAATAAGATGTTGTATTTATATAGCAGAAATAATGGAATATGTCATTTTTGTGATGATTTCTGTGCTTCAGATATGTATATTACCGCTCATCAAGAAAAACATGAAAATATGACATGCTTTATGAATTTCATCACGGAGCATGATGTCTTTACGAATACTAAGTTTTATATGGATTTTTGTCCAAAAAATTGTATAAATGGTACGGTGTGTGAGCATATTTTGCAACTTTCTGTGAGTTGTCCAAGTTCTGATTATGATGATTGCTATTGCAACAAAACTTTTTCATTTTCAAATTTTCCAGAGTCTGATTTTCCACCATCTTTTCCATTGGTTTCACCATCGCCATCTTTTCCATTGGTTTCACCATCTCCATCTTTTCCATTGGTTTCTCCATCGCCATCTTCTCCATTGGTTTCTCCATCGCCATCTTTTCCATTGGTTTCTCCATCGCCATCTTCTCCATCGCCATCTTCCGCTTATTCACCGCCATCTTTTCGATTAGCTTTTCCAGCTACATTCTATCCACCACTCCATCCTAAATCTCCAGTTTCAGGATTATCTCCATCACCATTATTGTCGTCTTCATTAGTATTTTCACCGTCTCCTCCACCAAGAGTTGCTGCATATATGATTGATCAAGATATGTTGTTGACGATATTGATCTGTGTAGCAATTTCAATACTGTGTGTGGGCTGTTTATTGCTAATTATAAATTTAATACAAAAAATTTACAAGTGTTACAAAACAAAAAAAAGAAAAAGACAATTAAGAGAAATTGAATTAGATGTTTTACGAATTTAGATGTAGTTCATCAAGCAAAGAAGACTTATGTTTTGCAGCCAGAAGTTCTGCTGCCATTATTTTTATTGTAGTTTTGTGATTATTATCCATGCAACCCTGTATTTTACTTATGATTTCGTTTATTAGTTCATCGATTGTGTCTGGAAATACATCTATTGTTGAATCTGGATCTACAAATTCATTTATCCAGATGACTCTATTGTTATCCAATATTGGAAATATTTCTTGTACAGTATTCTTGTACATTGTTTTCCTGTATGCTCGTGTTGCCAAATGTAAGCTTTGTATTCTAGATTTTTCGGCGAGTGGATATGCAGTTCCTCTTACATATTTGCCGAATTCGACAAATTTTACAAGGTCACGGTAATCATGAGCAAAAATTGGAAAGTACATTCTTATAGTTTGAAGTGGTTCTCTTTTTGGTCCTTTTTGTGTCAATTGAATGACTTTTCGTTCTTCTCCTATAAAGAATATTCTATTTTTTAAGATTTGGTCATCGTATCTGAAATAGTCCATATCTCTAGACAATATACAACTCTTTTCACACATGTTTGCAATAGTTGCTATAATATCATCTGCATTATATCGCTTATCGAATACTAAATCCAGTTTTTTCCTCATGATTAATTCACACACAATAGCATCTGCACAGTATGGTATTTTACGGATTCCTTTTTCAAGTTCTTTTTCTCTTCTCATTTTCCATTTGTGTTTGACTTCTTCTGTTGTATATCCAGCGTCACATACAAATATGGGTTTTAATTTTAATTTGGAGCATAGTATAATTACGAATTTGATTCTTTTTTCTATTTTTAATACCCATTCATTCAAAGTTTCAAATTTAAGTTGTGGAAGAATTATTTGATTTGCAAGATCAATTACAAGATGCATGTATCATAAATAATTCATAAAAAAAATTTGATATATCAACGCAAAACCATAAATTTTTTTTTTTCAAGTATAAATGTGTGATGCACCTATTGCATTTGACGCAATATTTTCAAAAACTAGGACCTTTAGTATAAGTAGTGACACCTTTCCAGACATAAAATTCGTGGGCTGGTTTCTCGTCAATATAAGTTCGTCCATTACGTTGATTCTTATTTGTAGCCTGTTTTTTGCGAGTTTGTACTCACCAAGACTGAAATTTAAGAGTTTAAAATACGATACAACTGTATTCAAATTGTTGTATTTTCCATACATTTTAGGAGTTACGGTAATATTTTCTTCTGTGGTCTGGCATTCTTTTGATTTAGGTGAGCAAAGTTTATGTTATTTTCAGAATGCTACATGTGGAACATCTTGTGAATTTGAGAATACATTTTCAAGTATTCTTGATCAAAATATTCAAAATGCGATATCGTGGCGTCCAACCTGTATTGCATTATCTTCAATTCTTTCCTTTTTATCTATTCCATTGATTTATGTAAAAAAAATAAACAATTTTATCGGTACAATTATTTTTCTTCTATACTTTTCAGTTTCGTTATTTTTGGGAATCTTGTCATTTTATACACAAAAGTTTTGTGGTACATATGAAATAAATAAATGCGAATGTGTGACTTTTTCTAATGGCATGATAAAGCTATGTAGTATACCATTCTTTGAACTATCTATTTTCATTTCTATTTGTTACTTATCTTATATTCTTCAAAACAAAAGGGTTTATCGCAAAAAAAGAGCAGTTATTCATGTGAATAACAAAGACAATAACTCTACTCAAGATGTTGAATTTATAGATCTTCCTAATAATAGACAATACAATTATATGCAATCTAGTTCCTACATTCAAACTACCCGAGATAAATGGTTTGACATAATTGGGTTTTAAATTTACGAACTGGGTGTGGGTGTCGGTGTGGGTGTCGGTGTGGGTGTCGGTGTTGGTGGAGTTGCTGCGAGAAATTCTTGAAGTGTGTTGTGATAACGTGGTCGTATTCCTTCTATGATAATTTTTTTACACATTTCTATAACAAATTCTCTATCTTCTTGCTGAAACCATGCGAAAAACATGGTGGGAATTCCTATCAAAGCAACTATGATAAACAAAAGTAGAAGTTTATAAATATATGTGAATATGTTTTTCTTCATATTTCCTTGTTCATCTTTTCCAGCCATATTTTTCAAAATAAGAAAGATTACCACAAGGCCTACATATCCTCCAATAACAGAGGCGAATGCAAATCTAATGCCTCCAATGTTGTCTACAATTCGTCGTGTATCTATGTATTTAAGGATATAATATATGTAATTTTGATCCAGTTTGCCTGAACTCATTTTTTTAAAACAATAAAAAAAAGATGGAAATATGAAAAAAAAATTCAGAGACATGTGCATGGAAAAAACCTTTTGCGCCGCTGAGAAAAAACATACTCCGGGAAGCAAAAAAAACAATGTCCAATTTTTCAGAGACGCGTGTATGAAGAAATGCTAATATTATTTTTTATTTCTTTTTCTATCCTTCCTACTTTCCTTTTCTTCATTCTCTTCCTCTTCTTCTTCCTCCTCTTCGGAATCCGTAGATTCTTCTGAATAATCGGAATAGCTGCTGTATTCATCAGATTCTTCGTTATAAAATACAGCAAGGCTTTTCTGTGCGCTCTGTTTTGTCAAAAGAGCTTCCTTTTTCAAATCGTCTAGTACTTGACGTTCTTGTTTAATGTGTGTGTTCCAAGAATCTTCAAATTTCAACATATTACAAGTGTCAATCACACAGTTTGCGGGAATTCTGCTGTTATTATTTAAGCTATCAACACCCATCATCACCCATTTAGGCAAATATCCAAAATTTGATCCCCATGTTTTTATGCATTGTTGCAAATCTTCAGATTCAATATCGTAACATTTTCTGTTCATGTATTCGTCGTAATTTTTTGGAGAAATATCACATGTCAATATGATTGCTTCACACCATTCTATAATGCGTTCGTAGTTTCTTACTATGTTAGTTGACCATATCGGAGGATCTTTTTCCATTTAATCTTTGTTACTTTTTTTGAAACTGCTTATTTTAACGCATCCATTTTTTTTGTAAACTTGGACATAGAAAATCTATTTTTGCATGCATTAATTCGAATTCATTCATGGAAATTTGTGTTCTATATCCGAATTGTTGCATAATATATGCTTCCAATGTATTGAATGTTCGAAGTTCAAGTTCGCATTTTTTGGCCCAATGTTTATTCGAAAACGGTTCATCGTTCATCATTTTGTCGCTTATGCAGGCGATAATATAATAAATTGTTTTATTCACAAGAAGAGATTCAAGATGTATGCCAAGTTTTTCCAACAATACAAATGAATATATGCAAACATGAAAATCTTCACAATTGTTGAATATGCTGAATACATTTTCTACCGTGTAACTCATATCATTCAGAGTTTCATGAATTTGTGGAGTTTCAATGATATCTCTTGTCACTTTTGAAAGTTGACACCCCATTTTTCATTTTGGCCAAGTTTTTTTTGGGTTTAAAGTTTTCTAATGGAAATCATAATTTCATTTTCTCCAGTTGTAAGATGATACATAGATTGTGCAGTCCAAAAGACTCCTGCAGCTGTGATTGCCAACGCTGAAACCATTACAAATGATACAAATAATCCAAAACAACCTATTATTCCCTTGAATAGAGATTCGGGAGCACATTCAATAACGTTTTCGTCATGACCTGTTTGAATACTACGACCTTCTAATCTGCGAGACATTTTTTGTTCACACGGAAAAAAAATATGATCGTCACCAGTAGGGTTCGAACCTACGCGGGCAGAGCCCAATGGATTTCAAGTCCATCTCCTTAACCACTCGGACATAGTGACCTACTTTTTGAAGTAAAAAACAGATTAGGTTTTAAACGCAACAATATCTCTAAAAGAAGCCTTCGGCACTTAAGAAATTTATATTGGACATGTTGCTGCTCCTAAACATGAAGTGATATCTACACCTTGTGGACAACATTCTACCAATTGTAATCTATTTACTCCGTCGGTAAGTCGTGCCATAGACCTGGCAGCCCAAAAAGATCCTCCTGCTATAATACACATAGATGTGACTGCTATTAATGACATTAAAAATGCTAAAACACTACCACACATATTCACCAAAGAATTATGATTGCATTCTATATCGGTACTTTCGAGCTTACGTGTCATATTGGAAATAGAAAATAAAAAAAAATCAAGATTTTTATTTTTTTCAAACATCTGCGAAAATTCAAATTACGAATCACTTTGACGAATAAAGTTGAGAGAGAACGAAAAATCGACATCGTGAAAATGATATGGAGTGCCATCTGGATTTTTAAACTTTATAGTGAAAGTCGACAGAAACTCGCTTCCTAACAATGTAGTGTCTCTAGGTAACATTCTTTCTTCTCTAAACATTGGATAAAGTACTAATTTTGCAAAGGGAGTTGTTGTGCTGTTTTGCGCTCTGTGTTGCAAACCCAAGTTCTTTTTGCCTTCTTCAATATACAAAAGTACATAATCTGGATGATCTAAGCTATGAACTGCATCAGCTATAAAAGGTGGAAGATGTAGATCTCCACTGCGTACTGAGCCATTAAGACCCCATTGAATTGCTCCTTTTCCAAATCCCAAACATTTGGAAGGAATTGATTTTGGTAGATTCCCAAAGCACAAATTAAATGGTTCGTTTTCGATGGATATATTCACAACACTGCCGATAGTTTGTGATAGATCGTGTGCAGATCTTACTCTTACTCGTATGTGTGTTTGTGCAGTATTTGGTGCATTGTTATAGTTTTTCATGTCGCCAAAGTTAACAATGATTCCATTTTTTCCAAGGTGGAAAGCTAAACGACAGGCTGAAAATTCTTTCAATACCCAATTGTTCTCATTTGTATCATAATCAAACAGGTCTACGTCGTTGCATGGTAAAATTGTGATGACGTCATGTTCTTGTAGTCCATTTACAAAAGGCAGTTGTCCCACATATGTCATGATGATAAGTTCTGAACATGATGAATCATATGCTTTAATTAACCCTGTGATATTTGATATAGATGTAGATTCGAATATGAACCTCTTTTGATGACCGATTTCTGTAAGTTTGTAGCTATTTGTGTGGCTTCGTTTATTTTTAGTCCATGACATGAATGGGATATATACTTCTTTTGAGGTGTATGTGTCAGATCCTTTTAGACATGTTGCAGGGAATCCGAATCTGCTCGAGTCAACAGATGCTGGATGATTGAATGATATTTTGAATGGTGCTGGAACTACAATGTTATCCTGTCGAATTTCACATGAAAATGTAAATGTTTTTGAAATGTAGTCATAATCAATTGAAAATTGAGTATGTGGAACTAGTTTTCTTGACAGTCGTGTCATTTCTTCTTCCAAGTATGTGCAAATCGTTTCTGGTGTATATTTTCCAGCAAGTATTGGACATAAATGTTGTATTCCGGATGGATCTGAAAAGACTAGAAAGTGAGATGATGCGTGTCCTTTTGGTATTCTTTCAGGAATTTGAAAGTATAGTTTATTGAATGCATTTTCGATTTCTGTACCAATTCTTAATGGTGAACCTGTACACATCGGTCTATGTGCTGGTGAATACCATCCAGGTGTAACCTGAACTTTCATCCATGCTGGAAATGCTTCAGAAGGAAGTATAAGTGGAGGATCTGAATTCAATCCATCTTGAAGATTAAATTGAACATTTTCAACATTTGTCATACTTGTTTCGGATACTGTTTTTTTGTAAAACTTTTGTGTGTGTTCTTCCGATGGGTATCCTAATATTCGAGCCAGGTCTGAACCAAATAGTTTGAAACTTAATGTAGAACTATTTTCTGGATATTTACTTGATTGTAAATTTGCAATATTTTGTTCCGTATTGTATTTTACAGAATAACTTCCCAGTGATTGCGAATACGTCAACGCAAAATTTAAGAGATCACATAGTGCTTGAGGGGAAGGAATAGTAGGTACATACAAGCTTCCAAGTACATTTTTTGCAGTCGATTTGGGTGTTTTACTTTGAATCAAGAATTCATATTCACTAAGATATTCTAGATTTCTTTCTTCATATAATTTTGATATATTTATCTTTCCGACCTCGCTGCAAATTATTTCTACATCTGCCCAGAATATTGCAGGCAAAATGCATCGTTTGCCTTCAACCCAGAGACCGTGTGGAAATTCTGTTTTGACAGCAAAATAATTGCTTCCCATTTGTTTTATTTCTACTATTGTGTTTAGATACAATGGTAAATGTATTTGGATTGTATTCGATGCATTTTCGGTTTTTTCTTGTATACGTAACCAAGATGATTCTGCATAAAGTCGGAAACCTTCAGAGAAATACATCAAACTCCAATCTTCTTCTATAGTCCATTGAACAATAGGTAATTCTAAAGATCCTAAAGCAAGTTTAACCGCGTTTAATCTTGGATTGTCTCCAGAAAGTTTCATGACAAATTCGCCTTCGCCTTTTTGAATGGCATCGGAAGTTTGCATGCAAATTGTATGAACGACTTGTGTTCCCATTTATATATTAACCTGAAAAAAAATATTTTGAATTTGACGTATTTTCGTATTTCAAAGTGTGTTTGCTTTAAAAACTTGGAAATTTTTTTTACAAATGCATGTAATTCAAGATATCTATTATATCTATTGAATTTGAAAAATCAAAATCGTAACAATCTTTGATAGATGTATTCAACATGTTACTTTGATTTACTATAATATCAAGCAATTCATCTGAAGTTGCTGCGCACTGTCTGTGTAATGGTGGTGGTAGTGGAGGTGGTGCTAGTGGAGGTGGTGGTGATGGTGGAGGTGGTGGTAGTGGAGGTGGTGGTGATGGTGGAGGTGGTGGTAGTGGAGGTGGTGGTAGTGGAGGTGGTGGAAATGGGAATGGTGGAGGTGGTGGTGATGGTGGAGGTGGTGGTGATGGTGGAGGTGGTGGTGATGGTGGTAATGGAATATCAGGCTGAATATCAGGTGGTGGAGGTACAGGATTTAATGGTGGTTGAGAATTCATTTCTGTACCATAAATTTTTATGGTTGCAAAGCTAAATTGAGCACCATCGTTATTACCTGGGTAAATATCATTTATATGTATTGTCCAAGTTCCGTTTGAATGTTCTCCCCAATTCATTACAGTTGTGAATGTCCAAGAATTATAATCTCTGAATGAGTCCATACTGGGTGTCCATCCAAGTGAAATACTGTTCAAAACAATTGCACTGTTATTTCTTAAAGGAGTTGTCATGGGTGATCGTGTTCCATGGGGAGACTCGAGAATAATTTCCAGATCGAGTCTATAATTATGGAAAATGAGTACAGTAAACTCAACATGCTCTAATCTAATATTTCTTGATATTTGCATGGTAAAAGTATTGTTTGACATGTCATTTAATGGATAAGAAAAATAGGTGGTAGTTTCATATTCCACTTGAGTTTGCAAGGAAGTCCATGTTTTCGATGTTTCTATGGCAGCGATTGCATCTACGACACCTGCACCGTATCGTGTATTATAATGCATACCGGCACCATTCAGAATCCAATTTCCATTCGATATATCATTTTTGCGGGCGGTAAATAAGAGAATTTCTTGTACATCTCTCCAATTTAAATTATTATTCGCTTGTAGCATCAGAGCAACGACTCCTGAAACGATTGGTGCTGCTGCTGATGTTCCACCAAAATTATTCGTGTGATTAGGCATCGAGGAAATTGAAGAATATCCAGCTGTTCCAACAGTATCTGTTGTGAATATTCCGTATCCGTTTCCAGCAGATGGGGCAGATACAATGATGCATGCACATTCTTCACCATAACTGACTCTTTCTAGATTATAATTTACAGCGGTCACTGCTATTGTATATATGGAGTTTGCATAACCATCACTGTTACAATTATTTTCATTCGATCCACCGTTTCCGGCAGCAAATACGAATATAGTTCCTTTTCCGTTTCTTCCTGTAGTGACAGCTTGTTGCATTCCATATTTTCCCCAATATGACATTGGATAAAGTAAATGAGGATCATCGAAAGGACCCCAGCTGCAACTTTTGATGTGTATCCGATCATTATATCTGGTATATGCATCGAGTTCATCAAGAGATGTAAAGTAATTTAAAAGTCTAAACCCTACAGATTGTGCTTTTGAAGCGACACCTAATATTCCGATAGTATTCTCCCGAGCTATAGCAATACCTGCACATGCCGTTCCATGATGACTAAAATCTGTCGTTGGATCATTGTCATCGTCAACATAATCCATATTATAGTTTACCGAATCTGGTGAATATATATTAAAGTCATTATGTCTTAAATCAAAACTGTCGTCTATTATAGCAACAACTATACCTGTGCCATCGTATGTTGTGCTTGGTACAGGCCAATGAATTAAATTAAGGTACCATTGATAGCGAATATATTGTTCTAGAGGATACATATCATCACAATCTTTGAAATATGACCCGGCTCTCCAGCTAGATGGTACTATATGATCATCGGTTGTACAAGTAGTAGAATCATTCACATAACAAAAGGGTGAATAGTAAAAAGAGTTAGACGTTGGTAAATGATCATAACATCCACATCGTAGACTGACATCCGCACCATTGCTGGTACACCCTGTTTGAAATGAAGAACAATCACATGATTTTTGTTTCATTTCGAATGCATCTAGAATATCTACACTGTGTATACGCTCGTCTCTAAGCATTCTTTGTTGTATTGATATGACATCTAATGCAGAGTTTGATTTAAGTAAATATTGATTCCCTATCTGTAAAGATACATTCAAGTTATAATATTGTGCTACTACATTTATATCAAAAATTTCATGGATACGAATTGCCAATTTATTTGATATAAATGTGTGATTACCTTTGTCGATTAAAACAGTACTTCTTCGACTGATATTGTGTAAATTTTCCGATTCGTTTGCGAATGTGACCTGACCTGTATCAATATCTCTTATTAACAGACGAACTGGTCCTAAAGTAAGAAAAAATAAAGCAACATGAATCATTTAAGTATAGCGAATATTTTTTGCACGCGAAATATTTAAATAAAAAAAATAACTTAAATAAAATGTTCAACCCGCATGATATTTTAGGAGTCAGTGAAGATGTTGATGAAACTCGGCTTAGAAAAAGATATAAATTCGTCAGTAAAATTGTCCATCCTGATAAGCACAATAATGACAAAAGTGCCTTGACACTTTTCCAAATTGTGAAAAATTCTTACGAGAGCATAAAAAATAGTAGGAATAAAATTTATTTACCTAAAGTTCCTGATGTTGATAAACAAAAGGAACAATCTTCGAAGATAGAAAAACCAAGTGAAAAAAATACGGCAGTAGCAGCAAAAATTACGGAAGAAGATTTGAATACTATTAGAATTTTGGGACAGCAATTGAAAGATCCATGGTTCAATCCAAATTTCAATCTTACTGAATTTTTTGGTGACGTTGCAATTCCAGAAAAGAAGAAGACAGATATGCGCCCTACAAGTTCACGCAATTAAATATTTTTCAAAATATCAATATAGGTTCATCATCTGTGTGGAGCTTTCTTCGTATCCAGCTATTATGTTTTGTAAACTTTTTAGCTATCTTGTTTTTTTTGAACCCATTGAAAGCATGTTTTATGAGATAATAGTTGTATGGTGAGCAATTTTTACTTTTTTGAAATTCAGTGTCACAAAACTTGCAAGTCTTACGAATTTTCAATTTTATTTTCACTACAGGAGTATATAATCCAACTAGACTCAACGCGAGATCCATTCTTTATATTTATGAAAAAAATTTTATCAGATTGAAATACTTTTTTTTCAAAAAAATAAATGATTCCTCCACGGTGTTTTACATGCAACAACTTCATTGCAGACAAATATGCGATGTTTATACAGAAAAAGGATGGTAGACAATTGTACAAAGAAGTACTTGATGAATTAAATTTACCTAGAATTTGTTGCAGAAAGATGTTGTTGACTCATGTCGATGTAATTGACGACACTGTAATGTATTCTTCAGTGGAATCAGTTATGGACGAAAGTCGTACTGTATTTAACGCATATGTGAAAAAAGAGAGAACTATTTCATGTGACTGATTTGTTTGCTTCATATTGTACTACTTTGAAAAAAATAATTGGCAAAAATAAATGTTGTGCACTCATAAAGAAGCAGTCCGATATTTTGATAGATGTTGTTTGGACTCTGGTGAGGTGAATGAGGAAGTTTGTGAAATCGTTGCGCCTTTCAAAAAATTTGAAGAATGGACAGACAACCACGGATATACTTGTCAGGATCTTCGCGAAGGGCGAACACATAACGATATTATGGAATGGTGCTCTGAATTTGGAACTGAGATTCATAATGGCTTATCAGCAGATGAAGCTTGTATAAATTTGTGTTCAGCGGAAATGTCCCCTAGCAGGACCAGATCACCGAGTTTACCGGATTTACCGAGTTTACCGGATTTACCGAGTTTACCGGATTTACCGAGTTTACCGGATTTACCGAGTTTACCGGATTTACCGAGTTTACCGGATTTACCGAGTTTACCG
>Ga0160423_10002446_pt1 | contig 15513 bp, 8 predicted proteins | sample CRUFie14St8metaG_FD_108191 | JGI IMG/M metagenome (GOLD analysis project Ga0160423, IMG submission 108191) | Marine microbial communities from the Costa Rica Dome - CRUD Field 142mm St8 metaG | ecosystem: Environmental > Aquatic > Marine > Oceanic > Photic zone | place: Costa Rica: the Eastern... | reverse complement strand
GGTGCCAATACCAACTGCATTATCTTCTATTCTCAAGCGTTCTGCACTACCAGTTGCAAATCTTAGAGTTGATGCTCTCATACCCATACTACGCAATCCACTACTAGCATCATTGGTAGCTTGGAAACCTGGTACGCTACCTATTTCACCTATACCACCAGAGAATTGTATATTTTTATCTGTATCCATGTTAATGTGCAATGGAGATGCTGGAGAAATACCTATACCTACTCCAGTTGATGTTACGTTGATGGCTGAAGTTGTTAAAAGAGTATTTGCCGAATTTGAATTGTTCAATCCTATTTTTAACGCATTGGTATCATACTGTATCAAACTTGAATTAAAATCACCAGCATTATTGTAAAGTAATATTGAAGTAGGATTAGAGCCATTGCTAACCATTAAATTGCCATGTGTACTGTTATAGCTTCCAAAATCTGTATTACCCGCTATTACTGTACCATTTACTTGTAATGGAGAACTAGGACCTGTTGTTCCAATACCAACATTACCATTGGTATCAATACTTAGATCTTCACCACTTCTACTTATATTAGTAATATGCTCTATTTTAAGAGTTGACATAGGACTTCCTGTTTGCTAAACATATTTATGTAGAACTTGGCTTGGTAGGCCATACCACTTCTGCTGTAGTTGCCACTTTGGTGATATCTCTTAGTGCAGTTCTATAGGTTGCCCAAGGGTCTTTGATAGTGCTAGGAACATCTGCACCTTGTGTCCAATCACATGCAATAAGCAGTTTGTTTCTGTGTTGTCTAATCTGTTCCCAGGTATCTTTTTCTTTGTGTTCTGCAATCAATTCATTCGTTATTACGTCACTGCCTACAATTTGCTGTACAGTTTTTCCATAGTCCTCATGATCCGGCATCACTGGAATTTCTGCACTTGGATCATAACTATATTCAACACCATCAATAACTATAGGATGATATAACCAGGTTGGACTGTATTCAAATTCTTCGCTCATGTTTTCCTCTTTTAACTGAATAATGCATATGAATTTACCCCAGGCATTGTGGAAGTAGTTGGATAAAATGTACTGTGTGATACTTCGACTTTTACTATATAATGTACATATGCTGGTATACTAATTGATACATCTACAATTTCAGAATCACTGTTTCCAGGAGCACCACCAGGTTGATTGATAGACAATCTGCCACTGCCCGGTCCATTGTAAATATCTCGATACACTAAATTATAATTAGGAGTGTAGCTACCATCACTTCTACCATGTCCTGCTAACCAATATTCCCCTTGTGATGTTGTACTATAGTATGTTTGAAACAAAGTAATATGCACACTACCAGCACCCCAATAGTGTCTTCTGTATCTTAACAAGTTGTAGTTTGTGGTGCTTGAACTAGCACCATATAATCTATAGTGTACACTAGTATTATCACCTTGTACAAACCTTGACCAGTTGTTTTTACTGGCGTGTACAAATGCGGCACCTTGCTCATCAATCCTAAAACGTCTTGTTGGAGCACTGCCTGGTCCTATACTGCTATCTTTTGTATAAAAATCCAATCTCGCTGGAGCACTTGTACCAGAGTGATTACCATCAGCCGCTCCAACGATTTTAGCATCTGCACCAGCAGTTGTATTACCATCTGCATAGCCTTTGAATCCTAATTCACCTAATGACATTCCTGAAGTAACTGTACCGCTAAAATAGGTTGACATCAAAAGTCCACCGCCATTGCCTGCAATAATATTTAAATTGGTTGTAGGTTTGTATGTGCCAATACCTACTCTGCCATTGTTTGTTACAGTAAATGCATCTATTGCTCCATGTGTTGTGTTTAGTCCTTCAACTCTCAATAAGGTACTTTGACCCGTTGCCGCGTTGGTTCCGTGTCCTTTTATTACAAGTCCGCTATCCGCATTGTTGTTTCCGCCACCGGTTGTTTGATTAATGTAAAGCACAGCTTCGTTTGTGGCTTGATTCATAGTAATCCAAGTCTGCCCTGTGCCTCTGTGTTCAAAACCTGTTAACGCACCATTTGAATAAAGTTTATTCAACATAAAAATTCCGTTGTCATCAATCGCAAGTCTAGTAGCATTTGCATCAACATCTTTGATACTAAAACCTGCGTTGGTTTGTCCATCTACGCCCGAACCAATTTCAAAAACATCTGCATTTGCATTTTGATGATCAAATCTTATTCTAGGTACGCCACTGGTCCCTGTATCTAAGTGTAGTGTTGCTTGTGGATTTACTACACCAATGCCAACTTTACCTTCAGAATTAATTGTCATTCTAGTAGTGCTACTACCAACATAACCGTCTGTCGCAAATTGTAGTGTACCGCCCGATCCTGGCTGGTTGAAACCATTTGGTTGTTCAAAAACTCCTGCAATATGTCCATATATAGATGTGCCGCCGCCAGGATTTTTTCCTCTAAATTCTATTTGTGAACCAGATCCTTCTGCTGGTGTACCAGATGATGGAGAGTTGTCTAAAGTAAGTAATGTCTTGGGTGAAGTAGTACTAGAAGTACCTGTGTTTTTGACATATAATTTCACTCCACTTGTAGATGATGTACCAACTCCTACACCGCCAGTGAATACAAAAAGGTTACCAGAGCTATCTATTCTCATTTGTTCTGTTAAATTTCCACCATCTTGTCTAGTAGTAAATCTTAATGCGGTGTTGTAATTTCCATCTGTAGTATTTTCTTTTATACCTTGTATAGTTGCAAAGTTAGTCAAATCTCCTGCATTATTATACTTTCCTCTAAAGGTTATTCCACCACCGGGATTTGTACCATCATAAGCAGTTCCCGTATCATATATCCCTAGAGTAGCTAATCCACCACCAGATGATACATTAGATCCTGACACTTGTAAAGGATACTCAGGAGTTTGTGTACCAATACCAACATTATTAGATGTATCAACAGTCAATACTTGTGATGTACCAGTAGAATTATACAAGAAAAACTTATCATCATTTTGTACGCCCATTGCAAATTTTTGTGCATCATTTTCAAATTGTAGTTCTGCATATTTGTCAGTGCCACCAGTAATTAATACTCTTGTATGGTCCGTACTTGATACGTGTAAATTTTGACTTGGGTTATCAGTACCGATACCAGTATTTCCATTGGTGGCTGTTTGTGGCACTTTATCCAAGTTTAGTGTGCGTGTACCTGCCACAGCAGGAACAGCTATGTCCACATATCCGCTTGTATCTCCGTATATTCTAACCTTGCTCATTTTATAGTATTACCCATCTTTGTCCGCTAGGCACTGTTACTGTAGCGCCACTGTTGATTGTTACTGGTCCTGTTGTCATTGCATTTCTATTTGTACTTAGTGTGTAATTACTGTTGACGCTATTGTCAGTTTCTAAAAATGTTTTATCTGTTCCGCCACCTACTGCTCCTTCTGATTGATCTACAAAACTTAATGCACCAGAACCGTTTGTTTGTAATACCTGACCAGCTGTTCCATCTGTGATTGCACTGGTTGGTGCAGTTGCGAATACTGGCACTGTACCAGTTGCATCAGGTAATGTTATAGTTCTATCAGCAGTTGGATCAGTAACAGTTAATGTTGTTTCATAAGTATTTGCAGTCGCACCTTCAAAGATTAAATCAACACCTGTATCTGCTTTGATATCTTTGTATAAAATATTTTGCATGAGATTAGCATCTGCTTTGAAAAAATCTTGATAGGTACTACCTACTACATTTCTAAGCACTATTGCGCCACGTTCAGCACCAGCAGTTACTATTTCTGAATTCAAATCTATTCTTGCAAACGACTGTAATTGATTACCACTATCACGACCTTTAGCAAATATATAAGCAAGGACGTCACCATTGGCTGGTGTCGATTTATCTCTTATAAATGATAATCCTGCAGAATAATTGTTATCAGCATCTATTTTAATATAGCTATCGCCAATAAAAAAAGATTTATGATTATTAATTTCAAAATCTATAGTACCAGAACTTGCCGTAATACTTTTTCCATTTACATCTAGGTTACCACCTAGTTGTGGTGTAGTGTCATTTACAATGTCACTTGTGCCTAAGTCATTGTATGTTGTTCCATCATTGGTAAACTGCCATTTGTCTGTAGTTTCATTCCAACGCAAACTAACATTTGTACTAGTGCCACGCTCGATTTCAATGCCTGCGTCTTGACTGGGCGTTCCTGTTTCGTCACTGTTTAACACAAGAATATTATCTCCAATATTCACAGTGTTTGAGTTTACAGTAGTTGTTGTGCCGTTTACAGTTAAGTTACCCGCAATAACTACTGTGCCTGTATTGTCGCCTACTGCGGCTGGATCAATAGTAAAACTTGCAGGACCTGCAAGATATCCTGTAGATGTTATATTGTTAAATGTTACATTATCTGTTGTTTGAACTGTTTGATCTGCATCACTTAAAGCAGTAATACTAGCCGCTGATATTCTAGCATCAAATCTAGTGTTTGTAAAATATAAATTAGTTGTACCTTGTGTAATATCATCAGTGGTATTGGTAGATATATTAAATATATTTCCACCACCAGAAAAATGACTGTTAGTAGGAAGCACAATACTGGTACCGCTATTTGTAATTGTAGCTTCGTTGACTACTATGTTTCCATCTACTAAAAAAGGTTTAATTGTCATGTGTTATACCAATGTGTTTACTCTTGTAACTTTATATTGTATGCTGTTTGCAGTAGCACCGGTTGCTTGTAATTCAAATATTGATGTTGCAGAATTGTAATTAGCACTGTAGGTTGTAATCTCTGCAGATCCTGTGTAAATGATACCGTAAATACTAATATATGCTGTAGCACCATCGTGTATACAAACTGCTTCTGCAATTTGATATTCTTCAGTAACAGTGTTAGTAGCTTGGATAATATATTTCGCACTTCTATCAACCGTCGCATCAAACGTGTCTATATTAGTAGCACTAGTTGAAGCTACTGTAGCAGTACTAGTTTTAAGTGTGCTTACTCCATCAACTCTTATTGCACCATCAACGTGTAATTTCTCTAGTGGACTAGCTACTCCAATACCAACTCTATTATTTGCTTTGTCAACTACTAAAGTGTTTGTGTCTACAGTCAATGCTCCTGTGATAGTTACATCATTGGGCAATCCAACTGTGATTGTTTGACCACTTGCACTAGTTTCTATTTCATTTGTTGTACCTGCCACACTTAAAGTTTGTGTAGAGAGATTTACAGTACCTGTTCCACTATCTCCAGCAGTATTAACTGAAACACTTGTTAAATAATCTGTTCCTGCAACTGCCGCTGATATATTACCTGCACCATCTGCTTTAACTATTCCTGTGATTGCACCTACTACAGGATCTGTTTCTGTATAACTAGTTAGGTATGAACTTAGATCGGGTGGAGTATATGTAAACACACCTGTTGTATTGTCGTATGATAAAGCCGCTGTACCAGCACTTGCTGTGGTTATACTTAGGTCCGTGAGTGCAATGCCACCACCACCAGCAATAGCTCCCCAAGCACCACTTGCATAACCTTCAAATGCATTATCAGTAGTATTGTAACGAAACATACCATTTACTGCACTGCCTGGACGTTGTGCAGTTGTACCTGCTGGCAATTGAACTGCTCCAGTTGTTGAAACAACTAGATTAGTTCCGTCAAAAGTAAAGTTAGCATCATCTTCTATTTGACCACTAGTGCCTGCAATTACCACTCTATTATCAGTTAGATCACTTACTACTAAACTGTTTACAGTCAATTCACCACTAGAGTCTACAGTAATCAAGTTATGATTATTAAGTCCTAGAGGATTAAGTGCTAGTGTTACAAGACTTCCTGTTATCATAACATCAATTTGATCGCCATTCAACGGAGCATTTACGAATGTTATAATACCGCCTGTTTCTGTGTAGTCATTGGTTGGCTGAACCAACACACCGTTTACAAATACCATACTTACTGTACCACCGGTGGCACCTGTACCAGTGTTGTATGCTGTGGTGTTTCCGTTACCTGTATAGTTTTGTTTAATAAATCCTGTGTCAGCACCTGGTGTTGTACTGATCCATTCAGTGCCTGTGTATACATATAGTTCACCAGTAGTACCTGTATCAAACCATAGTTGACCTGTACTGAGACCTGTTGTTGGTGCATTGTTTTGATAGTAAAATCCAGCTGAGGTAGGAGGATCAATAAAAGATAAAACACCGTTGGCATCAATACTCAGTAACTGATTATTTGTACCTCTTGCTGTAGGAAAACTATAAAATGTTGTGCCAGCACTATCGCCAATTGTTAAAACACCGGTAGCATTTATATTTGCTCGTTCTGTTCCAGCAGTTGTAAATCTTATAATATCTTCATCAGCATTAGTTTCAACTTTAATATGTGTATCAGAATCAGCATCTATTACACTATCAGAACTTCCACTACCACTACCAGAGCCTACTTCTACCCAAGCACTGCCGTCATATATTTCTGCTTTATTACTGGTTGTGCTAAAACGTAACATACCAGTTTGTGGAGTTCCAGGTCTTTGAGCATCAGTTCCTTGTGCTAAAATCATAGCACCAGTATTACTACTATTATCAAATGTTCCTGTTAAATCGAAATCAAAAAGTGCAGTTAATTTTCCGTTATTATCAATGGTTACACGTTCAGTGCCTGCGGTATAAAAACGCAAGAAATCATCATCAGCAGTTTTATCTGTTTCTATATAAGTATCTTGATCCGCATCAGCAACGGCTCCAAGTCCGGTCCAAGCAGATCCGTTATATCCTTCATATCTACTGAGTTGTGTGTTAAATCGAATTTGTCCTGTTGCCACAACACCAACTTGTGGACGTTGAGAAGTATTGCCAACAGGAACTCGCAGAGCCCCACTGGTGCTAATAGTAATATTACCGCTAGCTGTGGTTATCCTATCACGTTGATGATCTAAATTTAAAGCCATTAATATCTCTCACAACTGTTTTATGTATTTAGTTGTTTTAGACAACGTAACTAGTTGCTTAAATTTCAACATATTTTTGCATTACCGCAACTACTAAGCAAATATTCACCTACTACATATATACGCAAGTGTCTAAAAGAAGCACTTAAATACACTACAGCTAGTCCTCGTTTCAGCTATACAATGCACTATGCAAAATCTTTTTTAATTTACTATTCTAAATTTGTACTGACTGTTAAAAGGATTAAACAAAAATCTATTATTACTACCTTTAAGGCTTCTATCCACAGCATAATCAGTATCTGATCCAGTTGAGTACAGCATGTTTGAAACTGAATTAGTTATTATGAAGTTTCTAAGTTCGTCTGGTGTCATGTGAGGATTTGCTTGTAAAATCAATGCTCCTAAACCACATACCTGTGGACTTGCCATACTAGTTCCAGTAATATTTGTTGTTAGAAATGAACTATTGCCTGGATAAGTTCCAGTACCAGGCATTTCATTTGTAGTGCTACACGCACTCATTATATTAGTACCTGGTGCGTAAATATTTACTGCTGGACCGGTTTCACTGCTACTATTCTTTTGCTCTAATCCGGCGTTGTGCGTATATCTATCTATATTACCAACACTCATTGCTTGATCATCATAGGGTGAACCTCCTCTGTGGTAATATACATCACCTCCAGGACTTTTTGTATAATAATTATTGTAGTCTGCTCCACTAGGTATATCACATTTTTGACGACTGTTTCCAGCGGCTATACAAACATGTATTCCTGCATCTATCATTTCTTGTACATCTGTATCAACGCTTGTAACTCTTCTCACATGCCTATATCCTAAAAATGTGCTACCACTATATCTAGGACTACCTACTATACCATAAGTGGTGCTTCTACCTGTACCATTCCAGCCACTGGATACACTACTGCCTCTGTAAACAACATTAGTAACACTATTAGGATATGTTCCATATCCCCAACTCATATTAACTATTGTTGGTCTTTTATATCCTGTTGCAGGGTCAACAGGTTTATTATTATGCCATCCTTTGATAACATCAAAACAATTAGTTATACTAATTCCTGTAAAAATATCACCCGAACCTTCTAAACCATTTACTTTTACTGAATATACTCTTGCATTTTTTGCCCAGCCATACAGTAAGCCAGCGACTGTGCCTGCACAATGCGTTCCGTGCCCATTGTAATCTCTGTAATGATTAACACTTTGAGTACCACTCACTCCGCTTTCGTTATACCAGTCGATTTGTTGTACTCTACTAGTACCGCTAGCATCGTTGAATTCAGGATGGTCTACTTGTAAACCGCTGTCTTGTATCACAACATCAACACCTGTTCCATCTAAATTATATGTATAATCGCCTGATGGGTTATTACTACTTGTACCGTAGACATTTGTGCTTTCAATACATCTACGCATGCCCCAATTTAAATGATTGCCACTATAAGCTGTGGTTTTTTTAAAATCTCCGGATTGTGTTGCACAGAAGCCAATGTCTAAACTGTCATCTTGGTCAGGTGGAATTGCAACATCTGCAACTCTACTATCATTTTTCAGTTGTTTAGCTTCTTCATCTGTCAAACTATAATGAGTATTTCTTGTGCTTAGTAACCTTTCATTTGCAACATCTACACTCCTAGCTGGAATATTTGCATCACCCGAGCTTTGTGTCATTTCTGCTTTGAAATTACTAGCATCGACTCCTCTTTTTAAACTTACAATATATTCTTTTTCACTCATCACTATACCTTAATGTAAATCTACCCAAGCACTACCAGTGTAGCCTTGAAATTTTGTTGTAGTTGTATTGAAAATCATATCTCCAGCGGCTGGACTTGCAATAGCATCTCTTGTAGTGGTTGTCATTTGTGCTAATCTGAAAGGTGTGTCAGTAACTAACACTCTATTAGTGGCATCTAATTCAATGTTAGCACCTGCTGAAATATTTGTTGAACCACTGCCTGTGGTTTCTAAATTTGTTACTGATAATGTACCAACATTGGATATATTTTTGTTTAATGCATCTAAGTTGCCACCAAGTTCTGGTGTTGTGTCTTCAACTATATTATTAAGTGAACCTCCACCTCCTCCACCACCAGACTGTGCTACCCAAGCGTAATCACTTCCATTCCAACTTAATACATATCCGCTAGTTGGATTGCTTTGGTTTAGATGTGTGTCTATAGCACTATTTAAACCTGCTGTTGTTTGATAACTTGACAGTTGACTATCATTAGCTAGTTTAATCCATACACCACCATGAGCAAAATAACCAGCGCCAGTAGCATGTACATGTGCAAACATACCATGATAAGTTGTAGCACTGGGCAAATCACCTTCTGTAGCATACACGTTTGAGTATAAAATTTTTCCTGTAGTGGTTATATCAAATGCTTGTCCATCTAAATTACCTCCAAGTTGTGGAGTAGTGTCTTCAATAATATGTGTAATACCTCCACCACCTAAGTTTGATACCCAGGCATAATCACTGCCGTTCCAACTAAGCACAAAATCTTGGGTTGGATTATTTTGGTTTAAATGTGTATCTACATCTGAATTTGTATAACCTGCTGGTATACCAGTTAAACTAGAACCATCACCAACTAGTGTTGTTGCACTTAGTTGTCCATCTATTTGTACATTTTGTTTAAGTTTTGTCGTCATTTTCTTTCCTTTAGAATGATATATTACCAGAAACTTTAGTAGTCAGAGGCTTGTGTGCTGAAAATGGCCAATAAGCAATTCTATTTGTTCCATTCATTAATCCATAGTTAGCATTAGTTCCACCAAAAAAAGTAGCAGGATCATTTTCATTGGTACTTCCTTGATTCATAAGTCCTGTTATTGCATTGTTTTGGAACCATGCTCTAACCTGTGCAGGTGTCATGCCAGGATTCATTTGTAACAGCAAACAAGCCATGCCTGCAACCTGGGGTGTTGACATACTTGTACCGTTGTTGTTGTAATAATTAGTGCTTGATGAATTACCTGAACTAACAATGTTGGATCCAGCGGCCCATAAATCAACACGTGGACCTTTATCACTTGATCCAGCTGTATATTCACCGTTCTGATTACCAATTCCTGTAAATGCAGAAGCATAGTCATCATCTAAATTACCTACAACAATAGTATCAGGACCTATATTGCCTGCACCTCTGTTATAGTAATTAGGTTGTCCTGCTGAAATTGCACCTGCTGTTACACTCCGGGTTATGTAATTATTGTAGTCTATATCACCTGAATAGCAGAGTTTTTGATATTGATTGCCTGCACTTTTACAGTATATAACACCTTCATCTTGCATTTCTTCTACTTCTGCTTGGAGGCTATATATAGCACAATTAAATCTGTCGCTACTATCTCCTATTATACCATAGTCTGTGTTTTTGACTGTTGTGCCTGTGCTACTACCTCTAAACACAATGTCTGTCATACTGGTAAAGTACGATTTATATCCCCAACTTGCACTTACCACTGTGGGTCTTTTTACGCCAGTTACTGGATCAGGTGTCTTAGCTTTGTGGAATTCTTTGATGGTATCAAACCAATATGCTCGACTTATTCTACTGGTGTCTTGAAAATATATAGTTGCATTTGTTGCCCAACCTATATCTCTACCAACGGCAGTACCACAACAATGTGAGGCATGACTACCATCGTATGCAATTGTATAATACATAGTGCCTGCACTACTACAGTTAGGAAGAGTATTCCATTGAAATTGTTGCAGTCTGCTAGAGCCGTTAGCATCATCTAGCATTTCATGGTCAGGTCTTGGTATATTGCCTTCTTGATGAACGTAATCTACACCTGTGCCATCTAAATGTCCTGTAAAATTTGTAGTGCTTCTTGTATTTGCATGATTAGTACCCCAGCCATTAGTTGACTCAATATGTCTTAGTAAACCCCAATTGTTTCTACTAGTTGATGTACTATCTCTAGCCCAGCTAGAACGTGGATTACGTTCATAATCTAAAAAATCATCTGACCATTCAAAAGGATGTTCGATATCGCCTATTCTATGGTCTGCTCTAAGTTTTGAAACTTCTTCTGGTGTGAGTGCCATTTCAACAATACGTTTACTGCTTTTTCTTTCTTCTACAAATTGCACTTGTCTGTCAGGTATAACATTAGAGTCTACGCTAGAATCTGATGTAGTATCGCGAGTAAGCTCGTCTACTATCTGTTCTTTGTCAACACCTTTTTTTAATGCTATTACATAATGTGCTTCACTCATTTTGTTTCCTATACTATGTTTATTGTATTGCCCATAGAACTATGTATTGAACATACATAATACAATGTTGATGGTGCTGACATTGGAACTTTAAATACAATTGTTCCAACTTGTGCTCCGTTGTTTGTTACACCATTGTTGTATGTACTGCCGCCTTGACTTGATCTTATTTCAAACGGATGTCCAGATGCATTGACTACAAAATAATATGTTTCACCTCTACGCAAATAAATTACTGGATCATTTTCAGGTGAAGTAAACCAATGTGAATCTGGATCACTATATTGATAATGATTTGCGCCTGAGTTAACTATGTTAAACACATTCCTAGCACCTGATTTAGCACTTGCAGAATTTGATCCATCTGGTCTAAAGAGTATATTACCTGCTACGTTAATAGAAGTAGTTGTAGATCCTAAGTCAGCATAGAAACTTGTGTTGTTTCTATCTTCGAAGTACGAAGCTCTAACATATCCATTGAACTCTACATTACCTTGATTGTTGAGATACATTAAATTTGTAGTTGAATTTCCACTTCTCACTCTTAAAACTTCTGAACTACCACTAGCATGAATTTGAATACCTGTATCACCAGAAGTTTGTGTGGAATAGATAAATGCTTCTCCACTGCTAGGATCTGCTGGTGCACTTGCGGCAGTTATTGTAAGTTTATCACCAGACATTCCTCCACCAATACCCAAATTTGTAGGTGTAATCTTTTTCATTGTACCACCATCATCAATGAGAACAAAGTCTGCATCTGAAGAGGAAGTAGTGGTAGTTGGAGTATCAGAGTTTCCTGTTGTCAGAACGGTACCAGTTGCATCTGGTAAAGTAATTGTTTGATCCTGTGATGCTGGGCTTGTATGCGAGATAGTGGTTTTATAATCTCCTGCTTCTTGGAAAATTAATTCAACACTTCCATAACCTACTGGTTTTATCAAGGAAACATCTCTATAAAATGCAATTGAAGTATCAGTCATCTGGGCCGCCATAGCACCAGGAGCTAGTTGAAATTGTACTTTATCAGTTTCAAATTTAGCAGTATCAGTACTTCCAATAAAAGTTAAGAAAGTTACATCTGTACCACCATCAGTTCCTTTAAAAATAATATCTGTATCATTACCTTGGGCATCAATTGTAATATTACCAGTAGTAGTTGCAATATTAACAGCCGCATCACCAACAGTAATATCATCTGCGGCAGTACTACCGCCGCCTCCAGAGTTAACAAACTCCAATACTGATCCTGAACTAGGAACTGCTAATACTTGACCAGATGTACCTACTGCGGTTGGTAGAGAATATGCTCCATTTACATTTATGGTTCCAGTAGTTTTAACACCAGTGGTAGTTGTTTCGAATTTTTTACTACCATTACCATGGTATATAGATAATGCGTTAGAGGGGGTAGCTGTAATATAGTTGCTAGTTCCAACCATAAGTTTAAAAGTATGAGTGTTAGTAGTTTGAATAATACTGTTACTACCGTTATGATATATTTCTAAATCACTACCAGCACCAAATTTTAGTCTATTGACTGTTGTTCCGCTACTATCTCCAAAAACAATATTTTTATTATTAGTATCTAGATTGCCACCAAGTTGAGGTGTAGTATCATCCACTAAATCTACCATTCCGCCGCCACCTGCATTTGTTACCCAAGCATAATCACTGCCGTTCCAACTTAGTACATAACCACTTGTAGGATTGCTTTGATTTAAATGTGCATCAACATTACTATCACTATAAGTACCACTACCGATAAGATTTGTCCAAGAACCGTTTTCATAACCTTGTAGTTTGTTGTCTGTGGTGTTGTATATCATTTCACCATTTGCACTTGTTAGTGCATTTCTTTCTGTAGTAGTTAGATTACCTAATCTAAAACCACCACCACCTGAATTCTTTTGAATTACAACACTACTGCCTACTGAAATGTTAACTGCACTGTTACTGGTGATTGTTGGAGTTCCTGCCGAATTGGTTTCAATTGAACCAACAGTCAACACATTGGTTGTACTGTTATATGTAAAGTCTGAATCGCCATCAAATGAACCTGCATTATTAAATTGAACTTCTGTATTGGATCCACCAGGTGTTCCACTTCCGCCACCTCCACTTACAGTTGCCCATGTTACAACACCACTTCCGTTTGTTTGTAATACTTGATTTGCTGTACCATCTGTGGTAGGAAATGTAAATGCACTGCTAAATCTTACTGCTTTTTTTAGGTCAATTATATCACTATTACCATCTAAACGAACATATTCTACTAAACCACCACTATCTGTTACATCGAATCTAATTGAACCTCTGTAAGATCCAGAAGTAACATTAGGAGTTCCAAATGTAATTTGTCCTATTGTTTGAGATGCACCAGCACTATCTCTGCTAGTAGCCGCCAGCACTGTACTGAAATCAACTGTACTAGGACTAGTGGTTTCATGATCAAATATTATTTGTGGTCCAGTAAGTCCATCATCAACTGCTTTTATATACAGCCTTTTATCATTTAGTTGCATGTAGTTGTGACCATCACTGGTATTATGATAAATTTGTAAATCATTGTCTGCACCAAAACTTAGTGTGTCATCTGTTCCTGGAGTAGCAGTATCTCCAAACGAAATATTTGCTCCATTTGTATCTAAATTTCCACCTAGTTGTGGAGTTAAATCTTGTACTAAATCAAATACAGTACCATTGTTTACAACCCATGCATAATCACTGCCATTCCAACTTAGCACATACCCACTGGTTGGATTTGATTGATTTAAATGTGTGTCTATACTTGCATTCAAAGTACCATCCAGTACCACATTACCACTTGCATCTGGTAGATATATGTTCCTATCTGCTGTTGGGTCAATTACATTAAGTGTTGTTTCATAGGCATCGTTACTACCTTCAAATACCACACCACCATTGCTATAAAAATAGACACTACCTACACTAAGTTGATTAGAATAAGGATTGAATACGAGCCCGTTATCGTCTTGTATTGGAGTCATCTGTACGTTTGCAGTACCGGCTGTATCACTGAATAAAACATTGTACGCCACATTATCGTCACTAGTTTCAGTAACCTGCACACTGCTTGCTTGTACATTGGTTAAATTACTTCCATCGCCATCCGCAAGTAAAACAGTACCAGATGCATCTGGTAAGTTGATTGTTCTGTCTGTTGTTGGTGTTACTACATCTAGTGTTGTTGTGTTAGAATGTACAAATTTTATATTACTTGGATTTATAAATTTTAAGGAAGTTCCATCCAACTGCATAATAGTATTATTGTTGTTTCTAAAGTAAATTTCATTACCAGATTGTGCGTTCAAGAATGTGTTGCCTGCATTATTTTGTAGCAAAGCATAGTTAGTGATTCCAGATCCACTAAGATTAACGTTCCTAATTCCAGTACTAAGAGCAAAACCCATAGTACTAATTTGTAAATCATGAATTTGTCCACCATAACCATTATTGTCAATTGAACCAGTTATAGATATATTGCCTGTACCAGTAATATCATTACTGTTTAAGTCAAGATTACCGCCTAGTTGTGGCGTAATATCGTCTACAACATCACCTAAACCAGCTCCAGTTCCATTCGCTGTCCAAGAGTAATCAACACCGTTCCAAGTTAATACATAACCTGCTGTTGGATTACTTTGATTTAAATGCGTATCAACATCTGAATCTGTATATGCACCAGCAACATTTGTTAAACCACTTCCATCTCCTACAATTTTAGTGGCATTGATTTCCCCAGAAATTTGTACATTTTGTTTAAATTTTGTTGACATAGACGATACTCCTCTTGTACGTATTTATTCACTAGTCATAAAAAAACAGGCTCCGAAGAGCCTGTTTCTAATTTGAATATACCCAAATATTAGGTAAATGCAAGTTGGTTGCTTGTTACAGCAATCTTGGCTAAGTAATCAGCCGCATTACCAAGTGAGCTAGCTTGGTTTGAAAGCTCTACATAACCATATCTGGTCATAAAGCTAACTACTGGCTCAAATGTACTTGGGTCTAGTACTGTACCGCTTGACATCAACGGAATGTATGGGCAATAGAACGCCGCGGCGTCTGTTTCTGTTGCACCTTTGTATCCAACAAGCACTGAATCATCAGCGGCATACTGGTTTACGTAAATTCTCATTGTGCCGTTTAAAGTACCTACAAATTTTGTATTTGTTGGTGCTTCAAATGTGCCTTCTGTGCTTCTTGCGAAAGCTGAAGTTGTTGCACTTTGTAGTACTGTTAGTACTGTTGGGCTAACTACTGCCCAGTTACC
>Ga0160423_10002445_pt1 | contig 15517 bp, 6 predicted proteins | sample CRUFie14St8metaG_FD_108191 | JGI IMG/M metagenome (GOLD analysis project Ga0160423, IMG submission 108191) | Marine microbial communities from the Costa Rica Dome - CRUD Field 142mm St8 metaG | ecosystem: Environmental > Aquatic > Marine > Oceanic > Photic zone | place: Costa Rica: the Eastern... | reverse complement strand
GAGGCAGTCATGCTTGGTCAACCAATATACATGTTAGCGCCAGATGTTATCGGAGTTAGATTAACTGGTGAATTAAAGCCAGGTGTGACCGCAACAGACATGACGTTACGAATAGTCGAAATGTTGCGTGAACACGGAGTAGTTGGCAAATTTGTCGAGTTCTTCGGTAGCGGTATGGCCGCCTTGACTTTGGCAGACCGTGCAACTATTGCCAACATGGCGCCTGAATATGGTGCTACCTGCGGATTTTTCCCTGTTGATGAAAGGACTTTGGAATACATGCGCCTTACCGGCCGAGAAGATTCTGCCATAGCCGGCGTTGAAGAATATTGCAAAGCACAAGGCTTGTGGTATGATGTTAACAGTGATGAGAAATCATACACTGCGCTACTTGAATTAGATTTGAACACCGTACAGCCCGCACTCGCCGGTCCAAAACGCCCCCAAGATCGAGTAGATTTGGCAGACATGAAACCTCATTTTATCGATTCTCTTACTGCTGAATTGGGGCACCAAGGGCATGGTCTAAACGAGGATGATTTGTCCAGTAGTGCAGTAGTCGAACTCGATGGTGAAAAGTTTGACCTAAATCATGGTGATGTAGTAATTGCTGCAATAACTTCCTGTACCAATACCTCAAATCCGGGCGTAATGCTGGCAGCTGGATTATTGGCACGTAATGCAAGAAAGCGTGGCCTGACAGTCAAACCTTGGGTCAAAACCTCGCTCGCACCGGGTAGCAGAGTGGTTACTGAATATTATGAGGCAACGGGTCTACAAGAAGATTTGAACGAGATGGGCTTTAATGTAGTGGGTTACGGTTGTACGACATGCATTGGTAACTCAGGGCCACTGCCGGAAGAAATTGATAACGCCATTGAGGAATCAGGGCTGATAGTTGGCTCGGTAATTTCTGGTAATAGGAATTTTGAGGGTCGCGTTCACAGCAAAGTGAAGGCATCTTACCTTGCAAGCCCCCCGCTTGTCGTTGCTTATGCGATTGCTGGAAACTTAGAGGTTGACTTGGAGACAGAGCCTCTAGGCTACTCAAGCGATGGTCAACCGGTTATGTTATCCGAGGTTTGGCCATCAGATGAAGAATTGGCTGAGGCGCTTTCAGCAATAACTCCTGATATGTTCAGGCAGCGCTATGCTGATGCAATGAATGAACCAAGGTGGGATTCCATCCCTGCTGAATCAAGCCCGCTATACCCTTGGGATGAGAACTCAACTTACATTCGGTTGCCATCCTTCTTCTCGGGATTAAGTTCTCAACCGGAACCTATCTCTTCAATCGAGCGAGCAAAGGTTCTGCTAAAGTTGGGTGATTCAATTACCACTGATCACATTTCACCGGCTGGGTCATTCCCAAAGAGCGGGCCTGCAGGCCAGTGGCTGGTCGAAAGAGGTGTAGAGCAGCGTGATTTCAATTCATTCGGCAGCCGTCGAGGAAATCATGAAATTATGATGCGAGGGACATTTGCCAATGTTAGAATAAGGAACCAAATGGCGCCGGGAACAGAAGGAGGATTTGCTAGACATCCCGAAAATGGTGATGTAGTATCTGTTTTTGATGCAGCAAATGCTTACGAGGGTCCTAAAGTAGTCCTTGCAGGGTCTCAATACGGAACTGGCTCATCAAGGGATTGGGCTGCCAAAGGCACTTACTTATTGGGAGTGAAGGCAGTGATTGCCACTTCCTTTGAAAGAATCCACCGCTCAAACCTAGTTGGCATGGGCGTACTGCCATTAATATTCAAGCCGGGAGAGTCACATGAAACCCTTGGTTTGGACGGTAGTGAAGTATTTGATATACCGATTACAGACGAAGTAAAACCGCTTCAAATGCTGACTGTTTCGGCAACTAAGGATGACGGTACGGTGATTAACTTTGAGGCTCAGGTGAGATTGGATACCCCAGTAGAAGTTGAATATTACCGAAATGGGGGTATTCTGCACACTGTTCTCAGGCAGTTGGCAAATAAAGCGTCATCTTGAAGGCGGGATAAGGCGAGGATTTCACATGGCGGAACTTAGTGGGTTTGTACAATACCGATTTCGTTCCGATGAGAATGATACTGAAATTTTGTTACGTGGCGACGCTGATTGGGTACGCAGCAAGCTAGCAGAATTGGGTCTTGAGGGAGTCGGCTGGATGATGCCTATTGGGCAGGATGTTAAAGCTACCAATACCTCTGGTCTAAAGAGCACTGTCAAATCAAAGGCGATGATAGAGGTTGATGATGAGCCATTTGGCGACAAACCCTTGGACATGGGCCCCGAACCCGACCCATCAAGGATTCCAATAGTTAGAAGACCGATCGGCGAACTTGACCTCAGTAGTGAATTGAGAGCCTTGGGGTTGGATAACTTAAGCAAACCTGATCCAATTGAACTAATGGAGATGTTTGCAGAATTAGATGAACCCTTGCCGGTACAAGGCACGATGAGCGTTGACCCTATGGCAGAGGCTTGGTTGAGAGAATTGATGAACATAGTTGTCCGTGATTATGGTTTTACTGCCCTAAAAACAAGTGATATCGAAGAGATTGCCAGTAAGAAACTGGGTAATCGTGAAGGCACCGTTCTAGAGGTCTGGTTAGAGTCATTATTTTCTGCTGGAAAACTGGTCAAAGTTCACGGTGGAGATGCTATTGGTTGGGGACCATCTCCTCGCTGGTTAGCAGGTAAAGTTTGACGAGATATTGCCGGATTGATATATTCCTGATTTCGCTTTACTGTTAAGCATACAGAATGTTATGCTTCGGACAAAATTCCAAAGCAATTAAAGTGGTAGTTAGTGTGGCTCAACAAGTGATGATGATGTTTTCCCAAGACAATCTCTTCAAAGCCCGCGCAAGAAGCATCTTATTGTGTATGTTGATGGTACTTTCAACCACCGCAGCATTGGCAACTACAGCAAGCGCTTCTCAAGCAAGAACTTACACCACAAACCGTGACCCGCATGATGTTGCAATCGGGGACTTCAATTGTGACGGACACAATGATATTGCCGTTGCTACTGATGGAACACACACAATATCTGTGCTGTGGAATGACGGAAACGGAGATTTCTCTGAGCGACAGGATATTTGGGTCTCAGCAAATCAAGACAGAAATGCTGATTGGGATGAGTTCTCCAACGTACAATTTATCGAAGTTGGGGAGTTTACCGGAGATAGCGCCACTGATATCGTTATTTTCCAAAGGAACAATCCTTTCAAGACTAACGATGATGGTTCACCTGCTGGAGAACCAGGTAACGTAACCATTATCGAAAATGGTGGATGTAACGAAAAGACTTGGTCTATTGGAGCAAGATTTACTCACTTCTGGGCTTGGGACTTGGAAGTTTCTGATTTGAACAAAGATGGAAATGATGATGTAATGATTCTTGACTTACAAGCAGATATCACCACCCAAAGAGTGGTGACCTACCTCGGACCTGTAACCTCCAACACACAGGGTATCATTACCAATCTCGGACCTGCACAACAGAATACGTATCGAGCATTCACTTCCGGTGATTGGGGCGAGTCACAAGTAGGTGGCGGCCTCGGCGGCGGCGGTACATGTTTCGATAACGATATGTGGTTGTTGCGAAGTGAGGGTCTTGACTACGCTACTGGACAAGTTACAAACCCTGGAAAAGATGACAACGTATCTATCGTTGAATTCAATTGTCAAACCAATTCTTTCCCACTGACTTACACATTCAGTACCACTCCAACAAGTACTAACGAACACGTCATAAATATGGATACACCAACCTCTCAGGCAATAGCAGTAGCAGACATTGATGAGGATGGGGTAGCAGATGTACTAGCACTAAACGATGAAAATCTACTCAATGTAACATATGTCACTTCAACAACCTCAGGCAGTTGGTCAACTCCTCAGACTGCATATTTTGGGCCATATATTTCTTGGTCACTGACAATTGCTGATTTGAACGGCGACCTTGAGCCTGATTTCATCAATCCAACAATTGCTTTCCAACAACAATCCACCGACTCTGCTGGCGGAACAACAAACAATTTCTTCTTGAATTTCCCAACATCTATTCAAGTTACTCTTTCGGACGGTAATGGTGGACACTTGAGTCCCTTATCATATGCCGCAGGTCGAAGGCCTCACACCGCAGAGGTTGGACAACTTGCTGGCGGCAGTAACTCGGCACCAGACATCGTAGTAGCTCACAAGAACTGGCGATTTGGTGGCTGGAGAGACAACTTTGGCTGGGACGGCCAATATGACACCATTACTGTGATTGAGATGGATAACAGAGATCTGTCAGTTTCGGGAATAGAAATTTCACCAGTCGACCGTTATGTTGGCGCAGTTGGAGAAGGTTTGAGAGAACTCAATGTCACTGTAACCAACACTGGTATGGACGTCTTGAATGGGCAAACTGCAACGTTAGATGTAGAACTAAAGGTGGTTGATGAGGCCAATTCTACTAACCAGACAGTTTATGCAAATGACTGGGATACTCCAGAAAACCTCGGCACGTGTGGCTCAGGCTGCACTTGGGAGTACATCGATTATGTCGAAGCAGGCACCCATCACTGGCAGGAGCAAACAACACCATCTTCCGGCTCAGGAACCGACCCAGATGAATCTCAGGCAGACTATTCGGCCAATTACCTAAACCCAACTCACTTCATGTGGGCCGGAGAAACCGTCACTAACAGTACCGGGGGAGAATGGACTGGCTATGGAAAGAACTGGGATGAAGCAATGGTCCTACGTGATGTAGATTTGACCGGTTCAGATCGAGCATTCATGAGTGTGGAATTATTCCAAGACCTTGGATTTGGCGCACTCGGTAGTGCAGATACCAACGGGTTCGTAGTTGGTGATGTATGGGATGATTTGGCTATGATTGAAGTTGGTAGCGAAGAAACGGGCTGGTCTGTCATTAACTGCCCAGTTGAAGCATATATTTCCGGAGCCTGTTTCTCAGGTCAGTCTATTTGGGGTGGATTCGATTTGGACCGAGCGTACAAAGAAAATGTTGTTGGCGGTTATGCTGAAGGGTTATACTACTACGGAATATATGCCTTCAATACCTTCTATGGATGGAATAACTTCACCGATGAAGGCGTTGGAACCTTTGATTTGAGCCCATGGGCTGGTGAAACCATCGATTTGAGATTTAGATTTAGAACTGGTTTTGAGGGTTCAGTAGCGGATGAAAATGAATCTCTTTGGACTGGTAACGATGGATTTGGTGTAGATAACTTAACTATTACCAAGCAGAACACGGCGTTCTTCCCTAATGTCCAAAATCAACAAACTCAAATTAATCTAAACAACCTTGGCCCAGGGCAAGAATATGTCGCAACGCTGCAGGCTGATTTCCTAAACGATACCACATATCGAATTTCAGCTACACTCTCAAATAACGCGTGGGATGAGCAACCTCTCAATGATGAGATAGTGGGTTATGTGACTCCGTTTAATCTGTATGACCCTGCTTTAGAATCAATAGATTATTTCTCACCTGGTGGCCTTTATGCACAAGGCACATACCCAATCTCAGCAACTACCAACAACTGGGGTAATACACTCGTTGACTTCGATGTCACTGCAACCGTCTTTACTGCAGACCCTACAACTGTTAAGTGTGGAGATCCGTCTACTGATTGTATAATCACCTTTGATAATTCAACCGATGGTACAAGATACACTGAAAATAATAATCCAAAAGGGGCATTATACAACGATACTGTACTCTGCCCATCAAGCCTAGTCTTCAATAACGAAGCATACTGGTTTGGACACCCTTGTCTGTCCCAAACTGGAACGCTAGGATATGGGGATGCGTGGGAAAATGAAACAATGACAATTATTGATGTTGATATGACATCTTTGTCGGGCGATTTCGTTTCATTATCGTTTGAATACTATGCTGATACATTCTATGAAGTTGACTCTCAAGGCAATATTGAACCAAGTGATTACATGGCTTTGACTGTCGATTATGAAAAAGATGCAAGAGATTATTCGGCGATTATTTACGGACAATGGAACGACTACAACGAGGACGGAACCTGTCAAATCGACGAAGATGGTAACGGAATAGTCAACGAAACAAATCCAATTGATTTCGATGAAATAGAGTACATCGGCGACCCAAGAACAACCGATGGATTGGGACAGCCGTGGAACGTATTCTTCAATTCTGATGGACTTGTAAAAACCACAAGTCTTGACCTCACTCACCTTTACGTTCTAAACACAACCTCAGCAGACCCATCAGACTGGGATACTCAATGTATGAGTCTATCAGGTACTGAGGTTGATATTAACTTCGATTTCTTCTCCGATGAGGATGGTAGGAATGGAATAAATGACGGATTTAGAGGAGTTGGTGTCAATAATATTACGCTGAAAGAGTTCACTTTCGTTGAAGAAGCGTCCTATGAAATCAGCAGAAGCACTGTCGATGCTGATGATGCATCAACTGATCTAATCGCAGAACACGACTTTATCTCAGGAGTCTACATGATTGAAGTTGAAACAATTTTCGACAACACTACTGTTGGTACCAACTGGTACGGTGCAGAGGAACTATCCACTGCTAACAACATCAAGCGAGTAATTTTCAACGTAAAATCAGTTGATATTACTTTGAGTCAACCAAACAAACTTGCGTGCTTGGAAGAAGTTAGACTAAATTGTGTACTGCCGATAGATAGTTCGCTGACTCACAACTGGGACATCTCAGCAACCAACGGGGTGCTGGAAGGGGACTATGTGTTCTACATGAATATCTTCGACGAGACGACCAATTCACTTGCTCACACATCTAACGCAGGCCCAGCACAGACTCTAGTTAGTGGTCAAAGAATAGACCTTTCATTCACGCCTTGGTCTGGCTATCAAGATGGACACACCTACAACATTAGTTACTACGCTGAACTAGATGATGGTACGCCGTCAGGTGAACCGAGGTTCTTTTTCGCAACATTTGCTGATGAGGTCGATATAGCGATACTCTCCGATAAAACAGCCGGTACCTCAACTATAATCGAGGATTTGGCAATTATGGGTAAGAGTTACACTCAGTTTACAATGAATGACTGGGACACCTATTTCAAGACAAATTGGTTCACAAATTACGATAAGATTATCATGCCTTGGCAGGATTTCAACACCGCTAAAGACGATGGTGGAGCGTATTACAAGACGATTTCTGAGACTGTTAACAATGTTGACAGAAAGCAGGTCTTGGTTAATTTCATGAGCAGTGGAGGTACAATACAAGCGCACCTAGCACCACACGGTACGCAAACATATGGACTGGGAACAAGTCTAGACCCACGACTACCGCTTGGCTTAGAGATTACCGACAAGACCAATGGAGCAGAAATCACCTACAGTGATATCGAAATTGTCGACCCATTCCATCCTCTTATGGATAGCATCAAACAAAGCAATTTCGAAGGATTTAGTCCAGTAGCATCCTCTGCGTTGTCGATTGCCAGTGAAGCAACAACAGATGTTCCAAAGATTTGTTCGGGTAATCAAAATGTTGCTACATTCCAGTCAATTATCCACGACGGAACGGATACTGACGATGTCATACTTGGTATTTGCAGCTATGGTTCAGGTGGTATGATAATCTCAACAATCGATGTTGAGGCAAACTCCGAAGACGCTAACAGCGCAGAATTTGCCTTGCTCAAGAACATGTTAGATTATCAAGTAAATGACTATCCTAATCCATTCGGTAAGATGCGTGAAGGAACTGACATTTTGATCAACGGAGAAGTTCCTTCCCCAGCACTTGGAGCAGGTTATGCAACATATTACATGAAAAGTAATTCTGAGATAACCTTTAGTTACCAATCCGATGCTCAAGTTGATTTGCAAACAGATTGGCTGATTTCTGGCCCAACCTCATGGGATATGGGTACTATGGCACCCGGGCAAATAGACCATTATGTCTCTCCATTATTCGACACAGAATCATCTCCAACAATGACCTTCTGCAAGTCTATTGGTACACAAGGACAATGTAAGCAAGAAGAACAGTGGACTGTAACCCTTTGGTTACACGACGACAACGGTCATTCGAGGATGTTGGACATCACGCTGGAAACAAACGATGCGAATGCAGACGCATTCAATCCGATTGCAGATGCCTATGTTGTTATCAAAGATTCATACGCTGACAATATCGAACTTGTAGGAACCTGTTCAATACAAGATAATTATCCAAAGTATGAGATTGTACTTGACGAAAGCGGACAAATCCCAATCGAGTTCAATGCTGGAAATTCCAGTGACCCGGATGCGATTGATGATTCCGGTATTGAGCGTTATGAATGGGAAGTAACCTTCGATAAGCCATGGGATGCCCCTATAAGTTTAAACTCTAATACTTACACAAATTATGAAGCAAGTCAAGGTGTTTGGACATACACATTTGGTGGCTATGGGGTTGATCAGAACGGTGTGTCGTATGCAGGCAGGAATCTAACTTTCAATCCTAACACAGAAGCACCAATTCAACCAATCAAGGTAAAGTTGACAGTTTATGATAAGTCTGGCAAGTGGGATGACGATATGGAATTCTGTTTCGATGTCAAACCACAAGGCTTCGGTGACGAACCACCGCAAATCGAGTATACTAACTGGAACGACAGAGTCGGTTACACTGACTCTTTCTTCAATCTGTCTGGTTTCGTTGTTTCCGGCTCGGATGAAAGAGATACATTCATCGAAATTACGACCAATGAATCCTTATTTGATGAGACAAACTTCTTGACAAGGGATATTGCAAAGGGTAACAAAGAATTAGCAGTGCTCGAAAACAGCATTGGTACTGGAGACTCATTTGAATTGAGCTTGGACATCGATAGTTTCCATTCCAACGTTTCTAAGGACGTTATCATATACATAAGAGTCTATGAATTCGATCCGTCAAAAGACATCGAAAAGCGATGGGTTATAGAGCAACAGTTGAATCCTCTAGATCTCGATTATGTTCAGTTATACAACCCTTCAACGATTACACTAACACTACCGATATGTCGTGGAGTCGATGTACCTGCAGTTGTCGAATTAAATGACCCAACGGGAAGATGGGTATTCGTTGCGGGTCAATGTCAGTGGGAAGGTGAGTACGGCTTTGTCGAAGGTGAGTGGGTCGAACCAACAGTTGACGATGATGGTGATGGAGCACAGTCCGGTACCAATGTAATGTTCATTGGAATTGGAGCAGTTGTGCTACTGATAATAGTGATTCTAACCTTCCTATTCCTGCGTAGAGGCGGTTCTGATGGCATGGATGGAGACTACAAGGATTTCAACCTAGCAGGAGCATTCCAACAACAAGATCCTGTTGAGCAATATGTCCAGCAATTAATCGCTCAAGGATACCCAGAAGACACGGCGCGAGCCTATGCACAGCAGTATGCTGCCCAAGCAGGCTTAGGCGGTGGTGCGATGGGAGGTGCCCAAGCGGCAGCACCAGCAGCAACTAACCCAGCCATGGAAGCCGCGTATCAGCAATATTACCAGCAATTTATCGCTCAGGGATACGATGCACAAACTGCCGCAGCATATGCTCAACAGTACGCAGCACAATATGTTCAACAGCAAGGATAATCTGTCGCAGGAATTGATTGACTGAATAGTCAATGAGTTCAAAAGAGACAGGTTGTAGGCTTGCCCATGGACAAGACAGACAAGTACACAGTTGCAGATATTTCCTTGGCAGAATCTGGGGCACTAAGAGTCGACTGGGCAAGAGCCAGAATGCCGGTTTTAGCAGCTCTCAAAGAAGATGCACTAAAGACAAAACCACTCGCAGGGATGAAGGTAGCGGGATGCTTGCACGTGACCAAAGAAACAGCAGTATTGATCGAAACTATCGCTGCTGCAGGAGCAGAAATCTCCTGGTCAGGTTGTAATCCACTCTCAACTCAAGACGATGTTGCGGCTTGGCTCGCTGCGGAGGGATATTCAATACACGCTTGGCACGGACAAAGTGTCGAGGATTTTTATTGGTGCATTGATAGAACCTTAGAATTTAGACCTACCCTAACCCTAGACGATGGTGCTGACTTAATCGTAAGAGTCCATGGTGACAAAATTGAGTACGCCGATGGAGTTATCGGAGGTACTGAGGAGACTACGACTGGTGTACATCGTCTGAGAGCGATGGGCAAGGCTGGAGATTTGAAATACCCAGTAATCGCTGTTAACGATGCTATTACCAAATGGGATTTTGACAATGTTTACGGCACCGGTCAGTCAACAATTGATGGGATATTAAGAGCCACTTCTGTATTAATTTCAGGTAAAACCTTCGTAGTTGCTGGGTATGGTCACTGCGGCAAAGGAGTTGCAATGCGAGCCCAAGGAATGGGTGCCAATGTCATTATCACAGAAATTGACCCACTGCCAGCACTACGTGCCGTTATGGACGGGTTTAGAGTAATGAAGATGGATGACGCAGCAAAACTCGGAGACATATTCTGTACTGCAACGGGAATGAAAGACGTCATTGTTGATCGTCATTTCGCTTCTATGAAGGACGGAGCAATCATTTCTAACACTGGACACTATGATTGTGAAATCAATATTGAAGACTTGAAGGCACAGGCTTCCAGCACTAGAACCATTAGAGACAACAATGTTGAGTATACAATGAATGACGGTAGGAAAATATTCTTGTTAGCGGATGGCCGATTAGTCAACCTTGCGGCTGCAGAAGGACATCCATCAGAAGTAATGGACATGTCATTTGCTAACCAATACTTAGCACTGTGCCGTCTAGCAAAAGAAGGTAAAGATATGCAGCCTATTGTCTATGACATTACAACAGAACAAGACCAGGGACTGGCTGTGACAAAATTGGAAACACTTGGATTTACTATCGATAGCCTAACAGATGAGCAGATTGCCTATCTTGACGACTACAATGCTGGAACGTGATTATTCCTCTTCGTAAGGCTCAGCGTTCTCCGCTTCCCAAAATGGCGTTTCGCCATCTTCGACGAATCCGATGTCTGCCAAATGTGAATCAAAATCCGGAAATTCCATCTTCCAGTTTTTCGGCAACTTATTCTTTTCATCAATAATCATCAGCATCCTTTCCTGCCAAGCCACTGGCTTTCTTTGTAGAATATACATGTACAGAACTGAAGTCCGAATGTCCTCCGATATCACGTTGTAACTAGATGATGCTTCAAAGTTCATTGCTCTTAGAAGGTTGAAAGCTGGTCTATTGATTGTTCTAAACATATTTTTAGTGAATCTCATTCCTGCAATAACTGCAATAAAAATCACCACACTTGTAAGACAGAATGCTCCTAAACCTTCACCAGCAAGGAAATTTGAAAGAATGATAACTCCAAACAATATTGGTACAGTGACCAGCATGAAAATAGTGGTTTCAGATACTGGCGCTTTGCGCATTTTCGATTCTATTGCTGACCAACCTGGATGGCGTTTTTCCCACGGTTTGAAGTATTCATTTGAGTTCTGTTGAATTGCGTTGTTGAATAATCCGAGTAGTTGATGGACACGGCCGTATTGACTGGTTGCAACATCCATATTTTCATTTAGAATTGTCTGGATACGCTCTTTACCTTCTTTATACATTCCAAGGTCAGCAAGTATTGTCGCTTGTTCAATCAGTGGTGTGACTTCATCTGGCGCGTGGTGTCTTACTTGTTGCCACCAGTCCAATGCATCAAACATAAGCCCTAGTTCATCAGCAAGTAATCTTCCACCCCTTACCCACATGTCTATTCTTGTTGGTTCTAATTTGACAATCGTTTTGACGGCCGTTAGTGACTTGGCAGCGCTGGTTAGGTCGGCCGCCTTGCCATCTGCAGACAGGTGTGCATCAGAGATAATTTGCCACGCATCGACATGTTCAGGGTCTAATTTTACCGCTTTGTAGGCTTCAGTCAATGCGGTTTCTCGATCGCCAGAGTCCAGTGCTTCCACAGCATCAAGGTAGTGATCTTCAGCACTCATGTACTGTTGCTTGTGCATGAATTACTTAATTGTCACGATTTCTTTTTCTTGAACGGGCATTCAATGGTTTTGGAGCTTTGTTGTGAGCATGGTTTGCTGACTTTCCTTTTGCCTTACGGAATTTTCGTGGTTGTCCATCATTATGTCTTGATTGAGAATGTCGGGATTGATTTTGTCTCGGCCGACTATCTCTCTGTCGGCCTTGATTGTCTCTTGAATGTCCGTCTTTCGGTTCTCCGCATCTATTGCATTCTTTTCTGAACGAGAAGTTAACATTGTTACACTTTTTGCAAGTCCAGTCATTATCGGCAAAGATTTTGTTTTCTCTTCCACGAGGTCTCGAATCTCTTCGATTGGAATCTCTTCCACGAGGCCTTGAATCCCTTGAATCTCTTCGATTGAAATCCCCATCACGAGGCCTCAAATCTCTTGAATCTCTGCGGTTGAAATCTCTACCGCGAGAATTGTCCCGGCGCGAATCACGCCGATTTGAGTCTCTATCAGTAAAATTTCTTCCAGATGAATCACGGCGATTGTATCCATCATTATCCCGTCGGTTTTCACGCCAGTTAGAGCGGTTTTGCTCTCTGTTATTTGTTCTCTCGTACCTGTCTCTGTGATTTGAGCGCCCATCGCGATTTCGTTCTTGCCTCGAATTACCATTACGGTGACTATTTTCACCTCGTGGAGCCTTTGGCCTAATTTGCACTTCACTACCGAGAAAAGTGTCAGGGTTCATTTTGCGATCTAAGTGGGCGATGTGTGCAAGAGGATTGTCGGTGTTGCCTAGAACAGCGTCAATCTTGCCAATGTAAGTGCCGTCATCAGTAGTTACGATAATTGAGCCTAGGGCTGGAGAAGACCCGGTAAATGTTGCCAGAAGGCCACCTTCATGGCTCTTGGACTCAACGATTCCTTTGAACATCTGTGTAACATCCATCTGTTTATTGATCTTCTTTTCTGCGAAGCATGGCAGCACCAAGTAGCGTTACGCAGATTGTGGCTAACATTGAGACGCCTGGTAGAGCACTACCTTCATCTTCCTCACTTCCCGAATTGGAATTTGAACCACTATTGGAGTCACTTTGTGCATTAGGGTCCTCAACGTTAACTTCGAGTGTGCTTTCTACACCGGATTCGTCAGTCGCTGTTACCACTACATCGTAGGTGGTAATTTCTTGGAGCACGCATGTTGCAATTGATACATCGATTTCCCAGTTAATACCAACATTAGTGAAATCTGTCGCAGTCGAACCGCATAGTTGTAACGTCATCGCTACACTTTCACCATCAGGGTCTGAAACAGTTCCTTTGAGGGTAAATTGTAAACCAGTGGCATCCCATGTTGCATTCTTACCATCGAAACTAACCCTCAGCGTGACAGTCGGCGGTTGGCTCTGCTTTTCTAAGCCATAATCGAGCATGAAGTCAAAATTCATCATGTTATTCGCAGTTGCAGTACCCATTATCATGACTTGGCCTGGTTTTATGCCGTCCATTGGTAGGGCGATAGTAAGAGGCTGGTTACTGGCCATTGATGATCTCAAAGATCCCATTGCGCCATCCTGGTGAGCGTGTGCACTAACAGTCATTTCAGCAACCAAACCAGTAGGAGTGATTGTAAAGTCAATGTTTTCGCCATCGTTAATCGCTGCTGTAGCGGTAAATGGTTGGCCGAAGGTGAAGTCTAATGTCTCTACAGCAGTAGCTCCGAAGGGGTCGCTAACGCTACATGTCGCCACTGATGAAGTTGCACCAGATGGGGAACTGACGAGTAGATTGCCAGACTCGTCTTGCCTTGAACTCCAGCCAGCCTCGATAAACTCACAGGCTAAGTTCCATCCATTAGAATCCGAAGCCCAATCTGATAGTTCATCAGCCTGTACAGCCAAGTATTCAGTTCCACTCATCAGCGGGATTATAGAGTTGTTATTCGGTTTCATATTGGACCAAACAGGAACATCATTTGATTCCGGTTCGGCAGTTGTGAAATCAATGAACAGATTTCTTCCAGTTGGCCAATTTGACTTGTCGTAGTTGACATGTTGGTAGATTCTTAATTTACCATCGGGCAGAAATTCCTCTTGAGGACCGGTATAATCCTGTCCGTCAACAAGTTCTATGCCATTGTCCTCCATCGCATAATTAGCAATTCTCAAGCCCTGTAACGCAGGGAACGTCATTACTAAGTCAGCATTGGTCATATTGGTAACATTGAGCGCTAACGTGAAGTTTGATACGCCTTGGTTAGGGAGTTGATTGAATCTCATGTTATTTGGCTCGCCGGACTTGACGAACAGACTAATTTGTAAGTCGTCTGTAGCAGAGACAGGAATTTCTCGACAGTCAGCCGATGCGCCAAAATTAGTGCACGACCTTTCCTCAGGGTGGTTTGGAGCGACTAAATCTACCTCATCGAGCGCAATGCCTTCCTCTACGAACTCCATGTCATTCCATGCAACACCACTGTTCGTGCGATGTGGGACGCCCTCTCTTAGCCCCAGTCTTGTATCCATATCCTCTATGCACATCGGGCCAATTTCTCTTACCGCTTCGCGCTCATCAGTACTTATCCAGTCATTATCTCCGCCGGGAGCACCTTCGAACAATCCGTCCAAATTATCTCTCACAGTGGCTGAATTACTTCCGTTGACATAAGCAGTAGCATCCATTTCAGCAGTTGCCCAATCACTTCCTATGTCGATATTAAACAATGCGAAATTGTAGTCGAATAAATCCTCGAAGGTATACCCTGAACAATCAACATCCGATAGCCCACTGCTTCCTTGTCGGCCTTCAGTTTCCATTGGTTCGTTAAGGTTCATTTTTTGTGATGTTACACTTGTGCTAATGCTCATCGAAATCATCATGATAAGCATAATAATCGCTGTTGCTGAGACATAGTGACGTCTTGCTGCCATGCTTGCTGGTAAGTTATGCTTGTCTAATACTCTTTGGATGACAGCATCAACAATATTGCGTTATGGTTGTATCTTCGTCATTCGGGACTTGAACCATAACCACGGTAGTATTGTCCACAGCGTAGCTACAATCCAAGTTATTGCCGCCGGAACCCCTCGTTCTATATTTACGAGGTTGGTCTCTAGCAAATGATGGAACACTCCGTTAGGGGATAGGAGATCGAGATAGCCTTCTATTCTAATCATATCAGGGTTGTTGACTTCGCCAACATTTACCCCCGACGCAAATGCAACCATTGAGGTCACTAAGGCCCACAAAAATGTGAACAAAAACCACATTCCGACACCAAAAGCAATTGAAGTTCCTTGGTCTTTTGAGTAAGTTGAAGCGATTAGACTGAAAATGACATACCAGAATAAGATTAAGCCAACTGAAGCGAAAGATGTTACAGTTTCTGCAAAGCCAACACCATCTTCTAAACGGTACATGGCAATTATAATTGAGACAAGCCACAATATCCAGACGGGTATCAATATTGACAACCAATGGCCGAGGGCTATTCCTATCGACTGTTCATTTCGCGGCATTGGTT
>Ga0160423_10002444_pt1 | contig 15517 bp, 10 predicted proteins | sample CRUFie14St8metaG_FD_108191 | JGI IMG/M metagenome (GOLD analysis project Ga0160423, IMG submission 108191) | Marine microbial communities from the Costa Rica Dome - CRUD Field 142mm St8 metaG | ecosystem: Environmental > Aquatic > Marine > Oceanic > Photic zone | place: Costa Rica: the Eastern... | reverse complement strand
CGATGGTCTTTCCCGACGCCCAAACACAGCACCAGCGCCAGAATAGGTCGAGGGCGTACCCCGCCCCCGCCGCGCCGATGGCCTCCCCCGACCCGGCGGAGGCCGAGATGTTCAGTTCCCTCGGTCCTGGCGAGGTGGTGGACGATCGCGACACCGCATACATGCGGCTCCTTGGAGACCTGAAGGGCCTCAAGTCCACCATCGCGGCACACGGAGAGGGGGCTGCCGGCGAGGTCGTCTCGGCGTCCTCCACGCCGGGCGCGGGCTCCCCTGCCGAGTTGGTGGGAGCGCGAGCGCGAGCTGCAGAGGAGGATCCCGCCGCTGGCCCAGAGCGGGACAGGCTCAAGGACATCGCCTCGACGCTTTCTTCCCTGCCGCTGGGCTCCGCTGAGCCGGAGGGCCGCCCCACGCAGCTGTCCTCCAAGGTGGTCGACCTCGTGAAGGCCATCAACGACATCTCGCCTCTGGTGTGGCAGGAGACGGCAAGGCAGGCGTCCGTGTCCTCGACGGACGTCCTGGACCAGCTCCTGGCGAAGGAGCAGAGGGCCTCGGGGGCCGCCGCCCAGGTCGAGGCCACGAGGAACGCGAAGGTCATCCGCAGGGCCTTGGAGATCGCCAAGGCTTAGCCTTTTCTAAACAAAGTACAATTACCTTTTTTTCTTTCACCCGGTCTCACGCCTTGCTTACCCCGCCATGGCGCCTCAGAGGCCTTCCCGCCCCTCCACAGCACGCCCGCGCGCTCCCCCCAAGGCCTTCCTCTTCCTCAAGGTCCCCCCCCCGCGGCGGTTACCACTCGCTCCCCAAGAAAAACGGCCCGCAATTCGCGTTGCATTTCGGGAGGAGCGGTTCATATATTTTTGAGAGACACTGATATGACGCGACTCCACGCGCCCATTCGGTCGCTAGGTAACAGGGTGAGCTGCCGTGCCACTTTGGCACATCCAGGTTTTCCCCTATCGAAATCTTACTTGACAGGCTACTATAGAAGCCTTTGTCGACCTAAGTTCAAGCTCTTAGGACACGACAACAAACAACCCCTGAACCCACAACTTTTTTTTTCTTCTTCCTCTCTCTCTCTCTCCCTCTCGATTCCGTGGGTGTGGAAGCTGAAGGTTTTTTGACTCGGTTTTGACTCACAGGGTCTGCGCCCACCTCACCGGCACGCTCACCTACGAGGGGAGTCAAGGTGCTGAGGCTTCACACCGTCGTTGCTTGTGGAGACTTCTTAGAGAATTAGGTGCTGCACGATGAGATGCCTCTCGAGCAGTGGCAAGGAGACGGCTCCCGCCATCGCCATGGCCAACGACGGCCTCGCATTCCCACTCCGCGTCAACCCAAACTCCGTGAACACCACCGCTTGACATGTCCAAGCTCTGAGTTGCAGAGTTGGCCTTCCAACTCAGATCTCAGATCAAGATGACAGGATTCAATCTCTTCTGGCACTTGAGGCTGTGAGAGGCTGTGGGACAGCCCGGGGATCGAGAGTGAGGCGCACCGATTGCTCTCAACGCGATGGCGGGGCGTGTGATGGGAGGCCGTCCGCTCGCTCAGGTCCCTCGCGGGCGGCGCGCGGCCTGCTCGACCTGCAGGGCCGCGGCGACGACGCGCCGGGTGGTGCCCGAGGCCTCTGACGTCGTGATCATCGGCTCGGGTATCGGCGGCTTGTGCTGCGCGGCCATCGCGGCGCGCTACGGCTTCTCGGTCACGGTGCTGGAGAGCCACACAATTGGTAAGGGAGCGCCTCCATCTCTCTCTTCCTTTTTGCGTTTCCTTTTGCTGACTCTCTCTGTTCCCAAAAAGCGGGGGGTTGTGCACACTCGTTTCAGAGGGGCGGGTACGAGTTCGACAGCGGCCCTAGCTTCTTCGCGGGGATCGGGAGCGAGAGTAAGAGCAACAACGCCCTCAAGCAGTGCCTGGACCTCGTGGGGGAGAAGGTGGAGTGCAAAGAGTACGGGGGCTGGACAGCGTATCTTCCTGAGGGCGTGTTCACCTGCGAGAACAACGAGGCGTCCTACCTCGGCGAGATACAAAAGTACGGAGGGGAGGAGGCCGTGCGGGAGTGGAGAGCCCTGAGCAAGGTGATGGAGCCGCTCGCGAACGCGGCGGAGGTCCTCTCCTTTGCCAGCCTGCGGAACGACCCCTTCGCGGCCCTGACCGTTGGAAGAAGCGGTCAGGCCTTCGCCACGAGCGGCATCCTGAACGGCGGTCCCTTCGACGCCATGAGCCAGCTCAACGGACCCTTCTCCTACCTGCTGGACAAGGCCGGCGTCCGGAACGAGTTCTTGCGCAACCTAATCGACTTGGAGTGCTTCGTCCTGTCCGGGATGGTCGCCAGATCGACCCTCTCGCCAGAGATGGCCTACATGTACCAGGAGCGCCACAAGGAGGACTCGAAGCTGGACTACCCAGTCGGAGGGACGCGATCGATCATCGACGCCTTAGTCCGGGGGATCGAGAAGTACGGGGGCACCGTGCATCTGGGGCAGCACGTGGATCAGATCGTCTTCGAGGGGGGCAGGGCGGCAGGCGTGGCGCTCAGGGGCGGCGGGGTGGTGAGGGCGAACAAGAAGGTGGTGAGCAATGCGTCCATCTGGGACACTTACGGCTCCCTCGTTCCGACGGCCGAGCTGCCCCCGAGGGCCGCGGACCTCCTGCGCGAGATCCCCAAGCTCGACAGCTTCATGCACCTCCACCTCGGCATCGACGGCGAGGGCCTCGCGGGCGACCTGGGAATCCACCACCTCGTGGTTAACAGCTGGGAGGGCGGCGTGGACACGGATGCAAACGTGGTGAACATCTCTATCCCGACCACCCTGGACGAGACGCTGGCGCCGGAGGGTAAGCACGTGGTCCACGCCTACACGGCGGCCAACGAGCCCTATGAGCTGTGGGAGAAAGTGGAGCGCGGGAGCAGGGAGTACCTCGAGCTCAAGGAGGAGCGGTCACAATGCGTGTGGAGGGCGCTGGAGAGGGTGATCCCCGACGTCAGGGACAGGGCCGAGCTCACAATGGTGGGAACCCCGCTGACGCACGCCAGGTTCGTCCGGAGGAGGGCCGGTACGTATGGGCCCGGAATTGAGGCTGGGAGCCAGTCCTGGCCCACCGCAAACTCGGCCATCGATGGCCTCCTCCTCTGCGGCGATTCGACCTTCCCGGGAATCGGGGTGCCGGCGGTGGCGGGCTCGGGATTCATCGCCGCAAACACGATCGCGACGCCGTGGCAGCATCTGAGGTTGCTGGAGGAGCTCGATGAGATCTAGTTTTCCTGTAATTCAAAAAGAGAAAAAGAAAGAAGAAACAGACATTACTGCATCAGTTCGCCGGGATACGGCCGTCTGCGGAGAGCCAGCTCCAGCCGGAGATCCACAAGTCATCCGCGTCAAAGGCACCCTTGAAGTTCACGGGTGTGAAGGAGCTGTCATTGGGCACGGCGTCAACCTGCTTAAAAGCGTTGCCGCCAGCGACTGGCCTCGGGTCAAACGCGACGATCTCCTCTGCCGCGTCATCAGGAATATTGGTGAGCTCAGGGTCGATGTTGAGTCCGTTCTCCACTCCCATGCACTCTTCATCAGATATGAACTCCTTGACGTATGGGGTGTTGATGATGTTGTTCTGGGAGAAGTAGAGGAAATCCGGGTAACGGGTGGCGAGGGACATATCCTGCACCAGGGACTCCATGCCGCACTCATTGATCAGGACGCCAGGTCCATTGCCAACGTTCGTCATGATGATGTTGCCAAACTGTCCCCCGGTCCCCTCGCGGAGCCTCATGATGGAGGGGAGCTGATCGTCGCTGGACGCGGACTGCGGTGCCTCGTTGCTCCCGATGAACAGGGCATTGTACAGCTGTGGGTGGGACCTGGGCTGCGAGTCGATGTTGTCGTTGGTCTTGGAATCCATCTCCGCCCCGTGGTGGCCCGCGCCAGAACCCACCATGACGAATGCAAACTGGATCTTGCCCTGGTAGCCGTGGTCCGTGTCGATTCCATCGTCACCAGCGAAGAGAACGACAATGTACTTCAGGTTGACCGTGCCGCCAAAGAGCTCGATCCCGTCGTCGAGGTTGAAGGCAACCTCAATGTGGTCAACGGTGGTGCCGTCGCCAACCCCCGCGAGGGTCAAACCGTTGATCTCGTTGTCCTGGCCGATGACGGCGCCCCCGTACCAAATCCTGACGTACTGCAGCACGCCCGAGTTGTCGCTCGGGTCGGTACCGCCGTAGGGGATGCCCACCAGCCCCTCGACCTCGCCCACGCCGCCGGCGTGAGAGGTCGGGGCGTAGCCGTTGATGATCACTCCGCCCCACAGCCCACGCGCAGGGAGCTGGGCGGGCGGGGCGTCCGCGGTGAAGGTGATGGGCGCGTTCCTCGTGCCCGCGGCGTTGATCATCCCTCCCTGCTCCACGACCAAAGCGGCGGCAGGGCTGGCGGTGGTGGAGGCCTTGATGGTGGCTCCGGGTGCGATCGTGAGGGTGGCACCCGCCTTCACAAAGGTCTGGCAGGACATGGTGTGCTCGCCCGCCGGGACGCTCGTGTCGGTGATGATCGGGCCGCACAGATCGACGGCGCCGGCGGAGAGGGCGAGGAGGGCGTGGAGGCCCAGGAGGACGAGGGCGGTGTTGCGCTTTGCCATCATCGTCATCGTCATCGGTGGTTTGCTGATGCTCGGGTGTGCGTGCGTTCGCTCTTGGCCGCCGAGCTTTCGCCTTGGTTCTGAGAGGGGAGGGTTTTCCGCCGCCCCGCCTCTTAACGCGATAACCTAGAGCCTTGTGCAGCATCTCTTTGGGTATCCAGACCTCGCCGAGCATCGCGGTCGCCCGTTATGCTTTTATTCTCGATTCTCCTTGAGCTGCAGCCAGCCGCAGATATTTGCACATTTGGAAGATCGGAAGATCGGACAAGAAAAAAACGGAGATCCGGAGATTATTTTCCCATTATTTCTGTCACTCGTCCTCGTCGTCCGGAAGCAGGTCCGGGTCGATCCCCTTCATGATTTTCTCCAGCCTCTCCAGCCCCGTCGCCGCCTCCTCGTTCGCCTCGTTCAGGCTGAGCGCGATGTGATAGTGCTCCACCGCCTGGCCGTACTTCTGGCCCTCCACGAAGATGCCCGCCAGCCTCGTGTGCAGGTCGTCGTTCACGTTGGACTCCAGGTGCTTGGAGAGGATGTGCTCCGCAGCCACGAGGTTCCGGTTCGCCACGTGGATGTCGATGACCGCCAGGATGGCCTCCTTGCAGTTCGGGTTGGACCTGAGGACGCTCTCGAAGATCTTCATCGCCCGCGCCCTCGTCTCACCTTGCTTGGCGTACACGCTCCCCAGCAGCAGCAGCGCCCTGGGGGAGGAGGGCATCAGCCTCACGGCCTCCCTCGCCGTGACGAGGGCCTCCTTGTGCTTCCTGAACGCGGCGTAGGCCTTGGCGAGGCCCTCGAAGGCGGAGATGCTCGGCTCCAGGGTCTGCGCCTTGCGGAACGAGCTCACCGCGCTGTCCGGCCGGTTGAGCTTCAGGCACAAGTTTCCCTTCAGCAGGTGGAGCATCGGCAGGGTGTCGTCCAGCCGCAGGCCCTTCTCCACGTAGCTCAGGGCCCTGAGCCTGTCCCCCTTGCTGTCCCAGTACAGCGAGGCCGCCACCCAAGTCTCCGGCTTCCTGTTGTCGATCCGCAGAAGGTCGTGGGTCAGCCTGTTGAGCTCCACCACGTTGTTCGTCGCGTTCAGCGCCACGGCGTAGTGGTCCATCTTGCTCACGCAGGCGCTGTCCACCGCCCTGACGTGCTGGAAGCAGGACACGGCGTCCCTGTAGTTTCCCGCCACCGTGTGGGCCTGCGCGAGCTCGAGCATCAGGTGGACGTTGTTGGGGAAGGCCTGGATGAACCCGCCCAAGGCGGCGACGGACTTGTCGGCCTCGTCCGCGCGCTTCAGCCGGTGGCACGAGACGAACTGGGAGATCCAGGACTGCAGGTCCAACGGCTGCTGCTGCTGCTGCTGCACGGCGGCGGCCCTCTCGGCCGGAAAGTGTTGCGAAAGGATCGACGCGAGGTCCTCGGACTTCACCCCGAGCTCCGCCAGCGCGACCCACGCTTCCACGGCGTAGGGGCAGAGCCTGAGGCACTCCCTGTAGGTCGACCCCGCGGCCCTCTCGTACCCGTTCACCCTGTACAGCTTGGCGAGCGTGAGCAACAGCGGCAGGGTGCGGTACCTCGAGGTCACCGTCTCGAGCTCCGCCAGTGCGGCCCTCGGGGAGTTCAGCGCCACGTGGCACTTGGCGACCTCGAACTTGATGGTGGCCTCCTTCTCGGCCAGGAGGTCGTCCTCGGCGCGTCGGCCCGCGCCCGACGACCGGAAGGGCGAGGACGAGGACAGGGCGGAGAAGGCCCTGTTCGCCGCGCCCGCCGACTTCCTGGCGTGGATCTCGCAGTTCTGCAGTGCCTGCCGGTAGTAAGCGATCGCCCTAACGTGCTCCCCCTTTCCTACCAGCGCCCTGGCGTACGTCACAAGGTACTCGACACGCATCGCGGGGGTCAGGTGAGCGTTGTTGGACGACGCTCCCATCGACGAAAGCAAAAAGGTGCCAAGGACCTCCGCGGAGTCGTACACCCCCTGGCTCATGAGCTCGTTCACGTACCCGTGAACCTCGTCCAGCATCATCTTCGCGGACCACCTCCGATGATGAAACCCCTGCGCGCTCCTCGTCTCTCTCTCTCTCTCTCTCTCTCTGGCGCGCTGCGCGCGCGCTGCGTCTGTCTGGAGGCAGTTTGAAGCCCCGCAAGGCGCTCTCGCGATTTTTCCACCTGGAAAAAACCATCATGACGACGTGGTGTGTTCGTTCGAATCGCAATCGTTGTAAGATTTAAAAGTCCGATTGTTAGTTTCGGCGAGTAAAATAACGTCTTTCGGCGATTACAACGAAATTAATCAGCTCCACAGATCTGGAAACCCGCGGATCCCTAGGAAAAAAACGCGCGAGGGCCCTTGCGCATGCTGCGCGCGTAGGTGAGATCCGACCCCTGCGGACGCGAGCCTCGCGGTCCGATCCCCCGACGGCACCATCGCTGACTTCGTTTGCTCGCCCACGCGCGCCGCGATCTTTGCGCCGCGCCTCGAAAAAAACAAAAAAACAAACAAACAAACGACGAAAAACGCTCCTCTCCTCGACTCGTTCCCCTCGGATCCCGCCCCAAGGCTCGCGAAGGTCTCGCCGGTGGGAGACCTTTCTATTCTGGCGAACGCGGGGCTAGTCGTCGTCATGGTCGATCGCGCGGCCTGAATCTTCAGGCGCCGGTCGCGCGCGCGTTGAACCGTTGAAACGTTGTTTGGCATGGAAACCGATCTGGCCCTCCTGAGGCGGGTGGAGCGCCAGAACCTCCGGTTCTACGAGGTTTGTGCCCACCACTCGTTTACTGGTTGATCCCCGCGATCGAACTGACCGAGATCCTCCATCCCTCCCGCCTCGCCCCAGCAGGCTGGGGTTCCCAGGGCGAGCTCCGCGGCCCTCGGCTTTGCCCGCGACCTGTGCTCGGACCTCGGGCTCCCGACGGTCGTGCTCCACTCAGCTCTCCAGCTCCTGGACCGGTCGGCGCAGGAGCTCGGGGTCGACGAGGGCGCGATCGAGGTCTTCGCCGCGGCGTGCGTCTTCGTCGCCGCCAAGGTAGAGCTCGAGCCGGCCGCGGTCCCGAGCCTGGAGTCCGTGCTGGCCAAGCTCCGGTCCACCCCTCACGGCCGGGTGGCCGCCCAGACCTTCCAACGGCTCGAGCTGGGCCTGCTCGGGATCCTCGAGTGGAGCGCCGTCAGCGCTACGTGCGCCCACTTCCTGCCGTCCTACGCCCGCAGGCTCCCCGATTCCGGGCCGCTCTGCGGCCGCGAGGGCCACTCGTTCCTGGACCACGCCCTTTTGGTGGTGGCCGAGGAGCGAGGGAGGGGGGGGCTGAGCCACCCGCCGAGCCAGGTCTCGGCGACGATCCTCTACCTGACGCTGGCGGAGACCATGCCGAGCGCCAGGGCCGCGGAGGCCGTGGAACAAGTCACCGGGTACGGGTTGGACAGGGACCTCGGGGGCTGTCTCGAGGAGCTAGAGCGGGCCACAACGGCTTGGCAGAGGATCAGGTCGAAGTTGCCAAAGGGCGTGAGCCCGAGGAGCACGCTGAACGCACCGGAGGACGCGGGGTCCCCGGGCACCAGCGTGCACCCGCTGGGAGGGGCCACGAGCTAGGTCTTCTGCCGCTCAGAGAGAGAGAGAGTGGGCTGGGGGGTCCACCTCCCGCAAGGATGCAAAAAACACCTGCGACGTTGAGAAGAAATAGAGAAGCATTACTTTTCCCAAGAAACCGCGGTTCCTTGCTCTCAAGGCGAGTGCTCCGGCGCGAGGACCCTGTTTTCAAACAAAAATACACAAATAGCCCGCTTTCCCGGAGTTGGCTAGAACAGCCCGAAGAACCTCCGCGGCGCCGTTGAATTCCCCCCGCCGGGATTGGACGACACCCCAACCCGGCTCTCCAGCTCCTCTAGCCTGCCCAGGACCTCCCTGTGCCGCAGTTCGAGGTCCCCGATCATCTCCATCTGGTGTTCGAAACGCCTCCGCATCCGCACCTCCTTTTCTAACCGCCGCTTCTCTTTCTCCACCTTCTTCTGCTCGTCCCTCCTGATGCCCCGGTCGTACTCGTACCACAACAGGCCGCCCCCGACCGCGTAGATGAAGGTCTCGCTGAAGAACTGGTGCAGGATACCAGAGAGTCAGGGTCAGCCAGCGCGACGACGACAACGACGAAAAAAGTTCCCCCAACACTCACCTTGCCCGCCAAGTTCAACGCCCTCTCGTCGTTCAGCGGCGAGATCTCAGTCTTCTTCTCCTGGCCCCTGTTCGCCCGATTCAGACGCACGTTCCACCTGTGCAGCACCTGCGCAGCGTCAATGGCGTTCTGTCGCACCCCCGGATGCGACAACATATAGTCCTGAAATAGGTACGCAAGCGGCTTGGACGCCGTCTTCACGGTCATGGTGAAGACCTTGATCGCGAGCTGTGCCATCGTGAACCCCAGGAGAATGAGCCGGGCAGACGCAGTGCTCCACCCCCCGCCCCTCCCGTCCCGTCCCTCGGCGCCCTCCCTCGGCGCTCCTGTCGTCTGTGTCGGAGAGAGACAGATTGTGGAGAGCCTCAGCTCGAGCTCGCTTTTCTGCTGCCCAAATCAATCAAAAACGCGCTCCTTTCCCGGGAAAAAGGCAGGCCCCTGCAGCTGATCAATCAAGAGCAAGAGCAGCCATGGCCGATCGCAGGGAGCGATGGTGGTGAGGGGCAAGGGGAAGAGGCGGAAGCGACCTTTGGACGGTGGGTCCTACCCGAAGGTCCTCGCCAAGCTCTACCCGGACCTGCAGACCCTGCGCGAGGCCGTGGGCCTGGTCGCGAGCTTCGTAGATGACTCTGGGGAACTTGACGGGGCCCGAGGCTCCCACCACAGCTCGAGGGACGGCGACGCGGCGTCCCCGTCTTGCTCGCTGTCTCGCACGCCCCGCCACTCGCACCAGGACTTGGCCAACCTACTCGACGAGACCTACGTGGTCTTCGACTCGGCGGCGCCAGACCTGGCGGCCTGGTTCCAGCGCGCGAGAAACCGAAGGCGGAAGGGCAAGAGTAACGCCCGTGGCTTGGGCGAGGCGGGGGGGGACCTCCAGCATCGGCTGGTGCTGGACGCAGTGGCCGAGAAGTTCAGGCTCGGTAAGAGCGCGAGCACGGCCAACGCGGACGTCCTTTGCTTCGGGTACCGGAAAGTCCACGGTGGGAGCGCGAGGGGGCGGAACGTCAACGCCCTGGACGGAGGCAGGCTAGAGAAGGTTGAGCGGACCTGCATGACCTCGGTGCCGGCGGACCTGCTGTCGACGAGGCGGTGGGAGGCCCTCTTGAGCCAGTGCGGAGTGGACGTCGTCAGATACCTACTTCTCTACTCGTCCATCTTCGTCACGCAGAATGACGCGAGTGGCAAGAAGTACCACTTGCAAGCTTCGGGGGGGCCCATCCACACCTACGTGTACAGGTGGAGGTGGCACAAGACCCGAGGCCAGGCCGTGGCCTCCGCGTCGGACATTCCTCGGCCGGAGCCCGCGGGCCGCGGCGACGAGGCCATGGAGCTCGGGGTGGTGCCCTCAAACCCGGAGGTGGCTCACTCCTACCAGGAGGAGGTGGCGCGCCTGGCCGCGGCGGGGGAGGGCCTTTTCGGGGACGACGCCGCGGTCTTCGCGGCGCTCCTGCAGGAGGATGTAGCGGTCGCCGCCCCGGGTGCCAGCGATCTCGTCCAGGCCCAGGGGGCCGAGAACGGGGGAGAGACGGCCGCGAAGAAGAAGCCCAATCGCCCTCCATCTTGGAAAAGGAGGAAGCTGGCCGAGCAGGGAGGGGAGGGGACCTCGGGCGGGGCGGACCGGGACGCCGAGATGGAGGACTGCGGCGCGAACGACGAGGCCGAGGGCTCTGCTTTCGGGAGCAGGAAGTTCGCGCCATCCGTCAAGACAAATGACGTGTCAGGCCTGCTGAAGATCCCGAGGGTCTACCTGTACAACATGAAGTCGTGCCTGCTGGGCACGGTGGGCTTTCCGAGGCGCCACGTCCTGATGACGCTGGCAGACGACTCCGACGGGGCCGACCAGCTTCTGATGGACATGTTTCTCAGTGACCTCAGGTTGGGCTTCTCCAAGAGGACCACGGCCTCGAAGAAGGCCACCGCAACCACGAGCGCACCCAGCCTGCCCAGGAGCCTCCGCCACCTCAAGCCCCTGGCGCGGCACATGATTCAGAAGGCAAAGGTCTGCAATTGTGCCAAGCTGCTCCAGGAGTTCTGCCCTTCGCCCGCGGAGCTTGAGCGGCAGGGCGAGCTCCCCAGCGCGGCCTGGGACCCTCAACAGAATGCGGCAAAGAAGGACATCCTGGAGTACAGCACGCCACCAAAGCACATCGGAGACTTCATCTGGGCGGTGTTCCGGTTCATCACCCCGAAGAAGCTGCTCGGGAGCAAGCACAACCAGAAGGCCCTCAAGTGCGCGGTGATGAAGTTCCTGTGCAAGAAGCACTACGAGGAGATGACTCTGGACGAGGCGGTCTTCAAGCTCAAGACCAAGGAGTTCTCCTGGTTCTGCCCGCCGGGCTGCGGCGGCGAGGGCAAGACCGGGAGCGGGAAGGTTCCCGCCTCTCAGCAAAGGAAATTTGCCGGTCTCCTGAAGAGGTGGGTTCTGTGGGTGTTCACCAGGGTGGTGGCGCCTCTGACGCACGCCAACTTCTATGCCACGGACGCCGAGGGGAAGGGCACAACAGTGTATTATTTTCGGCACGACTTCTGGCGGAGTATCAGCAAGCACTACCTGGCCGGGCTCTGCGGCGCGGCTCCAGGCTCGATCCGCGGGCCCATGCTCGAGCAGGTGAAAGCCTGTGACTTTGCGGAGGCGGTGAAGAAAAACAAGCTGGGGGTGACTCACGTTAGACTGCTGCCCAAGGGTAAGGGCATGAGGCTGATCTCGAACCAGAGCAAGGCCACGGAGATAGACCTTCCCGAGCCCTACAGCGGCAACATTGGCCAGCTGGTGCGCCCGCCCATCAACGCCTCGCTGAGGGAGGCCTTCTGTGTCATCCAGCACGAGATCAGAGCCGTCCCTGGAATTCTGGGCGCCTCGTGCTTCAGCGACAAGGACATTTACGAGAAGCTAGGCGCCTTCCTGCGGGACCACAAGGCCAGGGGCAGCGACCAGAAGCTTTACATGGTGTCCTGCGATGTGCAGAAGGCGTTCGACTCGATCGACGCGGAGCGCATTCTGGCCATGGTGGGTGGCCTCCTCCGCAAAGAGGAGTACGACCTCCACAAGTTCATCACCGCCTCCACTTGGACCAAGGACCTGTACACGAAGACGAGGCAGACCTGCGAGGTCCTCCCGCCAGATGACACCTTTGAGGACGGTTTCCGGTACCCGCACCACGTGATCTTGAACAAGGCGTCAAGCTCCAGGGTGAAGGCCTCCGCGCTCAGGGAGATTGTGAGGGAGCACCTCATGTCCAACTTGGTGTACGCCCACGGGAAGTTCTACAAGCAGGTGAAGGGGATCCCCCAAGGGTCCGTCCTCTCCACCTTGTTCTGCTCGCTGTACCTTGCCAACCTGGAGGTCACAAGGGTCTTCCCAAGACTGAGCCTTGCCGAGAGCCAGGACCACGCCGAGGCCCTGAAGTTCCACCTGAGGCACGGCACGGTGGAGGACGCGGGCGGAGACGTCGCGATGGCGGCGGCTGGAGGAGCCTACCCCTCCATCCCCACGTACGAGGTGGCCCTGTCCAAACAATCTCCGCCGCGCCACAGGTCCGTGGTCCTCAGGTTCGTGGACGACTACCTGTTCATCACCACCGATGAGGATCGGGCCAGGCGGTTCATGGAGGTGATGCGCGAGGGATTCCCGGACTGCGGCATCCTCCTCAACCCGGTCAAGTTCTCGCACAGTGGCTTTTGCGTGGACGGTGTGGAGGGCGAGGAGGGCATCCGGTGGTGCGGCCTCTCCATCTCCAGGACTGGGGAGGTGATGTCGGACTACTCGAGGCTGACTGACAAGTGGAGCGTGAGCCTCTCCGTGAACCTGGGGAAGAAGCTGAAGTCCAGCCTGCACTGGTCCCTCAAGTGGAGGGTGGAGAAGGCCGTGCTCTTTGACACCGTGGCCAACGGCGGAGAGGTGGTGAGGGTGAATGTGTACCAGACCTTCCTGAGCTGCGCTGCGAGGTGCGCCGCACTCGTGTCCCGCATGTCAGGCCCGCACCTCCCGAAGCTTGTCCACGAGGCCATCGGCGGCGCGATCGAGTACGTGCAGGTGAAGCTCGAGAGGCACGAGGAGGCGACCGGGAGGCTTGCCCCTCCTGGGGTGAGGGTGCCCAGGGTCCCAGGCGTGCACGTCAGGTTCCTCGGGCTCAAGGCCTTTTGGAGGCTAATGCGTAGGAGGCTGCAGCACGGGGCGATCGTGACGTTGCTTGAAAGGGACCTGGGCCACCCGCAGTTCAGGGGGCTGGAGTCCAAGCTGGCGGACATAATTGGAGAAAAGAACTCGAGCGTGTTCGACAGGCTATGATGCGGGAAAGTGGGGAGGTTGGGAGGTACAATTGCGTCAGCAAGAGGCGCTTTTCTTTTTTCTTTCCTCTTTCGCGAGCGGATTGTAAATTATAAAAAAGTTTAGGCACTTCCGACGGCCTCGCGCAGGAGGTTCTCAATCTTCCTGATCCTGGCCTCGATGGACATGTCGATGTGCTTCTCGCCAATGTCAAAGATGAGCCCGCCGAGAATCTTCCTGTCGATCTTGACGTCCAGCACCAACTTCTCTCCCTTCTTCAGCACCTTCTCCGTCAGAACCTTCTTGCACTCGTTCTCCTGGGCGGCCGACAGCGGAATGGCGGAGGTCACCGTGACGAGGACCTCGCCCCTGGAGGCGTACACCAGCTCCTGGTACTGCTCCGCAACGGTGGCGAGCTCGTTCAGCCTCCCGTTCTCCGCCATGACGAAGAGGAAGTTGCGGGTAATGTCGTTGAGCTTGCCGGTCTGGCAGACCTCCTTGAGGCCCGCGACCTTCTTCTCCACTTCGATCGTGGGGTCGTCCAGGAACGCCGAGAAGGACGCGTCCGCGCCCTTGAGCTCGATAACCTTGGCGACGTCCGCGGCGACGGTGTCAAGCACGTCGGCCTTGGTCGCGGCGGACCACAGGGCCTGCGCGTACTTCGCAGCGGTTCCGTACTGCTTGACCGGAGGCTCCAAGTCGGTGCTGCCCTCGAAAGGGTCAACTGCGAAGGTCCTCATCGCGTAGGGCGCGGCCAAAGCGGGAAGGGCGGGGGTCGCGGAGGTCGAGGAGCCGACCCACCCCCGGAGGGTGCCCGCGCACGCCGCCCTGCTCAGCACTCTTGATACGATTGCTCTGGCCGCCATGGCTTCGGTAATGCAAAGTGTGTGACGGCCCCCCCCTCGCCTTGCCAAACCCAGTCAGAACGAAAACCCTCGCCTCCTTCAAATCGACTTTTCCACGGAAATATTGTCAAACGAATTGTGAGGCTGGGGGCCTTGAGCGCTGAAGTCCTTTGGGAAGCGAAACCAAAAGTAACGCAGACAGAACAGAACGCAGTACGCGTCTGGTCTGGGGTGGGTCCTGGCAGAAAAACGGGGGAGTCCTCAGGTCCCCCTCACGAGAACCGTAACGCCAGGAGGAGCCATGGTCGTCGCGGAGGAGCGGGGTTCGTCGTTACAGGGCGTCGAGTCGGGACTTCGGGTGTTCGCCGTGTCCGACCTCCACGTCGACCACGCTCAGAACCTCAGCTGGGTCAGGCAGCTACCGGCTCACGTGGGGTCTCCAAGCGTTCTCATTCTCGCGGGAGACATCTCCCACCGGCTCGAGCTTATCGAGGAAACGCTCGTTTTGCTGTTGCAGAAGTTCGACCGCGTTTTGTAAGAACTCTCCCTCTCTCTGACTGACACACTGGCTGAACACACTGGCTGACTCTCCTCTCCTCTCTTCAAGCTTCTGTCCGGGTAATCACGAGCTCTGGGTGGAGAGGGGGGGCAGGGAAGGGGACACGCGGACGTCGCTGGACAAGCTCGACGAGATCAACCGACTGTGCAAGGAGCTTGGTGTAGACACTGCTCCAGCTTGCGTGGAGAACGTCTGGCTGGTCCCCATATCCTCGTGGTACCACGCCAGTTTCGACAGGTACACCTCTCTCTCATTCGTGCACTCTCTCTCTCTCTCTCTCCTTGCTGACGCCGCTCTCTCGCTTCTCCTTCTCACAGGCAACCGGAGTGGGAGGGCGCTCTTCCGGTCACCAAGGTGATGACAGATTTCAGGGCCTACCGCTGGCCAGCGTCGGTGGACCCAGCCGGCGATGACCTCGCCAAGTTGTTCGACACCTTTAACGACCCCCAACTAGGAAACTTGGAGTACTGCCTCGAGGAGGAGGCCTCCGGCGGCGACAGGTAAGGACTCTCCCTCTCGGACTGACACCACTGGCGCTGACTCTCCTCTCCTAGGCCCGTCGTGATCTCCTTCTCCCACTTCGTCCCCAGGAACGACCTGATCCCGGAGAAGGAGCACTTGTTCTACAAGAACTTGCCCAAGGCCGTCGGGAGCGATTGGCTGAGGGAGCGTATCCGCTCCCTCAGCCCGGCCGTGCACGTCTTTGGACACACGCACTTCAGCTGGGACTCGATTCTCGACGACGTGCGATACGTGCAGGTAAGTCTCCTCCTCCTCGCTGTTCTTTTCGCTTCTGACCTCGCCCTCGTGCAGTGGCCCCTCGCATACCCAAAGGAGCAAGAGCGACGAAGAAAGTAAGGAATAGGCCAACGGTACGACAGCGCGGGGGGCGACACGTCCACCCACCCGTTCAGCTCCTGGAAGCCATTGGAGGTGTACAACAGCGTTCAGGGAGTCACGAGGTGCAGGAGGACGTACTGGGCGAACCACTACGGCCAGGCGACGGTGAAGGGGCCTCTGAAGGGGCGCGCAGGAGCAGTGTAGTACAAAAAAGAGAGAAAGTGT
>Ga0160423_10002443_pt1 | contig 15527 bp, 29 predicted proteins | sample CRUFie14St8metaG_FD_108191 | JGI IMG/M metagenome (GOLD analysis project Ga0160423, IMG submission 108191) | Marine microbial communities from the Costa Rica Dome - CRUD Field 142mm St8 metaG | ecosystem: Environmental > Aquatic > Marine > Oceanic > Photic zone | place: Costa Rica: the Eastern... | reverse complement strand
CTCACGCAGAGGCTCTACCGCTTTAGCAAGCCGGTGAAGCTGCGCGAGCTGATCCAGCATGAATGCTTGATGCTCGGATGCTTTCTGACAACCAAGCCAGACGGCACGCTAACTGTGAAGCCGTTCCGGGCGCCGGTGCCCACTGATTTGCTCGCCTACGTGCTCAACACCGCCGATCGCGTTGTCAGCAACGGCTTCGGCACTGTAGAGCTGAGCCCTGATGGATTCATAAACCGCGTGAACATCGAGACGGGATACAACCCCGCCAGCGGCAAAAACGAGGGCCCGATCTTTGCAGTGCGGGACGTGCGATCGATCTCGCGTATGCGCCGCGAGCTGAACGAAGACATCAAGCCCAAGGGCCGATCGCAGACGCAGATCACAACCGAGGATCAGCCGGAAGATATACCGATGAGCCTGTTCGGGATCTACGCTGACCGCTACACCGTCGCAGAGGTCGATTGTACGTGGCGGCTATTCAACACCGGGATCGGCGAGTCAATAAGCCTGGAAGCCGCACAGCTTCCGTTTCAAGGGGCGCGCGGGCTCAACGCCACCGGGATCGTGGTTGCGCGTCGCTGGTCGGTTGCCGACGCATACGGCACGCTCTCGATCCTTTTTGCTGCGCAGGGCTATGCCGGCTACACGCCAGCCGCGCGCGTGCTTGGCGCCGTTGGCGCTGGCGTCAACTGGCAGATCACAACCGAGGCCAACAGATATGCACCATTTGGCGTGCTTGATGCCTTCTTCTTTTTGCCAGGTCACAAGGTGCAGATCATCGAGTGGAACGACGCCGCGCCGACCATAGTCACCGGCGAAGTGACGGCCGTGGCCAGCAACGTGATTGACGTGACATTTTCTGCCGCTTGGGCTGGCGTAGGCGCTAGCACTTGGAATCTGATTTTCGACGATTACAGCGTGAGCGTGACAGATCAGCAGCAATATGCCTATGATGCCGACGCCAGCGCGCTGCTTGGCGGCACAACTCCAGCGCGGGCGTTCGCACCATGAGCAGCTTCAGCGAGTACAATGGCCTGGTTGATTTCGCGCCGGCAACGGTTGCGAGCCAGGAGCCGGTCGACGTCATGACGACGCGCGACAACCTGATCAACAACGCCGCGCATTTGGTGCAGAGTTCGACGCAGCAGCGATCCAATTGGATCAGCGTAGCAGGCCGGGCCAATAACACGGCCGGCGGCGGGACGTTTGCGCCGCCGTTGATTTGGGTTTCGTCAAGCTATGCCGACGCGCTGCCGGTGGTTGCGATCGGGCCGTTTCCGATCACGCTCGGCCCTGACGGCTTGCCGGCCAAGCTGGTGCTGCGCGTTGCGGCCGCGGTTGCTAACGGCAGCGGAACCGTGCTCGCGCAGGTGTCAGCCTACAGGGCAAGGGCGCCAGAGCGGGCGGGGCGCTGGGATGGCACAGTAGGGCCGCCGCCAACACCAGGCGGGCCAGACGTCGCGCAGATGACGACAGCAAGCGCAACCCCGGTTTGGCTCACGCCGTCGCCTTCATACGTTCAGATCACCGATCCAAGTGAGGCCGCTTTTGGCACTCGCCAGATCAGCACGCCGCTGATTCCTGGCGGCAACGCTTCGACAGCCACAGCCGTGATGGCTGATTTGACCATCTGGACGCAGAGCACAGATCCAGCGACACCAACCGTGATCCATGGCGTGTATGCGCGGGAGTTCGTGGGATGAGCAAGCGAGTGCCAAAGATCCCGCCCATGCCGCCACGCACTCGCGTGCTCTCTGGCGTCGCCGTTGCCGGGCCAACGTGGAAGCCTTTGAGCCAGCAGGCCAATTACATCATCGGGCGCGGCGCTTGCGTGTCGCCAGCTTGGTGCCCGACTCGGATCCCGACGCCCACCGGCAAATTCACGATCCGCATTAGGCCGCGCGGCATCGCTCTGCGGCGGCTTTACGTGATCAGGATCACAGGCTTGGTCGGCGGCTTCGCTGGTACGATTGACATAAACGGCACCGCCACAGCTCACGCGACAGGCGACTATGATCGCGATATGGAGGCGTTTGAGTTCATCGAGGACGTGCCGGCGCCAACGTCAATTGAGCAGACCGTTGAGATTACGATCACGTCAGCGACCAGCACACCGATCGTCTATGGCGTGGCAATTCACGAGCTGCCACGCGCTGAGCTACAGCAGAGCAGCGCCAGCGGCGAATATGGGATCGATTCGTCAAGCTGCTTGCCACGTATGCCGATCACCGATGCAGATAATGGCGGCGTTGGCGGCGTGGCTCGCGCAATACACGCGGGCCAGTGCATCGGCCGGCGCGCTGGGCTTTACACCTTCGCCGTCGATGAGGCAGACGCGATCGTCAATAACGCCGGATCCTTTACCGCGCTTTTCAATTTGCCGGTGCCTATCCTGACCAGGCGCCGCAACTACACCAGCACGACAGGCGTCACAGAGTGGCGACTCTGGGCGCGCTGCACAAACGCGGGCACGACTGGCCAAGTAAGACTGACGGCCGCCAGCGGCGACACCGTAACCATCGGCATAACGGGCGCCATCACAACGGCGTTTGGTTTGTGGCCGACGCCGCCAACCGTTGCCGATCTCGCCGTGGACGCTGAAGACGTGACAACCGTTGACGGCAGGATCGCGGGCGCTTGGGATGAGGTGACGATTGAAGCGCAGCGCACAGCCGGCACCGGTGACGTTGAGGTCGCGGGGATCTTCTGCTTCGAGAAGCCATGCTGAGCGTGTAATGGCAGCCACTGCCGAGCGCTGCTAGCCTTTGCAGTGATTGCGGCTGATCTCTGGCAACCTATCGCAGCCGCCAAGGTAGGAGCACAATGAGCGGATTCAAGCCAACACGGCAAAGCAACGACATAAGGCCACCGATCGCCGGCGAGATTTACGCCGTGGCGACAACCGGATCGAGCGTGCCCTACGTCACGCCCGCAGAGCTGATCGGCGCCTATGCGACATTCGCAGCCGATGGCGACGCGGTGCACATTCAATTCGGCGGGCCAAGCGTGACCGCTGACGCAACCGCAGTGTCAGGCACAGCAGGCAGCCCGGCCGCGCTTACCGCAGCGGCCAACAGCACGATCAAGATCGCAGACGGTCAGATGATCAGCGTGCGGATCCCGGCGGCGGCTACCAACTTTGCGATCCAGGGCGCAGCCGGCGGCGGCTTCGCTCGCTTTTGGTTGTCGAGTAATTAGCTGTGAACCGGCGCGACAACTTCCCGCGCAACCTGATCAACACGCCCTACAAAACCGCCGGCGGCGGGGGCGGCGGGGGCGGCGGCATTGTTACCGACGGGCTTGCGCTTCACTTAGACGTTGCAGACGCCGCGAGCTATCCGGGCAGCGGCACGACGTGGACGGATTTGGTAGGCGGCCAAACCTTTTCTTTTGTAGGCACTCCGCTTTACAACTCAGAGATCGGCTATTTCAATTTTCAGCAAAGCAGCGCGAGCGGCACAGTGACGCCAACACTCGCACCGACCAGGGGAGCAATTGAGATCTGGATCAGGTGGAAGGCTGCAAGCACGCTGACGGCTGGCGTATTTCTCAGAGGCGGATCTAACTGGTACAGCTTTGGTGACGTTGCCGGCTCGCCCACCAACGAATCGATCGAGTTCAACACCGGAATCTCGGCGGTTATGGACTACCAAAACGGGCACACGTTCTACCGTGATTCCGAGTGGCATCAGGTGACGGCAGTGATCGACGGTGCAGCTAATCAGCTATATGTTGATGGATTGCCGGTCACGACGTCTTTCAGGGGAGGCAACGCGGTGTCAACGGGGCTGCTCTCGCTTGCCTCAACGCTGATCGGCGATTATGGCGGCGGCTATACCTTTGACGGGGACATTGCCATTTTGCGCGTGTACGACACCGGAACCGGCAGCTTCAGCGCGGCAGATGTTGCGCAAAACTATGCCGCGCAGTCGGCCAGGTTTGCGGCTTTCCAGCCTGACAATATCAGCAGCCTGACGCTATGGATTGATCCTGATGACGCAAACACTGTTACGCTTGGCGGCAGCAGTGAGGTGCTTTCGATTCTCGACAAGGCGCGCGCCGTTGATCGCGCTTCGTTTGTGGCGCCAAGCGCAAGCCCAACAGGGCCGCAGCTTGTCGCAGACGGCGGCCGCAATTGGCTTGAGTTCAACCCCACCGGCGTTGTTGATAGCCTAGTAGGACGCCAGCAGGCCGGATCTTTTGATCTGCTACGCAGCAACATCATGAGCGGCAACGTGTACGAAACGCACGTGGTATTTAAGCCAACGTCCACGCCGTCACAGAGCGCAAGCAACCCTTGGCAGAACAACGGGATCGGGCCGAGTGATTCAAGCGGTTATTGGGGGATCTATGCACAGAACGACGGAGCCGGCGGGACACAGATCGTGCCGTATAACTACAGCTCGCACAGTACCTATAATCGATACTCGGTGACGGTCGGTGACAAGCACATAGTTGGGCACAGCAAAAGCGCCGGCACGTCTAACCTGTTCAACTATCTTGACGGCGTGAGCACGACCGTGGGCAGCTTTGGATCTTCATTGGGCGGCAGTTCCGGCACGGTTGAGCTTGGCGTAGGTTCAAGCAACCAGAAATTCAGCGGGCTGATCGGCGAGGTGTGTCATTTCAACGCTGAGCTGAGCGCAACCGATCGCGCCAACCTGATCGCCTACCTCAAAACCAAGTGGGGGATCGCATGAGTCAGCCTTGGCTTTTAGAGTACAGCAAGGCGGTGCTTGGCATCGCGGCCGGGTTGCTAGGCTTGGAGCTGCCAGCGTCAGCTACGAAGGCGCAGATCGTCAGCGCTTTGAATCAGGTTCAGGACCGCGAGGCAGTGCGCGCCGCGGTTGCCAGCGCGTCAGGGGATTAAATGCCAGTCATGCCACCGCCACCGCCGCCAGACTTTCAAGACGACCGCAGCCAGATCACGGCGCCGCTTGAGCGCCCGCGTGAGTGGTCGGCTTGGGTTGCGATTGGAATCACCATGATCGCCGGTGCCTTTGGGATCTACGGCTCGCACGTCAACGCGGTTGGCCAAATTGAGCGGCTAGAGGAGCGCGTTGCCGCAGCCGAAGAGAGCCACGCACAGACGGCCGAGCTTTTGGCGCGCATTAGCGCTGACATCGTTGGGCTACGCTCTGACGTTCAGGGGCTTGAGAGAATCACAGCGGTTCAGCTCTCTGACATCCAGAGGCGGATCGAGAACCTAGAGAAGGCGAGGGCGCCGCGCGGTCGGTGATTCAAACGTCTGCGCCGCTGGTGCGCCTAGATATACTGGGCGTTCCCCCCGACCGGGGGCGCAGGCGTTTGAGTGACTGAAGAAGGGACAAGCAGAATGCAAATATCATGGACGGGCGTCACGTTACTAGTGGCAGGTTTAGCGGCGGTTGTGCTGCTTCAGATTCTTGGCGGCGACAGCGAAAACGGGATCAGCAGCGCGATCCTAGCTGGGCTGCTCGGCCTACTCGCGCCACAGCCGGCAACGCGCAAGTGAGCCGGGCCGCGTCATTGTCTGCGCTGGCGCTGGTTGGCGTCTGCGCCTGCTCACCGCCAGACGGCGCGCAAACGGCGCTCACCGCCACAGCGCGAGCCGTTGCGGAGCTTGACGCGCACATGGCGCTGATATATGAGGCCGCCGCGCATCGAGCGCTTGACGAGAGCAGCACGCGCGAAGAGTACGATCGCGCGATGGCGCCGTATAACTCGCTTGAGGAGGCGCTGCGCGGCTCGCGCTTTGCACTGCTTGCATCGCAAGAGGCTCTCAACGTCTGGCGCGATGAGGGCGGATCTGAGGCTAGTTTCGCGGCAAGGCTGCCAGCGCTCGCGGGAGCTCTTCGCGCGGTGCTTGATCATCTGCGGGATTTGGACGTTGAGATCCCGGCCGCGCTCACTGACGCGCTTGGCTTGGTTGAGGCACTAGGGGGCACCAATGGCGGCTGATCGCGCGCTTCGCATTGTTGACGGACTGCTCACGGTTGTGACGGCAATTATTAGGGCAGTCAAAAAGGGCGACACCGAGACGGTCGATCGGATCCTTGGTGATGATCTTGAGACGACGATCGCACGCGCACGCGCAGAGATCGCCGCGATGGAGAAGTTCAACCAATGAAGTACGGCGACCGCGGGAGCGAGGTCAAAGCCGTGCAGCTTGCTTTGCTTGAGCGCGACCCGCGGTCGCTGCCCAAATATGGCGCTGATGCTCACCTAGGTAATGAGACATGGGCGGCGCTTGAGCGCTTCTCAAAGGGCGCCGGCATAGCTTGGCGGCCGAGCGTGCCGGCCGAAACGCTTGAGGCGCTCTCCGTGGCGCCTGAGCCGCCAGGGCCTACACCGCCGGCGCCTGGCCCGGTGCCCGTGCTCGACTTGCGACACGAGCAGAGCGATCCGGCGCCCAAGAGCAAGGTGGTCAACGGCAAAACCGTGCAGAGGCCGCCGGAGACGGTGACCGCGATCTGCATCCACCAAACCGCCTGCACCTTCGGCGTGAGCCAGCAGCAGATCAACGCGGCCGGCGGAGATCGAGCGCTGGCACTCCACCGCCGCGCGCTCGGCGTCGCGTGTCACGCGATGGCGTTCATGGACGGCACCGTGGTTATTGCCAATAAGCTGCCGGCCTATATTCAGCACGCCGGGCCGCTGAACTCTATTAGCGTGGGCTTAGAGTGCGAAGGCAGGCTACCAGGGCTCACCAACGATCCCGATGGTACAACCTGGGGCGGCGAGCCAACGCCGCTCACCGAGACGATGATCAACGCCGCGCGCGAGGCCGTGCGGCAGCTTGTCGAGCTTGCCGCGGAGAGCGGGATCAAGATCACGCATATCTACACGCACCGCCAAAGCTCCGAAAGCCGCCGCTCTGACTGCGGCGAGGGCCTATGGCGGGCCGTGGTGCTTGACTATGCCGTGCCCGTTTTGGGGCTGCGCACTTCGCCGGGGCTGACGTTTGGAAGTGGTCAGCCGGTGCCGGTGGAGTGGGATCCCAACGGCGTGGGCCACTACTGATCCGCGCCGCCGATCAGTCAAAATCGGCGAGCTGAAGAAACGCTGAGCGCTTCTAGGTGTGACAGCTTGGCGTGAAAAGTTTTTCGCACTTGTGAGCCAGACCGGCGCGATTCGCAAAGCTGACGCAGTGCGTCACAAGACAATCATTGACTTTTTTGACCAGCCACTGAGTGGCACGCGGAGTGCATAAGTAACGGGTGTCAGCAACGACGGAGGACACAATGATCGTAACTTTGAAGACACGCGCACAACTTACCGGATCACGCAGCAGCAGCCACAGCGACAGCCGCGCGCTGGCCGCCATTCGCTTTGACCGCCTGCACGGCACGGTCACTTACGAGATCGACGGCGTGACGCTTTGCGACAGCGCCGAGCGCATCGCGTCGCGCAACTGCTTCAGCTACGCGGGCACCGCTGACGGAATGGATTACTTCTATCTTCTCATGAACGGCCGCGAGATTGCCGCCGAGATCGCGGCGCTCTGAGCCCTAACCAACCAACCCGGAGACGTAAGATGGACAAGCAGCAAATCACAATTGAAGCGCTCACTTTACCTGTGCATGGCGGATTATTCAGCCGCACCTACACAGCAACCATGATCGTTGACCTGGACGACACTTGTCAGGCGCAGGCATTGCTTGACTGCTTTGAGATGCAGCTCACGCCGCACGGAAGCAGCACGGCAATCAGCATTGATGCGCTTGGGAAGGTCGCGTTTCGCAAGGCTATTGATGCCATGATGACCGCGCGCGAGGCGCGCCGCCAGCTTGCCGCCGAGATCGCGGCGCTCTGAGCCCTAACCAACCAACCAACCCGGAGACGTAAGATGGACAAGCAGCAATACAGGAAACTGACCAAAGGCTACCACCAAGAAGCCGACAAGCAGGCCGCTAAGCGCCGCGCCCGCCGCCGACTCAAGCAGGCCGACCGCGAAGCCGCAAAGCGGGGCGAGCGATGATTTTGTTTGTTGAAGAGTCACTTGGCCGCTCGGAATATCCCCTAAGCAGGGTCGAGGCATTCGCCGCAAACCCCGGCGCAGACAGAAGCAAATGCCACACGCAAGAGAACTTTGAGAGCCGGCCAGGCTTCCGCAAGTGCGGGCATCTTTGGCAAGCCTGCTGTTTAGATGCTGACAGAGATCTCTGGGCCCTAATTGATGAGGGCTCCGGCGCAGCGTGGTTTCCGGTAGACTTCGTGCAGGCTTTTGTTGGGGGCGAGCAGTGAGCGCCCGCAAGGCACGCAGGCCGCGCCGGTGCAGGTGCGCGGCTTTTTCCGCGGAGAGGATCTGACATGATCCGCTTCAGCTTATGCGGCGACGCGGCAAGAATCGATCGCGTCGTTTCTCAGATGCCAGACTGCCGGAAGGCGGTGAGGTGCGATGTTTACGGCACCGCCTTAATTGTGCCCAACGCGCAAAAGGTGCGCGCGTTTGCGGAGCGCACGATCGGTCACCAGCACGCCGCAAGGTTGATCAACGACATTTTGAGCGCCTATCAAGACGAGATAGATAGCCGCAACTTTTTGCGGTCAGGAAGATGAAGAAAGGGAGGGCAATTGTGAGCCATGAAGACATCTATTTGCACAACGCGCAGACCGGGGCAGAGCTTGACGTCAACAACGTGCGCGGGCTTGCCGTCTTGGTTTGCTCTGGCGTGACGGTGAATTGTGACTACAAAGTTTTAAGCACTGGTGGCGGCCTTTGGGACACCTACACGCGGCTTGAGTTTCGAGCTAGAGCGCTGAGCCGCAGAGGCAACGCCGCCGCCGTGTATCGTGGCCGAGTGTCTAGCGGCTCTCACGCTGAAGATGAAATCTCGCGCCTTTGGGACGCTGAAACGGTTGTAAATCGCGAATGGGATCAGGTGTGCGGGAATTTTGCGCTGGTTGACGACGGCAGCAGCGAGGGCGCGCGCTGGATTCCGATTTTTGTAAATAGAATGTCACCAGTAGACGCCGCCGGATTTGGATCGACCGTTAGATTTTGGGCAAGGCGCCGAGCCGCGATCGCGCAGGCGTCTGCCTCTGAACGCTTCTTTTTAGCTAGGGATCGCCACGGATGACATCAGCAAGCAAGCCAGTGAGCAGAGGGCGCGCCAAGCTGCTGCGAGAGCAGGGCGAGCGCATCACGCAAGCGCGCAAAAACGCAGGGCTGCTCCAGCCGCAGATCGCGGCCGCAGTCGGCGCCAGCGTGCGCAGCGTGTCGCGCTGGGAAACGGGGCAGAGTGATCCGTGCTTGCGCGATCTGGAGTTGATCGCACAAGTCACGGGCCACGATCTGCGATGGTTGCGGCTCGGCGCCTACCGCTGACGACGCGGGATCAGCCAGTAGCGATTCCGCATCCGAGGCGAGCACCGCACGGGCCGCCAGCGGCTCGGAGCGCCGTCTTGGACGCTGCCGAAGTGATCTGCACCGGGGCACGGATCGCGCTGCGCGCCGGCCGCCCAACGGTCAACAAAGGCCAAGGTCGCGATCCATTTGGGCCGCAGCCGATCCCAACGCCGCACGGAATAGCCGCGAGGCCGCGAGGCTTCCGCATTGAGCCGCAGCAGCCAGGGCCGCCGCCGCTCGCGGATCGGTGAGGAGTAGCGCCGGATCAGCCCTTCAAAGGTCAACCGCGGCCGCGTCTGCACAAGCAGCGCCCAACGCCGCGCCAGCAGGTGAGCTATGGCGGCGCACTCTTCAGTTTGTGCCGTGTCCCAACCAGACTCCGCAACGCACGCTTGAGCGAGCACGATCCGCGCGCTGGGCGTCCACTGCTCCGCCGGCAAGGGCTGCGCGCCGGCCGTGCTCACGCACAGCAGGCACGCGGCCAGGCACAGATCAAAACGGCAGATCATCACTGAAATCATCCGCTGGCAGCGGGGCCGAAGGTTTGCGAGACACGGCAGCAACGACGCCAGCAGCGCCCGCAGACGCCGCCGATCGGAGTTGCAGATCCTGGCCAACGACGTTGACGGACTGCGCCTTGATCTCAGTCTTCCAGTCGGTTGAGTCTTGAGGCTTCCACGACGTCAGCGAGCCGACGAGCTGCACCGTTGTACCCACCGTGATCTTGGCTTGCAGCGCTTGGCACTGCTTGCCCCAGACGACGGCGTTTAGGTAGGTGTCTTTGTCGCGCGTCTGGCCGTCGCGGCCGATGAACTGCTCTTTGACGACAACGCGAAGCCTCAGGTTCATGGCTCCGTTTTGCGTCGTTGATAGCCGCGGCTCTGCCGCCAGGTTGCCGACAACGTGCACGGCGTTTGCTGAATCAATGTACATCTTCGGTCTTCTTCCCGCCTGCAACGCGCAGGCTCACACTCTGCTTGGTTTCGATGCGGCAGCCGTCGAGCGTGCCGCCTGCTTTGAGGTGCGCCTTGATTGCGCTCTTATCGGGGCTCTCTACCGTGCGGAGATACTCCGCCGGGATCTGCGCGTCGTCTTCGATGACAAGCGCGCCGGCGCTCTCGCGCACGCTAACAGTAACAAGGGCCGTCTTGACCTTGGTCTTGTTTGCGATGGCGAGCACTTCGCCAACCAGTGAGCGCAGACCATCGGCTTGCCGCTTCCACGAGTCAGCGCGCGAGCGGTAGTCCGCTGCAACCTCTTTGCAGATCTTCGCGTTTGTCTCGTATCGCTGGATCCGAGCCGCCAGCACTTCGATCCCGGCTTCGAGGTTTTGCAGCGCTTCAAATCGCAGCGTGTCGCGCTCTTCGTCGATCTCGCCAGTTTCGGGATCGTATGTTTCGCGGCCTAGCTCCGCGCCAAGCCTGACGGCCGCGCGCACTGTGCTGGGGTACACCGCGCCTTTGTGTGTGAGTGTCTTCATTGGTTGAGTCTCCTTCTGATGGTTTGGATTACGTCTTGATTACTTTTCAGCGTGTCACCGCTGATCAACTTCTCGCCGGTGCGAGGATCGGCCGCCACGTAGCGCACCGCGATCCCGGCCGGCGTGCGGTATTGTGTCACAGTCACGCGCACGCGCTCGCCGTTTGCGCGCATGATAAACGATCGCCCCGACGCTCTCACAGGCCGCGCCCGTCAAGCCAGGCCGCCGCGCGCTCATCGCCAACGTGCCGCACACCCTCGATGATCTGCCCAAGGTCAAGACCTAGCTTGATTGCGCGCACGATGCCAGCGCCGAGCTTCCCGCCGTCGAGGCTCGCGATCACTTCATCGGGCGCGCGCTCTGGATCGGCCAACCATTCGATCGCGCCTTTGGCCCAATTCGCGTGCTTAGCTTCGATCTCTGCGCGCTCGGCTTCTTCATGCGCCACGCGCGCGCTCTCGCCGTCGTCGTCTTGCTCGGTGTCAGTCGGTGCACAGTTCAGCGCCGCGCTGAAGCCCTGGCGCCGCGCGTAGGTGTTCGCGCTGCCGCATTGTTGCGGGCCAGTCTTGGCCAAGTGGTACTCAGTGACGAAGCTGATCCACTGGCCAGAGGCGTGCCCGATCACGTGCACAGTGTGACCAGGGCCAGCAGGCAGGCCGAGATAAGACACGCCAGCAGCCGCCGCTTGGGCTCGGTTCGCTTGCAGGATATCAACCAGCTTGGCGTAGGAGCTGCCAAAGTGCGGATTGTGGCTCGCCGCGTACACGTCGCGCGTGTCGCCTTGCATCTTTGCCAGCGCGGTGAACAGCTCCGGCGCGCAGAGGTGCGAGAGCATGACGCCGCCGGGCAGGTTGATCGGTTTGTTTGTGTCTCTGTTTGTGTCTTCGTTCATTGTGTCTCCAGTTAGATCCGCGAGAGCGGATTCAAGGCGGCGCACTGCGCGCCGCGAATTGTCGAGGTCAAGCGCCAGACGGCGCGCGTGCTCTGCGTCTGCGGCGCTCATCAGGCGTCAGCTCGCAGCCAGTCGCACAGGCGAGAGAAGGCTGACCAGGCCGCCGGATCGTAAATGGTCGGCGGCAGGTGCGTATGCCTAACCCACCGATCAAGCGCGTCTGCGGGCACCGCGTGAATCTCGCCGATCGGATCGACTTGCCATACTTGCGCCGTGCGCGGCTTGTCTGGATCGTGCGCGTCAACCGCATCGAGCAAACACGCCGCGACCTCTTCAGGGCTGAAGAAAACGCGACCATCCACAACGCGCGGGATCGCAGCGTCATTCACAAACCAGAGCACGAGGTATCGAAAATCCATAGACGCATATTGCCGGAGACTTTTTACCGCGTCAAGTAAACCGCCAACGACAAAGCGCGGGCGCTTACTTGCGCGCTGGGCAAAGGTTAGGCTAGGCTCTGCTCATGACCTTTTCAGATTGGATCGACGCACAGAGGGGACACGCCAGCCGCTCGCGGTTTTTGACTGAGCTAAGCGCGGAGACTGGGATCAGCTTCGGCGCTCTCCACTACGCAAGCCGTGGCGCTCGCGTGTCGCCTGAGAATGCGCGCAAACTGGAGACGGTTACAAATGGAGCGGTGACGGCCAGCGCGCTTGTGATGCTGCCGCGCCGCGCAGACGTAAGGAGTACAGGACATGCAGACGGAAATTGACTTTTCACACCTACACCGCAGCGACGATCCAGCGAGCAGCCGGCAGAGCGCCGCGCGTCACGTCAGAGGCGGCAGCAACCGCACGCAAAAACAGATCGTGCTTGAGGCCGTTGAGCGCTGGCCGGGTAAGACGGCGGCAGAGCTGACGGAGCGGATCATTATGCGCGAGGCTTGGCAGGGCATGAGGGCCGCGCGGGCCTACCACATGGTATGCCGCCGACTTCCCGACTTGCGGCGTGATGGCCAGCTTATCAGCGGGCCGGTGCGCAAGTGCTCAGTGAACCCTGGCAACGCTCAAACCTGGGATCTTGCCTAATGTGGTTCCGAGTCTCTGACGACGCGGCGCAGCACCCAAAGATCGTGCGCTTGGTCAGCGAGCGCGGCGGCTTGGCGGCCTTTGGCCTCTGGGCTCTCTGCGGCGCCTACTGCGCGCGCTTTGGTACGGACGGGCAGATCAGCGCGGCCGAGGCTTTGCACACGTCAGGCAAGCGCAGGCGCGCAGACGTGGACAAGATCGCGGCTCGCCTGGTCGCGGTCGGCCTATGGGAGCCAAGCGGCGACGGCTGGCAATTCGTCAACTGGCACCGATATAATCAGACGCAGGCGCAGCGGGACGCAGCCAAGCAAGCCAACACCGAGAGCAAGCGCCGATCACGTGCCGAGAAGCGCGCGAGAAGTGCACGAGAAGCGCACGAGATGAGCACCAACACCGACACGAAACGCGCACCAAAAGCGCACGAGATGAGCACGAGAAGTGCACGAGAAGCGCCGCAAAACTACACAGAACGGCCGAGAAGCCTAGCAATTCCGCAGTCCGTCACGGATGACGCTTCGCGGGCGCGCGCGTGGTCCAATTCCAACACCAACACCAAACCAATTAATGAATACATACCCTACTCAAGATCGGAGCTTCCGAGTCTGCATCCGCGGGCGCTCGGATTTGCTGAGCTGATACCGCCGGAGAGGGCGCGCGAGTTATTTGCTGAGGAGCTAGTTGCCGAGATGGCGTCCGCCTGGGCCAACCGCGTGCACCTCACGTGGACGCTTCGCAGCCAGCGCAAGCGGATCGATGAAAAGGCGCTGCCAGCGTTTCGGCTTATGGCTGAGCAGATCGCAGAGCAACGCGGCGAGCCGTGCGGGCTGCATGAGGCGATTTGGTGCGCGCTCATCGGCTTTGAGCATGACCAGCAGGCCAAAGATCAGGGCTGGATCTTGCCCTTCTTTCTCAATGAGCCGGGCCGGTATCGGCGCAGCTACGTGCGCAGAGCGCAGGCCGAGCGCGCAAGGTTGGACGAGAAGAAGCGCGATGATGAGCAATTCGCAGCGGCGGCAGAGGTGCCGGATCCGCAGACGGTCGCCGGCATCATCGATCAGATCAAACGGACGGTGACAGCATGAGAGACGCAGAGAAGGCCGCAAGCGCCGCAGACGAGCGAGCACAGCGGGAGCAGGCAGAAACGCCAGCAGAGAGCGGCACAGGCTCAACGCGGGCAACAATTGCGCCGCTAATGCTCTTCTACCAGGGCCGGCCGCTTAGCTGGGCGCGCACTGCGATCCACAACGGGCGCAGGATCACGCCAAAGGCGCAGCGCATCTATAAGCGCCAAGTTGCGCTTTTCTGCGCTGCACAAACGGCCGCGCGGCAGGACTGGCCGAGCGAGTGCCCTGATGCGCGCTTTCGCGTGCGGATAGATTTCAGCCTTGGCGATCGTCGCCGGTGCGATGTAGACAACTTGTGTAAAGCCGTCTTGGACGCTTGCAACGGGATCGCGTGGCTTGACGACAACCAGATCGATGAGCTGCACGCCACCAAGACGCACGCGGACAAGCCGAGCCGCTTCACGATGCGCGTGGAGGTGATCCGGTGAGCGTGTACCGCAAGGCTGGGATCGAGCTGCGGCTGGGCGACTGGCGCGAGGTGCTCGCAGACGTTGAGCCGGACGCAGTGATCACGGATCCGCCATACTCGGAGCGCACGCACAGCGGGCACAATGCAGGGGCGGACAGCACCAACGCGATCACCGGGCAGGCCACGCGACAAAACGTAAATTATGGCAGCATGACGCCTGATCAAATTCAGCAATTCGCTGGTGCTTGGATGCAACGGTCTAGAGGTTGGATCTGCATGTTTAATGATACTTATGCGCTCCTACCCTTTGACAAAGCGGCGGCAGAGCGCGGCAAGTATGCCTTTGCGCCGTTGCCAGTTATACAAAAGCGCCCAAGGCTGATCGGTGACGGGCCGGCAAATTGGGCCGTTTACCTTTACGTGGCGCGCCCGCGCTCGGTTGCGTATTCGCGCTGGGGTTGCTTGCCTGGCGCCTACTTCTCGCAGACTGATAAAACGGGCATCGTGGCCGGAGCAAAGCCGATCCAGCTCATGAGGCAGATCATCCGCGACTACACCAAGCCCGGCGATCTTGTGTGCGATCCGTGCGCCGGCGGAGCCACGACGCTGATCGCCGCCGCAATGGAAGGCCGCCGCGCTATCGGCTCGGAGATCGATCCGGCTACGTTTGAGAAGGCAGTCAAGCGCATCGAGCGCACAACGATCACGCCGCCGCTGCTTGGCCTGACTGAGCAAGCGCCGGCAGAGCAAAGAGGGCTCAACTTCGGAGGTGACGAGTCATGACGGCAGAGAAACGATTACACGCGCTCGCAGCGCAAAGGGGCGAAACGCCAAGCCAAACGCTGGCAAAGCTGATCACGGTCGCTGAGTATCTCGGCCGCTTTCACGTGGCGCCATTTGACGCAGACGGCCAGCCGGACACGGGGCACTGGTTGCAGAACCGCGAGAGCGCGCAGGCGTTCGCGTGCGCCTACGTTGCCAGCCATCCAGGCGGAGCGGTGCGCGTCAGTAGGTGCGAGCTTGACGGGCTCTGCATGGTTGACGAGGTGAGGGCCGACCAGTGACGGCGCCGGGCTGGCTTACATGGGCGCCGATCCTGCTCTGCTTGTACGCGGGGATCGCTGCGGATCTTGGGCACAATTGGAGCGTAGCCGCGGGCTTGGCTTCGGTTAGCTGGGCGCTGCTTGTGCTCTGGATTGCGGG
>Ga0160423_10002442_pt1 | contig 15527 bp, 14 predicted proteins | sample CRUFie14St8metaG_FD_108191 | JGI IMG/M metagenome (GOLD analysis project Ga0160423, IMG submission 108191) | Marine microbial communities from the Costa Rica Dome - CRUD Field 142mm St8 metaG | ecosystem: Environmental > Aquatic > Marine > Oceanic > Photic zone | place: Costa Rica: the Eastern... | reverse complement strand
TGAAGCAGAAAAAGAAGCAATTGAACTAATTAGTAAATCAATAGATAAAAAGGGCGACCCAATCAACTATTTGATTGCTATAAAATATATCGAGACACTTGAAAAAATGGTTGAAGGTGATGACAATAAGACTATATATATGCCATATGAAGCATCTGCAGCTTTAGGAAGCTTAGGAGGAATAAAGGATTTATTGAAATAATATTGAGTCTTACAGATAAAATAACACGACATTAAAACTTTAAAGTCATTTAATAAAGCGGAGCCCTTAATTTTACATTGTGCTCCGCTTTATTTTTGGAAATTTATCTATAATATTTAGTTACTTAGCTATTATTAAACACTCTATCATTTAACAATATTTAACTCAAAGTAGTAATCTTTTCTTTCTACAGGCTCAATAGACAATATCCAATTCATTATATCATCAATATTAGTTTTGGTATAATAGCCTAGTTCATCTCTTTCACTTAATTCAAAAGGATAGTAATCTTTTGTTAAAATAATAATTAAACGTCCTGTTTCAAGTTCTTTATCAGTGGATGCAATAAACTCGTTAAATATTCTATTACTATTTTTTTCTATGTATGTATCTTGATTTTTTTCAAAAGGGAACAATATAGCAGACTCATATTCTCCAACATAAAAAATATTTATGTAAGCGGATTTAAAAGGACTAACATCAAAAACAAGATTTTCACCTGATTTATAAGAAGACTTTATTCCTTCAATTTTTGCTTTAAATTTAGGATCAATTCTAGAATTATATTTTTTAACTTTTGCAATAATTTCAAGATTAATATAAGAGCATTCTAATGTATTATCATACCCCCTAGCTTCTTTTGTGATATCTACCTTTGTTATAGCTCCAGAAATAGTTGATAAAAAATTTGAATAAAAAATGTCATTGAATTGATTGTTTTTTTCAGAAATATTTAGAGTTGAAAATTCACTTATATGTTCTTTGACTCCTGCCTTTCTTAGCGCTTCCGATTTAAGATTATTTAATACAATAGTTTTAGTTTCTTCATAACTTTGATTATCATTAATACAGATATTACCTGAGTTAACTTTAACATTTTGAGAAAAGACTAAAAATGGTATGCAAAAAATTAATATACCTGCCAATTTTTCCATTTATTTTCAATTGCAGGGCTATATATTACATTTGGAGTTTGTTCTCTTGAGTTAATTTTGAGTGAACTCTCTTGAACATTGTATTTGACATAGTCAAATAATTCTCCAAGTGTTATATCGCCTTTTGTTTCTTTGAGTTTCTTGAGAAGATAAAAAGTAAACATACCGTGACTTTGTTGTTTAAATGGTAATGCGCTTTGAGTATTTGAGGTGGCTGTAAAAACAACTAAATTTTTTGAAACATTAGTAATTTTAGGGTTTACTTTTACTCCTCTAGAAACTAACAAACTACTTTCTCTTGCACCACCTGAAAAACATGCATCAATAAAAATCATTACTTTTTTTGCTTTTGTATTTGAAAATTTCAAATAAAGGTCATCTAAACTAATTGCATTATATAAATATGAGGTTGAAACATCAACTGGAATAAGATATGGTGTTTTATTTTTCTCATCAGGAAAACCATGTCCAGCATAGTAAAAAATAAATTCAGCATTATCTCCACTTAAATTTACTAATTTAATAATTCGATCTATTTCTTGATTAATTTGTGCAGCTGTAGCGTTAGTTAAATAAATGAGATTTTCTTTTTTGACACCAAATATTTTTATAGCAAATGTTTTAAATGTATTGGCATCATTTATTGCAAAAGGCACATCTTGTTCACTTTGAAGATTATTTTGAAATCGTGAATAATTTTCATTTCCAATTATTAAAGCATAACGATTTTTATTTGGTCTATTATTGTTTAAGTTTCTGGTTAAATACTCTTTTGATGTTAAATCAAAATAATCATTCCTTACTGTAAATTCGTTTGAGTCAAAAAAGTTATTGGGTTTGTAATTAGTTGTATAGTAATTTTCTTTATCACTAATATCAAAATCAAAATAAATTCCTTTAGTCCTTCTTGAACCATTTTTAAAGATAAATCTAGCTTGTGTTAAGACAAAAAAATCATTTAACAAATCTGCATCAAGATTTACTAAATTAGATTTTAAAATGGATTTAAAATTATCTTTAAACTCAACAGCATATTGAATTGGGACATTCAAAATTAATGAATCATTTACTTCGAGATTTGGATAGTAAATTATGAAAAACTCATTGTCAGCGTTATATTCTGAAATTTGAAATTCACTTTTTTTCTTTTCTAGATTTTTAAGAAATGTTTTCTTGAAAAATGATTTTTCAACTTCATATAACTCATTAAATTTTTTCTCTTGGTTTACAATTGATGTTCTTAAAATATAATCTGATGTTTTTTCAAATTCACCTTTGACTAACCAATTTTCAAGATTTTTCTTTGTAGCATTCAAAATTTTATCCCTAGTATTTAATTCGAAGATTACAGGAATTTTATAATATGTCGGATATTGACTCTTGCTGAGTTGGTTTAGCTTGGGTATTGATTTTATCAAACGAATTGCTTCATCATCTAAATATTTATTAACGCTTTTTATTATTTCGACGTTTTTAATATTACCTGTCTTATCATGAAAAAATTGAACAATAACACGTCCTGTAATATTATTTTTTTTGGCAACTGAAGGGTACTTTTTATTTTTATTTACAAAATCAATTATTTTTAATTTGGTGCAGTCCAAATCATTACAAGACTTATTTATCGCTTTTGTAGTATTAAATTCTGGAATAAAATCCGTGAACAAGACTGTATCTAGCTTTTCGAAGGAAAAACTTAAAAAACAAAAATGAACAAAAGAAAATAAAACAATTAACTTTTTCATAAAGCAAACCTATTAATAATTTTCTGCAAATATTCGAAATAAGAAAGTTAAAGCCTACAAAACAATCTATTGAATGTATTTATTTAAAATAATATTTGTTTCATTAAACTAAGTGAAAAGATTTTATTGTCTAATTATTTTATAATAATGAACCTGTAAATCATTTATTATTATTGAAATAAAGTAATGACCTTTAGGAAGGTTATGATATGGCCTCCAAAATACAGAATATTTTTCGGGTTCTAACACTCTCTCATCTATATTGGCTACTATCTCTCCTCGAATGTTATATACAGATATAATAACTTTTGATTTTGTAAAAATACCATAGTTGATTTCAATGTAATCATTAAATGGATTAGGAGTAACACTATAAATCATTCCTTTATCAAGATGTATATTATTTAATCCAAGCGGAACTCCATTACCATCAATTATAATATCCCAAGTTCCTTCTAAGTCTCCATTAGAATTTGTAACTAAAGGAATAATACGATTAGAAGCATTAAATGTACCGCTAGTAATCGAGGCTGCAGCATCCGTAGGAATGTGAGGATCACCTTCAAAATAAAGTTGAGTTATTAATGTATTGAATCCTGGAGGAGTAATTTTAAAATGAATATGAGATGGTCTAAAAGTTGATCCATTTAAATATAATCCAGGTTTAACAGACTCAAAAACATAAAAACCCTGACTATTTGTCGTCGTCTTTCCTCTTAAATTATATCCAATATTATCATATTCTCCTGCATCGTTAGCATGCCAAATATCAATTTCTGTATTTGGAATAACTTCTGAGCATTCAAGATTATAAACTTGACCACTAATAATAATTCGCGTACCTATTTCATTTATATCTGCAAGTTGATTATTTTGGATAGTAGGTGCGTTAGATGTGTAAAAAGGTCCTTGTCCATATGCGTCTTCAGTAGATTTGTCACAGTTAAAAGTAGAATTCTTCTTACTTAAAGAATTGATAGAATTCTCTGCTTTAATAATATTTGGAAAGACAACAGCAGATAACAAAGACAATGAAGTGTTTTTTAAAAATTGTCTTCTATTATCTTTTTTATTTTTCTTCATTATTTTTATCGATCAATTTACAGATAAAAAATAGTTTATAACTTCACTTAGCTTTTTCAAAAAAAGCAACTTAATTGAGCTCGCTTATTTTTTATTCAAGAATTATTCTCTTCTCTACCGTTCCGTCATCATACATGTAAAAAAGCAACTCATTGGAATTTTGTTTAGTTTTTTTACCTAAAACATCAACTATTCTAATAAGATTTTTAGAATTTAAAATCTGAAAATCAGAATAATTTGTAGAGTTACAACCAATCAAACCATTCATGTCGTATTTAGATACAAAGTTCCAAACTTCGACATTCGCATTAATATCTTGATTAGCCCAATTTGATAATGGAGATGGCCAGTCGTGCCCTCCATTAATAATTTTTAATTCTTCAACAGAAACACAACCATCACCATTAATCCATGAGTGACGTTCTACATTACTTCCGTCTGTAGTATTAATATCAGGTATTTGAGTTATTATTGGTAAAACATCAGTATTATTTGAAGTCGCCCAAAAACTATCGATTGCTGCAACTGAAAAATACACTCCGTCTTGATCATTATACGGATGGTCTACGTCATTCGTACCATTTATGCTTTGAACAGCTGTTGGATGAGATATTTCACAAAAACTAAATGCACCTAAAAATGCTGCACCAGCAACAGATGAAATAGCAGTAATTTTATGATTTAATTGACATGCAAGTTCGTATGAAAACATTCCACCTAGTGAATAACCACAAGCATAAACCCTTTCATTATCGATATTATACTGTGTTGCGATCTCATCAACTAACGCCTCAATAAAAAATATATCTTTATGATCTGTGGGCTCCTTATGTAACCAATTAGTTGAGTTGCCATCGTTTGGGTCTTCAAGAGCCTGTGGATAAACCAATATAAATCCTGCAGTATCAGAGATTGATCTAAAGTCGGCTTCATAATTCATGAAGTCATTGGCGAATCCTGATCCTCCATGAAAAGCAAATAATAATGGTGTCGAAATTGATGGTGAATAAATTTGTGGAACATATATAATGTACTCCCTATTATTTCCATCAAATAAAATATTTTGTGTTGTTAATTGTTGGGATATTCCTAAAAATGGTAAAAACAATAAAAAGATTAATTTTTTCATGAGTAATTATTACAGACTTAATTAAAAATTGAAGCTAAATTTATAAAATCTTATTAAAAGTATTTTGTAAAATTGATACATACTATTCATAAAATAACTCAAGTAAAATTAAAAATACATTTAGTTTAATTGATAATAGAGTTTATGTTGTAGTTTTAAAACAATAATCTAGCAACAAAACTGAATAAATATTAAAAAATTAATATTGCATTTGTGTTTTAAATTTCTTTTTTCCATCACAACCTCTGTAATGTTTACTACTTACACATGAAATGATTAACATAAGCAAGATAATTACTATAATTATATTTTTATTCTTCATATGTCATCAGCTTTTTGATTGACTTTAGAAATCCAAACTTCAAATATTTCTTCTTTAGCTTGGAGCTCATATGTGCTTGCAAATGCATCCACAATTTCACAAGTAGCGTTTTGTTCACTCAAATTCTTATAACATAACTCCCTTGTATCATTTTCACTGTCGTTCATAATAACAATAACATTTTTAGCACCTGTATATTTAACCCAATGATAATTATCATTATTCTTTCCTATTGTTAAATATTCTAAATCATCGTAATCAACGTCGTCGTTATATACTACCATTTCACTTATACCGAATATATTTTTGGTATACAATTCTATGTATTCATTAGATTGAGTAAAACCTAATCTTGTAAAAATTAATGTAGTTAATACTAAAAGAAAAAATTTCATTTTAAATTATTTAAGGGTTATTGAAGAGACGTAATCATCATAATTTTTTATGTTATAATTTGGTCTAAAAAACTTTAAAGAATCTAAACGTCCTGTGAGGTTAAAAGCGTAAATATGATTATTTGTGTCATAAACTTTACAATCTCCGTTCAAACAAATTTTTCTAAAAGAACCTTTTGAATCAGAACATATTACATAAACTTTTTTTACTTGAGTATATTCAACCCAATGATATTTAAAATCATTTTTGCCTACGGATGTCTCAAAATCGTCTTCAAAGTCAATAGTAGGATCATCATTATAATAACAAGCATAACTTCTTTTAAAAAGTTCGTTATTGGATAATTCTACGTACTCTATCTGAGAATATGAGTTATTTGACAGTAATACTAACACAAAGATTATACCATACTTTTTCATTGCTAATAATTTTAAAGATTAATAATTGAAAAAGTAAAAGTGCTAGCATATGTTAGATAATATTTTTTTGTTTTACGAAGAGATCAAATAAATTGTTACATTTTTGGTAAATTGTTAGTTAAGAAAACTTAATCATATTTTAAAAATCAAGTTCTCCACTTCATAAATATAAATATGACAACAAATATTGTAAGTAAAAAAATGATAAATCTTTCTTTATTATTTTCAACTCCTATAGACTCATCCAAGTCATTTTTTTTCAAACCATTAGAAATTATATCGATGAAATTATCATTTGATTTTAGCAATGGTTTTGTATATAATTTCCCACATTCACCAATTACATCATTGAAATAATTCGTATGCTGATATAAAGAGTCTATTTGCTTAGCAGTTTTAATGTACTGATCTTCATAAACAAACTTTAAACTATCAGGTAAGTTATTAATATAAGCACTATCAATTATACCTCTATAATAGTCATTAAATATTCCACTATGAAAAGTAGTCAAATAAGGTTTTTTATAAAGTTTAAGTAACTGGTATGAAGCCTCAGCTTTCATTTCATCATCATTAGATTCATTAACAACTTTTTCATAAAATTTAATCGATTTCTTTAGACTGCCGTACTCATTTAAAAACAATATTAGCTTACGTTTAATAAAATCACCTTCTAAGACATTAAAAGGTCCGTAATCTACATAGGCTAATCCATAAATCAAAGAACCATGCCAAAATGAAAAATACATCCATTCATAATTTGAATATAACTGAGCTATTCTCAAATAACAAGGAGATAATAAATCACTCTTCTGATCCTCTGAAATATTACTACTTTTAATCGATTGAATTTTTTCAAATTGTTCTTGTATTAAAACAGCATACTCTTCTGAAACCTCAACTTTTTCTGTTTGTTTAAAATATGAAATGGCATTATTAATATTGTTTTTTCTAAACTCTTTTACTCCAAGCAATTCGATAAGATATTTATCTAAATTTTTATCAAAACGATAAGAAAAATTCAATTGACCATTTTCTACAATTTTGTAAAGCCTTCTAATCTCTTCATCAGACATATAAACATCTAACAAAATACTTTGTGTATATCCCTGACTTTCAGTAAACTCAAAAGCAGAAACAAAATCTTTAAACTCAATTGCCTTTTTCACTCCGACATCAAAATACGAGTCATGTCTTAGGTTAAATGGTGTGTTGTTAATATGTACTATTAGTTTAGTTTTTAACTTTTGAAACTCTTTGAGGCTAGAACATCTATTTAAATTATCCATCAATTCAATTCCTTCCAATTGAAGCATAAAATTTTGTTGTTCTAAATTATTCAAACTGCTAGTTTTAATACTGCTCCTGCATTTATAAAAATTAGATTTATAGGACTTTATGTCATTAATTAAAAAAGCAGTGTATCCCCTCAAAAAATACAACAAGGGTTTATTAGATAATTTTAAATCATTTATAAAAGCATAAAACTCGTAAGCTTCTATGCATTTAGAACAAGCATCTTTTTTATCACAGGATTCTTCCTTTACGCCAACATGAACTAATCGTTTCACATAATTTATAAGTAACGATTCAAAATGAGGAGAATTGATATTCGTTAATTCAGCAAATGTTTCCAAAATAGAAACATTGACACCATTAAAACGGTTACTCATAATAAAAAGTAAATTTTCTCTTTCTTGCTCGTTTAAACACAAATCCAAGCAATCTGACCAAGAAAATTTATAATTCCAAGAAGAACTTAAAACATAATTAATTTCTCTAAAGGCATTGAAAATCAGTTTTGGATTTTTAGCTAAAAGTGAAAAATAATAGACTGATTTTTCAATATGTTTCTCTTCTTTTTTACTTGCGTGATAAAAATATCCTGCAAAATCTGATAAGGCTATATATTCTTTGCATTGTGAAGGATTAAAGTTTTCAAGAAAAAAAGTTTTAGACTCTTCAGAAAAAATATTAAGTCTTATAAGAAGAGAAGCGTATTTATTTTTTAAAAATTGATCATCACTTTCTTTGTGCTTTTCGACCAATCTATCATAAAGGAGTCTTCTTTCAGAGTAACTAGAGGAATTTTTATTGTGAATTAAAGATTTATAAATTAAGTATTCAAAATAAGGTGTTGCTTTTACTTGGGAAAACTTACTATACAATAAATGATTAAAAGAAATAGGATTATCTAAGCTAAATTTTTTATCAATGGTTCTTCCAGCACCGAACCCATTTTTTGCTTTTGGTTTATATTCTGAATAATATACAAGTAACTCTTTTTTAAAATAATCATACGACAAACGGTCAACATCGTTCAGCTTTTTCAACACTTCTTGAATAAGTAATTTGTCTATACCTAATTCAATAAACTTAAGTTCTAATTGCTCTATGTCCGCATCATAGATATCATATATATCAGCATTTTTATAATTATCATATACTTTGGTTTGATATCTAGGATTTGGGTCTTCATAATAAACAGAACTTATCAAACCTGGAATTATGTAAGATTTAGGACTATCATGCATGTAAGGGATATACCAACCGCCAGCTAAAAGAGAAAATGAATAAAAAATACTAGTTAAGAGCAGACAAAACTTCTTCATATTTATTTTGATTATTTATAAGAAAAGGTGCATTTAAGCTAAAAATTATCAATTCCAATTTATCTTGATTTACTTCATGTTTCAAAAAATTCAACAATTGTTTTAGAGATTCAATATCGGGTTCTTCATAACGAATAATATCATGCTTAGTTATTGGTATTGCGTTTATAAAATGTGCTTTAGTTGAAATAAATCTGTTTTTATTCAGCTGTGTTAAATTTTCATTCTCTAATAATTCCTTATATGTAACGAAATTAAGAATATTTACAAGCCTTTTGTGATGAAAATGAGCAGCCCAAGAAAATGCAGGTAATGCAGCTTTAATCTTCAAGGGATAAACATGTAAATAATCTTTCAGATAAGAAAGAGCGAGATCATAATCATATATAGAGTTTTCAACTTCAAAATCAGCAACACTAGAAAGATTATAAATCATCAACACACCATAATCAATATCTGGAACCCCAGTAGTTTTATAGTATTTAACTTGATGCAATCTCAAAGTAACTCCAACAACTTCACAACTAGACTTAAGTTTATTTAAAAACTGAAAATAACGATCTCTAGTTCTGAGGGTCCAATCACAATCAATCTGAATATGTGTCAATTTTGAAATAATATTTTTATGCTTTAACCTATCGATGGTTTCAAGAAACATTTTAAAAATATAATCTTCTGTAAAGTGTTTGAAGACATCATTTTCAATGTATAGAACAGGAATAAAATCCTTTTTCCCTAAACTTAATTTATCATGTATTAAAGGAATATCAATTTTTTTTCGTGATTTATTAAATCGAAAATCAGCGACCTTACAATATACTTTTTGAATATTATTAGATTTTTTAAACTGAAGCATTTCATCTGTTATCTCAACATTATTCTTCCACCAATAAACCGACACAGAAGTTTCCTCTATAGTAGAAGAACATGAAGCAAGAAAGAATATGACTATAATTTTCCAATTCATATCAAAAGTTCCACAAATCTGTTTCTTCATATGATGGCAAAAGATAAATTAAACCATCCTCATGAAACCTTGTTATGTAACCTTCCCCCACCAACTCTTTACTCCTACATTCTTGAAAATATTTTTTATTCTCTTCGCCAGAAAATGTATAAACATCTCTTATATAAAAGTGTGATTGTTCGTAATCTAACTTTGTAAACTTTACTTTTCTATCAATAAATCCATCATTATTAAAATCCTCAAGTTTATTTAGGTCTGTAAAAGCGAAACCATTTAATGTGTAGTATTGAAATCCTTTATCATCTGGCTCATATTCACCCATCACATAATCCTCTCCATTCCATTTTTCAACGGGAAATTGACTAAATTCTTTTGGTGTTATAAATGCTTTTCTTTCCTTTTCAATCTCAGCGGGAGAATTACTCAAATGATCAACCCTCCATATAGAATCCCATTGATAGTAACTATACCCCTTTTTTTTGCACATTTCAAAATGAGTCCACCATTCATTACCACCAATTTCAGCTGATGTGAAATCAAGAGATAAATCATCAAGAGATAAATCATCATATAACAAATTAGACACAAAATCTTTAGTAGTTTTTATACAATTATTTATAAACTTAGTATGATACTCGTCATTTTGAATTCGATGTTCATTAAATGTTCTTCCAACACTTAATAGTCGACCATAAAAAGGTACAGCTCTAACTGTAACCGACCCACTACATAATCCAGCAACCTTTTGTTGTACAAAAACAATGGTATCCGGGGTGGACTCTTCAATTAAAAGTTGTTTATAATCATGATAATCAAACACATATAAAGATGTACCGTGATCTTTTAGTATATAAAAACCACAAGGGGCAGATCCACAAAAAGGCCAGCCTTTTGGCTGTAAAAGAACATAATTGTTTTTTAGTGCTATAACATGAAATTGATTTAAAGAATCAGCTTCGTAAAATTCATCCTCTGACCTAACAATTCCTTCCTCTAACATTAAAACCTTGTATTTCTCGCCTAGCTTTAAGGTCCTTGGTATATTATTTTTTAAAAGAGTTTTTTTCTTAACAACTAACTCTTCTTTTTTTTCAATAGTTGAACATGAGGAAAAAAATATCACCAAAAGGAATAATCTAAACATTTTATATTTTTTTTCATGATTTATAATTTACATTCGTAAATCTATTTACTGAACATGAAGGTTGTTTTCATTAATTAACGATCTATCAATTTTAATAGCATAGCGTTCATCTTCATATTTTACAATTACATATTTTTTATATGCTCCATCATCACCAAAAACATCCTGAAACTTCCTTCTAATTTTTGATAGTTTTTCTTGAAATGAATTTTCCTGTATATCAACAAGCATATTAATAGAATTAGTAATATTTGCAAGATTTGCTTGTCCACTAAACTTAAGATAAAGTGATTTCAATTCATCTTTATAATCAGCTAAATGAATTTGCTTTACACCTTCTTTATGTCTAATAAAAAAATGGTATAAAGTCCGCTCTAATGGAGTAAGTTTTACTTCATAGTGGTCTATATCAATTAAAATAGGGTTTCCTTTATTACAAAAGACAATATTTGAGTCTCTTCTTGATGACCTAAACATTTCTACAGAAAGCATTTTACTTCTGATGCCAAACATCGTTTCAATTGATTGATTAATGATGCTTGGTTTAATTTTTTTCACCCTGAGTAAATCTTGGCACTTTAAACAAATATCCGTCATCTTCATCTTCATCACTATTTGTCTTTTATCTTCACAAAAGTCATTGATACAACCAACACTTTTATGATGAACTTTAGACATCATCTCTTTATCATTATCAAACATTAAAAGTTGTAAGATATTAGAAACTACTTGATAAGCTATCGGGTATTTTCTCTCTGAAGCAATATAATACTCCCACTCATCTGTGTAGATATAAGCATTGTTATTGCAATCTCCATAAGAAAACCAATTTAAAGGGTTTGCTATATCTGTCAATAATATAACCAATTCATTGTCACCAACATCATAATGATTTCTATAAAGATTATGATGAACAAATAAATCGTTCATGCCCTCTTTTTTTTTTCTTCTAAATGGAAATGAAGGAATAGAAAGAGAATGTTTTGAATGATTTACTTGTTCATCAATTATATTATAGCACATAGTCCTTTTAGCATGCAATTCACTTAATGACTCCAAGGATTGATATGCATAATGATTATCTTTGAAAAACAAATCATGCAACGAAAGGTGATAAGTTATGCAACCTTTAAACTGTGACAATAATTCAACAACTTCTTGTAACAAAGAAAAGTCTACATTTTCGGTACGAATCAAATGAATTTTCATGCTTAATGTATTGGCATATAAATTAAAAAAATTATTTCCTTCTTGAATTAAACAGCCACTCTTTTTTTGATTGTGATTTTTTAACTGCATAATCATCTAAAGAATACATCAAATCATCAAAATCTTCATGAATATTAGACATATTTGTCATTACGGCATTACTTCTTTTTATATTCATACTAGCGGCATAGTCAACAGCATCAGGAGTTTCACTCAAGTAGGTAAACACCCAATTATCAGTAGATTCCAGTTCTTTTATCATGTCACTTATTTGAGTATATGAATAAACTCTAGAAGAATTTTCATATCCATCTGTAATAATTACGACCACAACTGTAGCTAAATCATTTTGAATTTCTTCGCCTACTGTATTCTGTAATTGAAAAATGGAAGCACCAATTGCATCATAAAGAGCTGTCATTCCTGTTGGCTTATAAACAATGGATTCACGAAAAAGAGATCTATTTATGCAAAGTTTCTTTAACTTGGTTGGCTGTTCTCTGTCCACATCAACACTTACCTCTTGATTAAAAGTAGTTAACGATATAAAAAAGTCCTGATCGGCATGCTTCTCAGACAACGCCATTATCATATCAATTTGTTCATTAAAAGCGCTGACCGTAGAATTTAAACAAGCATTCATAGATCCACTTTTATCCAAAATAAGCTGATAGTAAGTTTTCTTGTTTTTTAACATTTTGTAGTGATTTTTATTAATAATTGTCGCAAAATTGAATAAAATGACTACTTTTTTTGAATTTTTACAAGCTTGTAAAAATTCAAAAAAATGTTTTTTAACATTAAAACAGAAAGCTAAGAGAAACCCAATTTAGGATACAACATAAAATTATTAATCATATTAAAAGAAAGATGGTCAAAACTGTACATTAAGGGTTGACACAAAAAAAACAGTTTAAGCAATGAGTTAAAATCATAATCGAAAAAGTTCGATATTTGCAATTTAGTTCCATAATTATATTCCAATGAAAGAAAAAATAGGAGTTTTATTAGTCAACTTAGGAACACCTGATAGTCCAAAAACAAAAGATGTGCGAAGCTATCTATTTCAGTTTTTAAACGATAAACGAGTGATTGATCTTCCATGGCTATTTCAAAAAATTTTGGTTAATGGTATAATCGTTCCTTTTAGAGCTCCAAAGTCTGCAAAAGTTTATAAAGAACTTTGGACAAAGAATGGATCACCTATCGTTTATCATACTCACAATTTGTGTGAGAAATTAAAATCATCATTAGGTCAAAATTTTCATGTGGAATATGCAATGAGATATAAAAATCCCTCATTAAAAAAAATTCTTTCTTCCTGGGAAGGTAAAAACTTTAAACAAATCATTATTCTACCTCTTTTTCCTCAATATGCGTCGGCAACTAATGGGTCGGTTATTGAACAAGCTATGGATGTGATAAAAAAATGGTGGGTAATTCCTGAAGTTAGTTTTGTAACTCAATTTTTTGATCACGAATTATACCTTAAAGCATTTGAAGAAAAAGGAAATAAATATAACTTTAAGGAATATGATCATATAATTTTTAGTTTTCATGGTTTACCTGAAAGACATGTTGACAAAGTTTATGAAGACGGACTTTGTAAAGATAATGACTGTGAACATGGTATTAACGAAGCCAATGTGTTTTGCTACAAAGCTAGTTGTTATGAAACAGCACTTCAGCTAGCTAAAAGATTCAAATTAAAAAAAGATGATTTTACTATTGCTTTTCAATCAAGACTAGGAAAAGGATGGATTGAACCTTTTTCAGACGAAATTATTGAAGAACGTGCAAAGATGGGCGATAAAAAGCTTCTAGTTTTTTCACCTGCTTTTGTTGCTGATTGCCTTGAAACAACTATTGAAATAGGTGATGAGTATCAAGAAATTTTTGAAGAGTATGGAGGTGAGAAAGTTCAATTAGTAGAAAGTTTAAACGATAGTGATACTTGGGTGGAATGTGTAAAACAAATTATCTCAAAACGTGCACTTTAATTAATATAAACTTTATCTTTTTTACCTAACAAATCGTATTTTTGTAGACTATGATTTCATCTTTTGTAAGCATTGGTGTTAGCCACTGGAAATCTCCATTATCTATTCGTGAGCGGTTTACTATGAGAAAAGAGCAATCTGATCTACTTATTAAAGAAGCCAAGGATTTAGGTATAGAAAGTATATTTACTATCTCCACGTGCAATAGAACCCAACTATTCGCATGTGGAGGAAACATTCATCAACTAAAAAAAATTTTTTTAAAACATAGCGGAGGTAAACTTAAAGATCTTAATAAATATGGATTTGTTTTACAAGGAGAAGATGCTATTCAGCAGTTATTTGAAGTAAGCACTGGAATCGATTCACAAATCTTAGGAGATTTACAAATATTTTCACAGGTTAAAAAAGGTGTAAGTCAAGCTAAAAAACTCAATGCTCTGAATGGTGTCACAGACAGATTGCTACAGTTTGTGTTTAAAGCCAATAAAGAAGTACAATCATTTACCAATATCAGTAAAGGAGCCGCCTCTGTAGCGCATGCTGCGGTATTACATGTTCGTAACAATTTCAACAATCTAAAGGATAAAAAAATCCTTTTAATTGGTGTAGGTAAAATTGGCGAACGCACTTTGGAAAATATAACAAGTTATCAATTCAAGAAAGTTACCGTTATCAATAGGACCATGAAAAAAGCTAAAGCTATTGGACAAAAATATGGTGTTTCAGTAGCTCCATATAAGCATTTATCGATAGAAGTAGAAACTGCAGACATCATAATGGTAGCCACATCATCGAGAACACCAACACTTAAAAGCGAACATTTCTCCAACTCTCAAAGAAAAAAACTTTTAATTGATCTTTCTGTACCAAGAAATATTGATCCTGAATTGAATAAAATAAAAGAGGTTAGTTTAATAGATATGGACAAACTAACACAGGTAGCCGACAAAACATTATCGAAGAGAAGAAAAGACATCCCAAAAGCAAGAACTATCATTAACTTACACAAAATAGAGTTTAAAGACTGGAGTAAATTACACATACTTGCCCCAACAATTCAAAAACTTAATAATTTGTTTGAGATGGAAAAAAAAGATGAGATAAGTAAACATAAAGGAAAATACACGACTGAAGAATTAAAAAAAGTTCAACCACTCATAAATAGCATTCTGAAAAGAATCAGCAGTAAAAACATAGAATACCTTCGAAAAAGATACCGTCATGATGAAGATATCTTGAAGATTTTTCAAGAAATGTACAAACTAGATGCAAATTAAGATAGGAACACGTAAAAGTAAGCTCGCACTCTGGCAAGCCAATCATGTTGCCGAGCAATTACAAGCTAAAGGATACAACACCGA
>Ga0160423_10002440_pt1 | contig 15530 bp, 10 predicted proteins | sample CRUFie14St8metaG_FD_108191 | JGI IMG/M metagenome (GOLD analysis project Ga0160423, IMG submission 108191) | Marine microbial communities from the Costa Rica Dome - CRUD Field 142mm St8 metaG | ecosystem: Environmental > Aquatic > Marine > Oceanic > Photic zone | place: Costa Rica: the Eastern... | reverse complement strand
TAGGCAAGATCGACGGCAAATGGGCTGTTCAATCATACCGTGTACCGAGGCAGCACAAGACTCGCCGCTTGAAGCGTGAAATCAAGCTAGATGATGCAAAGGCACCCAAATGGTACCAAAAGAAACACCCAGCCTCAGCACCCTACGGTCAAAAAGCGAAGAAATCGCCAATAGAACGAGGCTACGCACTTGCTCCGGTGCTAGCGAACCCTCTTGAGATGGCGGAGTCAACGATCATCTCCTTGTCCGGCCCCAGCGGTTCGGGCAAGTCCACCGTGGCTGCTCATCTCGAGGAACGCTTGCCTGGTTCAGAAATCATTCTCAGCTACACGACCAGGGAGCGACGCCCTGATGAGGTCGACGGCTTCGACAAGCATTTCGTCACGAAGGAATCCTTCGAGGAGATGATTGAGAAGGGCCTGTTCACAACGCCCAACGGCACAAACCTGTACCAACAACAGGGCAACGGCCACTACTACGGGCGCAGGTTTGACGAACTGATGAGCACGCAATTCCCAATCGTGGATGTGAGCTTCAAGGGTCTACGCCAACTCAGGGAAGCCTTCGGGGAAGAACGGGTGTTCTCTGTTTTCCTGCGGAACAAGCTCACTGAGGAACGCCGTGTGCAGATCATGATGCAACGAGGCGAGATGACGGAAGAGGAAGCCCGGGAACGAGCGATGGTCGGGACTCAAATGCTGAAGGACTTCAAGCGGTACAACTTCGATGCCGTGGTCGAGAACCGGTTCGGACGACTGTACCAAACAGGTACAATCGTCAAAAAGAAACTGTTTGATTCGATGGATGCCAAAGACAACCCTCCACAATGTCCTCTCGCTTCCTACGACCTTGAAGTGAATACCAACAACAGAGACCACGCTATTGCAGCAAAACACATCCAATACGGGCCCCTCAATTTGAGTGACGAGAGGTATTGGGCACGGTACGCAAAAAAATGGAACACCACTCCAGATGTTGCAAAGAAATCCAACTGTAGCAACTGCATCGCCTTCGACATCAGTCCGAGGATGAAGAAGTGCATGCCTGGAAAAACATCGGACAATGAAGGAGAATTAGGATATTGCTGGATGCACCATTTCAAGTGCCATTCAGCGCGCACATGCTACACTTGGGCAGCAGGCGGACCGATCAAATTGGATTCGATTTCGCTTGACTGGCAGAAACGGAATTCACAAGTCAAAAACAACCCTGGAATGCAATTTGGAGGCGACGATGAAGACATCGAACACACTTGGGAAAATCTCGATGATGGTGGCGGAATTGCAACCTACAAAGCGACTGGAACGACATCATCCGAGGACGCACGAGCGATGGTGTACCGGCTGTGGAACGACGATCCAGATTGGGTCAGAGAAATCAGGGACCTCGCAACAGAAAATGAGACGACCTACTTCGTGCAAGGGAAAAGGATTGATGATTCGACCTACCAACTCATCATCGCATCAGACCATGTAGACGATGCCGACCTTTTGGACATCGTGGAACCAGCGCTTGCCGAATATGCTGGCGAGACGGATCTGGCAATCGCAGGAATCCGCTATGCTTTCAAGGGAGAATCCCCAACCTACACCGACGATTGGAGAAAGGGAATACCGAACCCTCCTGGCGTGCCCAAGCCAGGTAAGGAACTCTCCATGAAGCGTAAGCGAGAGATTCGCAAGCGTTGGCTTGAGTTGGTGAACATGACTCACACGGAGCTCCAACGCTTCTACGATTCAGACCTCGGAAACAAGCGTGCTGGTTTGAGCCGTGACGAAGCCAAAGCCGAGGGAATCTCATCAGGGCGCGACTCAGCTCTTGCGATCATCAAAATGAAGCAAACCCCGGTAAAGGACTGGCACAAGACTCGTTCCAAAGACCGTGCCCGGGGAATCATGCTCGACTTCTGGCAATGGGCTCAGAAGCAAATCAACTTCAACACCCGCCATCGTGCCATGCGGGGCGCGTACCTCGACGACAAAGGACGGCCAAAGCGGAAGTTGCTGGGCTTGTGGATCTGGGGTCACGACCCGTGGCGGTACGCTCTGAAGGTGGATCCTGAACCGATGCCTCCTTGTCCCGACAAGCCATGGGTCGGTTCACGCGAAAAGAAGGAGTTCGGCGTGCAGGAGGTGAAGAAGTGATTGGAGAACTACCAAACAAGGTGACCCCGTTCTTCCCAGGAGAGGCTGCACAAACGCACCCCTGGTTGCACTATGCTGACCTCATCAACCCAATCAGTTACACGGGCGTGGTCTTGACGCCCGAATCAAAGAATGCTCTCTTGTCGGCTTTGGACATCCCAGACGGATGGACTGAGTTCGCCCACCACATGACCATCACGATGGGGGAGCTGACTCATCCAAAGGGCAAGCACGATTTCTCGCAATCATACCCTATTGGTTCAACCGTAACAATCCAGGGCGTTGCCTACGGTCTTGACGACAGGGTCATGGCCCTCAAGGTCGCACCTCCACACCCAATCAGCCCCAAAATCAAGTTCCCTCACATCACTGTGGCCGTCAATACCGAGGGCGGCGGTAAGCCATTTCATTCAAATCAGCTCGACCACACTCAGTTCACGCCGTTCGAGATCATGCTCGAGGGTGTTGTGACCGAAGTCCCGCAGGTGCAAAACAACCCGCGAACGCCAGGTGGGAAGAAGTTCCCCTCGAGATACCTGAAAGGACTGACCAAGCTTGAGAAGGAGATTGCAAAGTACGAAATCGACCGTGGCTACACCTACGACACCGACGATCCCGAAGCGTACGAGATGTGGAAGTCGGACATCAAAGCTACAGCAAGAGGGATGAAGACAGTCCCGTCCAAGTACAGGCAGGAGTTCGTGAAGCGTTACGGGGTCCTCCCAAAGGGCAAGGGCTCTTTGGTCTCAAAACTCGCCAAAGCGACGGGCATCGCGAAGAAGTACATCCAAAAAGCGTACGACAAAGGCTTGGCTGCATGGCGTGTAGGCCACCGCCCTGGCGTCGCTCAACAGCAATGGGCTGCAGGGCGGGCGTACGCCCTCGTGATGGGCGCACCCACAAGCACGGGAAAGGGAAAGCCCGACTTCAAGCTCGCAGTAGAAGCAGGGGTTCGGGACGAGGATGGAAAGCTGATCAAGAGGAACCCCATCGGGGTCGTGTCGGTCGACGACGACGGGAGTGAATGGGGTCAAAACGATTCAGGAGATTGGTTTTACCGTGAGGCTGGCGACAGTTGGCAACCTTACAACACGAAACATACACCACCACCCACACGGCCCACCCCGCAACAGATGATTGCTCAAGGGTACCGTAAGTTGGAGGGCGTCCAAAGGTGGTCTGCTCCGGATCCACAAGATGTGAAATACGCCGAGGCGTTGATCTCGCTTCCTGAGATGAAAACGGCATTCCCCGAGAAGTCATTCAACCACTACATCGTGATGGCAGGGGGGCCAAAACTTGTGATTGTTCGCAAGAAAAGTCGAAAGCAGCCAGACGGCAAGAAGTTGAAGCCGAACCCAGTCCTACCAGTCAAAAAGTTCGGTTCCTACCCTCCGACAGCGTACAGCTATGATCACCCCGAGTCAAAGGAAAACCACGACAAGCGACAAAAACAGATGAAAGAGCACGAGGCTGCAGTCGCCAAGCACATGCGGGAGAACTACGATCCGAAATGGAAGTGGGACAGCAAACCATTCAAGAGTCAGAAAGAAGCTCAAGCCTTTGCTGATGCAAAGGTCCACGCCAACACACCAGTAGACAAAGGTGGAGCTGGCAAACCTGCTCATGTTTGCCCTCCGGGTTGCTCGGAGTGTTGGAAAGAACATCACAAGGCCATCAAGAAGAACCCGCCGGCCACGATGATGACTGGCTCACAGAACATTCCAAAGCGAACACAAACAAAGGAGCATGGGCAAATCTACCTCGGCGGAGGGCGCGTTCAACGGGTGGACATGGAGAAGGCCACCTCGGGCGAACTCAACGAGAAGCACGAGATTTACGGCTCCAGGTACAAAGGCACCTTCGCACCCGTCGACCACCCCAAGTTCTCGCCGCTCCCATTCATCGCAAGGAAGTGGAAGAAGTCCACATTCAAGAGCGGAGAAACGGACTACGAGTATTGGACCGGTAAGCTCGAAGAGGATGGTACGCCCTACATCGCAACGCTCAAGATCGATGGAGAGGGCGTGCTCGCACACTTCAACGGCGAGGAAACGGTTCTTTGGAACTGGTACGACCGATGGCGAACCAACTTTCACATCACCGATGAAATCACGAAGCTTCTGAAGAAGCGCAAGGTCTCAGAAGCCTGGATCATGGGCGAACTGTTCGCCGTGGACAAGCAGGGCAAGATGCTCCCGATGACGGGTGGAGAGCGCGATGAAGACGGTCGTTCTGAAACGGTCGCATCGATCATCAAGACGACTGGCGACTCATCCACGCTTGATAGGCAAAACCGCATCCGCTACGCAGCGTTCGATATTTTGATGCTGGATGGCGTCCATTTCACCGCAGGCGCCCTCAAGGTCGAAGGGAACGAACAGAAGATTGTGGAACACCCTTACGAAAAACGAATCGCCATCTTAGGGACGCTGCTGAAGGGCGGTAAAACGGTTTTTCCTGTGCCTATGGAGCAGGGTGAGGGCAAGTCACCCCTTGAGTCCATGTGGCGCAAGGGTATGCTAGAGCCCGAGTTCGAGGGAGCTGTTCTGAGGTTCCCCTCCACGGGCAAGACATTCAAAGTCAAAGGAGGTATGACCGCTGACCTCGCTGTGATTGGCTACTACTACGGCTCATCCTCTGAACGCGAAGGGCGCGGCGGTTCATTCGCAGACATGGCGGGTGGACTCGCCCTTGCATTCATGGATGAGAACGGGGACTTTGTGTACTCGGGGAATTGTGGTACTGGGTTCACACATGCAGATCGGCAAGAATTGGAATCTGCTTTGTCCCTTGACCGGGTCAAGCTCGAGGACGGCAAGACTTCACGGAAGTGGGGTGGACACTTTGTCGCTGATACCCCTGATATGGAAAAACACGACTCCACAGGAAAAGGAACGATGTTTGCAGTAGATCCGTTCTCTGCAGACATGATTGTGGAGGTCGAGTACCGTGGGCTAAACTACGGTGAGAAGCCGGTCTACCGCTTGGTCGATGGCGTTTTGAAGCAAGTCGGCACATCCAGGGCGCCTGCGCTATGGCAACCTTCGTTCAAACGGTATCGCCGAGACAAGGAAATGAAACCGGATGATCTTCGCTTGGCTCAGGTTGCCGGAGAGGGTGAAGGCAAGTGGCTCGGGAACCCCGACATGATTCTCGAACCAGAGTTCTCACTTCCCCCTGGGCTCGTCAATCCGCAGGGACGCTTCGAGCCTTCTATGGAATACCAGGGGGCTTCATTCAAAGACAAAACCGACGCCGACCAACAGTTAGCCAAAATCATGCGGTCGGATCAGTTCCTACATGACTTCTCCCACTATCGAGCAGCCGTCATCACCAGGATGAAGGAAGAAGGGATGCAGACTGCCAACGAGGTCACCGAAACAGACTTCTTCGGTAAGGCAGAGTTCATCGTTGATGCTGAAACCCTCGAGCAAGCCCGCGCCATCAAGCGTGAACACGACAAGGAACTCGCTGCGAAGAAGATGAAACCAGGGCAGAAGACGCTGTTCAATCCTCCGCCTACGCTCGAGCGCACGAAAAGGGTGCCCATGCACATGAGCATGCCCACGCGATTGAAGCACATCTACAAGCCAATGCAAGACACCTTCGCAGCGCAGTTGTACGCAAACGAGGCTGCTGCTGAAGCTGATCGTACGAACTACCTACGGGTCTGTCGGGACAATCTCGAACGGCTCGGTCAAGCCAAACCTAACGAGGTCGATGTCCGTCGCAGAAAGCGCACGCTGATTTGCCACAAAAAGGGCGGACGCATCATGATTGAAAGTCCACATTGCGGCTGTGGTTCCCCGTATTGGGAAGAGGAAAAGATACAGATGAGAGCATCGGACGAACCCGAAACGGCTACCCTGGCGTGCCAACTGTGTGGGAAGTCGGTCACGGAAAACCCACCAAAGAGCAAGTCCACCATCCTGATGACTGTCCCACACGCTGCCGAATCCCCGACTCATCCAGACATGCACCACACGGATCATGCCGCTATGCCACTCGCCACAGCCCTTTCAACCCGAATGAAACTCGAGGGCCAACCCGTACGCCTGCTGATAGGTGAAATCAACCGATCATTCATGGACTTGAATCGTGCTCAAGCCGATGGCTCCGAGTTCCATGACAACCTTGACGATGCTCTCCAGGATTGCGACATCCTGCTGGACATTCACTCTTATCCTGACTGGCACCCTGAATGGGGTGAGGCCCAAGTGGTCCTGTTCACCAACAAGAGCTACCCTAAGAGCGTACAGGCCAACACGAAGAAGCTTGCAGACCACCTGGGCGCGTCGGGCATCAAAGTCATGATTGACCTTGCAGACCACCGCAACTTCATTCAAACAAAGGGAGCAAAAGCCGGTCTCAAACAATCAGAGCTCATCGAAGTTCGGGAAGACATGGATCTGCTACCTGTCGCTGAGGCAATCGTAGAGTTCTTTTGCGGTAGGGTCAAGCAAAATCCGCCGGAGGGCGCGGTGATTCATCAACTCGTCTTGCGGTTCGACCTAAGCCGTGTAATCCCATTGTTCAGATTGAAGATGAACCTTGAAGACTACGGCTTCCAGTCGAAGAACTTCACCGACACCTCATCTGCAGGTGGTGGCTTCCTCACCATGCACCCTCCGAACCGTACTGATGTGACCCTGAAGTTCAACGAGAACTCGGCGATGGTGCTCGTTTGGGGTGCTCAAAAAATGACCGAAGCCGAACAACAGGAACTCGTTGACTTGGTTAAGGATTCAACGACCCTCAAAACAAATCCAGGACATCAAAGCCCAGGTGTCGGCAAATCAGGTACACAATCTCAACGCAAGACTGTCTACAAGCCCAAATCGCTGACCACATCGGTGTCTCGCCTCGTTATGGGCGATTTGATTCCACAGGTAACGACTGCAAAATCTGAAGAGAAGAAAGGAGAGAAAAAAGAGGAACCGAAGAAGGACTGGTTCAAGCATGTAGTTGATGTGGCCAAGAAGGCAGGGATTTCAGAAGACGATGTGAAAGCAAAGGCCAAGGAATCCCAGATAGGGTCAGTGAACAGCGAAGAGAAAGCAAAGAAACTGATCGAAGCGCTCGAAATCAAAGAGAACCCACCCGTGTACCCAGTTCCTCAACGAATCACAGGCTCCAAAGGCTACTACGCTGGACCTAACGGCGCAGATGTGACTGGACGGCATTATGCTCCTGCAACGATCAGAGCCAAACCTCGTCAAATCATTGTTGAATGGGAAGACGAAGTTCCGGAGCCTGAACCTTCGAGCTCTGGCCGACGCATACGCTTCAACATGGTACGGCCTTCACTGTACAAAGGGACCCGTGGTTTCAATCAGGACCAAGACACATGGCTGGTGACGCTTGAAACAAGCGAACGCCACTACTACTTCGTGGGCCATGTGACGGTGGAGACGGCACTTACCCTGGCTCGACTGCAGAAGAAGTCCGAGCCAAGGCTTCGTCCTGAGACCTTTGGGCATGTTGAGTTGGGTGAGCAAGTCGCCACAATCACGATGAAAGCTTCGGGAAAGGAACACCCTGTCTACGACTATGGCTGGGTGACCTCCAAACGACAGAACCCCATGGCAGGAACAATGAAGCCCACAGCTAAGATGTTCGCAGAAGCAATGGGCATTCCAAAAAAGGGGATGAAGACCGACAAGTACACCGTTCTACAGTCCAAAGTTAAACGGAGGATGCTAGGCCGTAACCAGGAGTACGCATTCGATTGGGAACTACACCTCAAGCCAGAGCGGAAGTTGAGCAAGAGGCAACTGATGTCCGAGTTCAAATTCCTGAAAAGGTCGGAAATCGTCCCAAGCCCAATGAGAGTGCCATACCAAATCCACCCTCCCAAAGAATTCTCCGCTGATCGCATGAAATCAGGAAACATCATCATGCGAGGTACAGGGAAAGCAATCAGAATTCTACCGAACCCGTTGGACAAGTACGCTAAGGAGTACATCAAAGATCACAAACCAATGACGGACGCTGCCCGGAATCGCATTTTCAAGAAGGAGAAACTGGATGGGAAGGTCGGCTCACAAGCCTTCTTGCTTCAACTTGCTCGAAAGTGCCAGAACTACGGAGAAGGCTGCGGGTACGCTGTGGGCGACACCCTGTATTGGAAGAAAGGACACCCTCACCTCAATGAAGCTCGTGTCGACGGGCGTATGATGGAGGGGGCTGATGCTTTCTACCATACCCACCCCGCCGCCTGGGAGCCATCTCAATCGTCTCCAGAGGACTTCATGGTGTACCATGGGATGTTCACCAACCTCGGAATCTGCAACTTCTACACCGTGATGGCAGATCGCATCGACTGTTTCCACTTCCCCAAAGACGAGAAGTTCGAGGCTGAGGAGATGGCAGAAATCGCACAAGAATTCGAAAAGGACATTGCATCCGTTTTCAACGCCTCTGAGCAGGAGTTCCAAGAGAGGCTGGGAGAACGGCCATTTTTGGTTGTTGACCAAACAAGGTACATCAACAAACAGTTGTGCAGAGCCATCCCCGAATACTACGCAGAGTACAAGTGCTTCGAGATGTCCCCTCTGATGATTCTCGATTCAAAGCAGAATCCCATGCTAAACCACCCGTTGAACTCATCGTACCTGAATGATCTCGATGAAGACCAACTAGAACGCGCTATCGCTCGCTTCCGCCTGACGATGGACATGATCCAACCTCAAATCGTCCATGTAGACCGAACCGATCCACGCCAGCGCATGACCAAGAAGTCGTCAAACACAATTGAAGCCCTCTTGCCAGACCCGAAGCACAGCGGTAAAACACGATTCACAGGTGTACCAGACAAACTGGACATGCTGCGCTCTGCTGAGGCGTCAACCGCATTCATTGACTCCGCTCGCAAGTACATCAACGGCTTCTCAGGGCGCGTTCCAAACATGCACATTCTCCTTGCGCTGATGCTCTACAAGGACATCGGAACGGTCCATGATGTACGACAAGCTATGACCAACGCCTTGACCCCCTTGATGCCGAATGGTGGTGCAGCGCCCAACACGGTATGGATGGATGAGATGGCGCTAGACGACCTCGTAGATCTCATTGAGTCAAAAGTGCCCATGAAGGATGCCCAATCCAAACACGGTCGTCACGCTATGGCTCTGGGTCTGTTCCGCATCGTAGACTCATTGGTGTCGTCGCCTTCAAACGGCTGAACCCATTGCTCTCAGCATGGAAGAGGAAGTCATTCGTGGCCGAGAGGCCCAACGGCACATTGTTGAAATCGCATTGGAGGTTTCATCTCGGGTTCGCAAGACACTCGGGCCACTAGGATTCGACATGATGCTTGTTGATCGGATGGGCGAGCACCTTCAAACAAACGATGGAGCAACGATTCTCAAAATGCAAGATTTCAGAGACCCCATTGCTCGGATGATCGTTGAGGTGGCTAAGGCCCAAGAAGAACAAGCATTTGACGGAACAACCACTACCGTCATCCTCCTTGCCGAGCTCCTACGCCTTGCTGACAATTTAATCGAAAAGGGGATTCACCCCAACGACATCACACGAGGCTACAGAGAGGGACTCAAAATCGCCGTACAAACAGCTACATCGGTATGCGTGGAAGTAGACCGTGAGCAAGCAGCAAGAGAAGCAGCCAAAACAGCATTGACGGGAAAAACCGCAGGCGACTACGCAGACAAGCTCATCGAACTGTGCGCTACAGCAGCGTTGTCTGCACGGCCCGAGGAGGCCAAGATTTTGGCCATGCCTGGCGAAACCGACTTATCAGAAGTCATTGAAGGCGTTGTGGTGATGAAGGAACCATGCCTGTCTGCTATGCCCACTCAAGCCAAAGGGCGAATCCTGGTTCTCGATGAGGACCTCGCTCCACCGCAAGCAAACATTTCTCTCAGCGACCCCACGAAGATCGCAGAAATCGCTGAGGTCCAGGAGCAGTACATTCGGAACAGGGTCGAAACAATTCTTGAGCTCGATGTTGCGGCTGTGTTTTGCCAAAAGCAAATTGACTCAAGAGCGCAACAAGTGTTTCGCAAGAATGGAATCGTAGCCTTCCGTCAAGTTCGGAAGTCAGACATACATCGCGTGGCTGAAGTCACTGGAGCAACAGTCGTTTCTGATCTCGCGTCCCTATCAGAAGAAGACATTGGACAAGGAGCAGTTGAGTTCGTCAAGGCGAAGCCAAACTCCTACACGAAGGTCAAAGGTCCAATCAAGGGGTCGGTGTCGATTCTGCTTTACGCAATCACAGAACAGTCCGCACAAGAGATCCTCCGTGCGCTCGACGACGCGATTGGTGTGGCTTGGCTTGTGGCAACTGAGCCGAAAATGGTACACGGTGCCGGAAGCATTCAGAACACCATGGCTCGAGCAATCGAAAAAGCCGAACCAACACTTGACTCGAAAGCAGAGGCAGCGAAAATGGCCTTTGCTGAAGCCTTGCTGTTGATTCCCAAGACCCTCGCTGAATCAGCCGGAATGGATTTGATGGACACGATGCACAAACTGTCCCTTGAGCCTGCCTCGGGCGTGGATGCGCTCGCGGGGACGGTTGCACCCATGAGGGAAGTCAAGGAACCGGTTGCCGTTGTCGTCAGCGCCATGAAAGCCGCAGTCGAGAACAGCGTTGCATTGTTGAGGACTCATGCCATCATTCGTTCTCGTAGCTTTCAAGACATGTTCAACGAGGAGATGAGCCGGTAAGTGTCCAAAGTGCGCCGTTGGTGCCGTGGGTGTGGACAGCGAAAGCCAGTCGGAGACTTTGACCGAGTTGATGATCCTCAACGGAGGTTCTGCTCGGTCGAATGCAAAGAAGCCGGCGTAAGTTCAGGAAAAACCAAGCGACGATTTTCATGGTAGAAATGCCGACTCATCGTTGATTGAAGGGCGTGAGGGCTCAGGAGGGACAGGCTCATGCAATTCCCAATCATTGTTCTCGCTTGTTTGGTAAGCGAAGAACCATTTGTTGGCTTTTAGCCAATCCATCCACGGAATGAGGGCAGCCAGGTTACGGCTTTTGAGGTATTCAGGCCTCTCACGCATGAAGAACAAGATCGTATTGTTGCACTGACTGAGCGTTTGCTCATGGATGTCTTGTAGGCGCTGGGCCATGAACACTCCAATGATACCCTTTCCAGCACCCGTTGTAGACAACCGTTCCAGACCTTCATGCGTTGCCATCTTGCCAGCGTAGAGTTGCAGTTCGTCCACAAACAGCAAGAAGGGCGTCTGAGCATGAGTTGAGGTTTGTTTGTACTCGAACAAAGTATTCACAATGTCGGTGAGGTGTTGTTTCCTCTCATTGGTGCCCGGTGGTCTGTAAAGGATCCTTCGGTCTTTGTTGTCGATGTGGTATTTCATGTCGAGAATGTTGTCAACCAAAAAGCCGTCGCCAAGCAGAGAATCGTCATGTTTTGTGTCGAGGAAGATGTAAATCGGTTTCTTACGCCGGTCGAAGATCGAATCGTTTCGCAGCAAAGTCCGGCTGAATGTTGTTTTTCCGTACTTTGTTTGACCACAGATGATAGTGTGCCCTTCTGACACGGCCTTGTAGATCTGAGTCATGCTCTTTCTCAATGGGGCAGGTGCATCGAACAAAATGAACACCTCAACGGTTTCGCTTGGAACGACGCTTTCGACTCTCATTGTCCAACAGCTGACGCAGTTCCCATGTAGGAATGTGCTGAACCAGCTCAAGGTAGGTTGTGATCAGATTGGTGATGCTTCTTGACTCATTTTCTGCTGCCTGGGTAAGCCATTCAAACATGTCCGGTTGAAAACGAAGCGAGAATTGGTGGCGGTTGCTCCCCGTGTCGGTCTGCTTTTTCGTTTTCTTTCCTTTCCTCTCCTTGGCCTGAATCTCAGCTAGAACCTCAAGACGCAACTCCTCACGCATCGAAGCTCTGTACTCTTCCTCAGACACCAACTTGACTTCCTCATTCTTCGGTTCCACATCTGTGGCTTCCTTTTTGGGGTGGGTGACTGGCATTGTGGCTCATCACCTGCCAATGGGTTCAGTCGTAAAGCACCACCGTTCCCGCCAAAAGCAGATTGCATCAATGTGATGCACATTGGTAGCATGGTTGCGTCATTCTGTTAATATGGGGGACAACTATCCCCTGTGTTCAATGGCGCTCGGAACCCTCGTCCTGGTGAATCCCCCCAAGGGAGCATCCAAGAAGGCTTCGAAGTCCAGGAGGAAGACCAAGATGGCCCGAACAACCCGATCCCGAACCAAGAAGACTACCAAGAGAACGACCCGCAAGCCTACCCGTAAGGGTACCAAGGCTTCCCGTAGCGCCGCTGCCAAGAAGGCATGGCGCACTCGTCGACGCAATGCGTCGGCCAAGTCCCGATCCGCCAAGAAGGCAACGAGCTCCTCCCGTCGTCGCCCAACCAAGTCCCGCTCCACCGCTGCAAAGCGTTCCGCTGCAGCGCGCAAGGCGGCCAAGACCCGCAAGGCAAACGCCGCAAAGCGTAGCCGTGCAGCCAAGAAGGCCGCCGCAACCCGCAAGCGCAACTCCTCCAAGCGCAAGACTTCCCGCAAGTCTGGCAAGCGCAAGACTTCCCGTCGAACCGCTGCCAAGAAGGCTGCCGCAACCCGCAAGCGCAACGCTGCCAAGCGCAGCCGTGCTGCCAAGAAGGCCGCTGCAACCCGCCGCCGCAACTCTGGCAAGCGCCGCACCTCGAAGCGCCGCTCCTCGAAGCGCCGCACCTCGAAGCGTCGCACCCGCCGTGGCAAGATCGGCAAGATGATGCAAGGCGACTTCATGTCCTATGTGGGCTTGGGTGTCAGGGCTGCAGTCCTGGGTGCAGTCGGTCTCGGTGTGTACTCCGTTGCCTCTGGCCTTGCGATCAACTTCATCCCGTCCACTCTGATGACCACCTACAGCGGTCTGTTGAGCAACCTCGGTGGCTTCGCTTCTACTGCTGACGCTCTGATCAAGGTCGGTGTCGGTGTCGGTGTCGTTGGAACTGCCATGGCCGTCCTGCAAAAGAACAATCTCACGAAGAAGACCTTCGAGATGCTCGCAGGTGGCAAGGGCAAGAGCGCTGTGGCCATGTCCATGGTCGCTTTCGGTGCTGTCTACGCTTCCCAAATCTTGACCCAACCTGGCGTCATGGGATCCGGAGTGCTGTCGAACATTCAAGCTGGCAACTACCAGTCTGCTGTGGCTCGCATCCCTGGCTTCTCCGGAGGCCGTGGACTCGCAGGATACCACAAGAACATGTTCGGTGCTCACAACAACATGGCTGGACACCACAAGATGCTGATGCAGGGTGGCCACAACAACATGATGGGTGCTCACAACAACATGGGCATGTCCAACATGGGTCCAATGCAGAACAACCAGGCTCCACCAAACAACAACAGCAACTTGTTCGGTACCCGCAAGGCAAGCCGTGGCCGCGTGAACCTGTTCTGAGCAGGCTTCGCCTGACTCAGGAGGGAAAACACGCATGGCTGGTAGGCTCGACAAGACAATCAAAGGCATCAAAAACATCGATGCTAGCGAAATCGGTGCTGCAACACTCGCTGTTGGTCTGATCGGCGCTTCGAGCGCTTTGATCTCGAGCATTGGTAGGTACACGACGAGTCTCGGTCCGATTGGAACATTTTCCGATCGCATCGGACCTGACGGACGCCTGGCGCTTCAATCGCTTGGAATCATCGCCTCCGGCATGGTTGTGACTGAGATGATGCTTGCGGATGTTAAGGGCGGAAGCCTGGACATGCGGAAGAAGAAGAGTCGTGACCTGGTTCAATTCGGCGCCCTCGGTGTCGCGTCTTACCGGTTCTTGACTGGTCTTTCAGCAGGAAACATCGGAGCTCAAGTCTCGGGTCTCTTCGACGGGCACCTCGATGCTTTGACCACACGCCGCTCCGGCGTGATGACGAACACTCCTGCCGAAGCGGCTGCACTTGTGAACACCGTTGATCCTTTGACTACGACCTTCAACCAAAACGGAAACGAACAGATCGTCCTGAACATGAGCCCTGCGATGCTCAACCAACTTCGCAGCCCTTACGAATGAGGTGACCTTGATGCAATTCCAACAAAGACAAGCAATGCTGAACATGGGCCCCAAGAGGGAGAACATCCTACCTGGAGGCCCAGGCTTTACGAATCGGCTGCAAGGGCCGCTTGGAGCGTCAGCAGTGAACACCTTCGACAACCTCAGTCAGTACCTTCCAACACCAGGTCGAACGACAGCGATCGGAACTGGTACAGCCCTCGGCGTTGCAGCAGCACTCGCTCTCTTCATGGACAGTGGCTGGTCTGGAGTCCTTGTACCCGTTGCAATCGGGTATGGAATCGGATCGGGGGTGAGTCTGTGAATCCTGTCTCTGTTTCCACCATTGGGGCAATCGCTACCTTCTCAGCACTCTCATATTATGGTCCAAACCATGTACTCCCGGCAAGAATCGGCTATGTGCTTGCATCAACAGCTGACAAACTTACGGGCGGCCACTCTTTGGGTCGAGACATTGTTCGTAAGCCAAAAAAGTGGGGAGACCTCATGGATTTTGACCAACGACAGATCAAGCGAATGAGCCGCAAAGCAAACAAAGTCAACTGGGAAACAGTTGGGATGTTTGGCGGTCTCGTCGCTGTAGGCGCATTCATAGCATCCACCGCAGCCTCTGGCACCACAATCCGCCCCTGAGGTGAATCAAGTGAGCACAGTCCGACCTCCTCACATGGGCTACATCCTCGACCCTGACTTGCTTCAACGAAGCTCTTTCCGTGGGCATTGCGACACCGACCGTTTGGGAATGTCCAAGGCCCAGATCAAAGCAAAGCATCCTCCTGGTACAAATCCAAAGCACATCGATGCCATGCACAAGTACATGAAGCAAGACGGACTTTCGTTCCAGCAAGCTCACAACAAAGCAGAAGCATCTGGATTCCCAGCTCTTGGCAGCACAAGTCTCGGCTCAGTGTCCAGCTTTGAACTCCTCGTCGGATTTGGCACACTCTTTTTCATTGTCGCGCCAGCAGTTCTCGAATATGCGTCCAGACGCTAGAGGTGAGAATGTGAGCACAATTCGACCACCTCACATGGGCATCACAGGTCTTGGTCACTGCAATTGTGCAGTCCCTACATGCCCATCATGCCCGAAAAAGATGGGCCTGACCAAAAACGAATTGAAAAATTCCCTCTTCCCGTTCCCGTCATTGGGCTGGGCTGCCGGCCTGATCATCTACTTCATCATCTTGGGCTACGACAAGAAGTGAGCACTACTCGTCCAAGGCATCCTTTCTCAGGAGCATCAATCCCTGCTGATCATCAGACACCAGGAGGTTTGGGTGAATCTTGTAGGTAGCGGGTTTAGCCGACACTTTCTCGAGGAATCCATTGGCTGCCAGGAGCTCACACCAGTAGGTG